>Ga0209460_1001179_pt1 | contig 16596 bp, 13 predicted proteins | sample EBPBio132013_DNA_FD_185868 | JGI IMG/M metagenome (GOLD analysis project Ga0209460, IMG submission 185868) | Wastewater treatment Type I Accumulibacter community from EBPR Bioreactor in Madison, WI, USA - Reactor 2_5/13/2013_ DNA (SPAdes)... | ecosystem: Engineered > Bioreactor > EBPR >...
TGATACAAAATCATATTTCATTTCAGTATAGGATGGACGGAAAGATTGCCCCCAAACAGAAATACAATGTGCTTCATCAATGACAAGAAATATACTTTGCTCTCTTTTCTCAATTTGGTCTCTGACCTGGAGATTCCACCTTTCGGGCGATAAAATGAGTAAACCGGTTTCTGCTTTAAAAAACAGGTCAAGGGTAATTTTATTTTCTTCGTTCGATTGAAGTCCGTGAAGTTCAAAAACAGGGATTTTTAACTTTCTTGCTCTCTCTGCCTGATCTCTTATTAGCGCAATCAGGGGAGAAATGACAACTGTTTTCAATTTAAGAAAAGTTGTAGGAACCTGATAAAGCAGTGTCTTCCCCATCCCGGTTGGGAGAAAGGCAGCTACGTGTTCTCCGTTCAGAACAGAAAGAACAATTTCTTCCTGAAGTGACCGGAATCCGGCTATATGGTACACCCTCTGAAGGTGATCAGTTAAAGTTTCAGCCAAGGTAAATTTTCGGGATCAATAATCAGGAAATCAGACGGTCTGCCAAAATAAAGAAAAACAGAACGACTGATATTGCACTGTTCAGGTGAAAAAATGCGATATTAATTTTTGACAGATCTTTCGGGTTCACAATCCGGTGTTCGATGGTAAGAAGGATGACCAAAGTGATCATTCCTGCAAAATAAATCCAACCGGAAGGTACAAGTAATCCAACAGAAATCATGATCAGAACCATGATGCCATGCAACATTCTGGCAAATAAAAGTGAATGTTCAATACCAAATCTTACAGGAATACTTTTTAAACTGACCTCACGGTCAAAGTTGACATCCTGGCAAGCATAAATGATATCAAACCCGGCAATCCAAACAGTAACGGCAAAACCCAGCAAAACAGGAACCCAGTCAAATTCACCGGTAATCGCAAGCCAGGCACCAACAGGAGCAAGCCCGATACCAAGACCCAGAAAAAGATGGGCAGCCCATGTAAATCGCTTTGTTAACGAATAGAAGAAAATTACAGCTAGGGCAACGGGTGAAAGATAAAAACAGAGCTCATTCAGCTTCCACGCAGAGAAAACAAATAAAACTGAAGCAATGCTGATAAAAATCCAGGCAGTCTGAACTGATATTTTTCCGGCAGGAATTTCACGCATGCTCGTTCTGGGGTTGTTTTTGTCATAATCTGCATCTACAACCCGGTTGAAACCCATTGCAGCCGAACGGGCACCAACCATTGCCAGAACAATCCACAGTAATTTTTCACCAAAAATCAGAGCAAACGGAACGTCGTAACTGGCTAACACAAGACTGATCATGGCAAATGGAAGTGCAAAAACAGTATGTGAGAACTTGATCAAAGAACCAAAAGTACGTATAGAAGAAATAAGTTCAGACATAGTTAACCGATAATCGTTTCCTTCGGAAAGGTCAGAGTAATTTTCGTTCCCTTTCCAACGATGGAATCAACCTTCATTGTACCACCATGAAGTGAGGCAAGCAAGCGGGATAGCTTGAGACCAAACCCCATGCCCTGCTTTGGAACAAAGTCACGATAATTCCCTGGTTCAGCATCCCCGGTTACCAGTTTTATATTCTCTGCTGGAATTCCAATTCCTGAATCTTCAATTTCAATGACGGCAACGCCATTTTCAAGACTTGAAGATAAAGTAACTGTGCCGCCAACCCGGTTATACTTGACTGCATTTGAAATGAGGTTCAGCATAATTTGCTTAAAACGGTTCTGATCAACTTTGATCATGTCCAGCTTTTTATCAAAATTAGTCACAACCTTAACCTGGCGTTGTTCGATGTTGAATTCAAGAATGGCTAAAACTGTTTCGATTAAGTCATTAAGTGAAATAAGTTCACGGTGAAGGTTTAAATCTCCTGAGTGAATTCGGGCGAGATCCATCATTTCCATCATCATTGACATGATATTCCGTGCAGATTTGTCAATAATATCAAGGTATTTTCTTGATTTTTCATCATCACTCTGATGCTGATTGATCATATCGGCATAGCCAATAATGGCTGAAAGCGGACCTTTGAGCTCATGATTAAGATTTGTAAGGTACCAGATATTTTCCTTGTTAATCTTATCGCTTTGGGTTGCTTCAGTAAATAATTTCTCGTTTAATCCCATTAACTGATCAATAATTTCCCGGGTTGACCGGTGATCGACAATGGTAATTTCATTTCCGGCAATAGTATTGGTTTTACATTCTTTTAGAACTTTGACCGGATTAAAGCCAGAAACATTCACGATGAGTTCCTGAGTGTCTTCATCTTTCCCATTCACTTTCATGGGGCAATCAACTGAATGACAGTTGAAAATTTCAAGACATTTTTTATCCTGAAGCGATTTTGTGCTTGAAAACAAAATGGTGTGAATTGAAGAATCCCAGGATATCAGCTTCAGGTTGTAATCTGACGATAATTTAGCTTTTTGGGCGTATCGGTTTTCGTATGCTTCCCTGATGGATGAATAGAGTCTGATCTGACTTTTGATCCGGGCATTCAGCTCTCTGAAATCAAAAGGTTTCGTAATATAATCTTCAATACCCGATTCAAAACCGGCAAGTTTGTCATCCAGTTCTGATTTGGCAGTTAGCAGAATTACCGGAATAAGCTTGGTAGTTTCATCAGCCTTAAGCTCACGGGCAACTTCAATACCCGTTTTACCCGGCATCATGACGTCAAGAACCACACAATCTGGTTGTTCCTTTTTAATCGTTTCAAAAGCCTTCATGCCACTTTCAAGTGTGATCACATCATAATCTTCACAATTAAGCTGGATGTTTAGGGCATCAAGAAGGTAGAAGTCATCATCGACAACAACGACTTTATGTTTCTTGTTCATAGTAATCCTCTGTCATTCGGAAGCAATAAGGTAAATGTAGAACCAACGCCAACTTCACTTTCAAGTTCCAGCCGACCACCTAATAACGTGGCCAGTTTCTGAGAAATTGATAGTCCAAGCCCGGTTCCACCGGCTTTTCTGGATGCAGAACCATCGGCCTGCCTGAAACTTTCAAAAATCAGTTCTTTAGATTCATCCGGAATTCCGGTTCCGGTATCTTTAACTGATATAAATATCTGTTCTTCACTTAATTCACCAAAGGTAATAAAAATTCCACCTTCGTCAGTAAACTTAAGTGCATTTGAGACCAGATTAATCAAAATCTGCTTGACCCTGATTTCGTCTGTGAGTAAGACTACTCTTGATTCGGGAGGTGTAACATTAAGCTGAATTCCCTTTTGCTGAGTCTGAAGTTCAAAAGTGGATACAGCCGAATAAATAATCATCGAAAGATCAACTTCCGATTTATGAATATTCATCATCCCTGCTTCAATTTTTGACAGATCAAGAATATCATTTATCAGATTCAGCAGGTGTTTTGACGACATTTTTATGCGGTCAACTGATTTTTTCTGTCTGTCGTTGAATGTTTCATAATCACGCAGTAAAATATCAGTATAGGCAATAATGGAGGTTAACGGAGTTCTGAGTTCATGACTCATGTTACTCAGAAACTCAGATTTCAAGGCCTGTGCCTGCTGTGCTTTCCGGGTTGTTTCCTGTTCCATTGTAAACAGTTTTGCATTTTTAAGTGCAATGGAAATAAACGGCATGAGCATTTCCATATACTCAAGATCACGTTGAACATACCCGTTTTCATCAAGTTTATTGATCAGCTGAACAACACCATAAATCATATTGTCAGGACCGATAATCGGTGTACAGAGAATACTGTCTGTTCGGTGCTGAAGAATTTTGTCGACACCCTTATCATGCCGTTTATCATTCCCGGTATTATTCACAATTTGTGAATGTCGGTTTGTAAACACCCAACCTGCAATACCTTTTGTACTGGGCATTCTGAAACCTTCAATTGACTTGTTCTTCTCAGATGCCACCATGCTGATGATCAGTTCATCAGTTGAATCATCATATAGAAACAACGATGCATCTTCGCACTCAGAAGCCTGAACCAAACTTTTCAAAATAGTTTTAAGAAGGGCACCCTGGTCAAGAACAGAGGTAATTGCCTGACCAAGCAGGTTGATTGTTTTTAATTCCTGATTTGATCTTTCAAGTTCACGGCTATGTTCAAAAATCTTACTTTCCATCTGCCGTTTTTCGATTTCAAACGCCAGTTTATGAGCCAGGAAGTAAAGCATATCTTCTTCAAACATCGAGATCGTCTTCACAAACTTTGACGCAGCAAACAATGTTCCGTAGGGGACCTGATTAATCAGGATAGGCGTGCTGAAAAAGGTTGAAAATCCCAAATGCTGATAAACAGGATGGTTCACATATTTTTTCATGGTGAACGGATTTTTCATATCCATATCCTGGTTATGTCCGCCACCTTTAACGGTTACTTTAAAATGATCGAGCGAGGGAAACTGATCTCCCTTTCTGAGGATGTTTTCTTTATCGTAGATATATTCAAGTACAAGAAAATCTCCTGAACTGTGTCCCATACCGATGGTTTCCATGTTGAGAAGATCAGAAACAACCTTAAAAGTATCCTTCATCAGCGTTTCCTGATCACGGCTGCCTGAAAGCATAACTTCAACAACACGGCGGAGCTTGGTATCAATATTATCTAACTGTTCTCCCTTTTTCTGGATGTCAGTTGATTTCTGATTGATAATTTTCCGGTCAACATGAACCTGCTTTTCCAGGATTTCAAGCTTGTCCTTCATTTCAAGTCTTGAAATAAGAACGCTTAGATGACTGGCTACGAATTTAAGCTGGTTTTCGTCAACAAACGCTGGTGAATTTTCACTTGTAAAATAGAGAGAAAACAAAAACCGGGGCTCATTACCAATACCGACCGGGAGTACAACAGCCGAAGAAAGACGTTTTGCCTGAATTTCTTGCATGAATTCAAGACAAATGGGCGCCTCATCAACATTTTTTGAAATAATAACATCCTTAGCAGACAAACAGGAGTTTAAAATTCCACCTTCATTACGGTGAATATGGAAGGTTGAAACTGATCTCATCAGGTTCGGGTTCAGATTCACTGAACCTATCAAACTGATTATATCAGCGGCTTTTTGATATTGATAAGCTAAAACAACTGTTGCATTGAGAGTTTGATTGCAGTAATCGCATACCAACTGAATACCTTCAGTAAGGGGAATATCTGTTGCCAGCAATTCGGTTAGGTTTTCAATAACCTCGACCGGGAATCCGGTTTTTACAGTTGGTTGCATGTAGTCATAAATAATTTTACTGCCATAAGATCAAATTAAGAAACACATGCCGTTTTTACAAAAAACAGTGCTGATTTTATTCATTTCTTTTCATTTTTTCTTTTTGCAGTCCGAAAAATGAACTCATTCCCCCAGGAATCCCCGATAAAATATTGAATAGAAACCTAAAAATATCTGTTTTGGATTTTTTTGTTTAAATTGCGTCTCAATAACTATTTTAATGCTAATTGACAGAACCCAAATTAACAGGAAAATTGAATGGCGAATGAGGAACAAAAAGATTTCAGATATAAAAATCAGGTTCCGTCTTTGCTGGGTCTTGTTGAACTTTCCCTGAAATTTCAGGGGTTGAAAAAAGACCCGCAGGAATACTGCATGGAAGCCATCAGATATATGAACCGGTTTTTTCCGGAAATAACTGATCTTGCCATTTACATGCCTGATGCACGTACCGGCACATTTGACCTTTCTATTGACCGAATTGCAAACCGGAAACTCGCAAGTACTGAATTATTCAAACTGGGAGATGGTCACAGTTGGGAAGTTTACCTTTCCGGCTTTTCAAGACTGATTCCCAATCTTGCAGAAGATCCATATTTTGCCTCAAAAGAAAACCTTCCCGGTAACAACGGTTCCTACTTTTGTTTTCCGATTGAGCAATCGAACCTCAAACGGGTTGGAACTATATCAGTTTACTCACCCGATCCTTTTTTCTTTGACGAACATTCCTGTGTTGTATTAGGCAAGGTTTCTACCCTTTTGGGTATGGCCATTGAAACCTTTTACTCAATTAAAGAAGCGGTTGAAAGAAGTTTCAGAGATGAATTGACCGGTGCTTATAACCGTCGGTTTTTCAACGAACATTATGAGCATGAATATTACCGCCATAAACGGTATAAAACTCCCTACGGAATTCTCATGCTGGATATAGATTTTTTCAAGAAACTGAATGATACTTTCGGTCATGCAATCGGTGATGTTGTTCTAAAAAAGGTTTCTGAATCCATAAATGTCAACATCAGAAAGTCTGATACTTTTGCCCGTTGGGGCGGCGAAGAATTTATAATTTTCCTGCCGGATACGAACGATCAGAATGCATTGCTTGTTGCAGAGAAGATAAGAAAAGGTATTGAAGATCTTTACATCACCCAAAAAAGTGAACTTGATTTTCTGAGATCACCCATTACAGTTTCAATTGGTGTGGCAGCTTTCCCCAGTGATTGTGAAGATAAAGCTGAAATGATTACCTTTGCAGATTCAAATTTATATAAGGCCAAACATCAGGGCCGGAACAGAGTAGCAGCAGGATAAAAGCAGTTTATGGATATTGTTTTTCAAAAAATTGATACCGAAGCCCAGTCAAAAATTATTGAAACGGTTTACAATAAAATTTCTTCTGGTGAACGGATTTCACGTGAAGAAGGCATTTCACTTTTTGATGTTGAAGATCTCACCACGCTTGGCCTACTAGCCGACCTGGTAAGGTGGAAACTTCACCCGAAGAATGAAGTCAGTTACATTATTGACCGAAATATCAACTATACAAACGTTTGTACTGCTGACTGCAAATTCTGTGCTTTTTACAGACGCCCCGGTGATTCTGAAGGTTATACCCTTGACAAAAAAACAATCGGTGAAAAAATTCAGGAAACACTTGATCTTGGCGGAACCCGCATTCTTCTTCAGGGTGGTCACAACCCTGAACTCAAAATTGAGTGGTATGAAGACATGTTTGGGTGGATCAAGTCGAACTACAATATTATCCTTCATGCTTTAAGTCCATCAGAAATCATCACCATTTCAAAAGTTTCTAAAATTTCAATTCCGGAAGTCATTTCACGGTTGAAAAATGCCGGACTTGACTCCATTCCGGGCGGAGGTGCAGAAGTATTATCAGATCGGGTAAGGACTATTATTGCTCCTGGTAAAACGACTTCCACTGAATGGCTTGATGTGATGGAAGAAGCCCACCGTCAGGGACTGAAATCAACTGCCACGATGATGTTTGGTCACGTAGAAACAGTTGCAGAACGAATTGATCACATGATTCTTTGCCGTGAACTTCAGGACCGCACCGGCGGTTTTTATAATTTTATTCCCTGGACATTCCACAGAGGAAATACTGAACTGGACTTTGTTCTGCTTCCTGAACGGGAAAAAACATCAGCTTTCGAATACCTGAAAACTGTTGCCATCAGCCGAATCATGGTTGATAATATTGATACCATTCAGTCTTCGTGGGTTACTCAGGGTTTAAAAGTTGCACAGATTTCCCTCCGGTTTGGGGCAAATGATTTCGGAAGCCTGATGATTGAAGAAAATGTAGTTTCTGCAACAGGACTTCAATATAATATGACCCTGAAAAAAATGAAAAAGGCCATTAAATCAGCCGGTTTTGAACCCATTCAAAGAAGCTGGTAATCTTTTAGAACGTCATAACCCCTCCGGTTGTGACGTTTTTCCCTGAGCATTTTCTTTCGCACTTTTCCCGTTGTTTTTCTGAAATTCAATGAAAAATATCCCCCCACATTCAGTTCAATACATCAAATCAATTGGTTTATACTTCTCTTCCCATCCCAAAATAAAATTTTCTGTCATTTTTTTTCTGATTCTATTTCTGGTTTTTGTTTCGCTTGATCTGATATTCCCTGCTCCAAAACCATCCGGGTACTCTCAAATTGTTTCTGATTCTTCTGGGAAACCACTTTATGCGTTTCTAAGTTCTGATGATAAATGGCGGATGAAAACTGAACTGAGTGAAATCTCCGATCAGTTAAAAAAATCGCTGATCTATAAGGAAGACAAGTTTTTTTATTTCCACCCTGGTTTTAACCCTTTTTCAATCGTCCGGGCAGGAATTAACAATTTGATTACCGGAAAGATCACTTCAGGTGCATCAACTATAACCATGCAGGTAGTTCGTTTACTTGAACCACGCAAACGAACTTATCTAAGTAAAATCACAGAAATGTTCAGAGCCTTACAGCTTGAGTTTCATTACTCAAAAGATGAAATTCTCCAGCTTTACCTCAATCTTGTCCCCTATGGCGGAAATATTGAAGGCGTTAAATCTGCTTCACTGCTTTATATGGGCAGAAACCCGGAATTACTTAGCCTTTCACAAGTTGTAACTCTTACTATTATCCCAAATAAACCCGGGTATTTTCTCCCGGGGAAAGAAAATGAACGGATCAAAGCCGAACGTGATCTTTGGTTGAACCGGATGAAAACAGATCAGCTTTTCAGTGAAAGTGAAATTGAAAATGCACTGACAGAACCTTTAAACTTAACCCGTAAAAGTCCACCCAGATTTGCACCCCATTTCTCTCAGCGGATTCATGCCCTGTACCCCGATAGTTCAAATATTAAAACAGGAATTCATCTCGAGACCCAACAAAAGTCAGAAGAAATTCTCAGAAACCACGTCAGACGGTTATCATCTTATGGAATCAGCCAGGCAGCAGTTCTTATTATGGATAACAAGTCGGGTTTTATCATTTCTTACGTGGGCTCGGCTGATTTTAACGATCAGTTGCTTTCAGGTCAGGTTGATGGTGTTAGTGCAGTAAGGTCACCCGGAAGTACGTTGAAACCTTTTGCCTATGCACTTGCAATTGATAAGGGTGTTGTAACCCCCAAAAGTATGCTGCTAGACGTACCAACTGATTTTAATGGATATTCACCCGAGAACTTTGATGAATCTTTTACCGGACCTGTTACAATGGAAGATGCACTTGCCAAATCACTGAATCTTCCGGCGGTAAGTTTAACCGATGCACTTTCACCCCGAATATTAATTGAAACGCTGGTTTCATCAGGTTTTCGGCAGATCAAGACTGACAGCTATAAGCTCGGACTTTCAGTTGTTTTGGGTGGTTGCGGGGTTCGTTTGGAAGAACTTGTAACAGCCTATTCTGTTTTTTCAAGACGGGGCCGGTATTTACCCTTAAAATGGATAAAAAGTGATACATCAACTTACACCATTCCCATTATTTCAGAAGCCTCTGCCTACTCAACCGGGATCATTTTAACTTCACTCACAAGACCAGATTTTCCGCAATATTATCAAAGTGGTATCCATCTTCCCAAACTTGGCTGGAAAACCGGTACAAGTTACGGCAGACGTGACGGATGGAGTATTGGTTTTAATCACCGTTTCACCATTGGGGTTTGGGTTGGTAATTTCTCAGGACAGGGTGTTCCTGAGCTAACTGGTGCAGATATGGCCACTCCACTTCTTTTTGATTTGTTTAATGCAGTTGATTATAATTCTACAAATGAATGGTTTCCCAGACCAAAAGAGCTCGAATTCCGTTTGGTTTGTGCTGAATCCGGATTGCCTCCCGGTCAAAATTGTACGCAAAAAATCATGGATGATTTTTTGCCGTCAGTCTCCTCAAACAGAATTTGTACCCATCTCAAGCAGGTTAAAACGAATGAAACCGGAACGATTTCATACTGTACAAGATGTGACCCTGGTACAGGAACAAAATTGGTAACTTTTCCTGATTTGCAGCCCGAACTTATCTCATGGTACACTCAAAATGGTATTCGTTTCAAAAAAATACCACCCCACAATCCGTCCTGCACAAGGATTTTTACAGATAACGGACCGATAATTTCCTCTCCATCAAATCAGACCGAATATATTATCGAAAAAGGTGAAAAACAGAAAATCCAGTTACTTGCTCAGGCTGAAACCGATGTTTCAAACCTTTACTGGTACGTGAATGACAGGTTAAACGTAACCACCAAACCCGGTATCCCCGGCTGGATGGAATTATTGCCCGGATCCTATAAAATTCAATGTTCTGATGACAAAGGCCGGTCATCAACCATTCGTTTTCGGGTTACCTACCCATAAAACTTGTTTTTTATCACAAAATTGGATTTAAAACAAAGTTATTTCTAATGCTCCTCTAATTATTTGTTTGAACATTCATTATTTTTATAGAATATAAATAATGAGGTATCCGAGCATGAAGCAAATCAGTTTGTTAGTTATCCTTTTCTCTGTTTCCTTCCTTTTCTTACAATGCAAATCTGAAGTTGCTGGTCCTGATGAAGGAAGTACCCCTATTGATACAGCAAAAACCTATCTCTATGATCCGGATATCAAGAAAATTTTGAATTCAAATTGCATTTCATGTCATGGAGCTTCTTTTCCCTCTGGCGGACTGAGTCTGACTTCCTATAATGCAGTTTCTGCGGTATCAGGAAAAATAAAAGACAGAGTTAACAGAACAGATGGCTTAATGATGCCTCAGGGTGGACCTCAGCTTTCTGTTTCAGACAGGAAAATCATTGATGCCTGGATTGCCACAGGAAAGAAGGAAAAATGATGAAAACAATCTTTGTTTCAATTGCACTTCTGGTTATTGGGTCATTGAGCGGATTCTCTCAAACCTATTCGATTAAAAACGGGCAGGCCAAATTCACAACTTCCGCAGAAACTTTTGGTGTGGACTCCCAATTTGAAGGAACTGGTAACGGTTTGAACGGAAGTATAAACCTTTCAGACAGTACATTCAGTTTTACTTTTGATCTGATCAAATTGCAAACCGGAATCAGGTTACGTGACAATCACATGCATGAAGATTATCTTGAAACCGATACCTATCCGAAAGCAACATTTGCAGGAAAACTTAAGTCTACCGGGAAATTCAATGAATTTTTGGCAACAGGTGACTTTTCAATGCACGGTAACAAGAAAAGAATTACTGCCACGGGCACACTTCTTTCGAACCGATTAAAAGCGTCATGGAAAATAAATCTGAATGATTTTAAAATCGAAATCCCCGAAAAATTTATGATTGGGAAAATAAGTGAAATTCTGAACATGTCTGCCGATGCAATTTTAACCGAGGTAAAAACGAAATGACAAAATTTTTTCTCATAACTTTTCTGCTTATTTCTTTCTCTTTTGCAGGATACAGTCAGATTTATGTGATAAAAGGTGGAATTGCCCGGTTTTCAACTTCAGCAGAAACATTTGGTATTGATTCCCAGTTTGAAGGTGTGGGTCCGGGTTTAAACGGAACCATTAATTTAAATGACAGTACTTTCAGATTTACTTTTGAACTTAAAAAGCTGAAAACCGGAATAAAATTACGTGATACCCACATGCACGAAGATTATCTGGAAACTGATTACTATCCGCTGGCAACTTATAACGGGAAAATAAAATCGAACGGAAGGTCAGGGGCAGTTATAGCAACAGGTGCCTTTACCATTCATGGTGTAACTCAAACGGTTACGGCCACTGGTTTTATTTCTGATACAAGGCTAAAGGCACGCTGGCTCATTAAACTAACTGATTATGGTATTGAAGTGCCCGAAAAATTCATCATTAATAAGGTAAAAGACACACTGAGTATGTCAGTGGACGTTGAAATAAAGGAGAAAAAATGACTTTTTTTATTGGATTATTACTGCTTTTTTCAGGGATGGAAGATTCAGTTTCGACAGAATTAACTCCCGTTTCAAGAACCTTCAGAAGTACTCAAATTATTAATCAGAGGTCAGTTGATCAGTTATTTGGTCAAACACTTGAGTTCAGAATGGGACACCGTTTTGGCGATTCATATACAGGCCTTAAAGATTTATTCGGCATTGATCTTGGCGCTTCAGTTTATTTTGGATTGGATTACGCCATCACAGACGATATTATGGCCGGTTTTTCACGTTTAGGCGGTGCAGGTGCCCTGAAAACTTATGAAGTACATAGTCAATATAAACTGATCAGTCAGAAAGTTGAAGGTGGAAGTCCGGTAACACTAAGTTTGTATGGTGAAGCTGCTTTTGCCACGACCACGGGTGCAGAACAAACTCACCTCATGCTGATGCCCCTGGTTGCAAGAAAGTGGACCAAAGAATTTTCTACCCAGGTTAGTCCGTTTTACATCCAAAGACTTGAAAATAAGGATAATTTCATCGGTGCACAGCCCATTTATGGTGCAAATGTAGCGGTTAACTACATTCTGACAAAAAAGGTTGGGCTGGTTTTCGAGTGGTCTCCCCTTTTCAACCGGAATGAGATGAATGGCAATTCACGGACTACTTATAAATATAACAGCATTTCAGCAGGTGTGAATCTTGAAATTTCAGGGCATACGTTTCAGTTGGTTGCATCAAATACCCAGCATATTTCAACGATTAGTTCCTTACTCGGGACAAACGCAGATTATACAGGCCGCCATTTTTATTTAGGGTTTAACATAACCCGGCTTTATTCGTTTGAATCTGAATACTAGGAACAAGTGGTAAGTGATAAGTGGCAAGTAATAAGTCATAAAAAAGCCCCGTTTTCAGAAGAAAACGGGGCTTTTTTATTAAACAAACAGCATCATTCTTCGAGTGTAGAAATATCGCCGACATCCTGCCCCAATGCACGGGCTTTCAGAACTCTGCGCATGATTTTGCCACTTCGGGTTTTGGGCAGGCTATCAACGAATTCAATATGTTCAGGTTTGGCGATAGGACCCAATTCCCTGCTCACATGTTCTTTTAATTCTTCCTCGAGTGCTTTATTTCCAGTCATTCCGGCACGAAGAATAACGTAACAGTGAATGGCGTTACCTTTTATTTCATGAGGTAAGCCAACAACCGCAGACTCAGAAACAGCATAATGCGTGATCAGAGCACTTTCAATTTCAGCAGTACCAAGGCGATAACCTGAAACCTTGATGACGTCATCAATCCGGCCAATAATCCAGAAATAGCCGTCTTTATCTTTACGGGCAGCATCTCCGGCTTTATACCAGCCTTGCTTTTCATAATCTTTCCAGTAAGTTTCTTTAAACCGGTCAGGATCACCCCAAATTGATCTTGCCATTCCCGGCCATGGAGCCTGAAGTACCAGTTTTCCTTCTTCACCATCTGCAACCTGATTTCCCTGCTCATCTACAATGGCAACTTCGTGACCAAAGAACGGTTTTGTAGCTGAACCCGGTTTCAACGCCGTGATTGGAAGAGGTGTAATAACGAATCCGCCAGTTTCAGTTTGCCACCAGGTATCCATGATGGGACACTTTCCGCCACCTATTACACGGTGATACCATTTCCAGGCTTCCGGGTTGATTGGTTCTCCTACTGAGCCAAGCAAACGCAATGAAGTCAGATCATGACGATTTGGCCAGGATTCACCAAACCGCATCAAACCACGGATTGCAGTGGGCGACGTGTAAAGAATGGTAATGCCGTATTTTTCAACCATACTCCACCACCGGTTCGGATACGGATGGTTTGGGGCACCTTCATACATCATGAGTGTTGCACCATTGATCAAAGGCGAATAAACCAGATAACTATGTCCGGTGATCCAGCCCGGATCAGCAGCACACCACCAGCGGTCTTCATCCTTGATATCAAAAACATATTTGTGTGTGGTAGACGTATAAACTGCATAACCACCATGGGAATGCATAAGTCCTTTTGGTTTCCCTGTTGTACCTGAAGTGTACAGAATAAACAGCGGATCTTCAGCATCCATGACTTCTGTTTCACATTTCGGATTTGCAATGGGTAGAGCCATCAGGTCATGATACCAGAAATCACGGTCACCCTGCATGTGAACATCCTGAGCCGTTCTTTTAACTACGATACAAACTTCAATCGTAGCAGAACGTCTCATTGCTTCATTGGCAATTCCCTTTAAATCGGTAATATTTCCCCGTCGAAAGCCCCCATCTGCTGTTATGAGCGTTCTGCTCTTCGCATCTTCGATTCTTCCGGCAAGTGCTTCTGCACTGAAGCCACCGTAAATTACAGAGTGGATCGCACCAATTTTTGCACAGGCCAGCATGGCAATTGGTAACTCCGGAATCTGAGGCATATAAATGGTGACGACTTCACCTTTGTGAACGCCCATGCTTTTAAGAACATTCGCAAACTTTGAAACTTCCCGGTTCAGGGCGTGATAAGACATGGTTTTAACATCACCGGGTTCACCTTCCCAGATAATCGCCAGCTTATTTCTGCGCCAGTTTTTCAAATGCCGGTCAATGGCATTGGCGATTATGTTAAACTTTCCGCCCGTAAACCATTTGTAAAACGGCTTTTTACTATCGTCAAGAACTTTATCCCACTTTTTGAACCAGGTTAACTTCTTAGCTTCTTCAGCCCAGAATCCTTCACGGTCTTCAACTGATCTTTTATATATTTTATCATAGTCTTTAATCAAAGCCTGCTTTACAACATCTTTTGACGGATTTATAAATTCGGCATCATAATCAACATGGTGGTGGTGTTTATCTTTCATCACTGATCTCCAACAACTTAACTGTTTTTAAAACTAAAAATAATCCAGAGTATTAAAACAAGTGAAACAATGACCACATAAAATACAAGCCATTGCACAATTTTTTGAAGGTTCTGATTTTCCTGGCGGATTTGTTCAACATCCTGCTGAAGCTGATCATTGCGACTATTGAGTCGCTCAACAATTGCTTCAAGACGGTGAATCTGGTCATTCTGATCAGCACCTGCTTTTTTCTCAGTGCGATCTGTTATCACCTGTTTTACTTTTGAAACGACGGTTGGTCCGTGTTGAATGAGTAATCCAAGAAGTGTTTGCCAGGGAAAGATCATAATTTTGAATTCTGAATTTTGAGTTTTGAATTTCAGGGCACTTCGACTCCGCTCAGTGACCTGATTGTTTTATACTTGGCTTAATTAATGGAAGCCCAATACAAGCCGGGGGTGGCTGGATGTGAAGCAGGTCAGCAACAGTTGCAGCGACATCAACAACAAAAACCTGTTCATTATTTTCCTGGATGGGTACATTCCATCCGTAAAACAAAATGGGAACGTGTGTGTCATATCTGAAAGGAGAACCGTGTGTAGCACCTATTTCAGTTTTTCCTTCGAGAAAGTGAGGTCTCAGTAAAAAGGCAACATCGCCTGACCTGGCCGGGTTCCAACCATTTAAAATCATATTCTCCAAATCCCTTTTAGCAGATTTGCCGTCCAGATTTTTTCTGAGTTGAATTTCACTTACCATTTCCATTTGAGTTCTGATCCAATAAGCGGTAGCCGTTTGCAATTCTTCAAAGTTAATTTTGTTTTGATCAGCAACAGCATGATTCAAAAAAACCTGATTATTAGAAATATTGATTACCAAATCTGAAACACCAAATTTAGTTTTCAGATAAGCAGACAATGAATCGGTTGTTGCTTTTCTTGAATAATATCCATGGGGAATATGATTTTCTTCAAGAAATCCGTGTGCTTCACCGACAGCATGATCAGCCGTCAGGAAAAGAAGATAATTCCCTTTTCCAACCTGATCATCGAGAGTTTTAAGTAAACGGGAAATCTGGTCGTCAAGACGGATGTAGGTATCCATAACTTCAACTGAGTTTGGACCGAAGGTGTGACCAATATAATCAGGTGAAGAAAAAGAAATAGCCAGAAAATCAGCATCCCGTTTCTTTCCAATATTTTCACCTGTTATCAGCGATTGAGCAAACTGAAGCAGAATTTCATTTCCAAATGGTGTGGTTTTAATTTTGTCGAGCTTTTCGATTTCAGTCAGTCCTGAAAAATCATGAGGGAAACTGGTATCCTTTTCTTTGAAAATATCATATTCCCAGGGAACTTCATCACGGGTTTGAACACGGTAAAGGTCTGAGTTAGCCTTTAATTCCCACGATTTGGCCATCAGGGATTTTGCAATCTGTTTTGAATTAAAAGATTCAGCCCATTCAGGTTGAGATTTCTGATAATAAGATGAGGTTACAAAATTTCCCGATTTTCCATCAAACCACCAGGCACCATTTGCCATGAACCCACCGGGCAAAACTGATCCACGATCCTTGATCGAAACAGAAAAAACCCGGGAATTTGGATTGTCAATTTTAAACTGATCAGTAATCGTTGGCGTTTTTAATCTGTGTGGAGAGCTTTTACCTGCACTTGTTGAACTTCCAACTGTTTCATAAGCTGGATCATCAACTACATAAATTTCTTTATCTTCTGTTCCTTCGTACCAATCATTTGAAATGATGCCGTGATAGTGAGGGGTGGTACCCGTATAAACAGTTGCATGGCCGGGTGCCGTATAGGTAGGAACATAATTGAAGTGGCCGTTGGTAAAGTTCGAGCCCTCATTTTTTAACCGGAGGAAACCATTCTTTCCATATCCGGCAGAAAATCTTTCAAGATAATCATATCTCATCTGATCAATAACAATTCCAACTATCAATTTTGGCTTGGGTGCCTGAGCAGAGAGTAAAAGCGGGAATAAAAGCAGAGTAAATAAAAATAGACGGGACAAAATTATCCTCCATGTAAAAAATGAAGAACAAATATATCAGATTCAGATGAAGAAGAAAAACTTTAACAGAATGGGATGAGTAAATTCGGGATATTGATCTGG
>Ga0209460_1001180_pt1 | contig 16582 bp, 17 predicted proteins | sample EBPBio132013_DNA_FD_185868 | JGI IMG/M metagenome (GOLD analysis project Ga0209460, IMG submission 185868) | Wastewater treatment Type I Accumulibacter community from EBPR Bioreactor in Madison, WI, USA - Reactor 2_5/13/2013_ DNA (SPAdes)... | ecosystem: Engineered > Bioreactor > EBPR >...
AAAGCCATGGTAATTTCCTGATTTGGTTGCCACGAAGATAAAGAAAAAAAGGGAATACGGCACGTTGAATGGGTAAGGTTTTCTTTTTGGAAAGAATTGCCTGTGAAAATTGTACTCTTTTTAACTGACTTCCTATTTTACGCTATTTAATCTAAGTACCTGAAAATGGAAATCAAAACGTTCGCTGATGTTTTTAAATGGTGCACCACAGTTCCGTTTTCACCGGTTCTGATGGTTGTTTCTGATGAACATTATATTTTGCAGCAGGCTGAAAAGTTACTGGTAAATCGTTTTTATGACGGTACTGCAAAAGATTTTAATTTTAATGTTCTTTACGGATCTGAGACAACCGGTTCTGAGGTTGCGACATTTGCTGCAAGTTACCCCATGATGGCTGATTTACGGGTTGTGGTGGTGAGGGAAGCAGAAAAGTTGAACAAGGAAAAAGAGGCGCTAACCGGCTATCTTAAAAATCCAAGTCCGACGACCTTACTGCTTTTTATCGCATCAAAAGTTAACCGCACGATGAATCCCTGGAAGGCAGTTCCAAAAACGTCGCTGGCCGAAACCCCGAATATTTACGAAAATCACGTCAGACCCTGGATACCCGAACTTGCCAAGTCTTACGGATTAACCATCGATGAAGAGTCGGTTGAGTTTATACTCAGCAATATGGGTACCAATATTTCGTTTATTTCAGCCGAATTTGAGAAAATTTCAATGGCAGATATTCCTGGGAAAAAACTTAATCTGGATATCGTTGCTCAGTTAACGGGCATCCGCCGTGATTGGAACCCTTGGGAATTAAAAGATGCCATTGTTAAAAATGAAGAAGAAAAAGCCCAGATGATTGTGGCCAAGATGGTTCAGGCCGGAGAAAATCCGGTTGGAATGGTTGCGAGTTTGGCGATGTCATTTAAATCAATGTGGCATCGTTCTTATCAGCTTGCTGTCAATAAAAATATGCCACCGCCCCAGAGATACCCTGAGCTGATCGAGTTTAATCTGGTAAAAGCAATGGGTCCGAAAGCATCACGGAAAATTGAATATTTGCTTGAACGGTTATGTCAGCTTGATGCCGATCTGAAAGGATTCAGCCCGTTTCCACCCGAAATATTGTTCGGAACTTTTGTTGCGGATGTCTGTAATTTTGAAAGAAGGGAAGAGTAGCCGGGAACCTTGTTGCTAAACTCCTGTATAATCGTAAAAGGAGGGAGGCTGATATGAGCGAAATGGTTATTTCCTTACCTGTAAACAACGCTGAATCATTCACTTATACCCGGCGGCGGAAGATGTTTTCAGACATGACCAATGAAGAGTTGCTTCTGGAACTTCGCCTGGGGAAGGAAGACGCCTTCCCGTTTCTTGTGAAACGGTTTAAATCGCCCCTGTTTAATACAATTTTCAGATATTTGGGTAACCGTGAAGATGCAGAAGATATCGTTCAGGATGCATTCGTAAAGGTATATTTGAATGTTGACCGGTATGATCCTGCCTTCCGTGCTTCAACCTGGATTTATACAATTGCTTTAAATCTGGCGAGATCGTCTTACAAACGAAAAAACCGCTGGTTGATTTTAACTTCTGCACTGAAGCGGGATGATGATGACCAGGATTTTATGGAATCGGTCGCAGATTGGTCTCTCTCGCCTGAGTTTTTTATTGACAATCAGCATCAGCTTGATGTTATTGAAAAAGCTCTGGGAAAGATTAATCCGGTATTCAGGGAAGCTGTCATTCTCAGAGATATGGACGGACTTTCCTACGAAGAAATTGCTGTTATTATGAGTCTGAATCTTGGAACTGTAAAAAGTAAAATAAACAGAGGCCGGGCATTGCTGAAGCTTGCCATTCAACAGGAATTAAAAAAATAAATGTCTGCTTTTTGTTCGGAATTTTGGGAAAAAAAGGTCGGGAATTTTCTGAATAATCCTTCACTGGCTGTGAAAAATGAAGTTCAGGATCACATCAGAACCTGTCTGATCTGCCGTCAGTCACTCGATGATATGTTGGGAATGAGGCGGATTCTTAAAAATTTGCCCGATGCTGAACCCGGTGAAGAATTTGAAACGAATTTAAACAGGCGGATTCAGTTTATCAGAAGAGACAGAAACCGGCCGATTATCAGATATTTTGAATACTTTAACATCCTGTTTACGGTTTTGATCGGTTCCATGATTGTTCTTTTATTTTTTCTTTTCAGTCAGGTCGTTGAAAACATTGAAAAGAAAAAACAGGAAGAAGAGAGATCAAAACCAAAGCAGGAACTCATTCTGCCAGATTAATCAGCATCTGATTCCACTTCAGCTGACGGCATATTGATTACCTTTTTAATAACCTCCCAGCCATATCCCCTGTATTGCAGAAACCTGATTGCTTTCTGCTGATTCTTTACATCTGTTAGCGGTGAGTATTTTCTTTTAACGAGAATCTGCAAACTGGTAACTTCCTTTTCATCCGGTGAATCATCCGAAACCACTTTACTGATAATTTCTGGGGAAATACCACGTTTTCTGAGTTCATTTTTTATCCGGATTCCTCCCCATTTTTTTAGAAGGCGACAATCTGAAACAAAAACCTCGGCATATTTCAGGTCGTTTAAAAAATCCTTTTCTCTGGCAGATTGAATGCAGGTCTCAATGGTTTCTTTATCAAAACCCTTTGAAAGTAATTTTTGCCGGATTCTGGATTCAGTTTGACGGGTTTTATTCAGGCTGGCAAGTAAAAAATACCAGATTTTATCGGATTGGATGGCAGATTCAAGTTCGGAGAGTTCTGCCGGTGAGAGATGTTGGCCTTTTGAGAAGTTGAGCTGTTGAAAACGAACAACGGAAAGTCCGGTAAAGAACTTTCCGTTGAGATAGAGATTAACACGTTCAGGTTCTGATTTCTGGATTTCAACTGAAGTTAAAATCACCTTATTTTGATTTAGCTTTTCCATTTTCAGGAACCACTACTTCAGGTTCAGGAAAACCCATGGCTTTCTTGATTTTATTTTCAATTTCGATGCCAAGTTCAGGGTTTTCATTCAGAATTCTTTTAACCGATTCACGGCCTTGTCCCAGTTTTTCTTCTCCGTAACTGAACCATGAACCACTTTTGGCAATGATCTTGTATTCAACGCCAAGGTCAATGATTTCGCCGATCTTGGAAATGCCTTCGCCAAAGTTAATGTCAAATTCACATTCCATGAAGGGTGGAGCAACCTTGTTTTTCACGATTTTGACTTTGGTCCGGTTTCCGACAACGACATCGCCTTCCTTGATGGTTCCGATTTTGCGGATGTCCACCCGGATAGAAGCGTAAAATTTAAGTGACTTTCCACCGGTAGTGGTTTCAGGATTTCCGAACATCACACCGATTTTATCACGAAGCTGATTGATGAAGATGGCAACACATCCGGTTTTTGAAATGGTCCCGGTAAGTTTTCTGAGAGCCTGAGACATCAGTCTGGCTTGCAGACCCATGTGACTGTCACCCATTTCTCCTTCAATTTCTGCCTTGGGTACAAGAGCTGCCACAGAGTCTATAACCAGAACATCAAGTGCACCTGACCTGATCAGAGTTTCAGCAATTTCAAGAGCCTGTTCTGCATTATCCGGTTGGGAAATCAGCAGGTTTTTGGTATCAACGCCTAATTTTTCTGCATAACGTGGATCAAAAGCATGTTCAGCATCAATAATAGCACAAAGTCCGCCGGCTTTTTGTGCTTCTGCAATGACGTGGGTTGCAAGAGTTGTTTTACCTGATGATTCAGGTCCGTAAATTTCGATAATCCGGCCTCTGGGAAACCCGCCAACGCCAAGATTAAAGTCGAGGGAAATTGATCCGGATGAAATCGTCCGGATGGGAACGGCAGGTTTTTCTCCCAATCTCATGATGGTACCTTTGCCGTAGGCCCGGTCAAGTGTTTCTATTGCAACGCCAAGTGCTTTAAGTTTGTTCTCATTAATTTCAACAGCCATGGTGATATCCTTTCAAATTCAATACAACGCTAACCGGTTAACTTTTACCAAACATGCAAGATGTTTTGATAAAAATCAACAGAAGTGCTGTAAAAAATAACAGTAGTATGTGAATTGCGGAAAATCCCGGGAACAGGTATTTTTTCCGTCAGTAAAAATAAGTGATGAGGGTTACAGTTTCAAATCCTGCTGAATAAATTCTCTCAGCAGGTTAAGTGCAGAAAAGGAAGCCCGTTCTTTAATCATTTTCCGGTCACCTGAAAAGTGAATCTTCCTGACTTCTGTTTTTTCGGCTGATGAAACTCCGATAAAAACCAAACCGACCGGTTTGGTTTCAGAACCGCCTGTGGGACCTGCTATTCCAGTTATAGACAGTGCGTAATCGGTTCCTGATCGTTGTCTCGCACCTTCAGCCATTTCTGCTGCAACCGGTTCACTGACTGCTCCATTGCTTGCAAGTGTTTCGGGTTTTACACCCAGAAAGTGAGTTTTTGAAGCATTTGAGTAGGTGATAAAGCCTGCCATAAATACCGATGAAGCACCTGATATATTGGTGATTTTATCTCCGATCAGGCCGCCGGTAATTGATTCGGCAACTGAAAGTGTTTTATTGCTTGCCTTTAACAGTGCAAGAACGGCTTCTTCGAGGTCTTCATCACCGGTACCGTAGAAATGAGTTCCCGATTTTTCAATGAGAAAGCTGCAAATCTGATCAAGTTCTTTTTCAAGGGTAAGTTTGTCATTTCCCTTCAACATCACTCTGAGTCTAACACCTGAAAAGGATGGAAGAAAAGCTAGTGTTGCGTGTGACGGAAGAAATTCTGCTACCGGCCCGATCTGATCTGCCAGTGTTGATTCAGCAATATTGGTTGTTCTGAGTGTTCTTTGAACAATAAAACGGCCGGAGTTTTTTTCTTTCAGAATGGGTGTGATCCGTTCATCCATAAGAAATTTCATTTCTTTGGGAACACCCGGCAATACAAACAAGTCATGTCCGTTTCTGTTAAACCACAGACCAGGTGCTGTTCCAACCTCATTGATTAATGCTTTTGAGGTTGATGGAATATCTGCCTGCATCTCATTCGTTTTCGTTACGGTTCGACCCCGTTTTTCAAAAATCTGTCTGATAATAGAGAATTGTTCATTTGATCTCACCCATTCTCCACCGAATAAATCCATCAGCACGACTTTGGTGATATCATCATGTGTCGGTCCAAGGCCACCGGTGGTTATAACCACATCAAATTCGTTTAGATACTGGTCAACGGTTCGTTTGATGTCAACAGGGTCATCACTAACTGAAAGAATCCTCTTAACCGAATAACCCAGTTCAGTCAGGCGGATGCTGAGGTGAGTTGCATTGGTGTTTACAATCTGACCAATGAGGATTTCATCGCCGATAGTGATGAGAGCAGCAGTTAAATCCCGATCCATTTTAAACCTGCAATTAGGATAAGCGTGTAAAGTCCGGCAGCAAGGTCATCAACCATGATTCCCCAACCACCGGGAAGAGTTTGAAGCTGATTAATTTTAAGAACTTTGGTAATATCAAAAAACCGAAAGAATACGAAGGAAAGTCCAATGAGAAGATAATCAGACGACGAAAGCAGTAAAAGTGGAATCATTTGACCGGCTACTTCATCCAGAACAAACCATTCCGGATCTTTTTTGAAATATAACTCAGTTTGGCTTCCAATAAGAATTCCTGAAATCGTAATCAGAATGAAAATGGGGATCAGGATGAGAAGAGAATCAAAACCAGGGATTAAAATGAAAGGAAAAATCGGAATCAGACTACCCCAGGTTCCGGGTGCAACCGGAAGGTTACCAACACCAAAACAGGATCCCAAAAGTCTGCTGACTGATTTGGCTGTCATTTCAGTTTTTATTTTTTTTATTCAGGGCAAAATCTTCGTAAAGGTAAACCAAACCACTAAAAAGAGTATAAAGTGTTATTCCCCAGAACAAAATTTCAAGAAGGGATGAAGTCAGGAAGTTTTCAAGGAAGGGAGTCAGAATTTTTCCTTCAGGTCTTATCCTTGGATACAGAACCGCAAAAAGAACAAGGAAAATAATCACAATCTGAGAGGCAGTTTTCCATTTTGCAATTAGATTGGCAGGAATGGATTTCCCTTTCATTTCTTCATAAATACGGTAAGATGTGAGTGAAAGGTCTCTGATAATAATAATAGTTACCATCCACCAGGACATAATTCCGGCGACAAAAAAAGCAAGAAAAGCAGCACTTGTCAGTATTTTATCGGCAAGGGGGTCAAGAAATTTTCCGAGACGGCTTACTTCACCGAGTTTCCGGGCAAGGTAGCCATCATACCAGTCAGTTAGTGCAGCAATAGTAAAAACTAAAGCGCAGGCAATGGCTGCAACCTGGGATTCGATAAAAAAAAGATAGTAAAAAACCGGGGCGAGCAGAATTCGCAGGTAAGTGAGAAGGTTGGGTATTGAAAATACTGAATTGACCTGCATAGGAGTAAGGGAGGGGCAAAGGTCAGTAGATTTAAACTGACCTTTTATCCCAAAATCCTGTTAGGCCGCCTTGATAACCCGGCCAGATTTAATGCAATTTGTGCAGACTTTAACACGGGTTGGGGTACCGCTTACAACTGCACGAACTTTTTGCAGATTTGGTTCCCAGCGACGACGGGTACGATTGTTCGCATGACTTACATTATTCCCGTAAATAGGACCTTTTCCGCAAATGTCACAACGTTTAGCCATGGTTGACCTCTGATACACTAAAATTATAAATATTGAATTGCATGATTTTTAAAGAACTGCAAATATAGAAACGATTTCAATATAATGCAATAATTGGTAGTTAAAATTCCCTTCTTAAATCTGTATAAAATTTAAAAAAATGGTATAATTGAGAAAAAGGAAAAGTTGTGGTACCTGAAATTGGAACAATCGGATATCCGCTGGTTATAGCACTTCTGGGCTCTCTTCATTGTATGGGAATGTGTGGCGGGTTTGTGGTTCTTCTCGGTCAAAATAACACCGGTTCACTCTGGTATTGGTCTTATCAGGCTGGTAAAACTTTTGGTTATGCCTTGATTGGTACTCTTGTTCTTGCCTTTTCCTTTCTCCTGACACGTTCTGCCGGCGTTACCGGGTCTCAATACTTTCTCACTACGATCAGTGGTTATCTGATGGTCCATTATGCAATTCTTGCACTAATGGGGAAATCATGGTCTTTTACCGGGAAGCTTCCCGATTGGTTAAGACCCCAAAAAGCACTTAAATCGCCATTTCTTTTTGGATTTTTTAATGGATTGATGCCCTGCGGACTGGTATATATGCTGTTTATTGCACTTCCGCTTGCGGCAAACGCTGCTGAAGGCTATCTGATGATTTTACTTTTTGGTGCAGGAACGATTCCATCGTTGTATCTGGTAGGGAAAATACACCAGTATTTATCTGGTGGCGGAAGAAATCTGATTGAAAAAGTGCTTTATATTTATTTGCTGTTATTTGGTGTTATTACCCTTCTCAGGGGGAATCCGTTCACAGAGGCTTTTGTACATTCTCTGTTTCCGCATTCCGTCCTGAGATGGTTCATTTTTTAATTGGTTCTATTTAACAAGCTGAATTCGAATTGTGTTGATGAGTTCATTTCCGGCAATGAACTGAACCAGATAAACGCCACTTGCAAGTGCTTGGCCGTCAAATCCTGTAGCTGTAAATCTTACATCCTGCCAGCCTTCACTCAGTTTTGAAATATCAATAACGGCAACAAGTTGCCCAATCACGTTAAATACTTTCAGTAATTTCACTTTTGATTTCAATTCGGCAGAAATAAAAATTCTGAATGTAGTTGACGGGTTAAATGGGTTTGGATAGTTATATTTCAATCCGGCAACCAGAGGTAACGGCAATTCATCTTCAACTGATGTTGCAAGATTTTTGTAATCAGCAATATATGCAGTATACCGGCACCTGATTCCATATGTAAGACTCAGATCGATCAAACTGTCTTTTAAAGCCGGTGTTTCTCCGCTTACCAGAATTTCCTGTTCAAGCAGATCAATGAGACTTTTTGCATAAAGGGAAGGTGCAAAACCGGATGTGGTTGTATCTGAAGAAAATGCTGCCTCAAACGGGAAGGATTGACTTGATAAAGAATTATTTGTGCCTGTTAACTGGAGTGAACCGGTTTCGGGAGTTTTGTACCTTCCGGTAACCAGTGAAAAGGAGTTCGAATAAATCGTTCTTTCTTTAACTGCCCCTAACCCTGAAAGATCTCCCTTCGCTGTCTGGATTCTTATTCTTGCGAGAACAGGGTCTTTAATTTGATTGTAAACCTGAGAAATTCCGGCAGAAATATTTTCCTCAGCAGTGAAATATCTCACAAAACCATAATTCAACCCGGAAATATATTCAAGTCTTTCTCTGTCTACATCATCGCCAAAGGCAATGCTGAAGATTCCTGTTTTTTTCGTGTTAAGATTTTTGATAACCTTAGGGTCGGCTAAAGATTTTCCGTTTGTAAAGTTCAGAATGATATTCTGTCCCAACGTGTCTGAAAAATGTTTAAACGATTCAGAGAGGGCAAGATCAAGACGTGATCCGCCTGAGGCAACCAGATTTGTAATAAAGGTTTTTGCCGCTGAAATTCCAGAAGGAGTTACATTCTGAAGTGAACTTTGCCACCTCGAAACCCCGGCGCTGTAGGCAATAATATTAAATTGATCGTTGCTGTTTAGCTGATCAAGAAGACCAATCATTCCGTTCTTGCTTTGTGAAATCTGATCGGCAGTCAGAGAACTGGAAACGTTGAACAATAAAATCAGACGTTTTTTTATTACCGTTTCTGATGGTACCGGATAAGGTGGGCGGATAACAAGATTGTAATGTCCTGACTGATCGTTTGCGTATCTTGAGTAAACATTTATGCCAAAATTTGAAGCGCCAATTCCGTAATTGACTTTAATATCAGAAGAAAGATAACCTTTGGGTTCTGTAAAGGTCAAAATCTGATGGTTAGGACTAATTACGGTTGATGTAAACTCTGGATGAGAGGGCATAGCTGCTGAAACAATAGGTTCAAAGCTTTTGATATCAATTTTGATTGAGAGTTCTTCAATTGAAGTATTTACAAAAGGTGAACTTTTCAGCGGAAACCGGTAAGAGCAGAGTCCCTGCTGATAATCCAGCAGTGACACATAGCTCAAGCGAATCCTTTGAATCTCATTCGGACCAATGTTTTTAAGCAGAATTCTGATTCCGTTTTTTCCAATATACCGGTTGACTGCTGCTACGAAAGGTTTTTCGCCTGTTCCGGGATTTGTATTCTGTTGTTTGACCTCAAGAATTGCTTTGTAGGCAATGTCATTTTTCCAGTAAATGATTTCAGTGGCTCTTGCATCTGCCGGTAACGGAAAGTTGTAGACTGCATCAGTTGACTGGTTCCATTCATTCTGAAACTCCTGATAAACCTGGGTTTCAGCAATCAGTCCGTTAATTTTAACCTCAATTCTCGACGTGAGGTTGCGTAACAAATCTTTCGGATAGTTTTCATTTGATGGAAGTAAGAGTCCGTCTGCAAATGAATACGAAGCCGAAAAAGTAACGATTAAAGAAAATAGTAGTATTAGATTTTTCATGTGTTTTAAACTCCTTACTTCAGAAAGTAAACTTTTACAGTCTGGATGTCAGCAACCTGATTCCGTGCATTCAAAAACTCTGCCCGTATGAAATAAATACCACTGGCAAGAATATCTCCGTTTTCACCTGATCCATTCCATTGAATGTTAACACCGGTCTGACCAGGATCAAAATTGAATAATCTGACCTGCTGCCCCAATATGTTGAATATCTTCAACCTGCCACCGAAAGAATTCTGGTTAAGTACACGGATGGTGGTTGTTGGGTTAAACGGATTTGGGTATAAACTTATTTTTGACCGTGTTGCGAGTGATTGGGAACCTTCAAGAGAATAGGTGGCTTTTCCGCCCAATCCGCCATAATACACTTTAATTTCACCTGTATAACCAGTTGAAACTGGTGTGGGTGATTTAAAACTGATCACCATCCGGCTGGAAGTGGTGAGTCTTGCAATATCAAGAAGAATATCTCTGAATTTACCATTGATATCATAGAAAGAACCACCTGTAGGAAGTGTGATCGGGTCATAATAATTGGTTTGATAACCGGTAGAACCAATGCAATTTACAAGGATGGTTTGTGCGGTAAGCTGGTTAACAACCTGTTGAATCGTTAATGAAGTGACTGAGTTATTACTGTGATAATTTGCATCGGTAATCCAGATAAACATCCGTTTTGCCGTAGGTCTGAACGGAAACTCAGATGCCCGTCCGAGAGCACCCAACGAGTTTTCTGGAATGTCATTACCACCGGTTGCAGTTTGGTTTCCAACAAGTGTTTTAAATGCTTCAACATCACGTGTAAACGGGTAAACCCCCCGTATTTCATCACCAAAAGTTACCATGCCCAGTCTGAAGTCTGAGTTTTTTGCTTTCAGACTGTCTGTGAACTCAATGATATTGTTTCTTACTGAAGCGATTTCATCAGTCATACTTCCGGTTACATCAAGTACAAAAACCAGGTCAAGCTGGTTGGCACCATTTGAAGTATCAGTGGCAAGGCTGAATGTAGATATTCGATCCTGTCCACCGAAAACCTGAATATTTTTAGGTTTAAGTGAATTCAGAACTTGCCCGGTTTCAGTAATTTCTGTGCGGAAATAAATGTTGAGCAGGTTTCCAGAGGGGTGTGTAACCGTGTCTATTGTCACTGTCAATCCTGATTCGGAAACAGGAATTCCAGGGATAAAATAGTTTCTTTGAATTTGCTCCTTTAAAATTCCCGTCTGATAAATTGAAAGAACAGGAGTTCCCACAACCGATTCAAACAGTTCAGGAATAGTCAGTGTTACATTTTTATAAACCCGGGCTCCTGTTGCGATATTGAATTGAGTTGAGACCGTATCAGAATTAAATAAATTGTTTCCGTTTAACCCAAGTGAGATCTGGCTTAGAGGAGAACTTCCGGCGTTAGAAATTTCGACGGTAGTTTTAACCGATGAAGGGAATAAAAGTCCACCCTGAATTGATGCGAAAGGTTCAAGATCCCATCGGGTGAAGGTACTGTTTCCCCATTCTGGAGTGCTTATTTCAAAATAAACAGATGCTGTTCGGGTTTCTGCCGGGTTTAGGAGTGAAAGTCCCCAGTTAAATTTTAAACAGAGATCGTAAAGGGCAAGATTAGTATTCAAACCCTTGTTTTCGTATAAATTCCGCCAGTTTTGGGCAACGATTTCTACAGGTTTTTCGGCGGGAAAGGAAATCCCAAGTGAAACGCCTTTGGGTGCATTATTGCGTTCCCATAATTTAAAACTTTCAGGAAGATCCGGACCAATAACTGTTTCTGTTCCGAGCCAGAATTGGTCGGCCAGAATCGAACCATCTCCCCATTTGCCGAGAGCCGGATCCAAAACAAGAAAAGGAGCCAGGGTTTGTGCTGCTGTCGAGAGGTTTGTTATGCTACTTTTGCTTTGAACGATGTTTCCTGAAAGTTTCAGGGTGAAGGTAACGTTGAATTTACCTTCAATTTGATAACTGACTGATACTGAATCTTCTGCAAATGTAACCTGAGGAGAAACCAGTTTTGAAAGTTTATCCAGAGTGAATTGATCACCATCAAGTTCAAATCCTGGAAATGAAGTCTTTGCCCATGGGTGACCGTATGTTATCTGACAATCATCATCCAAAATTGAGGAACTTGCGCCGAGGCTGGTACCAAGTGTAAAAAATCCGGTAGGTTGAAGAGTCAAATCGAGTTGCTGATTTTTTATTCTTCCTGCTAATTGCGATAATTGCCCTTTGAAAAGGGTTTTACCAGGTTCCGGAGCGTTTAAATCAAATTCTTTTTTGGTTTGAGCTGAAATACTCAGAGATTGAATCAGCATCAGGATTGGCAGTATATACATTTTCATGGTCAACTCACTTTCGGGATTGAAAGTCTGTGTGTTAAGACTAAGTAAACTTTTGATTTCAGACTTGGTATAAAATTACTTAATGTTTTTGGTATTGGCAATAGAAGTATGAGTTAGATATTGGTTAGGGATTTTAATCTTAATTCAGAACCTTTCATGTAAGTTAAACAAATACAGTAATATAACTATGAACGAAACACATAAAAGCGAAGCAGTGTTTTGCTGCGTTTCAGAAAAAGCAATTGAAATCAGTGATGCCTATCAATTTATTCAATCAGAAACAGCGGGTGGTATCAACTTTTTTGTTGGAACTATCAGAAATCACAATGAGGGAAAAAAGGTTGAAAGTCTTGAATACCATATTTATGATGATATGGTAGTCAAAGAATTTTATAAGATTATAGATGAGGCGAGTGCTCAATGGCCGGTTGAAAAAATTTATGTCAACCACCGGAAAGGGGCGTTGAATATTGGAGATGTTGCTGTAATTGTAGCAGTAAGTACCGTTCACCGGTCAGAGGCATTTGAAGCCTGCCGATATATAATTGATGAATTGAAACACCGGGCACCAATCTGGAAAAAAGAAATAACAACAGAGGGTGTATTTTGGGTCGAAGGATGTGAGCATAAACATGCTGGCCGGAATTGATCTTTCTGCGTCATTTGAAAAACCAAGTTCCTGTGCTGTCTGGAACAAAGGGGTAATTTCACTTCTTGCTTTTAATTCAAACCATGAAATTGCCGAATGGGCGAAGGTCAATCAGCCGGACTTTATTGGTCTAGATGCACCACTTTCCATTCCAAAAGGTTTAAACGGCAAATTTGGAAGCAGGCAATGCGAACGGGAGCTTATCAAAGAGGGCATTCCGGTTTTAATGACTTCATTACTGGCTCCACTTACATTCAGGGCCATTCACCTGGTCAGTCTTCTTTCCGAAAGCGGAATCAGAACGATTGAAGTTTACCCGTTCAGTCTCAGAAAACGGTTTAATATTGTTCCCGGGTTAAAAAAGACAGTTGAATTTGGAAAAATTAAATCTGAGTTACTTCAGATTTTTCCATACACTGTAAATTCAGATGACATTAAAGAACACCACGATATTGACGCCCTGCTGGCACTTTGGATGACCAAGTTAGTTTTTGATGGAAAATTCAGAACAACCGGGGATGCCAATGAAGGACTTATTTACCTCCCGATATGATACATTCATCTGAATTCACTTTTAAAATGACTGGTTTTTGCCAGCGGCCTCAGGATGATTGGTATTCCTATGCTTTAAATTTAAACTATCCGGTCATTGAAGAATCTACACTGCAATTTTTAGAAACCTGGGGCCTGTTAACCCGGCCGAAACGAATTCTGGAATTGGGGTGTGGTTTTGGATTGATGTCATATCGGTTACTTTCCGTCCTACCAGAATCAACCTTAACGGGGATTGACTACAATGGAAAAAATGAAGAGGTCTTTAAAAAATTTACCAATAAAAGTGAAGTCGGTAAACGGTTTACTTTTTTAACCGGAAATGTAACTGAATTGTTACCTGCCCTGAATCAAACTTATGACTGGATTATTGTTGATGTTGATAAAAAGTATTATCCGGAACTGTTTTTACACCTTCCGGAAAAGTTAAACACAGGCGGGTATCTGATTGCAGATAATGTATTGTGGAAAGGTTGGGTTACCAGGCCAGGTGAAAAGAAAAACCCGGAACCCATCAGAAAATGGAATGAATTGGCTTTCAGCCATGATGGATTTGAAACGATTCTGCTTCCGGTTGGTGACGGATTAACCATCATGAGGAAGAAATAGTCAGCTCTTTTTTACTGAAAAACCGGCAATTTCAAGTGAATGTTTTCCAAACCGTTTTTTTAGGTCGTCAACTTTTGAAAATAAACGGTCAACCTTTTCAGTTGATTCTGATTCAAACAAATCCTGCGGAGATGAGTCAGCAGGTTCAAGTTTGGAAGATCCGAATCCGATCAGACGGATTTTGGTTGATGGCGTCCAGGCTTTTTCAAACAAAACCATAGCACGGTTAATGAGGCTGTGATCATCATTCACCGGAAATGGATAAGTTTCAGAAAAAGTGTGGGTTTTAAAATCTCGGTCACGCAGCTTGAGTGTTAAGGTCGAGCTTTTTAGTTTTTGATTTCGCAGTGAAAAACCTACTTCCTGAGCACATTTGACCAATTGGTCTTTCATGCGCACGACATCGAAAGTATCGTCATCAAAGGTTCTTTCTGAAGAGACAGATTTTCGTTCGTATTCAGTTTCAATGACATCACTTCCAATTCCCCTTGACTTTTTAAACAGATCAAGACCGGCTTTACCAAGAGACTTCTCGAGCTGGGTTTGCGAAAGTTTCTGAATATCACCTACCGTTTTTACACCAAACTTTTTTAAAACTTCAAGAATAGAATCACCAACACCCGGAATGATGTCAGCAGGAAGTGGCGCAAGGAGTTCAGGTTCAGACCCGGGAGGGATAAAAAAAATGCCGGCAGGTTTCGCCAGCTTTGATCCGATTTTGGCCATCAGTCGGTTTTGGCCTATGCCACAGGAGGAAGGCAATCCTGTTTTTCTGTCAATTTCTGCACGAAGCCAGGAAGCAGCTTCAACCGGAGTTTGGAAAATATAGGTGTAGAGACCAGAAATATCAATGTAAAATTCATCAACACTGGCCTTTTCAAATCTCGGAGCAAAATCACGGACAATATCAGTCACCTGATGTGAATAATCAGCATAAAGAGACATTGTGCCATGAAGAAAAATGGCTTCAGGACAAGCTTTTTTCGCCCATCTGAGTGGCATTGCAGAATGAACGCCAAATTTTCTTGCTTCATAAGAGCATGCAGCCACAACTCCGCGTTCATCTCCGTGGCCACCCACAATTACCGGTTTCCCGATCAGTTCGGGGTGTTGAAGCCGTTCACAGGAGACAAAAAAAGTGTCCAGATCGAGATGAAGAATAACCCGGCTCATGATGCCCGGTTTGAATATCCTGCACCAAGTTTCCTGACAACACCAATTACTTTGCCGCCGATTCTGAAACTTTGGCTGTCATCAACATAAATCGCCTGATATTTTGGATTCTGTGGTTGAAGTCTGATGCGGTCACCTTCATTATAGAATGTTTTTACCGTTGCTTCTTCATCAATAATGGCAACAACAATATCACCATTAATGGCTGTCGCCTGGTGTTTGATAATTACAACATCACCATCCAGAATGCCATCATCTTTCATTGAATCACCCTGTACTTTCAGGGCAAACACATTTCCGTTATCAGCAAAATAATTTCCGAAATTCAGGTAACCCTGAATATTTTCCTGTGCAAGAATGGGTGAACCGGCAGCAACCTTTCCGATAATTGGAATGCCAGGACTGAAGGTTTCCATTTCCTCTTCGGGAATAATAATATCAATGGCCCGGGCTTTAAACCCTGACTTTTTGATAAACCCTTTTTTCTCAAGTGCTTTGAGGTGATCTTTTACTGCTGTAAGTGAAGCAAATTTGAATTTATCTGCGATTTCCTGAAAAGAGGGAGGAAAACCAAACTGCTTTTTATATTCGAGCAGATAGGCAAGGATCTGTTTTTGTCTGTCGGTTAGTCCTTCAGCCATTGAAGACTCCTGTATATTTATTTACTGTATGTAAATATACTGTCAATAATAACAGATAACAAGATGTCAGGTAAAAAAAATGATCTTCTGCCTGAGTCACGGAAAAAAATTGAACGAGTGGTCTGCAATGTTTACTTTTACAGTTATGATAAAAACATCTTTCTTTTCTATACTTATTCTTTTCCTTGTCGCTAACGTCTATTCACAGGAATTTATTGTAAACGTTCAGGTCAACGCCCAGAAGCTGAGCAACCAGTCTGACCGTGACGTTCTTAAGGACCTTGATCGTTCAATTAAGGAATACTTTGAAAAGTACAGGTGGACTGACGATCCTTCATTCAATCCGGATACCCGTATAGACCTGACTATCAGTTTAATTATTGAAAACTCAACAATTGGCAGAAAATTCTCCGGACAACTATTTATTGGGGCATCACGTCTGATTTATAAAACAGATAAGCCCACTTCACTTTTCAGGTATTCTGATAAAAACATCGAATTTGAGTATTATCCCGGGATTCAGCTTCAGCATAATGAGCAGACCTTTGACCCATTGCCCTCTATTTTGAATTATTATGCTTATCTGATTCTGGGTATTGATGCTGATAGTTATGATCCGTTAGCCGGTACGGTTTATTTTTCACGGGCTCATAAAATTGCAACAATGCCTGGTACGTCAGAAAATATGGGCTGGGTTAATGAAGCGACCGGTGAAAGCCGGAAACTTGCAGTTGATGAAATTCTTGATCCGAAGTACATTAACTACCGGAATGCATTTTTTAAATACCATTATGATGGACTTGATGTGATTCATTTTGACCCGGCAACGGGGCTTCAGGGTGTGGTAGACGGGTTAAATCTTGTCAGGGATACGAACATCAAATATCCGAACTCATTGTGGCGGCGCCGGTTTTTTGAGTCAAAGTATAAAGAAATTGCAGATATTTTCAGAGAAGCTCCTGGTGTTACTAAATCTGCTGTTTATGATATTCTTGCAAAAGCTGATCCGAGTCACCTTTCT
>Ga0209460_1001185_pt1 | contig 16454 bp, 17 predicted proteins | sample EBPBio132013_DNA_FD_185868 | JGI IMG/M metagenome (GOLD analysis project Ga0209460, IMG submission 185868) | Wastewater treatment Type I Accumulibacter community from EBPR Bioreactor in Madison, WI, USA - Reactor 2_5/13/2013_ DNA (SPAdes)... | ecosystem: Engineered > Bioreactor > EBPR >...
GGATGTTCTGTATACGTGGCTTGACCCGCGTATTCAATTCAGGAGTTGAGGGGGAAACCATGCACAACACGTACACAGGGCCAGCCGTCATGCCCGTGCGCGAGCAGGCGCGGGTGACGAACGCAATCTTGGGGGAACGCTTCGAGAAAATCCTACCCGCTATCATGCGGGAAACCGGCTTCGATATGTGGATTACGATCTGCCACGAGGACAACCACGACCCGATCTTTAACACGATTATCCCGTGGGAGTGCTGGGCACCGATTTTGCAGATGGTGGTGTTCTACGACCCCGGCGTGGGTCAAGACATCGAACGGCTGAATATCTCGCTGACCAATATGCAGGGGTTGATGACCACGATCTGGAACCTCGAAAGCGCCGACGACCAATGGGCGACCCTGCGGAAAGTCGTCGAGGAGCGCAACCCGCAGCGCATCGGTATTAACCAGTCGGATGTGATCTGGGCGGCGGACGGGCTGACGGCGGCGCTGCGTGATAAGCTGGTGGCGACACTCGGCGAAAGCCTATCGAGCCGCCTTGAATCCGCCGAGGTGCTGTGTACGCGCTGGTTGGAGTCGCGCTTACCGGCTGAACTCGAACTTTACCAACACGCCTGCGCGATTGCCCACCACGTTATGAAAACCTGCTTCTCGCGGCAGGTGGTCACCCCCGGTGTCACCACGATTGAGGACTTGCGCTGGTGGTACTGGCAGGAAACCACCGACCTCGGCCTGCCGGTTTCATTTCCGGCGTTCTTCCGCTTCATGCGCGGGCCGGAAAACCGCGCACGGTGGGGCGAAAACGACAAGATTATCCGCCCCGGCGATATGATCCACTGCGATGTGGGCTTCAAATACTGCCGCCTGATTACCGACCACCAAGAACTGGCTTATGTACTGCGACCGGGGGAAACCAGCGTGCCACAGGGTTTGCTGGACGGCATGGCACAGGCGAACGCGCTGCAAGACATTTTTACGGATACGTGGCAGCTCGGCCTCACCGGTAACGAGATATTAGCGAAGGCGCTGGCGACCGCCCACGAACGCGGCATCTGCAAGCCGAAGATTTACTCGCACTCGTTGAGCCATTATCTGCACGAACCGGGACCGTTGATGGGCTTGCCGTGGGAACAGGTCAACACGGGCGGGCGCGGCGAGGTGAAGATGTACTACGACACCTGCTACACGGTGGAGTTGGGCGTGACCTGCCCCGTGCCGGAATGGGAGGGGCAAGAAGTCGCCTTCCCGCTGGAACAGGACGCGGTGTTCACGCAGAACGGCGCGGTGTACCTCGACGGGCGACAGACGCAGTTTCATGTGATTTAGAGGGGAAGCCTTTCGACCCCACCCCTAACCCCTCCCCGTAGTAACAGGGAGGGGAACAAGACTTGAGGATTTCAGAAGATTCTCTACAAGAAACACCCACTTTAATCTATAGATGATTTAGACAGGCAGCGCCATTTCTTCGTGCTCGTGGATGATGTGCGGCTCGGCGAGGGCGGCCTGAATCTTTTCCTTGAGGACGCGCTTCAGCACCTTGCCCACCGGATTACGCGGCAGGGCGGCAACCGTCACCAGCTTCTTGGGCATCTTATAGGCGGCGATGTCTTTGGTCTTGAGGAAGTCGACCAGTTCGGAAAGGGTTAGCTGCATATCCGGCTTGGGGACGACGACCACAAACACCTGCTCCTCGCCGATGCGCCGATCCGGCACACCCAGCACCGAGACTTCGGCAACCTTCGGAAACTCGGTCAGCAAATTTTCGAGTTCCTCCGGCGCGATCTTCATCCCCGCGCGAATGATAATGTCCTTCAAGCGACCGACGAAACGGTAGCGGTTCAATTCACTTTCACCATCAATCGCGAACAAGTCACCCGTGTAAAAATAACCGTCCCTATCGAAGGCTTTTTCGGTCATGTCCGGCCGGTCATAATAGCCATTGAACACGGCGGGACTCTTAATCACCATCTCGCCGGGGATGCCGGGTTCGGTAATCACCTCATGGGTGATCGGGTCGATGAGTTTGGTGCTGATGCCGTCCGCGAACCGCAGCGACCATTTGTGACCGGGAACACCATAACGCGGGAAGAAGCGGGCGCGTTCGGCAGGATCGGCAATATCGACCGGCGCGGCGACGAAGCTCGTCCCTTCGTTCGAGCCGAAGAAGTTTAGCACGTCGATCTCGTACTTCTCTTTCCATTGGGTCGTCATCCACGGCGTAAGAGGCGCTGAACCCGAACCGATGCAGGTGACGCTGCTCAGGTCGGCGTTTTCCAGCAGCGCGGGTTTGAGCAGCAGCAGGTTCATCAGCACTGGCGGCGCGACCGTGTAGTTGACCTTTTCCTGCCCCATCTGCTGTAGGAACACCGGCAGGTTCAGCGGTTGGTGCATGACCATCTTGCCGCCCGTCATCAGCCACGGCACGAGCATCCCGCCAATCGCCGACATATTAATCAGCGGGAAGGGGTTCAACACCGTGCAGCCCTGCGCCAACTGCGCGGCATCGACCGTTGCGGCAGCGATGGTGATCCAATGGTTGTGGCTGCGCGGCACCCCTTTCGGTTCGGCCTCGGTGCCGGATGTCCAACAAATCGTAAAGGCTTCGTTGGCATCCACTGGATTCGCGGCGATGTAGGCTTCGAGCGCGGCGGCATCATGCGGTTGGGAGAGGCGTTCGGTGAAGGAAACAATACCCTCCGGCAGCGAGTCGCCAAGTGCGATCACTGTCTGGATGCCGGGGAAATCCGGCAGCAGGGTTTGCAGCATCTCGACGTAGTTGGTGTTCATGAAGTTGGTCGTGGTGATGAACCCCTTCGGCTGGGTAATGCCGATGACCTGCCGCAGTTCGTGGGTGCGGTACTGCACAGGTACGGGACTAATGATCGCGCCGATGCGGGATACTGCTAAATAGACCTCGACTAACTCAACGATATTCGGGAGCTGCACCATCACAATATCATCTTTACCTATACCGTCTACCAATAGGCCGCTGGCGAGGCGATCAACCGCCGTGAGCAGGTCGGCATAGGTCAAGCGTGTAAACGCGCCGTTGGTAAATTCGCTCCGGTTCGCCGGATCAACGAGCGCAATGGCATCGGGATTTGCCCGAACATTTCGCAGGAACAGGTCGATAAGTTTGTCCTGCCCCCACCAACCGCGTTCGGTATACTGCTGAATTTGTCCGGGTGTCGCGACGAGCATAATAAGTGGCCCCCTTTTAGCACCAAATTTTTAGAAAATTCTACTGAGATTTAGAGAAATAGACAAAAGGTATACGTAAGCTAGGCAGAATTTGGATTGGTGGTTCGCGAAAATGGCTAATTTTGTTGACTCTGGTTCGTGAATAACCGCGCATCAGCTAGCGACACTCATCCAACACACATGAATTTGAGGGAGGAACGGCCTGTGCTTAGGCCATCAATATAAAAATTTATAGGCCAATTGGACGGTAGACAAACCAGAGGCGTGGGGTAAACATAGGTGTAACGCCAATTGAAATACCGCCTCGTTACAGGTAAGGTACGACCGTTTTAACAGCTTATGTGAAAGGGGAATACCCAATATGAAGCTCCGATTCTTGGTTTTATCGGCACTGCTGGCGCTCACGGCGCTGGTCGTGTTACCCGCAGCCGCGCAGTCTCCGACAACGGCGACCGTCGGTTATGACGGTTTCAGCTTTAGCTACGACACAACGGTAGCCACCCATATTGACATCGACCCATACGCGGGCGACCCACCGGATGCAGCGGGCATGGCGGAAGTCAAGCACGTCCAATTCACCCTGTCTGACTCGGATACTACGCCCAGCCTTTTCGACGCGGCGATGGGTATCCGCGTGTATAACACAGCCGATTTCGCCATGTATCCGGCTTACCAGCAGCAGTACGACACGCTGCAAGGCTTGGTCGGGCAGCAAACCGATCTGACTCCATTTATGACGATGTCAGCCGACCTGTCGCAGAACACGCTGCCTTTCGTGCCGGTCGTAGCGGCGGGGCAAGCCATCCGCGCACGGGCGCAGTATATCGAAACAGCTTCGGTACGCGGCATTGGCTACATCACCATGTACCGGCAGGATGTGGCTCCCTTCCTCGGCAACGAGTTCTTCTATACCTTTCAAGGTGTGAGCGTGGACGGCAGCCGCTATATCACAGCCGTTGTCAAGCTGAACACGGCGCTGTTCCCGGCAGAAGTCCCCGCTGACTTCAACATCGAGACGTTCCAATCCACTTATGCGGATTACGTCAGCCAGAGCATCGGCACACTCAACAGCGCCCAACCAACGGACTTTACACCGTCGCTGGATGTCGCCGCTGCGTTCATCCAGTCATTCAGCTTTAACACCTCACCCGCCGCGCAGCCGACCGTGCCGCCGGTCGCGACAACCGATCCAGCAGTAGGCAGCGACCCGACGCTGGGTGGTTTGGCAGGTGTGAACTGGCAGTTGGTCAGCATTGGCCCGAACGCGGTCACTATCGACAACCCGATTACCCTGTTGTTTTCGCCGGAAGGTATCGGCGGTAACTCCGGTTGTAACAGCTACTTCGGTCAATTCCAGTACGACTCGACCACGCTGACGATGAGCTTTAGCAACATCGGCGGTACGCTGATCGCCTGTGAAGAACCGCTGATGACGCAGGAAATGACTTACCTGAGCGCACTGCAAACGGTTACCGGCTACCAGCTTCAGGCAAACCAACTGCTGCTGACCTACCCCGAAGGACAGATTGTGTTCCAACCGGGCGAAGCACCAGTCGCGACCGTTCCGCCGACATTGGAAGTTCCGACCTCCAACACAGACCCGACGCTCGGCGGCTTGGCGGGTGTCCAGTGGGTACTCGTGAGCTACGGCCCGGCGGACGCACCGGTCGCGGCCCTTCCGCAAGCACCGGTGACGCTCGACTTTACAGCGCAGGGTGTCAGCGGCAGCGCGGGGTGTAACCAGTACTCCGGCACGTTCGTCTACGCTACGAATACGCTGACCTTTAGCCCGCTGGTTACGACCGAGATGGCGTGTGCAGACGCGGCAGTGACCGCCCAAGAGACGGCTTACCTCGCGGCTCTGCAAGCGGCAAACCTATACTCGGTTGATGCCGGTTCGCTGCAAATCGTCTATCCCGACGGCTTGCTGGTGTTCGGTCAGGCATAACCGAAACGCGAGTGAATCAATAAAGGCGTGCCACATGGTACGCCTTTTATATTGCTCGTCACCACAAAACTTTATAGCTCAATAAAGTTACAACCTCGATATTCGTTTACTTTTTCCTCAGCCCCTCCCCATAACGTTCTTAACCAGATACCCTACGGTACGCTCTATCGTGGCAGGCTGATTGCTTTTCGATCTGTTCTGAATTCAAGCGTTCAACATTCGTCAGGACGACAGGTAGATTAGAGAGGACAGCACATGATGAAGACCAAAGCCGTAATTATCCTTACCCTATTGATCTCCACCGCAGCGCTATCACTCCCCGTATTTGGACAATCCGAACTTGAAACCGTCGCATCCGGCTTGAACAATCCGCGTTTACTCAGCTACGGCAGTGATGGAACGCTTTACATTGCCGAGGCGGGAACGGGTGGCGACACCCAAGTGACAGATGCCGGCGGCAACCCTGTGCTGTACGGCACGACCGCCCGCGTTTCAACCGTGGCAAACATGGGTAGCGAACCCCAGCCGCTTGTCGAAAATCTGCCCAGCGTGGAAGCCTTCAACAATGTTGTAGGTGTGAACGCGGTTTGGGTAGACGATAATCCCGACACTGATGAAGGTTTGTTTGCCGTCGTGGTCGGCGGCCCCACCGACATTGATGGCACACCGACGCGCGGTGTGCAAATTCTCGATTCGAGTTTAACCGAGCAGCGCTTCATCGACATCGGCGCAGTCGAGGACAGCACCAACCCGGATGGCGACGACCTCGCTTCCAACCCGATTGATATCGCCTATGACGGTACGACATGGTACATCCTTGATGCCAGCGGTAACGCGCTTTACACGGTCGAGGGGGATGGGGAACCCACCCTGTTCCATGTATGGGACGATTTGCCCGTACCTTCAGCCGTCGCGGTTGGCCCGGAAGGTGACGTTTATGTCGGATTCCTGAGTTCGTTCCCGTTCGCGACCGGCAGCGCACGCATTGAACGCTGGACGGCAGCGGGTGAACTGGTCGAAACCTACGGCAATTTGACCGGTGTTACGGATGTCCACGTTGGTGACGATGGAACCGTATACGCGGTCGAGTTTGCCAGCGGCTTTGGGGATACCGGTTGGCTGCCGGACAGTGGTCAGGTGGTGGTTGTGACTACTGATGCGGTTACGCCGCTGCTGACCGGACTAAACTTCCCTTACGGCCTCGCCCAAGCGCCAGATGGTTCATGGGTGGTATCGATCAACTCGGCATTTGTCGAACCGGGAACGGGGGCTGTCGTACGGGTTCCAACCGGTTCTGGCACTGCACCAACCGCTGAAGGCACGGCGGAAGCCACTGCGGATGCAACCCAACCTGCCGCCGAAGCGACACCTGATGTAACACCGGAAGCGACCGTTGAATCAACCGCTGAGGCCACAAGTGAGGTCACGCCAGAAGCCACGGTTGAGGCGACCGCAGAAGCGACAAGCGAAGCCACCGCCGAGGCGACCGTTCCGGCTTAATGCACAGCCAGTAATTAGTGCCACGCGATGATCTTAAAAGGCGTACCCCACAGTACGCCTTTTGATTCTGATGCTTCATAAAAAGCCGTGCTATGTCAACGTCAGTTCGACCTCATCACATCCGGCAGTGTATGGCGGTCTTCTACCAACCGTCACGGTACCTGCGCCAGAGTCAATGGCAATGATCGGTCCAGCAGTCGTGAAATCGCCCGTAATCAGTTTGACGGTATCCCCAACGCTCCACATGCTGCAATCCGCCACAGGTTTAGTTGGTGTCGGTGTGATAATCGTTGTGTCGTCCTGCACCACAACCGGCGCGGGAACGGGCAGTGGCGCTTGGAGGAAAATCCAATCCGGCGTGACTTGGAAACACATATCGTTCTGCTTGCCCCACTCGTCGTATCCAATTAAGCATAAGGTGTTGTTACCGGTTGTCACGTCCGGCGAAACTGCCCATAGCTGCATCGGCCCATACGTGCCTTCACCCGTGCCAACTAGCGTGTTGACACCTGTTTGGTCGACAGCGGCAAACGCGGTGGCAATATCAGGCTGCGGCCAGTTCCAGAGATCACGACCTTGCATATTAAGCAGCGTGCAGCCTTCTTCTTCGTTGCAGTACAGCGTATCGCCACCGAAATGATAAGGTGTGCGGTTGATGCGTCCGTCATCCGCGAGCGCATTCCCTGTGAGGAACACACCGAGAACGATGAGCATGACAAGGTTACAAGCAATTCGCCTCATAAGTATTGTAATCCTCCTTAATGAAAACCTGTTGTAGATTTAGCGTAAGGGGGTTTACTATTTTCAACAATTAATGTTTAGAGGATCTTCAAAGGATTGAATACATGACAAATAGTGGTCAACCGAGGTGCGGGAGTATATCGGCGAAAATGGAGGCTTTTACATCCTGCATATGAAAGCGGTTATGCCGGTACGCCACCACCAGCGTTGAGGCATAAAAAAGTGCAGCATCAAAATCGTCGGCCTGTTCGCGGTAACTTGCCAGCATCGCCTGATGAAATGCCCACCCGTAGTCCCACGGCATCGCGGCATAAGCCAGATCAAACATCGGCATTCCGGCGTAACCACCGGGGTCGAGGATGGCGCTCAGTTGGTGGGTTTGGGCATCCACCAGCACATTACTCAGGTTTAAGTCGCCGTGAATGAGCGCACCCTCTTTGAAGCCGAAGTAATCGGTCTGCGCGAGGATACGCTTGAAGATCGGCAGGAGTTTGTCATCAAACAAAGCGTTGGGCTGCGGGTCATCCCAATTGGGGCTGAAACCGTCGGTCAGTGTTTCCTGCCACGACTCCACCCGCGTCCCGAAGCGTGTGATATACCCCAACGGTACGCTGTGCAACCGCGCCAAAACCCGTCCGAGGTCGGCCCCAAGTTGTTCAACGTTATCGGGCTGCATGGCTTTTTGACCATGTACCAGCGGCCAAGCGTTGATACTGTTGGGGATATAGGTCATCAGGAAGTAGGTGGCTTCGGCAAGAGTCGGGTGCTGCACCCGCCCCGCCCCCAACACCTGCGGCGCGGGTACACCAAGCGCGGCGGCTTGGCGCAGGAAATTGACCTCAAAGTCGTTGTCATTCGCCGAGAGTTTGACGACTAAACCGGACGGTTCGAGCCGGTAGAGCGCGTTCCACATGCCCGCTGGCAGCGGGATCACTTTCTGCGTTTGCAGGTTTTCCCGTGCATCAATTTCGGTGAGCAGCATCACCGCATCTGCCCGTAACTGCGCGACCTCTGGCGACCCCGGCGACAGCATATCTTGATGGTTCGCCAGTGCGGAAAAGTCAATCATCGCAAGTTCAATCTTTATGAAACCGAATGTAAAGCTGAGATAGGCCGAATCCCCTGTAGCATCCCTTGAATATCAAGCCCTTCATCTAAATCAGGCCAGTCCACACTAAAGGCATGATACTCGACATTCGTTTGCTGCTGAGGAGTCGCAGAAGCCAACCACGGATGCCAATCAAGCGGGTTGCTAATGATACGTCCATCGGCCAAAGTGACGGATACTAAACCATCTCCAATAGAGACGGATACGGGTCGATCTTTTTCTTGAAATTTCCCACTCATCAAAAAACTCCTATTGGTTTAACGTTCTTCGTGGTAGGTATCCCAGATTTTGAGTAATTCATCCTGATGTTCTTCAATGATTTCAATCGCTCTTTTGAGTTCCTTAGATGTGAACTCAATACTATCCATCACTTTAAGATCAACCAGTGTAATGCGGGCTTCCTTTTCCGCCTTCAGTACATGCACATGAGCCGGTATGTGATCGTTTAAGTAAATGCGTATTGTGTAACCATCTTCACGAATAACGGTAGGCATTCTCCGCCATTACCGCCAATCGGGGGCGTACATCAGGCCGCCCGTGTCCGCGAGGTTATTCAAGCCGCGTGGCAGTGTGAGATCGCCCTGAGCGCCGAAATGACGGTTATAAATCTCGCCGTAGTTACCGACTGCGACAATCGCGGGGCGCATGAAGTCCGGCGCTAGGCCCAACTGTGCGCCAAGACCGAACACCGGATCAAGGAAGCGGGCGCGTTCCGGCCCAACCCGTTCAAGGTAGACGGCATCGGTTTCCGCGGTGCCGTTCACCACCTGCCGCACATAGGTTTCCACCGTTTCGCTGGTGATACCCAACTGTTCAGCCTGCACCAAGCCTAACATCGTCCAGCGCACGATATTGGCCCACTGTTCGTCATCATTCCGCATCACGGGGGCATAAGGCTCATGTGTATAGACCTGATTGGGCGCGTCCCAAACGATAAACGACTGCGGCTCGGACGAGCGCTTTTGCAAGATGAGAAGCTGTACCCGTTCCGCACTCAACGCATCACAGCGACCATCCTGTAAATTCTGCCACGCGGCTTGCAAGGTTGCGGAAGCCGGGGTAATGATCTGGAGGGTAATGTTCTGGCGGGCGGCCACAGCCGGAATTTCGGCTTCGGCGGTGCTGGCAGCGACCACGCAAACGGTCTTGCTATTCAGTTCGTTCCATGTCGTCGCGCCACCTTCGGCCTGTACCATAATGCCCTGTCCGGTATAGAAAATCGGCGGGCCGAATTCCAACCCGGACGCATCTTGGCTGAACGTCCACGGGACATCCCGAATGAGCAAATCCACCTCGCCGGATTTCAGCGCGTTCATCGCCGAGGTTGTACTGGAATACGGGGGGAACTGTACCGCCGCCGCGTCACCGAACAACGCCGCCGCTAACGCACGGCACAGGTCAACCTGCAAGCCGACTACATCGCCGGAGTTCGGGTCAAGATAGCCTAAACCAAGCGCATCCTGATTCACACCACAGGTCAATTGATTGCGCGACCGCAAGCTGGTCATCGTCGGGCCAAGCGCCAGTGGCGTGGGCGTTGGGTCTTGCGCCAGTATGGGAGCAGCAACCAAAAATAAGCTCAACAAAGCCAGCAGCGCAGCAGAGGTGAAGGGGATGCGATTGGTCATAAATCTTTGCCTACCTGATTAAACGACACTTTATCAATATAGGTTATCATGGTCGAATACGCGAGTCAGCTTATCATATCACGCGCCAACCTTACAAAGCGCTAATTGTCAACGAAATATTCATGGCGATTTCATTGATACGAGTTGCGAATGGACGCAAAATGGTATATATAACGTAATGTGACGATGACAGTGGGAGAAGATTCTGTGAGGCAGACCAAAGAAATATTCGCCGAATACTCGCGGATGCGCGATAACGGGCTGGACGCAAAAGCAGCGCTCAACGTGCTGCGTTACCATATTGAAGTCCTCAGCAAGGCTGATCGTGAAGCGCTGGCGACTCTGATGCGTTCGCGCGAGGCTGCGGCCACCACCACCAACAGCGCACCGGCTGCTGCCCCAGCAGCGCCACCCGCTCCATCCACGCTACCCGCTGCCCCTTCTACGCCGCCTGCCGCGCCCCCGGTAGCAGCGTCGCCCTTTTCGACAGCAGCGCCCGCACCATCCACACAAGCCGCGCCAACCACCCCGCCGGTTGAAGTACCGAACGGTGCGGCGGCACGCGCCCAAAAGCCGAACGCGATTAAACCCATTGGTAACACGACCTCACCAACCAGTGATGCGGTTGTTACGGTAACAGCGGCTGTCCCGAACGTCACGCCGCCTGCGGCCACGGGGGTCGATACGGATGATGTGGTGTGGATTAACTGCATCCACTGTGGCAAAACCAACCAGCGGCACGAGGTCTTTTGTTACTCGTGCGGACAGTTACTCGAACCCGTCAAGGGCGCGTATGATACCCGCGTGCTGAATGAGCAAACCAGCCAACCGCTGGATAGTGAACATTTCGGGCCGGACTCGGTGTTGGTGCTGCGGGTGCGCGGATCAACCGAAAATTACGAAACCCGCCCGCAAAAAGCGGATCATGAACTCATCATCGGGCGCAGCACCAAAGGCAGTGTGCTTGCGCCGGACATCGACCTCACTAACCGCCAAGCCAGCGAAATGGGTGTATCGCGTTTGCACCTGTCCATCAACTACGACGCGGAACACAGCGCGGTACTGGTTTCCGACCTCGGCAGCGCCAACGGCTCATTCATCAACGGTCAGCGGATGATGCCCAAAGAAGTGCGCGTTCTGCGGCACGGCGATGAACTGCGCTTAGGCAAGCTGGTACTGCTCGCTTCGTTCCGGCATCCCGGTTAGACCTGCGTTTCCTCTTGATGGCGTTTCATCAGCGTATCGGCTTCTTCCAAAGTATCGACATCATCAATATTGCGGAAGAAGTTCGGTGCGATGCGCCTGCCGACTTCTGCGGCAATCTACGTAAACTTTGTCCCCCGTACCACCACCCGCTTCATCATCCCAAACAACCTGTACCGGCATAGCAACCACCTGTTTACATATTCCTTCATATCATCATCATAAATTGAAGGCATTCGGGCAAAGCATAAAGAGCCATATGGCTAAAACCGATTACGCGGATGATAGCCCCTACTCGCTGGTTCGTCTATAATGACCGTAACCGAAATCATTGCAGGAGCGCGGCTTTTGGAGACAGTCTATCATCGCGTCGGTGTACTGGCACATCCCCTACGACCTCAAACCTTCCCCGTAGCCGTGCAAATCGCGGATTACCTGAAGGCGAACCATATTGACCATTGGAAATACACCCGCTGGGAAGAAACAGAGGTCGCCGAACAAGTGCAAGGCTGCGATCTCGTAATTGCTATTGGGGGCGATGGGGCGATGCTCCGTGCGGCACGGGTATGTGCGCCCAAAGGAGTGCCGGTACTCGGCATCAACATGGGGCAGCTTGGCTTCTTGACGGAAATCCCCGGCCCTGACTCATGGGCGAGTACGCTGACGCGCGTGCTAGGCGGCGAGGGTTGGATCGAAGAACGCATGATGGTGCAGGCAACCCATATGCGCGAGGACAAAACCCTTTCGACCGGTGACGCGCTGAATGATATCGTGATTAGCCGTGGCATCCTGCCGCGTACCATCCGCCTCGAAACCTACATCGACGGCGATTGGGCGACGACCTACAACGCCGATGCGCTGATTATCGCGACGGCCACCGGTTCAACCGCTTATGCGCTGGCCTGTGGTGGGCCAATCTTACCGCCCGAACTGCGAAACATTCTCATCGTGCCGGTTGCCCCGCACCTCAGTATGGAACGCCCGATTGTGCTTTCGGAAGGCGCAACGGTCGAAATTGTGGCGGCAGACGATAATTCGTCTGAGATTGTGCTGTCGGTGGATGGCATCGACATGGGCGCGGTTGAGCCGGGGGATAAGGTACGGGTGCAAGCGGGGCAGCACGTCAGCCGCTTCGTACGCCTGCGTGAGCGCCATTACTTCTACCGTTCCCTGCTTGACCGCCTCGAACCGCGTGTACAGCCGCGCAGCCGGGATGAGAATAAGGGCGGCTAAAGCACGTGATAGGACAAGCAGGCAGGGTATAATGGGCATAGAAGTGAAGGGAGAAGGCAGCCATGACCATCCAAGAAATGATTCAGGAAGCACGTACACTTTCTGTTGAAGAACGCAAGCAGTTGATTAAGGCACTGGTCGATATTGTGAATGAGCCGGAAGCCGCGCCTCCTAAGAAACGGAATTTACTCGAACTGGCTGGCCTCGGTGCGGAAATTTGGGAAGGTATTGATCCACAAGAATATGTGAATCAACTCCGCAGTGAGTGGGATCATCGTCCATGAAACTACCGGATGCTTTACGCGGTATTGTTTTATTGGGCATCAATTCCGCACCGCTTATCTATTTGGTCGAGCAGCATCCAAGCTACATTGATCGGATGGTGTTCATCTTGCGCTACATATCAAGTGGGCCAATTTCAGCAGTTGGCTCGACATTGATTTTGACGGAAGTGCTGTCTCACCCATTGCGGTTAGGAAACATACAACTTGTGCAGGATTATGAGGATATTATCAAAAATAGTATTGGCTTTGAACTCATATCTATGGATGACGAGATTGCCCGACGAGCAGCAGCCTTACGGGCGAAATACGGCTTAAAAACGCCAGACGCTTTGCATATAGCAACCGCGCTGGAAACAGGATGCCACGCCTTCTTGACGAATGACATGGGCTTAAAGCGGGTGACTGAAATTCGCGTACCGGTTTTGGATGAGTTAGAAGTCAATTAAACCCCTTTTAGAATATTCAGGTTCATCATTGTGTAACACACGAGCCAGCGGGTTCGCTTTTATGATGTAGATCAACGAGGGTAGATCGGTGATTGTCAGGCGGACGAGCGAGAACACGATACCCGAACGCCCACTGGCGCGGCGCAGCCTGTTTACCGGGCGGTTGGTTCCACTGTGGTTCTTACTCCCCTCGATGCTCATCCTGCTCGTCCTCCAAATTTACCCGACCGTTTACGCCTTCATCCTCAGCCTGATGCGCCAGCGGCGGGGCGGCTTCGAGTTTGTGGGGTTACAAAACTTCCAACTCCTACTTTCACAGGGAACGTTCCGCGAGAGCTTCGGACGGACACTGGTTTTTTCGGCGTGGTATCTGGTACTGGTGGTCGCGCTCGGCTTATTGATCGCCCTACTGGTCAACCGGCGGCTGAAGTTCACAAGCTGGTATCTGGTCATCATCTTCATCCCGTGGGTGCTTTCGGATGTGGTCGCGGGAACCATGTGGCGCTGGATGTTCCTCGCGGATTACGGCTTAATTCAACAGTGGCTCACCCCGTTGTTCGGCGCATCAATTTATGTCAATCCGTCGGGCGCGATGGGCATCGTGATTCTCGCGTCGGCATGGCGGGCGGTGGCTTTTACGGCGCTCCTGTTTTTAGGCGCACTTCAAACCGTCCCGCGTGAGGTGGAAGAAAGTGCAGCGCTGGACGGCGCGACACGCTGGCAGCGGTTCTGGCGTGTGATTTTCCCGCTTATCCGCCCGACCTTTTTGGTGGCGGTACTGCTCACCTCGATGCGGAGTATCAACACCGTCGGGTTGATCCTCGCGACCACACGCGGCGGCCCCGGCTACGCAACGACGACCGCCTCGGTGTACTTATACCGCTCGGCGTGGGGTGAATCCAACTTCGCGCGGGGGGCGGCGGTTTCCGTCCTGTTGTTCCTAGCGAACGCGGTGATCACGGTGCTTTACCTGCGCCTGATTACCAACCGGAACAAGCAAAACAATTAACCACTGAGACACAGAGAAACGCAGAAAGACATTCACCACAGAGGCACAGAGGACACAGAGAAAGAAAAATACAGATTAACCGCCAAGTCGCCAAGATTTTGGTTCAAACTCCTCACCCCAGCCCCTCTCTCTCCAATTTGCTGAGTACAGCTTGGAGAGGGGGAAACAAAGAATACAGAGAGAAAAATGGTACGCAGTCCGCGCGAGAAATGGCTTGATACCTTGACGACCCATACCACCCTGCTCATCATCGGGTTGGTGTTCATTTTCCCTGTGTTCTACACGCTCATGACCTCGTTCAAATCGAAAGGCGAGGTGCTGACCAAGCCACCGACAATTATCCCCAGTACGTTTTCGCTGGAAGGCTACGACACAGTGATTAACGAAAGCGCGATGGTGCGGACGTATTTACCGAACACCTTCATCAACTCGTTTTTCTCCTCCCTGTTGGTCGTCCCGCTGGCGGGGCTGGCAGCCTACACCTTCTCGCGCTACCGGTTTCGGGGCAGCCGGACGCTCGAAATCCTGATCTTGAGTTTGATGATGATCCCCCGCCTGACCAACCTTCTGCCCCTGTACCAGATGGCGAGTGATGCGGATCTCCTCAACACGCACACGCTGATGGTGGCGGTGTATACGGCGGGCGGCATCCCCTTTAGTATCTGGATTGTGAAAGCCTTCTTCGACGCGATTCCGGTTGAGATGGAAGAAGCGGCGCTGATTGACGGCTGTACACCGTTCGGGGCGCTGTGGCGGGTGGTCGTACCACTGGCGCTGCCGGGTTTATTCGCGGCTTTCCTGCTCAACTTCGTGGACACATGGAACGAGTTCCTATTCGCGGTGGTGCTGGCGATTGGGAACAAGACGGCGACGGTCGGGTTATACGATTTTCAATCCTCCTTCGAAACGGCCTACCACGTTTGGGCAGCGGCGGCGATCATCATCTTGATTCCGGTGCTGGCGGTGTTCCTCGCGCTGCGGAATGTATTCTTCCGCGCCATGCTGGATGGGGCGCTGAGGGGGTAGTTGGAAGTGACAAGTTTAAAGTTAAAAGATAAGTCATCAGCTACCAGTCGTCAGTCTCCAGCTAAAGACAAAGGCGAATACAAATGCGAGTCGCCAAGTGGTTTATGTCGGAAATGTCGTCAGAGTCGTCGGTGACGGAAATGTCAGTTGGCAATTTGGCACTATAGATTTCGGCAAATGGCAATTTGAGTGCTGATTCGGCGGATGGCTCGGCTGAAAGTGCGGCAGTGCTGGCAATAGGTCTGCCGCCGCCGTCTTTGCTAAACCGTTTTCTAACCTTTCTCCGGTGGTTGCAGGGAAACGGGAGGGTCTGAGAGGGTGTTTAATAAGGCAGAAGCAGGGGAACACACATAGGTACACCCCTATAAAAAGGTAATCTGTGAAGTTCGTGGCGCGGACGAGATGTATCTCGTCCCTACGCAAACCAAACACACCCCTTCTTAGGGACTGTTCGCTGTTCCAAAGCCTTCTCGAATGGTTTCTCATAAGGTTATTCGTCGGGGCAGCGCTGGAGGATGGTGATGCCGCGGGCGACCCACGCATCCCGCGAAATCCGCCCCTGCATTTCCAACTTATCCAGATAACGGTAAATGTTGGTACGGGACATGAAGCAGCTTTCGGCCAATTCGCGCATGGTGGGCGAGTAACCGAACTGCCGGTTATAGCCGCAGATAAAGGCAAATAAATCTTCCAGCATTTGCGGATCGAAACTTTGTTTACGCGGTCGCATTGTGGTCTACCATCCATTCTTTCTATAAGCTCCCCCCAGCCCCAAGAAACGATAGGGATGGCAGCTTGATGTGTACGTGAGACACCAAGAGCGCAGAAAGTCTGCGCCCGGTTGGTGATGTTACAATTTTCCAACACAAGCCACTATAGCACGGTTTAGAATTTTTTTTCTAGCCTCTAATGGTATGAGTTTGGATAGAATCTGGTTAGAATTTTTGTTCAAAACCATACTTTTACCACAAAGGCGCGAAGAGATGGAAAGAAGTTGAACCGCAGAGGCGCGGAGAGCCATAACAAAACGCAAAGGCGCAAGGAAGCTAAGGCGCAAAGAGGTGGGAAGAAGTTGAACCGCAGAGGCGCGGAGAGCGCAGAGGAAGGCAGAGAAGAATTAACCACAGA
>Ga0209460_1001187_pt1 | contig 16447 bp, 15 predicted proteins | sample EBPBio132013_DNA_FD_185868 | JGI IMG/M metagenome (GOLD analysis project Ga0209460, IMG submission 185868) | Wastewater treatment Type I Accumulibacter community from EBPR Bioreactor in Madison, WI, USA - Reactor 2_5/13/2013_ DNA (SPAdes)... | ecosystem: Engineered > Bioreactor > EBPR >...
CCGCAACGGCAGCAACACGATCGCCGTGGAGGTGCACCAGTTCACGGCGACCGCGACGAGTGACCTGTTCTTCGACGCGAGCCTGATCGTCAAGCCCTAAGGGCGCGGCGGCGGGTCCGGCGGCATTACCCCCTCCGTGCCGCCGGACCTGGCCGCACCGGTGCACGAACGCACGTCACGGGTGTGTCAGGATCGGACGTATGACGGCCCAGACCCTCGACGGCAAAGCGATCCTGGACACCATCAAGGCCGAGCTGACCGAAAGGGTCGCGGCGCTCGCCGAGCGCGGGGTCGTCCCCGGCATCGGCACGGTCCTGGTCGGCAACGACCCCGCGAGCACGTGGTATGTCAACGCCAAGCACAAGGACGCCGCCCAGATCGGCGTGACGAGCTACCGCCGCGACCTGCCCGCCACGGCCACCCTCGAGGAAGTCCTCGCCACCGTCGATGAACTCAACCAAGAGCCCGGCTGCACCGGCTTCCTGGTCCAGCAGCCGACCGGCCTCGACGAGAACGCCATCCTCAGCCACGTCGACCCGGCCAAGGACGTCGACGGCCTGCACCCGACCAACCTCGGGTGGCTGGTCCTAGGCAAGGAGGCCCCGCTGCCGTGCACCCCCAAGGGCTGCATCGAGTTGCTCCGACGGTATGACGTGCCGCTGGCGGGTGCCCGCGTCGCCATCGTGGGGCGCGGGATCACGGTTGGCCGGCCGCTGGGCCTGATGCTCACCCGCCGCTCCGAGAACGCCACGGTCGTCACATGTCACACCGGCACCAAGGATCTCGCCGGCGAGCTGCGCCGGGCCGACGTGATCATCGCCGCCGCCGGGGTGCCGGGCATCGTCACCGCCGACATGGTCCAGCCGGGCGCCGCGGTCCTCGACGTCGGCGTCAGCCGGATCACCGCCGAGGACGGCCACAGCGTCGTCGCCGGAGACGTCGACAAGAGCGTCTGGGACGTCGCCGGCTGGGTCAGCCCCAACCCCGGCGGCGTGGGCCCGATGACGCGGGCGATGCTGCTGAGCAATGTCGTCGAGGCCGCCGAACGCGCGGCCAGCGCCTGAGCACCACGACCCGCGCACACCGCATACCCACGATGTCACTCGACCCGGAGGAACAGCCGGCCGCAGGAGCCAGCGCGGCCGAGTCACCGTGGGGCGAGGGCAAGGTCCGTCCGGTGCAACCGGAGCCCCGGCCGCCGGCGGTCACCCGGCTCGGCCCGTGGTGGCTGGTCGCCCTTGGCGTCGCGGGGGGAATCGTCTGGGCCGCAACGGATCACATGCTCCGGGCCACGGTGACCCTCGGGTCCGCCTGCCTCCTGGGGGCCGGCTTGCGGCTGGTGTTGCCCGCGCGCCGGGCGGGTGGACTGATCACCCGCAGCCGCCCCTTCGACGTGCTCGTGCTGCTCATCCTGGGCGCGGCGCTGCTGGCCGCCGGATTCGCTCTGGATCTGCGGGCCCGCGTCTGATGGTTGTCCTCCAGATGGAGGACAGGAGAGCATCGTCGTTCCGGACCCGCTCGCCCCGGCAACAGAGCATGATCGACTCATGGGAGGGTGGCTTCGGGTGGGCTTGATCGACGATCATCCGGCGATATCGACGGGGGTTCCTGCGGGTCTGGGCCAGGTGATCGATCCCGCGCCGGTCTTCACCGACGCCAAGACCGTGGACGAACTGGTGACCAGCGAAGTGGGCGCCGACGGTTTCGACGTCGTCATCCTCGACGTCCGGCTGGCCGACGAGAGCACGCCCGAGGACAACGTGCGCCGGCTCAGCGAACGCGGCTGGCCGGTGCTGCTCTACACCCGCGAGCCGCGCCCGGCCGTTCTCGCTCGCTGCTTCGCGGCCGGCGCGCGCGGCGCGGTCGGCAAGCACGAGGACTGGCCGGTCCTCGCCGAGGCCCTGCACGCCGTCGCCGCGGGGGAGTTGTACTACAACGCGGAGTGGGCATGCGCCGTCGAGGCGATGAGCGACTCGCACCGCTTCCCCGAATTGGCGCCACGGGAGCTGGAGGCCGTGCAGCTGTATGCCGCGGGCATCCCGGCCAAGTCCGTGGCCCGCCGGATGGGCGTCAGCGAGACGACGGTCAAGGAGTATCTGCGCCGGGCCGGCAAGAAGTATGAGGACGCCGGCCGGCCGGCCGCGACCAAAACCGGTCTCGCGCAACGAGCAATGGAGGACGGTTTCTACTTCCCGGTCAAGGAATGAGCGTCCCCGCCGAACAGTCGCCGCACCAGATCATCTGGGTCGCGGTGTCCTGGGCGGGCATCGCGATCGTCGGGCTGAACCTGCCCGTCACGGTCATCGACGTGGCCGGCTCGCGGACCGCGTATGTGCCGTGGTTCGCCGAGATCGTCTGCGTGCTGTATGCCGCGCTGTGGGTCAGTGCGCTGGTCCTGATCCTGCGCCGCCGCAGGGCCCGAAAAGCGATGCAGGCCACCGTTATTCTCTCACTCGCCGTGCTGGCGCTGCACCCGCTCACGCTGCGCACCGGCGGCTCGCAGTACCCCCCATTGCTGCACCTCGTCGGTGCCGGACTCTGCATGTCGGCCGTCGTCCACCTGCGACTGGCCACGACGCTCATCGTGCCGGCCGCCAGCGCCGCGGTCGCGTTGATCCGCATCCCCGAACTGGGCGTAGGACGCGCTTGGGGCGAGGCCGCGCTCCTCGCCGTCAGCGCCTGGCTCGCCACCTTCGCCATCCGGATCGTGGTGCGCGCCAACCATTCCGTCGACGACGCCGTGGCGGCCGCGGCCCGCGCCAGTGAGCGGGAGTTGCGGGCCCGGCGGCAGACTTATGAACGTTTGCGCTGGAACGGGTTGATCCACGACAAGGTGCTGGCGGCGCTGCGCGCGGCCAGCCGCGGCGCCGGCGACACCATCCCGCGGGACGCGGTGGCGCTTGCTGCGACGGGACTGACGGCGTTGACGGGCGCGACGCAGCCGCGCCCGGGGGCCCTGGCCGCGATCTGGCGCGAGCACGCCGAACGCCTCGGGCTCGAGGTGGCGGTCGATGTCACCGGCGACGTCCCCGACCCGGAGGTGCGGCTGGCTCTGCGGGACGCAACCCGCGAAGCGCTGACCAACGTCCAGCGGCACTCCGGACAGCGCACGGCCGTGCTGCACGGCATACTCACCCCCACCCGTGCCACGGTGACCGTGACCGATCCCGGGCGAGGGTTCCACGTCTCCGAGACGGGCCATAGGGCCGGCATCGCCACCAGCATCGTCGCCCGGATGCGGGCCGTCGGTGGCCACGCCCACGTGCGCAGCACGCCCCAGCACGGCACCGAGGTCCGGCTCGACTGGTCGGCCGCGGGCCCCACCGCCGCCTCCCAAGCCTGGCAGCTCGGCCTGTTCGCCCCGATCATGGTGGTCGGCGCAATCGCCTTCCTGCTCAACGTCTTTCTCGCCATCGACCAGTGGCGACTGAGCCCCGCTATCAGCCTGACGGTGGCCGCCATCGTCGTCCTCGCCGGGCTGACGGTCGCCACCACCCTGCTCACCCCGAGCGACTGGAACTGGGTGCCCCTTGCCGTCCTCGCGGTGGTCACGATCGCCGCGCTCGCCGGCACGATCCCGCAGGGGGCGCCGGAGTCGTGGCGCTACTGGTTTCTGGGCGCGCTCACCCCGGCTGTGGGCGCGATGGCCTTCCGGTTCCGGCCCTGGGCCGGACTGGCGTTGGCCGGCGCGGCGACGCTGGTCTGCATGGTGGCGGACGCTCTGGCCGGCCGCGGCGTCTGGCAGTGCCTGGTCGGTCCCGTGCCGGTGCTGATCACCACCGCTGCCGCCGGCCAGCTGGTGCGCACGGCGTTCGATTCGGCGTATGTCCGCACGGCGGAGGCGATGGCCGAGGACATCCAGGCGCGTCTGGCGACGGCGGTGAGCGAGGAGCGTGCGCTCGAGGACGACCGTCGCACCGAGGCGCTGCAGGCGAGCATCGGTCCGGCTCTGCAGCTCATCGCCGGCGGCGGCCGGCTGACCCCGGCGCTGCGGGATCAACTGGCCGACCTGGAGTCGGCCGCCCGCGACCAACTGGCCGCACCCGACCTGGTCGACCCGGCGCTCGCCGCCACCCTGGCGCGGGCGCGAGCGCGCGGCATACGCATCGACATCGTCGACACCAGCCCTACCGACGCGGTGACGGGCGGCGAGGAGAGTCTCGATCTGTGCCGGCGCCTGGTCGCCGACCTCGCCGCGGGAGTGCCGCCCCACACGCGGGTGCGCATCAACTGGCACGCTGGCAGCGGCGGCGCCGGGGCAACCTTCAGCGCTGCCGCGCGCGATCTCCTCGACAAGACGCCGAACCTCGCTCAGTCGTTGGCCGACCTCGCCGGCCGGCAGGCCCGGGTCAGCACCGACAGCGACAGCATCCTGATCCGCTGCGAGACGCCCGCCAAACAGGCGCGTCCGCGGGAACGGTCGCTAGCAACCGTTCCCATGGACGCGAGGTACCGGGGCAGACACGCCAGGCTCAGATGAGGCCGAGCTCCTTGACGGCCTCTCGCTCCTCGGCCAGCTCAGCCACGGAGGCGTCGATCTTGCCGCGGGAGAAGTCGTCGATGTCCAGGCCCTGCACGATCGACCACTCGCCGTTGGCAACCGTCACGGGGAAGGAGGAGATGAGCCCCTCGGCCACACCATAGGAGCCGTCGGACACCACGGACATCGACACCCAGTCGCCCTCAGGCGTGCCCTGCAGCCACGTGCGGGCGTGGTCGATCGTGGCCGACGCCGCGGACGCCGCCGAGGAGGACCCGCGCGCCTCGATGATGGCCGCGCCGCGCTTGGCGACGGTCGGGATGAAGGTGTTGGCCAGCCAGTCCTGGTCGCCGACGGCCTCGGCCGCGTTGCGCCCGGAGACCTCGGCGTGGAACAGGTCGGGGTACTGCGTCGCCGAGTGGTTGCCCCAGATCGTCATCTTTGTGATCTCGGTGACCGGCACACCGAGCTTGGCGGCGAGCTGGGAGATGGCGCGGTTGTGGTCGAGCCGCGTCAGGGCCGAGAACCGCGACTGGGGGATGTCCGGCGCGTTCGACATCGCGATGAGCGCGTTGGTGTTGGCCGGGTTTCCGGTGACGGTGACGCGAATGTCGTCTGCCGCAACCTCATTGAGCGCCTTGCCCTGCGGGGCGAAGATGCCGCCGTTGGCCTCGAGCAGGTCGCCGCGCTCCATGCCCGGGCCGCGCGGGCGGGCGCCGACGAGGAGGGCGAGGTTGACGCCGTCGAAGACCTTCTTGGCGTCGTCGCCGATCTGCACGCCGGCGAGGGTCGGGAAGGCGCAGTCGTCGAGTTCCATGACAACGCCCTCGAGCGCCTTCAGCGCGGGGGTGATCTCCAACAGGCGCAGTTCGATCGGGGTGTCCGGGCCGAGCAGCGCGCCGCTGGCGAGACGGAACAGGAGGCTGTAGCCGATCTGGCCGGCGGCGCCGGTGACGGCGACCTTGACGGGAGTACTCACAGTGCTTCTCAACCTTTTCGAGTCGACGACGGGAGTATGCAGCGCGGCCCTGCCGCACCGCATACCGGATGCTCCGACTCTAGTCGGGTGCTCCTTCGATTCGCAGCGTGGGTCATGCCGTCCCGCGGGAAGGCGCAGCAACGACGGTCGGCAGGCGTCATGCCTGCTTCCCGCGGACGGATTTCTTGGCCACAGCGGAGGAGAGGACCAGCCAGGATGCAGACGACCGCACGCTCGCGGACAGGCACGGCCTCGTTAGTTGTCGACTCCGTGGCGATAGCCCGCGGCCTCTGCGGCTTCGGCCGTGGCAAATCGAGCATCTGCCACGGTGGCGTCGTAGTACGAACAGCCCGGTTCGTGGAAGATGCCGCCAAAAGCGGATGTGGCCTTGATGGGCAAGGCCACCAGATCGGGATCCACGGCCGTCTCGACCGCGACCGATGTCTCGCCCGGGGGTCGTACTTCCTGCGCACCCCCGGAGCCTGCTTGCTCCTTCGACTCATCGAAACCTTCCCCGAATTTGGTCTGGACCACCTTGAAAGCGTGGTCCAGGAGTCGTTCGGAAAAGCCGAAGAGGAGGGCCACTAGCGCCGTCGTCGGATTCATCGACGGCGCCGACCAGACGACGCCGGAGACGGCCGAGCCCATGAGGCCCCAATTGCCGGCGATGTCGACGAGTAAGACACCGGCGAGGCCGCTGAGCGCTCCGACCAACGGGGTGAGAATCAGGAATTGCCAGTCGAAGTTGTCGTCCTGGGCTGAGCCCCGGCCTCGGAAGAACCGCAGCAGACGGCTGATGAGCCCGCCGGCGGCTCCCATGAGGGCCGGACCTGGGTTGCCCAAGACGGTCACGAAGAGCAGCAGGAACGCGCTGAGCACGTACGCCAGCCACGTCACTTTGCGCAGCGTCTTGAGCGCCTGCCGATCCTGGTCTAGGCCAAGGTCCTCGACGACGTCGATGGCCTGATCCAACCATCCCCGCAACTCGGCGGGAGAGCGCCCCTTCTTTAGCAATTCCTCGGACAGCCAGGCGTGCGACGCCGGGAGTCGATGGGAGTAGGCCGCGGCCATGGCGGGCAGCTGCGCGTCGTCTTGTGCGCGTTCGCGCTCGGACTTCTTCCGGGCGCTGTAGACCTGGAACATCAGTGGGTACAGTTTCTCCGGCGAGACCTTCTGCTCTCCAAGGTCCGCCAACTGACCGGAGAGGACAGCCATCACTGGCCGGTAGAGGTAGAACTGCAGAGCCGCCCGCACCAGCACCACGAACGTCCCCAGAGACACCACGGCCAGCAGGAAGGTCCGTACACGCTCGTCCTCACCGCCTTGGCTTACTTGCCAAAAGCGTTCCCACCAATTCATCAGGGCCGCTAACACGAAACCCACCCGCTTTCCCGATCGCCAGCACCGAAATCACTCGCGTTGTCGGGAGAATGGCACGACCCACGTCGGCGCGCAGCCGAATGTGGAAATAGTCCTCCCAATGGATGACGCTCCCCTCACTGCAACGTGAGGCGGCGATGCTGGGGCGAACCCGGAACGGGGCCTGGGGGTTAGTGCCAGATCGGGTGTGGTGCGCAAACACCCGTGACCTGCTCGGCCCCCCAAGACGGCAGCTATCGGCTGGGGGCAGGACCAGACAAGCGTCAATCACCGAAAGCAAGCGGCCCCCCGTCACTGGGGGACCGCTGGCTATATGGGTTGACCGGGCGGCGCCGGTCACCGCACCGGATCAGGTGCGCGGGTTGCCGTCGACCTTGTCGGTGGCCTTGTCGATGAGGCCCTCGTTGCCGCGGTCCGCAACGCGGCGGTCGGTGCCGGTCTCGAGGACCTCGCCGTCGCGGTCGGGGTCGACAGCGTCCTTGGCCTTCTGCCACAGGCTGCGGTCGTCGCCGTCACGGTCGCGGTCGTAGTCGCGGTTGAGGTCACCGACGCGGTTGCCGTCGACGTCCACGCCGTCACCCTCGACCTCGATGTGCTCCTTGGCGACGGTCTCGGTCACGTCGTGCTGCTCGGTGACGACGTCCTTGTTGATGGCGACGTTCTCGACCGCCACGGTCTCCTTGGCGACGACCGGGCGCTCTTCGCGCAGGACGACCTCCTCGACCTGCTCGCCCTCGCCGATGATGCCGGCGGCGCGGGCGTCGCCCTCGACGGGGGTCCGCTCGACGGAGAGGACTTCCTTCTGCACCGGCACGGTGACGTGCTGCTCTTCGGTGGTGACGTACTTGCGCAGCCGCACGCGGCCACCCTCGACCTGCTCCTTGCCGACGTTGAGGCGCTCCTCGGAGCGGGTCATCGACAGGTCGCGGTCACGGTCGACGTCGAGGCCACGGTCGACATCGACGTCGACGTCCACGCCACGGCGGTTCACGTCGACGTCCACGTCGCGGTCGACGTCCACGTCGCGGCGGGTGCCGACCGGGGCGACGTCGTCGTCGGTCGCGTCGAAGCTGCGGCCGTCCCAGTCGTTGTAGTCGGGGCGCGAGTAGTAGGAGTAGAGCTGCTCCTCCTCAGCGGGGCTGAGGTGCTGGTCATCCTCGACCCGCGGGGCGTCCTTGACCATGTCCTTGCTGTAGGGGACCCGCAAGCCACCATCCGCGTCGTAGTTCGCGTCCGAGAGCGGGACGAGGCTCTGTGCTCCGCCGAACCAGCCGGTCGAGACACTCACCCACGACGGGTCGCCGGTGGCGTCATCGAGGTAGACCTGGCCCACGCCGCCGATCTTGTCACCGTCGGCGTCGTAGACGTCACTGCCGAGGATGGAGGCAACGTTGTCACGGTTGATCATGCGATCTCCTTGAAGCATCCGGCAGGGGCTGCCGGGAACCTTTGCGCCCGGTGGTTGCCGGGCGTCCACATCGATGACAGCAGACGGCAAAACCGTTGTGGGAGATAATGATCAGGAAACTTCAATTTCACCCCTTGGGGTGAGGCGCGATCCGCAAAACACCCGAAATGCTCAAGAGCGCAAAGCCCGCCCTAGCCTGTGCGCGTGGTAATAGTCGCGTTCGCCTGGGCCCTCCTCGCCTCCGGCGCATTGGTCCTCGCCGCCCCCGGCGGCTGGCTCGGCCCGGACGTCGGCACCGGCTTCTGCGAGGCGGCCCGCGACTGCTGGATGGCGCAGCCGGTGAATACCGTGAGCAACACCGGCTTCGTGCTTGCCGGGCTGGCGATCGGCTGGCATGCCTCACGCCCCGCGCGCGATGCCGAGCGGCGCGCGGCGAGGGTATGGGGTCTGATGCTCCTATTGCGTGTCAAGCCTTTGGGGAGGGGGAGTTTCAGGCGGCGGCGAGCCAGGCTCTGTAGCGGGTGGCGAGTTCGTCGTTGGGGCGTCTGCCGAGTTCGAGTTCGCCGATTCTGGCGGGCCATACGCCGAGGTGTTGTGCGGCGGCGGTGAGGGTGAGGTTCTTCGCGTGGCGTGCGGGTCGTAGGTCGGAGTAGTCGGGCGCGAGGGTGTGGCCGGCCAGGGCGTGGAAGATCTCTCGTGCGACGGCGCGTTTGAGGGCGCGGAAGACCTCCTTCGTGGTCCACCCGTTGGCTAGGCGGGTGTCGCGGTAGGCGCGGGTTCTCTGGTCGTAGGACATGCGGACTGTGACGATGTGGTGCAGGGCGGCGTTGGCTTGCCGGTCACCGCCGCGGGAGAGGCGATGTTTGTCGGTGCGGCCGGAGGAGAGCGGGATCGGCGCCGTTCCGCACAGGGCGGCGAACGAGGCGGAGGTGCGTAGCCGGTCGGGGTTGTCGCCGGCGGTGATCAGCAGCTGGGCGCCGACCGCGGGGCCGACGCCTTTGATGGCCATCAGGGCTGGGTTGGCGCGGGTGGCGCGCCGCAGCATCCGTTCCTCGAGCGCGGTGATCTCGTCCTGGAGGGCGAGGTAGCGTCGCGCCAGGGTCCGCAACGCGTACAGGGTGTCGGCGTCGTCGACGTCATGGATCTGATCGGGGCGGCAATCCCGAAGGGTGGCAATGAGTTTGGTCTCCGGCAGGTCCCGGAAACGGTCCCGCAGGGCGGGGCGGGTGGTGACCAGCAGGGAGCCGATCTGACGCCAGGCGGCTTGTTGTGACTTCACCGCGGAACGGCGCGCGATGGTCAGCGCCCGTAGCGGCTCGATGCTGGGGTTCTTCGGCTCGGTTGAGGCCTCGCCGGACAGCACCGACCGGGCAGCGCGGTAGGCGTCCAGCGGGTCGGTCTTGCCCTGCTTGCGTTTCTCCGCCGCGCGGGTCCGGTTGACCTCGACCACGCGGATGCCTGCCGCGAGAAGTTCGGTGGTAATCCCGATGCCGTAGCTGCAGGTGCCCTCCACACCGACCGCGCTCAGGGGGCCGTGTTCGATCAGCCACGCCACCGCCCGCCGGTACCCGGCCACCGTGGTGGGGAACTCCCGGTCCGTGACCGGCTGCCCGATCGCGGTGATGACCGCGACGTGGATGGTGTCCTTATGGGAGTCGATACCGCCGACGCGGTGATCCTGGTTTGTCATGATGATGCTGCCCTTCCGTAGCCGATGGGTCGGCACCGGCCGGGCCGGTCAGACAGGACTTACACCAGATCCCGTGCGCTGAGGTCAGGCTCGTATGAGGTCATGCCCGACCGGCCGGTGCCGCTACTACACGAGGGCCGGACGGATCAGTCCATCGGCAACCCAGCAGGGCACCAGTCAGATCAAGGGTCACGACCCTCGCGCAGCCATACCAGCATGTAAGTCAGGAACTTTGTGTAAGTGACGTCGGCGTGAGGTCCTCACTCTCGGGTGGGGGCGGAAGGAAGATCACGCCATGGATGATCACGACGAGGTGGTCGACGACCCGCACCGAGCCGTCGGCTCGGGTCTGGTACCCGCCGGCGCGACCGGTCCGGACATGACCGCGTTGGCGAGCGAGCTGGTCGCGTCGGCGTCGGAGCGGGGCATCGCCCTGACCGGCGAGGGAGGCTTGTTGACGGCGTTGACCAAGCAGGTCCTTCAGTCGGCGTTGGAGGCCGAGCTGGCGGCGCATCTGGGTTACGACAAGCACGACCCGGTCGGCCGCAACGGCGGGAACTCGCGGAACGGGTCGACACCCAAGACGGTCCGCACCGACATCGGTGAGGTGACCGTGGCGGTGCCGCGGGACCGGGCGGGCACGTTCGAGCCGGTGATTGTGCCCAAGCATCAACGCCGACTGCCGGGGTTCGACGCGAACGTCATCTCGCTGTACGCCAAGGGGTTGACCACCGGCGACATCGTCAACCACCTGTCCGACGTGTACGGCACGACCGTCTCCAAGGACCTGGTCTCCCGGGTCACCGACCAGGTCCTGAAGGACCTGCGGGACTGCAGGCCCGTCCGCTCGACCCGGTGTACCCGGTCATCCTGATCGACGCGATCGTATTGAAGGTCCGCTCTGGGACGGTCGCGAACCGGCCCGTCTATGTCGCGGTCGGGATCAGCGTCGAGGGGATCCGGGAAGTCCTCGGGCTGTGGGTCGGCCCGACCGGCGGGGAGGGCGCGAAGCAGTGGATGAACATGCTGACCGACCTGCGCAACCGTGGCATCCTCGACGCATGCATCGTCCGCTGCGACGGCCCCAAGGGGCTCCCGGACGCGATCGTTGCGACCTGGCCCCAGGCGACGGTTCAGACGTGTGTGGTGCACCTGGTGCGCAACAGTCTGCGGTACGCGTCCAAGGCGCACTGGTCGGCGATCACCCGCCAGCTCAAGGCTGTGTACGGCGCGCCCACGCTCGAGGCCGCCGAAACGGCGTTCGAGGAGTTCGCGGATGCCTGGCAGGGCAAGTACCCGGCGATGGTCGCGATGTGGCGCCGCTCCTGGCCCGAGTTCATCCCGAGCTCGACGCCGAGCGGGTGCGGCTGGAGCCGTTTGATGAGCAGATGATCCAACCGTCCAGTGTGGACGTGCGGTTGGACCGCTGGTTCCGGCTCTTCGACAACCACCGTTACCCGGTGATCGACCCCGCGCAGGACCAGCCCGACCTGACCCGCCTGGTCGAGACCGAGCGGGACGAACCGTTCGTGCTGCATCCCGGCGAGTTCGTGCTCAGCTCCACTTTCGAGGTCGTCACGCTGCCGGACGACATCGCCGCCCGGCTGGAGGGAAAGTCCAGTCTGGGCCGGCTCGGGCTGCTCACGCACTCCACGGCCGGGTTCATCGACCCGGGCTTCTCCGGGCACGTCACCCTGGAGCTGAGCAACGTCGCCACCCTTCCGATCCTGCTCTGGCCGGGGATGAAGATCGGCCAGCTCTGCTTTTTCCGGCTCTCCAGCGCGGCCGAACACCCCTACGGCAGTGAGAAGTACGGGTCCCGCTACCTCGGTCAGCGCGGGCCGACCGCGTCGCGTTCAGCGCTCAACTTCCACCGCAGCGACGTCTACGACGACTGACCCGGACTCTCTTCGGGCGCAGCGTCTCCCTGCTCAGTCAAGGTCCACGACCGGCTCGTGCTGCCATCGGCTCATGAGCTCAGTCCGGTTACGGACGCCGTACCGCCGCAGGAGTGATGAGATCTGGGCGTCAACTGTTCTCACGGAGACCCGGCAATGCATGGCGATCTCCTTGTTGGTCCAGCCGAGACAGGCCAGCCCCGCCACCCGAGCCTCCGCCGCGGGAGCGCTCGTGACAGCCGAGGCGAGTGCATGACAGAACTCATGGACGACGCCCGAGGAGTGACCCAGCGGCCGGATCACCTGGACCGGGGCGACTGGCCCGTCGATGACAGGCACCTTGATCAGGCCGGATCCGGCCGCCCAGTTGGACGGCGCGTAGCCGACGGCCCGAGTAGTGCCGATCGCCAGGATCGCATCCTGCTCGGTCGTCGCGCCCACCGTCACGAATCGGGGTTCCCGCCCGGCACGAGCACTCGAGTGCAGCCAGTGTTCGCGCCAGGCGACGTCCACCGGCTCAGGACGGCGGAAGGTCGGCTCGTGCAACAGGTCTGTCAGCTGCAGAGATCGATGCCCGGCCAGGGGGTTGTCAGGCCCGACGAATGCTTGCGCCGCAAGGGAGCACAGGGTGGTCACTGACAGCCGTGGGTCTCCGATCGGGCCGATCAGCAACGCCAGGTCGACAGACCCCTCCCGAACGGCGGCCAGCGAGGAGTGGTCTGCCCACATCGCGCGCAGCGACACCTGCAACTGTGGGCGGATTCCGCGCAGCCTGCGGATTGCTGTCGCCAACCATGCCGTCGGCACACTCGGCATGACCCCGAGGGCAAGGTGGTCAGCGGTCATCGTGGCGTGCCCCTTCGCCAGGCTTTCCCGGATCGGCGAGCCCGAGATTTAGGCAATTCTACCGATTCACGTTCTCCGATCTTTGGACAGACTTCAGATGCCATCTATTGCAGTCGTAACCGGGGAGGATTCATGAACGCCATCGGGGATGTTGAACGTCGAACGTGTTCGGGGCAAGTGGAGAAGCCGGACACTGACGGCCGAGTCCTGCCGGAGCTGATCCGCGATCCGCAACTGAGCGACCGACTTCGATTCGGGCCCAAAGCAGTCCCGACGGCAGTGCCGCTTGCCGATTTCGGCTACGACAGCATGCGTCCCGGCGGGAAACCGGCCCTGGGCAACTTCCAGGTGCTCACCGTTCTCGTCAACTACGACGGACACCCCCCGCTGAGTCGGTCGGCGTCCTGGTACTCCACCCTCGTCGGCAGGTTGGGAGGCACGCCACCCTTCACGCCCGACAATCCGGGCAGCCTGCTCGAATACTTCGCCGAGAACTCCCAGCACCGTTTTCGGCCGTTGCGCTGGAAGGTGGTGGGCCCGATCCGATTGGCGGCGCCCTCCGCCGCGGATCTCGGGGACGCCAGTGGCCGCGGGCACCGGATCGTGACGGAGGCTGTCCGCCAGAATGCTCTGAACCTCGACGAACTCGACCTTGACGCTGACGGTGACGTCGGCCCCGACGAACTCCTGGTCATCACCGTGGAGAACATTCCGAACTTCGGGCCGGTGAACCGAGCCGTCAACGAGATCACCACTGCCACCGGGCGCAAGGTCCGTCTGCTGTGCGCCTTTCTCGGAGAAGGCAACAGCTTCACGTTGTTCGCTCATGAAGTGGCGCACTCGCTCGGTGCACTGGACCTGTACGGATGGCCGCAGGGCAAGAGCGCTCAGCTCACGATGATGAGCACCTCCGTCGGCGGGACGCAGGCGAATCAGGTCGCCTGTCATCTCGATCCCTGGCACAAACTGGTCCTGGGGTGGAGCGAGCCGCGGGTGTTCACCGACGCGAGTAGAGGACACGTGGTGCTCCCAGGCGTCAACAAACCGGACGCGCCAATCATCATCCACCGGCCAGGTCGTCCCCTGGAGTTCTACCTGCTCGAATTCCGGGCCAACAGGTCCGACCTGCAGATCGGCTACGAAAGCTGGGTACCGGGGGCGGGTGTCGCGATCTGGCACGTGGACACGACCGCGCCGGGTGCCGCACGGCTGCAGGCCTCCAGCGACCCCAGGTACAGCGAGTACGCGGTGATGCACGTCGGGGCCCCGAATGGTCAGCACGGGGCAAGCACCCTCTGGGGGGCGGGCGCGTGGCACGGTTTGGGGTGGCGGGATAGCTTCGCGTCCTGCGGGGTGCAGGTCATGGAGGTTTCTGAGAACCGGGCCGTCATCAAGCTGGGCGACCCGTACCCGCCCATGTCGGGTGGCGGTCGGGCACCGGAACCCCGGTAACCCGCTCAGACGCCATCGACTCAAGGTGCGTGGATCAGGCGATCTCACGCATGGAACAGTCGTCGTTGGGCGTCCGCCGGGGAGGACGGCCAAGCCTCCGAGGCGTCTGGTGAGTACGGCAGGTGTGGGTTGACGCTCGGATCGCGGTCTTCTGGGCCCATTTCTACCCCTATCAGTCATTCGAGCTATTCAGGCCACTCCCGACAAAGGGGCTGGTGAAGTTATAGGTCGGTCCCAGCCTCACGCCCCAGGCAGGAACGCCGACGCCCGGTTTTCCAGAGCCGTTGGATCGCACGGCAGATCCCCCCGACGCACCGCCTGCACCGACCGGGCATGGTCTGCCTCGGTCTGATCCGCGTACAACCGGGCAAACGTCACCAGGGCATCGGCAACCGCGTCGCTCTTGCCCAGGTAGCCGGCGATCATCGAGGCTCCGCTGGTGCGGGAGTGGCCTTTGCCGAGCAGCCGGCCGACGATCCCCGCGTAGTCGGACAGCGCGTTGGCGTCGATCGCGTCCAGCGGCACGGTGCCCTTCATGTTGCGGAACTGCCGGACGTAGTACTGGCGGTCGTCGATCGTGGTCCAGCCGAGCAGCGGATCGCTGACCGTCTGCAGCGCCTGCTGGTACTCCACCACCCGCTGCCCCTGGTGTTTGTGCCAGGCCCGCTCACCGTGGACGTACGGCGCGAGCACCGAGCGCCTGGCCTGCTTCAACTGCAGAAACACCATGTCGGACGGGCTCGACCCCTCCAGTAACGCCACGTACGCGCGCAGCCCCACGCTGCCGACACCGACCACCTTGTGAGCGATGTCGATCAGGTGGTAGCCGCCGATCGCCCGCCGCCAGTGCGGCGCCAGCGTCTGCAGATAGTCGTCCAGACCCGCGGCGATAGCGTCGTACTCGCGATCGTCCACATGCACGATCAGTGGCGGCTCGTCCACGATCCGGCGACGGCCCTGGTGCTCGTGCGTGAATCGCGGAAGGGCACGGTCGCTGGTGCGCGTCCGCGCCCGTTTGGCCGCACGCTCGATCTCTGCCTTCAACCCGGTGTTGCCCGCCGAGTCGGACAGCCGCTCGGCGTCCATCCGCGAGTAGGAGCGGGCCAGCAGCGGCTGGTCGGCGAGGTAGCGGACGTGATCGCGATAGGCCCGGACGCAGGCCCGCACCGCCTCGTCGCACTGCTCCTCGGTCGCGTTGTTCTCCCGTCCGGCGACGTGGATCGCGGCCACCAACCGCCGCAGATCCCACTCCCAGGCACCCGGGTGCGCCTCGTCGAAGTCGTTGCGGTCGATCACCAGCTCGCCCTCGGGCGAGGCGTAGAAGCCGAAGTTGCCCAGGTGGGAGTCGCCGCACACCACCGGGGTGATCCCGGTGGAGGGCAGGTAGGCGACGTCGTCGGCCATCACGACCGCCGTGCCGCGCAGGAAGCCGTAGGGCGAGCCGATCATCCGGGCGACCCGGGTCGGGATCAGATGCTCCACCCGACCGATGTGGGAGAAGCGAATCAGGTCGATCGGGTCGGGACGGTTGGCCGGCGCCGACCATTCCGCCAGCGCGCGCCGGGGGACCTTGTGCCGCAGTGCCTTGCCGAGCTTGAACCGTTCGGCCCGCGGCGTTGCCAGCCGTCGCAGCGACAGGTAGTCCTCGCTGTCGGCGCCGTCGACGACCTGAGTGATCAGCGGAGCATCAGTGCCCATGCCGCTCACCTTAGTAATGCCGTCCCGGCCTCAGCCGCCCAGCGTCGTGAGCAGCTTCTCCAGGCGGCGCTGTCGGGTCTCGGGCTTCTTGGCGTCGGAGATCGCGCGGACGTGTTCCTTGCGTTGGGTGAAGGACAGCCCGTCGAAGGCCTCGCGCAACCCGGCCTCAGCCAGCGCGGTCGCCACGTCCGGGGGCACCTCGACGGTGCGTGGCGCCTCGTCGAGTTCGAGGGTGATGTCGTGCTCCTCACCACCGGCGACTCCGGCAGCGCCGCGATGGGCGGCGTTCAGCGGGATCAGGTTCAGCCCACCCATCACCGCCACCGTGCTCCGATAGGTGTAACCGTTCACGGTCACCACCACTTTCGGCCGCTTGCCGCTGCCCAGTTCGGCGACGACCTCGGATGGCACCTCGATGCCGACGTTGTTGCCGTTCAACAGCAGAGTCGTATGAAAAGTGGGCATTCGTGATCTCCTTCCGGGTGGTCAGCTAGGAGACTGCTGAACAAAAGGCGCGCCTCCCCGGGGGTCGGGCGTGGGCCTGGAATTCTGGGCTCATGCAAGGTGAGGCAGATCGGCAGCGTGAGCTGCTGGACGTGGAGTCGCTGGCCGGGCA
>Ga0209460_1001192_pt1 | contig 16359 bp, 8 predicted proteins | sample EBPBio132013_DNA_FD_185868 | JGI IMG/M metagenome (GOLD analysis project Ga0209460, IMG submission 185868) | Wastewater treatment Type I Accumulibacter community from EBPR Bioreactor in Madison, WI, USA - Reactor 2_5/13/2013_ DNA (SPAdes)... | ecosystem: Engineered > Bioreactor > EBPR >...
TAACCGCGGGTCAGACACTTCCCGCAGCAGCAGTTCACTCAAGATACCCTGAATGCGTTCCGACATACGATCTTGTTTAATAGACATGCTCTTAGTCCTTTCTTCTGGCGTATACAGCAAACAAGGGGCATATGCCCCCTGTCAACGGGGTTGCTATTTTCGCTCTCACCCCAATCTATTTACGACTGTTGGCTGTAACGTCAGTTCACACGTTCGCTGACATAAAACTCCATCATGTCGCCCACGATGAAAGCATCGAAGTTATTCAAGCTGATGCCGCATTCGAAACCCGAACGGACTTCACGCACGTCATCCTTCTCACGCTTCAGTGACGAAACGGACAGGTTCTCAGCAATCATTCTGCCGCCGCGCTTCACACGAACTTTCGCGTTACGGCGCAGTTCGCCTTCACGAACGTAGCTGCCAGCAATCGTACCAATGCGCGGGATCTTGAAGATCTGGCGCACTTCCGCCGTACCGATATTCTTATCCTCAAACACCGGTTCGAGCATACCTTGCAGCGCCAGCTCGACATCTTCGAACAACTTATAGATGATGTTGTAATGGCGAATTTCAACACCCATCGAGTCAGCCGTACGATGTGCAGCATTATCCTCGCTCACCGAGAAGCCGATGATGATCGCGCCGGACGCGCTAGCGAGGTTAACATCGTTTTCGCTAATGTTACCGACATCTGCCGAAAGGATGCGAATGGTGATGCCATCCTTGTTATCACCACTGATGTTATTCAAGCCGTCGACAATCGGCTGCAACGAACCCTGTACGTCCACTTTCAAGATGATCGCCAGTTCCTTAGCCTTACCCGACTCGAATTGTGCGAACACATCTTCCAGCGTAAACGAGCGTTCAGGCCGTGCCAGCCGCTGTGCGGTCACAGCCTTGCGTTCTTCAGCGATCAGACGTGCAGTTTTATCGTTCTTAACCGTTTCAAAAGTTTCACCGGGCTGCGGCGGTTCGCTCAAGCCTAACACCCGCACCGGAACCGAGGGGCCAGCTTCTTCGAGCTTTTTGCCCTTTTCATCGAACATCGCCTTAACACGGCCATAGGTATGCCCTGCGATTACGATGTCGCCGCGTTTCAAAGTCCCATTCAGGACGAGGAGCGTTGCCATCGTACCTTGATGTGGACTCATCTCGGCCTCAATCGTAATGCCCGATGGCTCACCCTTTGGATTCGCCACGATTTCTTTATCTTCAGCCGTCAGCAGAATGGCTTCCAATAAATCGTCCAAGCCGGTACCCTGTTGAGCAGAAACCGGAACAACAAGCGTATCGCCGCCCCATTCGTCAGGGGTCAAACCAATGTCCGACAGTTCCTTCTTGACGTTCTCAACGTTCGCGTTACGCTTGTCAATCTTCGTTATCGCCACGACCACCGGAACATTCGCTGCTTGGGCATGGTTAAGCGCCTCACGGGTCGTTGGCATGACACCATCGTCTGCCGCCACCACGAGAATGGCGATGTCCGCACCTTGAGCACCACGCGCACGCATTGCGGTAAATGCTTCGTGACCGGGGGTATCAAGGAAGGTCAGCCAGTTGCCATTATGCAAAACGCGGTACGCACCGATGTGCTGCGTAATACCACCCGCTTCACCCGCCGCAACCGACGATTTACGAATCGTATCCAGTAGCGTCGTCTTACCGTGGTCGACGTGACCCAGAATGGTCACAATGGGAGGGCGACGTTGCAGGCTTTCCGGTCTTTCCTCAGCATATTTCCTACGCCATGTTTGTGCCTCAACAGCTTTTTGCTTTTCTTCCTCAACCGCAACAGCCGAGGCTGAATGAGCCTCGAAGCCCAATTCTTCAACCACAATAGCAGCCGTGTCAAAATCGACCTGCTGATTGATGGAAGCCATAATGCCGTTCGCGATGAGACGCTTCATCACTTCGATTGGGCTTGCGCCAATCATGTCGGCTAATTCACGTACTGTAAGATAATCAGGGAGCAGAACAACTTGCTTTTCTTGTGCCATATCGGTGGATCTCCTCATTTAAGGAGCGACAAGGCCAGAAAGCAGCAACTAGAGGCTTAACATTGACCTGTCGCAGTTAATTGATAGGTGGCGATGTTTGACATCGTCGCATCATGTTTAGTGCCCATCATGCTCTGGGCTTTGCTTGTTGAAGACGTTCACGATCTTCATGGGTTATTTGTGTCCGTAGGGCCTGAGCCAATACATCAGTTTGCACCACCCTCTCCCAACAACTGGTGCGATCACAGACATATGCACCACGTCCGTTCATTTTACCTGTTTCATCGACCTGAATACCATCCTCAGTACGGACAATACGGACGAGTGTTCGTTTGCCGGCTTTTTCCCGGCAAACCACACACGTCCGCACCGGAATACGTTTCGGAGGATGTTGCTGTAAAGCAGTCATCAGACTTATTCGTCATCCCACTCGTCAGTACCACGTCCGCCTTTACGACGGCGCTTGGCAATAACTTGGCCGATTTCCTCGTCGAAAATAAGCTGACGACGTTGCAGACGTTCTTTCTTCTTCTTGCTCTTTTCCTTCGAAACAGGCTTTCCGTCAGCCAGTTCAACGTCTTCTTCGTCACCTTCATCTTCGGTGTATGTAACGGCTGGCTTCTCTTTCCAAGCGGCGGCTGGTTTCGCAGGCTGTGGTGCTTCGATAGGCAGGTCTTCGTCGCCGAATGCGCCTGACGGAACCACATCATCCTCAGATTCTGCCACTTGCTCGTCCACCGGAATAACTTCGGCTTCCACCACAGAATCAGTTTCAGCCTCCGGTGCAGCGACCGCATCATCTTCGGGGATAACAATCTTATCCAAAGCAGCTTGCACGCGCATCAGCGAGTCGTCGGGCAAGTCCTTAAGCAGGTATCGTAAGCGATCTTCATCAATCAGGAACCGCCACATAATTTCGCCGACATTTTCCAGCGGTTGCAGCATTTCAATGATGCTGTCCGGCAGTTCCAACGAAGTGATGGGCAGTGTGAATGCACGCTGCGGCAGTGTCGCCTTAACAGCGTTGATTTCCGCCACACGCGCTTGGCGAGCCGCATCACGACGGGCCAGCAAACGACGTTCAACAACATCGGCGAACCGCGCCAGCGTGTTGTATTCTTCTGGCATAACCGTCTTGTTGGCGTTCTTCTTTTCGATAATGCGTTGGACATCTTCGACCATCGAAGCACTTTGCACTTTGAGGTCGCCCAACGCCGGATTATCCAGATTATTCAAGGCATCCGCGACGGCCTCAGTAACGCTCTTGATGTCGATTCGCCAACCAGTCAGCTTCGCCGCCAAACGGGCATTCTGTCCTTCGCGACCAATCGCCAATGACAACTGGTCATCAGGCACAATCACAACCGCCGTGCGCCCTGCATCTGGGTCATCTTCCAAGTAGACACCACTCACCCGCGATGGGCTGAGTGCCTTAGCAATAAATTGTTCCTGATTCGGATTCCACTCGATGACATCAATCTTTTCGTCGTGGAGTTCCTTCACGATATTTTGGATACGAATACCGCGCATACCCACACATGCACCGACAGGATCAATACCCTCTTGCAGCGCCGCGACGGCCACCTTCGACCGGTAACCAGCCTCACGCGCAATATTCTTGATCTCGACCTGACCGTTATAGATTTCCGGTACTTCGTATTCCAACAACCGCCGCAGCATATTGCGGTGGCTGCGGCTCACAATAATTTGTGGGCCACGGTTGCTGTTCTTAACTTCAAAGAGGTAAGCGCGAACTTTATCATGCGGTTTATAACGCTCGCCCGGAATTTGTTGGTTACGGGGCATCATCGCCTCAGCACGACCGAGGCTCAGTGTAATCATTGATGCATTGACGCTCTGAACTGTACCGGTAATCAAGTCGCCTTCTCGGTCAATATATTCGTCATAAAGGGATTGACGCTCGGCTTCACGGATTTTTTGCAGAATAACCTGTTTTGCAGTTTGGGCAGCAATACGTCCAAACTTCTTGGTTGTTCCTTCAAGCTGAATCATGACAGTATCGCCAAGATTGCAGTCTGGATCAAAGTAACGTGCTTTCTCAAGCGTTACTTCGGTGTGGTCATCCAGCACATCTTCGACGACTTCTTTTTCAACAAATATACGAGCACGACCTGTATTGGGGTCAATTTTGACCTCAACAGCTTGCGCTGCACTCGCGCCTACATCCCGCCGGTACGCCGAAACCAGCGCGTTCTGCAACGCTTCCATAACCACGTCTCGTGGTAAGGAACGAAGTTCTGTAATTTCACCAAACGCGATCTCAAACTCGCTTTTCATAGACCCCTGACCATATCCCCCGTACAAGGGATAAACTGCTCATAAATTGGCACTAATCATACACGAAACATTCAAAAGAGGGTTGGAAACAACGATGCAACATGCACAATAATGACGAAAAGTGGGGGTTGCCCACTTTTCTCACACACAAATATGGTAGCACAGAGTATCACAAATGACAAGACTTACTACCCCGCTGCTGTCACCTCTGGCGTGATCTCGATGATATTCGAATCCGGCACGATAATCTCGGCTGTTGCCTCGGCACCATCACCGACAGAGGCGTTTACCCCGGACTGCTGCCCATCGACCGGTTGAACCACAATAGGCGTAGGGAACGGTGCAAATCGCAAGATACGCCCTCCTCCGGCATCCGCCACGTACACATTACCGGCGCTATCCAATGCCACACCGCCAACGCTGTTCAGTTGTCCGGCATTTAGGTTAGTTGTCTCGCGGTTCAACTCGCCGAACGAACCAACACAGTTACCATCGGTTCCATAGACAAGGATGCGCCCCGCATCTGGATCAGTGATGTAGATAAATCCACGTTGGCTGTCCAGTGCCATATATGGACGATTGCCTTGATCTTCCAACCACCCACGAACCTTGAAGCTGTTAAGCGATAAGCCGTCTGTACCGGTGAACGAAGTAACGGCCAAGCCATCCAATGTAAACACTGAGACGCGCTTGTTCCAATAATCCGTTACGTACAACAAATTATCGGGGCTAATGGTCACGCTGCTCGGTTCGTCCAACTGCCCGATTTCGCTACCAGCCGAGCCAATATCACGCAGGTACTGTCCCGTACTGGTATACACGCGAATACGTTTGTTACCCGTATCAGCCACATAAACATTTTCTTGGCCGTCAACCGCAATACCGCGCGGTCCCCAGAAACTGTCAACCGGATCAGGCTGGGCATTATTACCAAATTCGCCGAGCTGTCCCCAACTGTTCAGGAACTTGCCATCCGGTGTAAACACTTGAATACGGTAATTCCATGTGTCCGAGACATACACATTACCGCTCGGACCAATGGCGATACCACTTGGACGGTTGAATACACCACCGCTGTCTGCGCCGGACATCATGCCGAAGTACGGATCGCCCTCGACATACAACTGTCCAAACTTGCCAAACGTCTTAAACAGCGTCCCATCTGGATTAAAGATCGAAACGCGATGGTTGAATTCTTCCGCCACATAAATTTGACCATCTGCATTCACGGCGATCTGTCGCGGATGATTCATCGGCAGCGTGTTAGCATCGCTAATCTGATAGGTTTGATCTGCTTGGAGTGGCTGCCAATTCGCCGTACATTGGTTGGGTTGCAGCGCGTTAGAGGCCAACGCCGAACCGTCGCCAACACCCAAGTTCCAAACCTGCGCCGCAATATCCTTACGAATAAACACATACATCCGGTCAGCCACAGGCCATTTGGTCAGCGTAAAATCTTTCTGAAGCGCCGCTCCATAAGCCGTATAATCACGCCGCCACCAAATATCCCACATGCCCTGACGAATAGCGGCAGAGGTTGGATTCGTAAGGTCAAACGTATTGATGATCCGGTCAGCCGTAAGACCGAAGTAGTCCTGCATCGGCCACCACATACGCGGATAATCAAACTGGTAGTAGGTATCCTCTAACGCGCTGACAGCCTTCGTCTTATTCTCATCACCCACGATAACGATCATCGCGTCCTGCATATCACGCGGACTGGGGTTCTCACCGAGGAATTTTGCCGACCCCGCTGGGAAGTTACGGAAATACCACGCCCCCGGCCACGAAATCTTAAAGTCATAAGCGAACTTCAAGTCTAATCCGCCCGTAATCCGGCGGCTCAAATCTTCAATTTGCTGTTCAACCTGCTTATTCGCCGGTGCGCCATGTGCATACACCAAAAATTCGGTCGCCAAATCATAATTGATGAAAGCAGCCATCCACGCGCTGCGGAACGTCAAGAACGAGAGGAAGATAAACGCGACGACTGCAATCATGAAACGTAGTTGGGCAAAGCCGCTTTGAAGAACCAGTCGCCCAATGAAGTACAGGGCGACACCGCCAACGACAATGCCCGCTATCCACTGGAACATCTTGGTTAGCTGTGCCTGCTCAAGCCCGCCTACTCCGCCAAACACGAAGGGCGCGGCCAATTGCGCTCCAGCGACGATCACCAATGGTATTAGTAACAAATACTGCCAGTTATGCTTGAAGAAGGCCGCAAGGTCAATGCGTTCGAAATAACGCCCAAAATACCAACCTGCGAGGAAGATCATGGGCGTAGTCATATGCGTACCCAACCACGGCATTTTCTCGCCGGCGAGGGTGTACGCAATCATATTGAAAACGGCCCACCAAGAGATAAAGATCAGAATCGGCATTCGCCCCAGCCACTCTTGTGGATCAGCGTTTCCTCGTCGTCGCAAAACAGGCACCGGCTCAACAGGAAGCGGGTTTTCAGCCGACTCAGCTTCCGGTGCTAGTGTCGAGAGGCTGGGTAATTCCTCACCACTGTAGGCGAGCGAGTCTGCGATCTTCCGCTGCTCACGAACGAGCAAACGTTCCCGACGGAAGCGCCAGAAGAAGGTCAGCCCCGTGAACATCGCTAAAATGCTGCCAATAATCGGCAAGAATTCGTAGAAGGGCAAAATCAAGCCCAGATAATAGTACTGAGGTTGGCTGCCGCGGCGTTCACTTTGCTGTTGTAACCAGTAACCGAGGCTGCCGAACATGCCCGTACCGATACCATACAAGTTTGTGAAAACGGTGGTGAAAAAGAACAAGAAAAGCGCGTGGAAAACAGCAACCGAAATCAACCAGCGCTTCGGGTTCCAAATCAACCCAATCGTGATTGAGATGAAAATGGCTGGCAGAACCGTTAATGAAACAGCAGCGATTTGTGCGGAAACTTGGGTCAGGTCAAATGGGATGAATGGAAGAGCGTTTTGTACAGCGCTCGCTACGTCAACCAGAGAGGTAACATCCTTAGGGTGCATAGCCTTCATGATAAACGGTGTTGCCCACGGCAAAATCAACGTCACCATAATGACCATCAAATCGACTTCGGCGAAGCGCCGCATCTTTGTCCAGAAGCCCGAACGCCATAGATAAATCAGCACGCCGATCACCACAATTGCGCCTGCCCATTCAGCGTATAACGGCAGCGCCGAATAAGCGGGTACTTCAGCATCCTTTGGAATCTTAGATGCTTCTTCCACAATCAGCAGGACACCGGTGACCGCAACAATAAGGGCAAACATGGGCAGCAAATCAATGCGCGGCGAACGCCCTTCGCCCCGTCGTGCAGCCCACAACATCGGCCCGACGATCACAATCAGCATCGTAATTACAGCGGCAATCGACCACTTAACTAGACTGGCAAATTCAACTGAACCCGATTGAGGGAAGGTAGGCACTACAGGGATAATCCCCAAAATCACATAAAAGATCAGTGCCGCAACACCACCGAGCAGCACCGTTACTGAGAGGAAATAGAAGAGGCTTCTACCCGGCAGCCGCCAATACTGCTGCCCTACCCTGACTAGCCAGTAGAGAAATAGAATCGCAAAGAAAATACCCAGATATATAAAGGCAACTTCTTTAGTTGCCAAGCTCGCCAGCATCGCCGCTGAAAAGATATACAGCCACCGCGCCTTTCGCCGGAGGTTAAGCGGCCCATTAAGGTACATCAACGTACAGTACACCATGATGAGTGTAAAAAAGATCGACGGTGTATCTTCGCGAATGTAGCGGTTGTAATACAAGATCAACGGCGAAATGAGAAACATAATCGAGGCAAGAATCGCCCCCCATCGCCCGATCCAACGCCGGAATAGTAAGGGGAACATCACCATCAAGATGCCCAACACAGCCGGGTAAATACGCGCCGTAAAGTCATTGTCGCCAAACAAGAAATAATCCAACGCCGTCATATGAAACAGAATCGGCCCGTGCATCAACGGCGTATGTTGGAAAATCCCATTCTTATACAAATCCCACGAGAACTTAGTGTGCAAGCTCTCGTCATGGCTCATCGTACGGGTGCCTAAATCATAAAAGCGCGTAAATATTGCCAACAGGAGAATGATGATATAAATCGTCGTCTCCCAATTAAGGGTGAACGATCTATTGAACCATCCCTCACTGGAACGGCCTTCCGAATAATTTATATTTTCAGGTTGTCTCGTTACGTCCATTAAGTCCTCAAATCAGGGTGTACTGATGGCATCTAACGTCAAAGTTACGGGTGGGCGGGCGGGAGCCGGTGTCTGTTGAATATCGAAAGCAACAGAAACACTCTCCTGCGTGGCAGCCGTCCCATCCGGCGTTATACGAACTAAAGGTGGTGGTTGGGTAGGCGGTTCGGCAAATACATGATTACTTTTCCCAATAGCAAATGGTAGCAGAACCAAAACCGTCACAATCAGCATCACCATACCATACCGCATCGAATAGCGGGAGGTCGTACGGCGCGTCTTTTCCGCTTGCGTCGCCCGCCAAACCTGCTCAAAAGCAGGCGGCTTTCCGTCACTCATCTTGGGTACGACGCGCTTCAATTCAACGATCAACTGTTTGCGCTGATTATACGCAGCGTAACAGGTTTCACACTGATCAATATGTTTTGCGACCTGCCGGTGCAAACGCGGCGTTAATTCACGCCGAATATAAGAGTCGATGTTCCTTTGTGTTTGTTGGCAAGAAATCATGATGACAATTCAACACCCAATAAAGAATCCAACAATGAGTCGCCCGCTGGTTGCAAAACCGTTCGTAGCTGTTCATGCGCTAAACGAACACGGCTCTCAGCCGTTTTCTGTGGGCAGCCAATCACATCCGCCATTTCCCGAAAGGTCAAATTGTGACCATAACGCAAGATGACAGCCTCACGCAAACGCGGGGAAAGTGAACTGAGTGCCACTTCAATCGCCGCTTTGGCATCATGATCCGCCAACCGTGCCTCTGGCGCATCTGAATGTGGTGCTGGTAAATCCAGTGACAGTAGACCAGCGATATTCCACCAGCGACCACGCCGATACAAATTCCGGCAGCGGCTGAGTGCAATCGTATACAACCATGTCTTAAAGGATGCCCGTGAAGAATCGTACCGGTGCAAATTCTTAAATCCGTACACAAACGACTCTTGCATCACGTCTTCGGCATCTTGGCGGTTCATCAGCAAACCATAGCATAAGCGGTATATGCTTGGCGCACACAACTCATAGAGTGCCTCAAAGCCTGATTGGTCACCCGACAAACACTGCCGAATGACAACAGCTATTTCATCTGTTTGCTGATTCATAAACAATCCATTTCTATTTCATGGTGTCAAGCATACATATACACAAGAAAATAAACTATTCCTTACTGCACATCCAAAGCGCTAACACCATTGTAAATATCTTGCCGCAGCCACAATGTTACCGCATCGTTGGGGAGGTGTCCGGTTAACGTGCGGCGTTGCAGCCACCACGCAGGGAAATTTAACAGCGTGACATTACGAAAATCCCAGCCATTCGTGATCGCCACCGTTTGCCCCACGTATGCACTGCCCAAATCGGGGTCAGTAAACGTCGAAGGCAATAAGACAACGCCCTGCCCTCGTGCCGCAGTCGCATCCGTCACAAAAGTCGTGTTCGGGAAATCGCGCAGCAGCCACGCCACAACACCATCATCGGGTGCAAAAGCGGTTATAGCTAACTCAGGAAAACCGGAAGTCTCGCGATCCGCCAATTCTAAAAGCGTCTGGCGGAGTTGTATCGTCCGGTTACTCGTGGGGTTGCGGTTCCAAAACTCAATAGCACTCTCGGAATTATTGACGGCTATCTGCCAACCTGCCCCAATGCCCGTAATCATCGCAAAAGCCAGTACGCCTAAAATACCACCGCGAACGGCTGTCCCTTCGCCCCACTCACTAGAAGCCAAGAAATATCCGATCAAAACAAGGAGTATCGCGATAACAATACCAATCAAGTTTTGCGGATTGATATTGACCTGCTGGATTTCAACCGCAGGCGTTGTCAGCAGCGACCGCCCAATCGCTTGGGCATGTACGCTAATCATAGCTGCCAGCGCCCCCACAACTAGCGCGATAAGCCATCGACTCCACGGTGGTGCAAAAAAGCGTTCACCCCCCACAACCAAGTTCACGACAAGGCGGCTAGCCAGCCCAACAAGCGGTATCACGAGCCACAACGCATGTTCAGGGCGTGTACCCGCATATAGAAAAGCGAGGCCGAGGCTAAAGATAAACCAGCCGAGTAGGAAGCGATCTTCCCATCCAATATCATCCCTTGTAATCACCACGAACGCCGCAACCAAACCCAATATCACCAACAGCGGTTCATAGAAAATGGTGGTCAGTACGGCAAAAAACGGTGGCAGATAAGGTTGAGAGGTGGTCAGTCCTCGCAAACTTGCACCGAGCAGCTCACCAACACTGCTAACGCCTGCTGGATAGAACATGAATAAGGTACTAGCCAGAAAAACAACCAGAATAGCGATTGGGACAGTTTTACCCCACGGCCAGTTACTTAATCGTCCTGCCGAAACTGTTTCTTGTGACGGAGTATCCACATCAAACACATTTCGTCGCATCCAGATCAGAAACAAACCTGCCAAAGCAAGCGTAGCTAAAACAAACACGCCGGTGGGTTCAGTCAAAAAGACCACCGCCCCCGCGCAGATTGTGGCAAGCAATGCAAAGCGGGTTCTGCCATGAAGGTGAAATTGCCAAATGCCCCACAATCCGGCAACCACCGCTAAATACGTCCATACAACTGGACTATCCATGCGTCCGGTTGCGAGCATCGTCGGGGAAAAAGCCAGCAGCAGCACCATAATCAAGGTGCGTGTTTTCCCAAACAAACTGCTAAACAACGATGGTGAAAGCACCAGCAGTACACTCGCAATCACAGTCAGGATTCGCGCCGAAAACTCACTCGGCCCCAACACACTGAATGATAGATAGTGGAGCGCAAAGCCGATAGGGCTTTCCGGTACGATTGCAGTACCCGCCGCTTCAGGGTAAACGACGCGCCACGCCGCAAGAGCCTGCCGTGACTCTTGAGTCGTCAACGGCACAACATCAAGTTGAGCAACTCGCAGCACCAATGCCAACAAACCTACAATCAGGTAAATGACGACTTCACGTTGCACCGTCAGCCCTTGAGGGAAGAAACGTCCTGACGCGCGAACATTTTCAAATGACTGTATCGAATCCATAATTCAACTCAATTCTTACTGCAATCGATACCGCCTCAGCGGTTAGCAACCACATTACTGTCAACGCGATAAAATACACTTGTGATCTGTCCGTTAGCATCAGCGACCGAACAAACGGGCTGCAAACGTTCTAAGAACTTTTCCTCACCCGCAGTGCCGTACTTGCCGCGTTCGCTCGTGCCGTAGAAGATATAGCCGATGTTGTAGCGCTCGATAATTGGTTGAGCCATTTCCCAGCGTACATCCGTAAACAACGTTGGAATATCAGATCCTCGTGTTCCGGCAATACTCGCGTAGGTCGAACCACGCCACTGATTTTCGTGATTTTCCCAACCTAACACAAGTGGCACACCGGTCAGCGCGGCAACACGTCCAAAATGGGAGTCATATGCCCCACCCAGCGCTTCTGCCACAACAGTTTGCTTGTCGCCAATCAGGTTTTGCCAGCACATGATGGATTGGTAATCCGTTGAGGAAACAAATTGCGCGTCGCTGCCACCATCAATTGTCAACGGTGCTGTGTTGCTGCCACTTGCATATCCCGTTTGTACCAGCGAATGCGTGTAGTTACCCAGAATCGGATACAGTAACCCGCCACCTATCAAAATGATTGTCAGCACACTAAACACGGCTCGAAAACCGGTACTCAGGCGCAACTGCTGGTCAACGACAAGCGCATAAATGGCATACGCACTCGCGATGCTAAATAACACCCACGCCTGATAATAGAACTTGAAAATCGTATTGATCCGAACACCAAAATTATCGCGCAGATAAAAGAACTCTGGCACCAACGTCAGCCCCAACGCCACTGCAATCATGACCAATGCCAGTCCGGTACTCGGCGAATAGTCGATAACCACTCGCTGCGCTGTCTCAGTCGCATGAGCGGAAAACTGTACTCTGCGCGGGAAAATTCGGGCAGCAATAACAGCAAGCATCGCTAAGAGAAGCAGGGTCGTTGGCAGTGTCAACCAACGACGCTGCAAAACCAACCCAAGCGTTTGTTCCAAACCGCCAAAACGTGCGCCAAATTGGACAACACCTTGAGCAAGCTCTGGTACATTCAGCGCAATCAAGATGAGCAGCAGCACAACCATAAACAGCGCGACAAATAGGAATATGACTGACTGTAAAGCCAGTACCCAATTCATACGTGAGCGCCCGAGGCGAATCTCGTTCACCAAAAAGAACGCCAGAATGACCAAAAAGATCCCGAACATGATGAAGAACTGAGGGAAGTAGGTCGGGGTAATCAAGTTCGGCAAAAAGCCCGATGCCTGTGAGCGGAAGCTGATGAGGAACGGTAGATAAAAAATCCCCGTCAGCACAAGCAGCGCCACGCCTAAGCCTGCCATGCCAAACCAGTCGCCCTGCTCCAACCGTCCCTGCCGGTTAATAACCCGCCGCAGCCCATCCGCGCCAACAAGTGCCAGCATGTAGATCGGGCCGTCCCACGTGTTCATGAACACCAGCGCACCAACGCACAGCCCGTAGAATAAGATCTCGCCCCAAGATGGCGCACGCTTTTTCAAAACAAGGTTTGTCGCCAAGCCAAGCGCAAGCAGCACAAAGGGTAGGCCCATGACATGCGGGTGATTGTCAGCGAGTAAGAAGCTAAATTGTGGAAATTCATCGATTGGTTGGACAGCGAGCGGCGTATTATCAAGATCATAATCCTTCAAGACGCGGCTGGGCCAAAACCAATCAATCGTACCGTTGTAGTTCGGGTTAGGTGCCGGGAGCGCCGTCTCAAAATATTGTACATCCCAAAACTTCAAATACTCCGTCGTAGCCATACCCGTTGAATAGGGAATATTAATCACCGCCGTGTGTAAATTCCCCATCAGTACAACCATGACCATGGCGATCACACCGGATAGCAGCGCCCCACGCGCGGATGTAATGGATCGTTCAAGCTGCCGTGCGCGAACCAAATTATAGGCCACGCCGAACGCTGTCAAACCCGTCAGTGCGAACACCAACGAAATAGTGAGGTTGAAAGCGATAGTATTCGCGATACCACTCGCCGTTGCCAGCATCGCCGCAATAAAATATCCAAAGTAATAGTAGCTAATCGAATAACCCGACATCCAACCGTCATTCGGAGGAAATGTAGGGCTACGCATGATGCTGCTAATGAACATCAAGTCCATTGGTTTTTCAGTCGAGTGAATTTCTGGCTGATAAGCGCGTACTGCCGCCCATCCCACGAAAAGGATGATGAACAGCAGCTCGCCAACCACCACAACCGTTCGATTTTCGCGCCACCAAGCACGCCAATCGAAACGCTCGCCGCCTCTGGCATAAACCATCAGGCCGATAGCCAGCACGACCAACCATGAAAGAACGATGCTGCCGCCCGTGTTCCGCAAAAAGCCGAGGCTGCCCAGTATCCAAAAGGTGTAGCCCGTTAGCAATAAACCGACTGCACGTGCCAGCGTATACCCGCGATCAGGCAGTGCGCCTAATAAACGGGTGCACAACGGCAGCGCAGCAGCACCGGCTAAGGTCACCAGCAGCCACCAGCTAAAGATCATCCAGCCCTCGCGGGCAATCCACTCAAATACCACCTGCAACACTCTCTTCCAGTGCAAACTGCCAGTCTTGCTTCACTTTATAGATAACGTTCGTACCTTCTTGGTACACGACCTCTAACAATCCCTGCGTGACCATATCATCAAACTTCACAAAACTATCCGCAGGGTAGTAAGCGTGTTCCAACCCACCAACAATCACATAAGCCACGTTATAGCGTCGTAAAATCTGCCACGCGGTTGAAATATCATCCGTCGAATAGAAGGCATTTACATTTGCCACACGCTGTTCCACAACCCGCGGAAGCGGATCAATCGTACGCTGTTGGCGCTGGTGGAAGTTCCAACCGTTGACGGACGGAAATCCGGTCAGAATTGAAATGCGGCTTTCCCAATGATATTCACCACTCGCACGACCTTCCATAATCGTCGGCGTACCTTGAACATTTTCTTCTAGCCAGCGTACAATCTTATAATCGCCGCCCAGGTCAAATGGTGCTAACTCCGGGTTGTCCTGTAAGACCAGTGGATCACCATCATACAGCGAGGAATAGGTCATATAGTTCATACCGTCCAACGTCAACGGCACGTCCGCCATCGTTTGCGGCGCGGATGGAGACAAACGATCCTGCGCCCGCCCGCGTGTCGCCATCAATGGATACATCGCAGCGACAGCGACTAAAATAGCGCCCAACGGATACCAAACCCAGCGTCCAAACGCAGGCCAGCGATCTGAGCTTTGAACGAGGCACGCCGCCGCTACCCCACCTACCGCGCTGAACATCAACCATGCTTGGATGTAGAACTTAAACACGGTATTTTGTCGCCCGACATCACCATCCAGCACGACGATCTCAACTGCCAATGTGAGAACGACGGATAGTCCGGCGAGCGCGAGGATATAGCGCATCTCGCGAGATTGCCCCTGCCGCAAAAATAGCACCGCGATCCACAAGATAAGCGGTACGGTTATAATCGCGACCGGCACAGGTTGGATATTTAGCCCGCTGGTGGTCTTTAATAATGGCAACCCGAATGAAGCGAGTATGATTCCGACAAGCAGTACGCCGATAACCAACAGGAATCCGGCGATAAGCAGCGGAAGCTGACCACGCAGCGACCGCACATAAACACTTCTCAGCCACCGCACGGTATCCCAGATCAAAAACGAAACCAGTAGGAACAGGAATAGGCCATAGACGACAAGGTAGCGCCATGTCTCCGTACGGGGTAAATCCGAGATTAATGCACGGTTATAAACCGAGGCATACCACGTCGTAAATGGCAGTACGGCTATAAAACTCACGATCAAGAAAATAGCCACGCGCAGGACAAATGAACTCACCGAACGGCGGGTAAATCGTTCCGTACTAATCCACCATGAGAAGCCTATACCCAGCACTCCCAGCAGCAGGAAAGTGATCCAGTCCCACGTGTTGGTTGCACGCAGCATCCCCACCGTTATCCCGCCGAAGGTCAACGCCAACGCAATCGCCCAGAATCGCCGTCGATCATTTCCCGCCGACAGCACCTCATTCAATACGAACGCCATCACCATGAAAAGCATCGGCATGGCAATCATATGCGCGTGCAAGTCGCCGTAGAGAAATGTAAAGAATGGGAACTCGGCAATCGCGCCACCGCCACCGTCAGGCGTTTCCTGCAAGATACGTGTCGCCGCCCAATACCAACGGTTCGGCGCAATCTGCTGCATCGCATTATTAACACCGCTGCTCAACCCGCGCATTAAACTGCCGAGTACGGAATTAGCTTCATCATTCGACTGCTGAATAATCGCGTCTAAATCAGCGCCTGTTGCATCGCTGCCATTTCGGATTCGGTAATCGAGCAAAAGCTGCTGTTGAATAATGCTTGGTTGGCGATACCCGCCCGCTTTCAACAAACCCTCTTCTACGAAAACACGGGGCGTGCCTAAATTACCCAAAACCACTGAAAGCATCAGTGCGACAATCCCCGCTATCCACGGGTTGCCGAGGCGCACTCGCTGGGTTATGGTTGCGGGCGGTGTCGGCAGCGCAGGCGTGATTACCGGTTGCACGACTTCACTTTCCGCCGTTTCTGTCACTGTTACAACGTGCTTAACCGCCGGAACAACCGGAGCAACTTTCACGTAGGTTCGCCACCGATTGACGACATTAAAAGCGACCGAAAATGCGCCCATGCCGGTTAATGCTGCCAACGTCGGGATAATCAAGTTATAAGCGATTGACGGCATCATCCCCAGCAGTAAAACTGGCGAACCGACAATCACATAACCGAAGTAGTAATAGTTGATATAC
>Ga0209460_1001194_pt1 | contig 16335 bp, 13 predicted proteins | sample EBPBio132013_DNA_FD_185868 | JGI IMG/M metagenome (GOLD analysis project Ga0209460, IMG submission 185868) | Wastewater treatment Type I Accumulibacter community from EBPR Bioreactor in Madison, WI, USA - Reactor 2_5/13/2013_ DNA (SPAdes)... | ecosystem: Engineered > Bioreactor > EBPR >...
TACACATAAGGAAAATTTAGAAGGTCTTATTTCAAATCTGAGTTCCAATGCACTCCGATATGGGTCAACGAAAATTACAATTAATATTTCAGAAAACGATAATTCTGTTTTTCTTCACCTTCTAAATAACGGCGAACCATTGTCAGCGGAAGCCAGAGAAAAATTATTCAGAGTAAAATTTACAACTGGCGGGACCGGACATTCCTTTTCAACTTTAAATGACCTTAAGGCAGTTCATAGCGGACATGATGCATATGTTGACACCGGTTTTTTACCAGATCCCTTCACGGTGGGTCTCATAATCGTCCTCCCTAAATTTCAATTCAAAGAGTAGGTCAATTTAGATTTTGCATCCTTAAAAACAACCTGTCTCAGAAATAAACCGGGCTATATAAATGAGAAAAACACTACTGATCGTTGAAGATGAAAAACGGATGCTCATTTTGCTGAAATTACTTTTCACATCAAATGGATTTGAGGTATTAACTGCAAAGGATGGTGAAGAGGGGTTAAATGTTTTTATTAAAAACAACGCAAAAATAAGTATGGTCATTTCTGATATCGGACTTCCGAAACTTACTGGTGAAGCCATGTTCATTGAAATGAAAAAGGTAAATCAAGATGTAAAACTCATTTTTACCAGTGGGAATGTTGAGCCCCTCGAAAAATCAACCCTTTTAAAAAAAGGCGTATCAGACTTTTTTAGTAAACCTTATGACCCGGAACATTTACTTAAAAAAGTGAAGGAAATTACCGGCACCTCCCCAGATAAAATACAACATGAATCCCGATAGAAAAAGAAATCCAAATTCAATTTGACTGCCTGGTTTTATTTGACAAGTTCCACTAAATATACATGAAATCATGTATTGTTTTAAAAAGTTATATTAGGGAACTTTGCATATTCAATCTCAAATGTACCGGGTATAAGGCAGGTTGAATTAAAATCAGAAACCAATCCATTCATTTTCTTTTTGGGAATAAAATTATGTCTGGAACGATTAAAATTGGAGTTGCCGGTGAAAGTGCCGTGGTAAAAGATCTAACTGATCATGGTTTCAAAATTGATTTCTGGAATCCTGAACTGCCTGGATTAAATAAAATTGAAGCCACAAAGCAGAAAACAAAAATCCTCGTTCATGTAAGGGCGGCAGTATTACCCGAAAACCCAAGTTTAATTTCAAGTGAAGAGGAAAATCGAATTAAATCACATGCCTCAAAAATAGAAGCCATCGCCTATGAAGCGAGGGTCCAACTTGACTACTTTCTGAATTCTATTGCAATTATTTACCGCATCTTGTATTAATCCCCATCTTCCATTAAATAAGTTTCCTGAGGTTCATTAAAGGAGAATTTAAAACCTTTTTGACCCAAAGAGTCTTTTAAACAGGGATATTCAGGACTCGCAGAATAAAATGCGAATGGTTAATGAATTTTGTCTTGAACCCCGAAGGGGTGATATGTTTGGAGCCCCGGGTGGCAACCCGGGGTAAGGTTATAAGAAGATAAACCCGCCCGGCCACAACCCTTTTTGAAACCGAAATTCTTTATCCAAGCGGAAGGGAAATACGTTTTTAACCACAGAAAAAACGGAAATGAAATGCATTCAATCAAAGGTATTCAGGATAGGCAGGATGAAATACGAATGGTGTGTGGGAATTGAAATTTGAAAATGTGACACCTTCCCTTAACTCAGTCAACCTCATTTTAAGGAAAATACATTTTTTTATGAAAGCAATTTTCGTTGTTAACATCATCAATAAAACGACGCACCAGTTTAATCACAATCGGATCATTAGAAAAACCATTCATCATTTCGGAGTGTGTGCCCTTCTTGTCTTCCCAAATATAGGGCAACGGTGGTAATTCCCGAAAACCCAGATAAATCAGATCCTGATCGAGTAAATCCATCTTTATATCAGACAGGTCGATTCTTGCTTTACCCAGATCGGTTTTCAATTCAAGCATGGCATGATGCTGGCGATAAATGCAAATGGCGGAGTATACTTTCATACGGTTATTTTAAACAGGAAGGAAAGTGCAACTATGCTATAAGGAGAAAAGTACTTTTACTGTTAAAAAGCAACCTATAGAATAAGATGTATACGTAAAATTATTGTTGGTATTAACAAAGTTATTCGTAATCTTTTTCTCTTTCCCCTTTAAGGATTTGATCTGATACTCTAAACCAATCCCAGCTGATACATTCTCATAAAAATAAAATTCCCCACCAAATTGCGGACTTATAATAATCCCACTCATTTCAATCCGGGAATTGATGTTCTGTTTATTAAGGGATGTCTCTTCAATTTCAAACCCGGAAACAAAGCCAATCCCACTTCCAATGAAGAACTTTGCTTTGTTAAAATTTTTCGTATAAAACAGTTTACTTCCAATGTATAAGAATGAAGACTGATTCAATGATTCAGCATTACTTCCCGTACTATCTTTTTGATCAGAAACGAATAAAAAACCAATAAAGGGCTCTACCCTGATATAATCCCAGTCAACCGGGATGGTAATATAATTTTTTGGAACATAGTTTTGGTGGGAGACTGATGGGGTAAAATCAATTGAAGAATGTATTCCAATTCCGATTGACCGGTCTGGTTGTGAATAACCTGAAGTTGTATATAAAACAAGGAAGAAAACAATCAATTTTTTCATAGATACTCTTACCTTAATAAATAATCTGTTTGAAACACTTCTGATGGATTTTGAATAACTATACTATCATTTATTACAGATGCCATTTGGAGTAAAATGACTTGGAAGTTAATCTTCCTGGATTCTCCATGGCATTTTTACAATCCATTATATACAAAATAAATCTAGAAGCAGGTATATCTATTCAAAATCAAAATATTCTTCAAGAAAACCGCCTTCTAAAAATTCATTGGCTATTGACTGAATTCTTTCCTCTAAATTTGCTTGCTTTATTTCTGGCCTTAGTTCAGCAATGATTTGGGATAATGGATTTTGACTGGCAGTATCATTGAGATTAAAATGGCTTTCTAATTTAGGTTCGTTTGCTAGAAGAAAAATGTCAGCTTCGTAATTAAAATCTGCAAATGGCTCACCAAATGCGGGTCTACTAATATTAGAACTACCCAGTAAAATCGTTTTGGGAACATTGCCCTCTATTCCGATAGAAATTTTTGCATGCCATTTCCCTCTTGGATTAATATATGCCTTGAAATTTATTCTATTTGATTTCAAAGCTGATAAAAAACAATTAAAACTTAATTTCCATGGGTCAGTTGCATTATTAAATTTACCGCCAACAATAATGTATTCGATATTACAATGATTCGGATTTGCTAAAATTGTTGACAAAATTCCATCATTCAGAATGCTGTAACTAGAACCGTTATAACTTTCTTGAAAGTACCCTGAACAAATCACCACTTTTGTAAAACCCGGATAGGAAAGCATTAATTTTAAATTTCTTCGAAAATAACTGATATTTTGATCTGTTCGTATGGCTATTGCTATCATATCTAAGTGTTTTTTTTAATTGTTGCAAACGGATCGAAGTAGACCTTTAAATAATTGTCTGCGATTTCTTATCATTTTACTAAAATTTGAAGCCTCAACAACTTTTAATAACCAATTTTCCCTGAAATTCTTATGCCGTTTGTACCGACTGTTTCTATTTTCTAATTTGGCTACCAATCATAATTATTTGCTTTTGGTCCTGACAATGTTGTCAAGGTATTTAAAGAATGAATTGTCAATTTGTTTTCATCATTACTTACCGAATTGTAATCATTGATAAGTGAAAGTAATTTTTTAAAGTGTTTTTGAAAATTATCCTTTGCAACACTATTGAAGTTATTAATGTGTGCTAAATTTCTTAATGGAGTCTCTGGATTATTATTTATTTGAGTTGAAACTTGAACTGTTCTTAAGAAATCCATAATTCTAAACACTTTGTACAAATGCGATCCACCACCGAAAAATTCAAGTTGCTGTAAATCTTCTAATGATAGTTTAGATGCATATTTAGCAAGAATATTTTGAAAACTTTCTTCTGTATTGTCAAGTTTTTCAGCATAGTATTGTGCAAATGTTTTAGTAGGAGAAATTAAATTTGAAAAGTTGAAAGAACAAATAGAATTGTAGAAATCGTCCGACATATAGAGGTCTTCTAAATTTTGATAATCCCGAAGTCTTATTTGTCTTGTTTCTTGATTAGGTTCGTAAATAGCAAACCAAATATAGCAGTAAGAATAAATTGGTGTTCTACAATGTCTTAAAGAAATCTCACGATGGAGTTTTTCATTTCTGTCAGTTAGGTATTGGTTTACCCTGTCAATAATTAGAACTGTTAATGCAATCCCAATGATTTCTGTTAAAATATTCGCATAATAATCTGATGGAATTAAATGCTGACCAATTAATATTAGAACCACCAACATAGATAATACCAAATAACCTATAAAAAACCTTGCCTTGGCAATGGCTTTTTGTTTTATTAGTCGCTTAAAAATGAAGTAAACAATAACCGATAGTAAAAGCCAACCAACGATTATAGCAGAGTCTGTTTTCAATGTTGGTTTTTCTTTTAAATCAGTTTTATTTGAACAATTTGTAGTCGTAAGTGTCGTGACTGATTGTTTGTTTATGATTTTGTCGGTCATATATTACTATTGAAAATTGAGTTTTCACTTAAATTTCATCTAACCCATTTAAAAAGCATTTCTCTTTATTTCCAGTTTCAATTCCCCATAGATGGAAAAAATCCCAGCAACATGGAAAGTATTAAACGAAAACCAAAAAAATACGGTTCTTCCCTCTCACTCCCCACGGTATTTTTTAAAATTTTCTGCCTGTTCGAAAATTTCCTTAAACACTTCATCCTTGGGCACGGGCGGATATCCATGTTCGGCAAGAATAAGAATTAAATCAACCTTCAGTTCGGCCTTAATGTCCTCACGCTGAGCCCAGTCGGTGTAACGGGCTTTGTCATCCACAATCTGTTTGATAGCCTGAGAAAGACCTATCAGTTTTTCATGCGGATACTCAAACTGATGCTTTTCTGCAATAACTTTCAGAATATCATAAAAAGCTTTTTCCTCAAACCCAATCCCCAACTCTATATAGGAATCCCGGTCAGATTGTATTTCCCTGAATAAATTGGCAAACTGTTCGGCTACATCATCCAAAACATCGCTCTGCAGGGTTTGAAAGTCTTTTCTCTCATTATAATGGTCTACCAGTAATTTCAACTTCTTTGAGAAATCTATCCCCTTTATCCGGTTGGTTTTTTTGAACTCTTCGATCGCTTTTGTTAATAATTGCTGGAGCAGTTTAATTTTAATATTTGGCAGTTTAATTTTTTCAATCTTGGCCAGATACTCATCGCTGAATATTTCAGCATTTTCTTTCGGATTATTTTTATCGAGCTTGAAAACCTCCTCGATTCCTTCGCTTATCAATGCTTCCTGAATCAGTACTCTCACCCGTTCATTCATTTTCTCGGTATCGGGCGCTTCACCTTTCGTGAGTTTATGAATGATAGATTTAATGGCAAAGTAAAAGTGGATATGATCACGCTCAACCTCATTGATTGCATCACTTGAACAACACAGATCATAGGCCGAACGTAATTTCCTTACCAGCCCTACGATGTGTTTCTCCATTTTTTCAGTTTGCTGGGCATATTCAACAGCCCGGTTCAGACAATCCAGTTTCTGGAGGGGAGTGCCATGGAAATAGGGCTTACTGTTAAATTTATGGAAAACCCGGTCAAGCAGATCAAGATGATCTTTTACGATAATAACAGCTTTGTCAATATCCTCAAAGTCATCGGCATGAACCCTGCTATACTTCGCCAAAGCTAGATTCAGATTGCTTTTTATCCCGATATAATCAACCACCAGCCCCATTTCTTTACCTTCATAAACCCGGTTAACCCGTGAAATGGTCTGTATCAGAGAATGAAGCTGAATCGGTTTATCAATGTATATCGTATCCAGAAAAGGGACATCAAATCCGGTCAGCCACATATCAACCACAATGGCAATTTTAAAATTGGATTTTACGTTTTTAAACTGCCGGTCCAGTTCCTTCCGGTAATCTTTCGTTCCGAGCAGTTCATATAACGGTTTTTTATCATCCTGATTCCGGGTCATCACCAGTTTTACCCGTTCAACTGGTTTCAGTTCACGTTTTTCTGCATCAGATAGCTCTGCCCCCTCATCGCAGACCCGTAGTATTGCCCAATCAGGCCTTAGGGCAATAATTTCTTTGTACAAACCCCAGGCAATCAGGCGGCTTGAAGAAACGAACATCACCTTACCTTTTACACTTGCGCCTTCTTCAATCCGGGTTTCATAGTGGGCTACAAAATCCTGTGCAACCAGTTTTAACCGGTTTGGATCACCCAGAATAATGTCCATCTGGGTTACTGCTTTTTTGCTTTCCTCAATCTGATAAGTGTTGGCTCCTTCGGCTGCACACCATTGGTAATAGTTTTCAATTTCCTGAAGCTTTTTTTCGTTCAGCGTAACTTTGGCAGCACGACCTTCATAGACAATCATCACGGTAATCTGATCATCTACCGATTCTTTCATGGTGTAAGCATCAACGACTTCCCCAAAAACATCCAGAGTCGCATCAATGGGCGTACCGGTAAAACCAACATAGGTTGCATTCGGCAGGGAATCATGAAGGTATTTTGCAAACCCGTACCGTTTCTGAACTCCCTTTTCTGAAATTTTCACCTTCTGATCAAGATTGACCTGCGACCGGTGAGCCTCATCTGATATGCAGACCACGTTGCTCCGGTCAGTCAGGAGTTCGGTGCTTTCTGTAAATTTGTGAATAGTGGTTAGGTAAACACCACCACTGTTCCGGTTTCGGAGATGCCGTTTCAGATCCTCCCTGCTTTCAACGCTGATGACCGTATCATCACCTATAAATCCTTTGGCGTTGGTAAACTGAGCTGAGAGCTGATCATCCAGATCGGTCCGGTCTGTAATCAGAACAATAGTCGGACTCGATAGTAACTGGCTTTTCATGAGCAGTCTGGTGAGATACAACATAGTGTAACTTTTACCACAACCGGTAGCACCAAAGTAGGTTCCACCTTTACCGTTACCTGCCGGACGCATATTCTGACGGATGCTTTCAAACAGTTTGTTAGCTGCATAAAACTGGGGATACCGGCAAACAATTTTTACATCATCATTGGCGGTATCGGGAAAGAAAATAAAATTTCGGATTACATCGAGCAGCCGGTGTTTGTTAAACAAACCTTTGATCATACTGTACAGGGAATCAATGCCATCAACCGGATCGTCTTCCGGTTCAATTTTACGCCAGCCGTAGAAGAAGTCATAGGAAGCAAACAGTGAGCCGATTTTATTGTTAATCCCGTCACTGATTACGCAAAAGGCATTGTATTTAAATAATTCAGGGATATCACGGCTGTACCTGATGGTTAATTGGGTATGGGCATTTTTAATCGTGGTTTCTTCCTTGATGGCACTTTTAAATTCAATAACTACCAGGGGAAGCCCGTTGATGTAGATAATGGCATCGGGAATTCGTTTTTCATACCCCTGAATCTCAAGCTGATTAACGATTTTAAACCGGTTTGCCTCAATATTCTGAAAATCAAGAACTTGTATGAACAAATCTTTTTTCGTCCGGTCTGCCCGCTGGAAGGGGAATCCGTCACTGATCAGTTTCAGGATCGATTTATTACTGGGATATAAGGCAGAGGAAGGGAACGATTCAAGCTTCCTAATGATAGAAACGGCTTCAGCGGGAGTCAGACTGTCTGCTGAATACCGGTTCAGCAGAAACTGCTTCAAATCTTCATGAAGTAAAACCTCATCAAGTGGCTTGTGAAGGGTATCCCCCTTGCAATGCTGATACCCAACATCTTCAAAAAGTGAAATAACTGCATGTTCCAGTGTTTCTTCTGTGAATTTCATACAGGCTCACCTACAGGAACCTGCCACGGAACAGAACAAAGCCGTTTGCCTATTTTTACCAGTGTCGCAAGAATCTGTTCCTCGCCGGGAAATTCGCCGTAGACCAGGCTTTTAAACTCGCCGGTATAGGCAGATTTCAGTTCCGGCCAAAGCTGTACAGTTTCGGCAAAAAGGCCGGCATCTTTCGGGTGCTGTTTCAGCCATTCATTGTTGTTTTTGAAACTGATAAAGTCATCCAGGCCGACCTTCAACAGCATCCGGTCAAAATCCTGAGTTTCAAAAAAGGATTGTACGCCCTGGTCTTTCAGTAATTGGTGCAGATCGTAAGTATGGCGTATTTTCCTTCGCAAGCTATCCACCCGATTTTCACCGTAGGAAAATCTGACCAGACTCATGATTTTTTCGCAGAAGGTTCGTCTGACATCCAGCACCCTGACTTCAAAGGGAAGTAACTGAAAGTCTTTAGCTACCTGTTCCTGACTTGCATCTTTCATCATCTCATAAACAAAAGAACTGATCGTTGCCGTTGTGAACGGTTCAGCATGACCAAACCAGGTGGATTCAATGACAATTACATCCCTGACCTGTCCAAAACTGCCGGAAAAAACCTTTGGATACGCATGTGCGGTTTTACGGTTCATTCCCCGTTTTCTGGTTATTTCAGGCACCTCAACTTCAGGGAGGTCAACACCGGCAGCGCTGCTGATTTCTTTAAGTTTTTTGGTTAACCGACTGTCGGTTTCACCCTCCCGGCGGATAACAACCAGATCAATATCTTCGGAAAAACGACCGATGAGGCCTGAGCATTTTGAAAGCGCAGTCCCTCCTTTAAATACCGTATCCGCACCAACAGGGTGGCTGAAAATCCGCTTAAGAGCAAGAGTGACCCAGTAATCTTTCTCAATATAGATGGGCAGAATTGACAATCTCTCAGCGGTTACCCCAATGGATTGTCTGAACAACTGGGGATTTTCGTGCAGGTTCATTTCAAATTCCACTTTGCTGCTGACGGGTAAATCCCTTTAATTCCGGGTAACCGATAAACCGTAATTGGATTCAATGTTTTCCGTAGGGTGTCTGCCAAATTATTTGCTCCGAGTTCTTCAAAGAAGAGACCAAGCACAGATCGTGTAACCGGCGGATACTTCAGTGCCAGCCTGACCATAGATTTTTTATCACTCTCAGGCAGGTCTTTCAGAATGAAGAGTAATCGCCTGCAGACGGAATCCAGTGGAGTATCTGGAATTTTCCGGATAAACCGGATGCAATCCAGAATCTGGAGAAGGGGAATATTTTCTCTGGTAATTGTATTTTTCTGACGGATAAAGGCAATCCGGTATTGCTCCCGTTTTAAAGCAGGTCTGATCTGGTTTTTCCCGATCTGAAGCGTAAAACTAACCTGAGTGGTTAAACCGAGCTGATTAAAAATACTGAAACCGGTAAGATAGCCAACCGGCTTACCGTCAGATTCCACAAGATCTTTCACAATCTGGTATTGGGGAGGCTTCATCACACCGAATATACTTGTTTCCGGTTTGTAATATTTGCCCCTTGCCAGCTTACTGATCTTTCCCGCAACAACCATACGGTTCAGTGCTTTAATGATGGCTTCCCGCTTCTCCACCGACTGTGGAAAGTCCATATAGGTGAAGATGTATCCTTTTGGAAACCGGTTTATTATAACTTCAAGACTATCAATCGTTTTCATACTCACATATTTTTCTCAAAGATAGTCATTTGTCCAGTATTTTATATCATTTACTGGACATTTATCGTCCTCTCACAAGGCACGATGTCAAGTTTATTGCGCAATTGACTTGACATCATACCCCTGAAATCAAGCTTCGATTGGCAATAACCCGTAAATGATTGGCAGTACAACTAAAGAAAACAAAAGCCTATTCCCAGAAATCAGTTGGCTTAATAGTTTTATTCCTGGGTTCAAATTCATCATCAATTTTATCAATTTCAATTATTACTGGAATGTGGGCACATAAACCTGCCAGGACACAGGTGCCTGTTGGCAGAATTGGCAATGCTTCAAATGAGACTTTATCAAGATAGGAAATGGTTCTTTCAACAGCTTGAATATCCCGGTTATTGATTAAACGGTGAATAAAATAATTATGTAACTGTGAAATGATGGTATCTGAGATATCTGACGGTCTTTGGCTGGAAATCGTAAGAAAAACACCAAATTTGCGACCTTCCTTGATGATTTCTTCAAAGGTTTCCAAACGATAGTCTTTCCAGGTTTCGCTTTCTCTGATAGAGGAGGTTGATAAAATATTATGTGCTTCATCTATTATAATATTTAAATATTTTGAATTATCATTTTCCTTTTTCTTTTCTTCATAGATTTGATTACACAGAAGAAGGGGTATCAATTTCCGCATATGAATATTTACATCTTTCAAAGAAACAATATTCATTGGCTTAGAAAGTGTTGTTTCTTGGTCGTTTACAATTACCAATTTATCCAAATCCTTTATCCTTGTATCAAGACGACCAAGAATATGCCCAATATGTTCCTTTTGATAGTGGCCTTTTTGAATTGAATAGAAATAATGAAAATTGATAATAAGTTTAATTCTTTGAAGGTCCGTTAAACTATTGGAATCGACACGAATTAATTGATTCACCTTCATAGAAATTACATTCTCATAAAAACCATCATCTTGATTACTATTATAGGTAAAACCATTGATCATGCAATAATATCGTCGATCCTCACGTGCCGCAAAAAATTTCAACTCCTCGGAGTAAAACTGCTTTAATTCAGTTATTCCCAAAATAGACCGGTTGACATTGAATTTGCCAATCTCATCAAGAAAGGATTCAACCATGTTCTTTTCTTGATTCACAGTAATATTGGTCGTTATAAGTTTAATTGTTGACTTAATTAATTCAATAATACCTTGATCTGAACTAATGCGCTCATTTATATATTTACTTGATAAGGCACTAGTTATAAAAGGTGCCTGAGTTTTTTCAGTTGCTTGCAGCAAAATCGACCAGAATGTTGAGTTATAAAGAGCATGGTGAGAAATTATAAGTTTTCTGCTACTCCCATCCCTATCGGTAGATAAGGGAAAAATATTTTTATTGTCATCAGTAATCGTTTTATCAGAATTCTCTATTGTATCTTCTTTGATAAACTCACCATTGAAATCAATCAGCAAAAATCTGGCATTTTGAACAAACCCCGCTTTTCCCTTGTATTGTTCAAATAATTTGTGATACAACCCTGCCAATGTATATGATTTTCCACTACCGGTATTTCCGAATATACCAATATGACTTGCAAAGAGGCTATTAATCCCTACTTCAATGACCTTCCCTGTTTCACTTGCCAGATGGCCAATCTTCAATTTAAGATCAGGTACACCATTGATCTTTTTAATGAAGTTATGAACACCATCCAATTCATTCTGGGTTAGCAGGAAGCATTCATTATCAATCAGGGGCAACTCTTTTACTCCCTGCCTGAAGGTATCTCCTTGAAGGTAACCCAATAAACTGATACTTAAAATCCGCTTTATTTTATCACGTTCGTTACTATAACTCTTCTGATTAAAGGCCTTATCCTCAGTTGTATACTCACCCTCAATTTTGCCAATTAGCTCCTCAAAACCCTTCCCGATTTTTACATAACTGCCAACAGAAACATTTTTAATAATTTGCCCATCATAAAGCAGAATAGAACTGTTTTTAGTTTTACTAACTAAAACTTCGACCAGTCTCCCTTTTACAGAAATTACTTTCCCGATACTTAAAAGGGCATCAAGACTAAGTTGTTGGTTTGGGTTCGTCATCTGATTCTATTGGGGTTGATTCTTCATTTGATTCTTGTTTACCATCTTTGGCAAGTTCAGATGCCAATCTCATAAAATACTTTTTATTGATTTCATCAAGTGACAACTGACTTGAACCTGTTGAATCACAGATAAACTTAATATTGTGTCTTACAGGCAATATTTTTTCGATTGATGCTTTCGCTTCAATATCATGACAGAAAATGATGATAATAAGCGTTGGGTTTGCATTAGCCACCCTTTTGGTAATTTCTCTGATATGTTCATCTGAAAATGAAAAACCAAAGACAAAAAGAACTGAGTTCTCCCGTTCAAGGTGATTCGAATACATTCTCAACAACTCATAAAAGGTAAGGTCACGGGTTGTTGTCTCAAATTTCTGTTTTGTTGGGTTGATCATAACCAGTTTGCTATAGGAATCCAGAAACACCTTATGGGAATCACTTAGCTTTATTTTTTTGTCCTGAATTTCCTTTTCCATTTCACCAATGGTTAAGAAAACCCATTTATCTTCAACTTCCTTTTCGATTGTAACACAATCAGATGCGGTCAATTGTTTACCATCAATATCTTTCAGAATGGAAAGGGAATTATCATAGGTAATCTGGGATTCTTCAAGCTTCCAGTTTACACTACCATGCAATTTGAACAAATTGAAAAGCGGGATATCCGATTTATACTCGTAATGAGTACTGGTTTTTCTAATGGTATTGTGAAAGTTCTCAGTACCATACACTGGATTCATTCTTCCGGCGAAACCATCATTGAAACTAAACCTTGATTTCTCAAGAGACCAATCGAAAAATAAATCCATATTTGAAGTAAAAAGATTGACTTGTTTACTAACCAGATTACTCCGTCTTTTTGTGAGAATTGTATACAACGAGGAAACAAAGGTCATGTAATTGTTGAATGCTGTTTCATAATCAGAACCCGTTCCGTGCTGAATAGAAAGGTTACCTCTGATACATTTTTGGAAATAATAATTTTTAACTGAAGCTTCGATAATAGTTTTATTTTCTATTTCCTTAAAGGACATTGAATTCAGCTCAGTTAATACACTCTCGATCTGATTAAGTGTCGAAAAAAAGGGTTTTGATGCCCCTGATCCTACAAGAAAGTTTAAATGGCAACTTTCAATAATTCTTTTTATTTCCTGATAATCCATTTTCAGTCTTCCATTGTTGCGAGCTTGGAAAGGAGTAGTTTAGATATTTTATTTAGAGAAGAAATCTCCCTTGTCAACATTTCCTTTGTTTCTATAATTGTACCAAGTTCTGTTCGTTTCATTAATTCAAAGGCAGGTAGCAGAATAGGTATTTTTTCAATAAAATCTTTACTTAAATTTTCCTGCGCCCCCCCAATTGCCTGACTACTTATAAATTCCTGATTTAATAATAAATGAAAATAAAGAAATGCAGATTGGTTTTTATCGGCACAAATCATACCACAACATGCCTGATTTGTGGTTGATTCTATTTTTAAAATTGCTACATCCCCAGCGTTAACCCCATACATTGACATTAAAACTGTATCTATAGGTAGTATTTTTGCTGAACTTTCTTTTAAACCTTCTTTTGAGATAAATTCTTCTGTTGCGATAATAACATTGTTTTTTATTTCACCAGTTTTTAACCACGGGTAATCGTTGCAATCCCAATAATTTAGAATGTCCCGACTCGGAGTTCCCCCCGATTTCATATCTACACAAAAGCCTTTCACAGTCCCAACTGCCCACCCTTTCGGGATTTCACCCAATTCACTATCTACCATCTCACCACCGGAACTTTTATAAGGATTTCCATTTTCATCAGGAAATTCAAAATTTACAAACCAGTGTTTGTAAAGAGAAAGAGCGGTTTCTTCCAACTTCCGGATGAGTTGTGTATTCAGGTCAATTCGTTTAAGAATGGAATGGTATTCTTTTACGATTTCCTTTTGTTTGTCTGGGTGTGGCACTGACAGTGTCATATTACAAAAATCTTCCCACTCCAAACTTCCTCTTACGCCACCAATTGCATAAAAACAAGCTTCACGGTCGAACTCGCTCCGGGTAAACCACATCATCAGATAATCAGGGAGTAAAACGGTCGGGTCACTTATTTCAAAAACCGGATAGGCAGGAGATAGAATAGCAGGTTCATCATTTCGATAAAGAGCAACCGGCATTTTTTTATCACGGCGTACCTGCATCGTGCTGCATGCAAATTGGTTGGTTCTGATGATTTTATAATTTTCCATATCCGTACCAATGGTATTGGCTACCGACCGGATAAATTCTTTTGAAATACTCAGACCCGTCAGATTGGTTACTTTCAGACCCAAATTCCGTTCATCTATCAATCGGATGAAATCTCCTATTTTTTTATAGTTTGATCTCATAACCCAATTCTTTAAAAACGGTCAGTAATTCTTTTTTCGATTTCTCTTCTTCCTTCAGTAAACCCGTAATTTCAATTTGGAGGGATTGCATTTTTACATCGAAGTCAATGTTCTCATCCCTGTTAACAAATTCAATGTATTTGCTGGGTACAAGAGAATAATCCTTACCTGCAACCTCAGTCAGGTTTGCAGAATAACAATACTCCGGCGTATTGCGGTAAGTAGAGAGGAAATCAGTTTGCTGCCAGTGATGAAAAGTTTCTGCAATTTGGCTGATATGGGCTTCAGAAAACTGTGTGAATTTCTTTTCAAAGGGCTCTCCAATTTCCCTGAGATCCATAAAAAGGATTTCCTTTTCACGGTTCCGGTATGTCCGTCTTTTTCCGTTAATATCAACCTTGCGTTCTTTCTTGTTCTTATTCAGAATCCATAGGGTAACACTGATATTGGTTGTGTAAAACATATCCTGAGGCAAAACCATAACCGCTTCGACCAGATGGTTTTCTATCAGCTTACGGCGGATTGTTTTCTCAGTACCATCACCGCTCAATGCGCCATTGGCAAGAATAAAACCAGCCATCCCGTTTTCTGAAAGCTTACTGGCCATGGTCAGAATCCAGGCATAATTTGCATTTCCTGTCGGGGGCACCTCATACCCTGCCCATCGCGGATCATTTAGTAACTCATCGTCTGCCCGCCATTGTTTCTGATTAAATGGCGGATTGGCCATGATATAATCTGCTTTCAGATTTTGATGCTGATCTCTGAAGAAAGTGTTTTCAGGAATGTCACCCAGGTTTGCACTGATTCCCCGGATAGCCAGATTCATTTTTGCCAGCTTATAAGTTGTGGCGGTGTATTCCTGACCATAAATTGAAATGTCTTTTTTGTTCCCATGGTGACTTTCTATAAACTTCACCGATTGGACAAACATACCGCCGGACCCGCAACACGGGTCATAAATTTTCCCTTTATACGGCTCAATTAGTTCTGCAATCAGATTTACTATTGATTTGGGTGTATAAAACTCCCCTTTGCCTTTACCTTCAGCGAGGGCGAATTTGCTCAGAAAGTATTCGTAGACACGTCCAACAATATCCTGTTGCCGGTCACGGAGGGTATTGATGTTATTGATGGTGTCTAAAAGGGAGGCCAGTTTACTCACATCCAGATTCAGCCGGGAGTAATAATTATCAGGTAGTGCACCTTTCAGAGCCGGGTTTGCCTTTTCAACGGTAAATAATGCTGAATCAATTTTAATAGCCAGATCATTTTGTTTTGCATTTTGGATCAGGTAACTCCAACGGGAAATTTCAGGCAGGTAAAACACATTTTTCATCGTGTAAAACTCAACCATCTCAGTGTACTTATCCTTGCCTTCGGCAATGAGTTCTATTTTGCGTTCTTCAAACTTATCACTGGCAAACTTCAAGAAGATCAGCCCAAGTACCACGTGTTTATACTCAGAGGATTCAACCGTCCCCCTGAGTTTATTCGCTGATTCCCATAGGGTTTCTTCAATGCTTTTCTGTTTCTTTTCTTTCATGAATCTCTAAAACTAAAAGGTGGTTTTTATGAATTGGGTTTCATGGAAATTAAGTCTTTTCGGTATGAAACCCAAATTTGGGGAGAGGGGAGGAGGTTATGAGGGAAATAAAAGATTGATTAATAATTGAAATGTACCAATAAGAAATTCCAGTGGAACCAAAATAATAATAACCATAAGTATCGGAAGAAACCATAAAATACTCCGTAAGAACCATAGAAGTTTTTCTTGAATTATATAGCTTTTCGTCAGATCATTGTTATAGGTTTCATATATTGACTCCAACTCAGAATTTTGAAAAGGGTGCCTAACAAAATCAGATACTTCATTTTTTAAACTAGTTAAAAAAATAAATTGGTTAGTAATTGTAGTTTCAATGATAAAAGAATAAACTATTGAAATAAACAATAAACTATAGTTTTCTAATGAGTGACCTTTTTCTAAATTGAAATCTTTAAGAATAAAAAGGTAAGCGACTGGTATTGTTATGACTTTTCCACTAATTTCATTTACAATACCATGAATTTTTTTCCCAAGTTCAATTTTTCTTACTTGTAATTCATTTTTATTTTTTTGAAAATCATAATCATTAAAATAGAGATCTATTGAATTCTTAAAATTTAAGAAAACCGTTTGGAAATTCCGT
>Ga0209460_1001196_pt1 | contig 16332 bp, 6 predicted proteins | sample EBPBio132013_DNA_FD_185868 | JGI IMG/M metagenome (GOLD analysis project Ga0209460, IMG submission 185868) | Wastewater treatment Type I Accumulibacter community from EBPR Bioreactor in Madison, WI, USA - Reactor 2_5/13/2013_ DNA (SPAdes)... | ecosystem: Engineered > Bioreactor > EBPR >...
TTCGTTGCCGCGTATCCGGCGAATGTCCTCGCTGCGTGCGCCGTACTTCAATAGGTCAACTACCTCTTTACGGCCATTGTTTTCGCGCTCAAAGAGGATTTCGCCGCCGACGATACGTCCCGGCGCGTTAATCAACTGGAGAATGGCGAAGCCGGTCACGGATTTACCGCAGCCACTTTCGCCCAACACACCTAACGTTTTGCCGACCGGGATGTCGAAGCTGACACCATCCACCGCGCGAACAACGCCGTTTTCAGTGAAAAAGTGGGTTCGAAGGTCTTTGATTTGGAGTAACTTTTGTTCAGTCGTCATAACAACACTACTTTGCGAACGGATCAGCGGCATCGCGAAGACCATCGCCGAGGAAATTGAAGGCGATAATCGTTGCGATCACGAAGATTGCGGGCGTGAGAATCCACGGTTGTTGGATCAAGACACGGACGTGCTGGGCATCGGTCAGCAGCAGCCCCCAGCTTATCAGCGGTGAACGAATGCCCAAGCCGAGAAAGCTCAGGGCGGTTTCGCCGAGGATCATGCCGGGGATGGAGGTCGTAGCAATTACGATGATGTGGCTCATTGTATTCGGCAGCAAGTGGCGGATAATGATGCGCCAACTGCTGCAATTCGAGTAACGGGCGGCGGTCACGAAGTCGGCCTCGCGCAGGGCATAGACCATACTGCGTGTCTGCCGCGCCAGCGCACCCCAACTCAATATGGCGAGCACAATGGTGATCGCGAAATAGATGCGGTCGGACGGCCAATTATCAGGCACGAGGGCAGCCAGCGCTAACCACAAGGGTAACTGTGGGAAGGACATTAGCAGCTCGATAACCCGTTGAACAATGTCATCAAATATGCCGCCGATGTAGCCGCTGGCAATACCAATGATTGAGCCGAAAAGCAGCGTTAGGAATACACCGAACAAGCCAACCGACAGCGATACCTGTGCGCCATACCAGACGCGGCTAAAAATGTCTCGACCCTGCGAGTCGGTGCCAAAGAGGAACAACTGACCGGGTTCTTCGACTCCAAAGAGGTGAATATCGGTTTTGATGAGGCCAAGAATCGTGTATTGTGGGCCGCGTATAAAAAACTGAAGCGGGTATTTTTCTTCAGGAACAATCTCGACCATTCGGCGGAACGTCGCCGGATCTACCGATGACTCAAGCCCGTAGGCAAACGGGATGAGGTGGAAGTCACCTTCGGTATCAAAGAAGTGCAGTCCTTGCGGCGCGACTGAAACGAACTGTCCGTTCACTTTGGTCGGGTCATTCGGTGCGATAAAACCGGCGAAAATGGCCGCGAGATACATCAGCACCAGAAAGACACCACTATAAAGTGCTAACCGGTTGCGCTTGAAACGCAGCCACATCAGGCGGCGTACCGATACGAGCTGCACATCTTCCTTTTTGCGAGCAGCTTGCGCGGTTGGTTGATTGCTTACATTTGGTAAAGTTGCCATGTTGAGCGCTTCACGTACTAGGAGAACCGGATGCGCGGGTCAAGCCACGCCAATAAAAAGTCAGATACCAGTGTTCCGAGCAAGACCAGAAAACCGATGAGTGTCAAGATTGTGCCAGCGAGGTACAGGTCTTGTCCCTGAGTGGCGGTCATATAAGTGACTTGTATCGTCGGTAAATCGAGTACGATACTGGTAATCACAAAGCCGTTAATCAAGAAGGCGAGTGTTTGACTGAGCGCACCGATTAATGGATGCAGGGCATTGCGGAAGGCGTGCTTCCAGATAATTGTCTGTTCCGGCACCCCTTTTGCCCGCAGTGCCGTCACATAATTTTTACCGAGTTCATTGAGCAGGTTGCCACGCATGACACGCATTACCCACGCCATGCCAGTGATGACAACCGCGCTTACTGGAATCCACAGGTGCTTGAGGAAGTCGAGTATCAAGCCAACGGAAACCGGTTTACCAATATATTCCGCAGATTGAAGCCCGGTGAGTACCTCACCGTTCAGCCGCCACGCCAATACCAGAAAAGCGAGCGCAATGAGGAAATCCGGCAAGCCGAGGCCAAGAAACGAAATGGTCGTCAAAATGTTATCGGCTTTGGAGTATTGGTGGGTCGCCGAATACACACCGAGCGCGATGCCCAACCCCCACGAAAGGACAAATACCGTCAAGGAAACGGCAACGGTCGCGCCTAATTTGCTCAAGATGATGTCGCGCACGGACGTGCCGGTCGAAAGCGAAATACCAAAGTCACCGCGAATGAGGTTAAACGTCCAGTCCGCAAAGCGCAGCAAGAAGGGTTTATCGAGGCCAAATTGTTCTCGCATTACGGCTTCTTGTGTTGCCGCGTCCCGATTACCGCTTAGGCTCTGCCCACGTACGTAATTACTGACGTAATCACCGGGGGGCAGTTCCATGATTACAAACCCAACAAAGGCGATCATAATCAGTGATGGGATAAACTGGAGCAATCGCCTCACAATGTATCTCGTCATAGTTTCTGCTCCAATCATTCAAGAAGGGGTAGGAAACCCTGCCCCTTCTTGACGTGTGGATGAGGGGTTATTCCTGATCCATGTAGAATTGTTCGGGGTCGGCAGTACCCGGATAGCCAAGATCCCACGAGGCTACGAGGCCAACTTCCGGTACGTTATGGAAGTTGTTGCCGACAATCACCGGGCTTGGATGTTGACCAATGGTGCCGATGGTGATCGGACCCTGTTCAACGTGGATACGATACGCTTCCAGTAGGGCAGCGTTGCGTTCTTCGGCTGTGGTCGCGGCGACCGCGCGGGTGTAGACCTCTTGCAATTGTGCCAGCATCGACCCTTCACGTGCTGGGACACCTTCAGCGCCGGCAGTCTGGTAATACTGACCGATATTCATGCCGGCCATCGCCCACTGGACACCTTCGACCGGTGCCCAAACCGACGGGGCAGAGAGCAAACCCCAACCCGCAGCACTCGGCCATGCGAAGATTTGGACTTCACCGGCTTCGTTGGCAGTCGTGTATTCTTCCCATGTCATGATGTTGATGACGGTCTTGATACCGACAGCTTGCCAGTCTTGCTGGATGAGTTCGAGCGATTGGCTTACTTTGGTGTCATCCGGGAACATGGTGACGGTGAGTTCCAGCGGCGTGCCGTCAGGACGTTCGCGGAAGCCATCACCATCGGTATCGACAACACCGATTGAGTCGAGGAGGCTGCCTGCTTCTTCAGCGTTGTAGTCAATGTAGGAGTTTGCCCATTCTTCGTACAGGGCTTCACCTTCAGGGCTTTGGAATTCTTCCGCCCACGGCAGCATCGAGAACTGACGGGGGGTCGCAAGACCGAGCGCGGTCACATCGTTGATGCGGTTGCGGTCAATCGAGACTGAGAGTGCTTGGCGGAAAGCCTGAGTGTACATCAGGTCTTCGAGACCATCGTCGGCTAGATCGTAGAACAGCATCAGCCACGGCCAAGCGAAGTCGCCACGGTCCCACATAATGACGTGGTAGTTACCGGCTTCGGCACTTTCCAAAATCAGTGGAACATCTTGGAGGGCGATGTCACGCACCTGCATGTCGAGTTCACCAGCGATGGCGCGCAGCGTAACCTGCTCGGAAACCGAACCGGACGCAATTTCGACCTGAATGTTGTCGATATAGGGCAGTTGGTTGCCTTCGGTATCGACCTTCCAGTAGTAGGGATTACGTGTGAGGGTGGCGAGTTGGTCTTCCACGTAGCTGGTCACCATCCACGGCCCAAGCGTTGGCATGTCGGGGTAGTGCAGGCGAGTAGAGGTGTTGTAGCGGTTCATGAGTTCGGTCGTGTCGGTGACAGCCGTGTTGTACTTTGGATGGAACTGCTCCATATAGTGAGCAGGCACAATCGACTGGGCAGAGTTCCACGGGCCACGCGAATGGTTTTCGAGGAACAGCGGGTTCGGGCCAGCGAAGGTGAACACCAATGTGTAATCATCGGTCTTTTCGAGGGTCATCTGTTCGCCGTTCACGACCGTGCCGGAAGCGGGGTCGACCGGAATATTCTCATCGAGAACCATGTCGTTCCACCAGAACAAGTAGTCATCCACGGTCAGGGGTTCGCCGTCTGACCAGCGGATTCCTTGACGCATATGCGCGGTCAATTGTGTCGCGTCATCATTCCACTCGTAGGCTTCAAGTACATTGGGGCGGAAGCCGGACGCATCACGGTTCCATTTGAGGAAGCCTTCTACGCCAGCCGTCATCAGCGTAAAGCCGAGTTCGTTGTTCTGGTCGATCATGCGCCATGTACCGCCATACGTGCCGACCTGTTCAACTGGTTCGATCACCAGCGGTTCGGCGGGGAGGCGTTCGGCGACAGGGGGCAGGGTTCCGGCTGCGACCTGCTCGGCGAGTGAAGGGGCTTCATTAAATGCTGATTGGGCGAGTACTGTGCTGCTCAGTGCGAGCATGAGTACTACAACAAATAAAAGTCGCTTAAACATTGCAATCAACTCCTACATCATAAATAGCAGTCAAAATCTATTTCGAAGATGCGAAATGGGTAGAAACGCTGCGTGCTTCCTTTCTCTATCGCGTGTTCAACCCTCGATGGCTACGTTGCCCTACATGCGTACTAACCGAATTAGCTGGCTCACAAATGAACCTTTGAGCGCAATGGGTAAACCGCGCTGCATGAGCGCCTGTCCACTCCACGTCTCATCCCACCCATCGACTTGATAACGAGCGTCGGGGTCTAACCCTTCAAGCCGGATGGGGGTAGCGAAATATCCAAATTGAGATTGGCTCAGGAAAACGGTGACAACCGCTTCATTGCCGGAAGGGTGAATGAACTGGAAGGCGCTCAAGGCACTTTCGCGGGGCGAACGCAGCCGGTAGAACGCACCGAACTGCATTGTTTCGCGGATTTCCTTATACAGCGCGATAAATGCAGTCGCTTTGTCCAAATCGGCTGGAGACCATTTCGTGAGGTCTGCACCAATTCCGAGCACACCCATCATTGCCAAGTGGAAGCGATACTCGAAGGAATAGCTTCGCCCGTTGATGCCGTTCGCATCCGTGACCCACATCATGCGGGTGAGGGGCGTATGGGCGAGGGTGAAGCCTTCTTGGATAAACAAATCATCATAGGGGTCGGTATTGTCGCTCATCCAGAATTGATCGGCATACTGCATAATACCGAGATCGACCCGCCCGCCGCCACTGGCGCAGGACTCAAATAAGACGTGCGGGAATTTTTGGCGGAGTTGTTGCCAAATCTCGTACACACCCTGCGTATGCCGTACCCAGAATTCGCGGTCACGACCGGCTGGTGCTTCTGCCCAACCCGGCTCACTGAAATGGCGGTTCATATCCCATTTGATGAACTTGATATTGTTGTTAGCCAACAGATCCGTCATAAAGCCGAGTATGAACTGCTGTACATCGGGTCGTGCTACATTGAGCACCAACTGGTTGCGGCCTACACTCAGCGGGCGGTTGGCAAAGTGATAGACCCAATTGGGATGTGTGCGGTAAAGATCGCTGTCGGGGTTCACCATTTCCGGCTCGACCCAAATGCCAAAGTCCATACCCAATTCATTGACCCGCGAAATGAGTGGGGTTAGACCTTGAGGGAACTTTTCTTTGTTGACGTACCAATCGCCCAAGCCGGCACGGTCGTTATTGCGCTGGCCGAACCAACCGTCATCCATGACGAATAGCTCGACACCGATTTTGGCTGCTAACTCCACCGCTTTGATCTGGTTTTCGAAACGCACATCAAATTCAGTGACGTACCATGAGTTGTAGACGATTGGACGCGGCTGCGAGGCGGTTTCGCGGGGGACAATGTGTTGATTTTCGTAGGCGTGCAGCAAACGGCTGGCTGCACCGTAGCCTTGCGGTGTATAACCAGCGACGAATGCCGGTGTGGTGAACGTTTCGCCCGCTTCCAAGAGCCAGCGAAAATCGAAATCGTTGATGCCGCCCGAAACACTGACATGCTCAAAGGCATCACGTTCGAGGACGATTTTGTAATTCCCACTAAATGCCAGCGCACCAAACCAGACATCGCCGCTGGTTTCCGTAGACTTGCCATCCGCGCCAAGCATAAAGAACGGGTTGGAGTCAAAGCCGGTGCTGCCGCGCCGCCGCTCAATCAACTGCTTGCCACGCGGTAAATCAAACCGCTGTACTTGGAACTCGCCGCCCCATTTCCCACTCAGCGAAGTCAACTGATAGGACTCGTGGCGGGGCAGGTGGAGTGCTGCGGTGAGGATTTGTTCCAGTTCAATCGGTTCACTGCCCGTGTTTTCGACTTCCGCACGGCGCACGATGATGTCGTGATCCGCAAACACTTCGTAGATGAGGCGAACCTTGAGGGGATAATGCTGATCTTGCAGATGGATGGTGAGGGTTGTCGAAGCCATGTTTTCAGTGACGGTGGCATTTTTGTAGTCGAGCAAACAGGCACGTACACCATCACTAAAGCGTACTTTTAAGCACGGTTCATTGAATTTGTAGTCACCCCACGCTGGAAATTCTTCGTAGGTGCTGCGAGCGATGTTCCAGTTACCCAACGGGTCAAACGCTATTGGGCGCGGGGCGTAATCCGTCGGGTAGGGAAGTTTCGCGCCCCAATAAACATTTTCGAGCCGCTGCTGTTTGTTCCACGCGAACGCATAGCCCATATTGCGGGTTTCAAGCACCCACAGCAATTCATTTTGGCTTGTTTCGATGGTTTGAACGGACGGCATCAATCGGCTCCTCAAGGCGTAAGTCATAACGCATGATGGAATATCTTCCGATTTCTTGAGTGAGATAGGGAGAGGTGGGAAATGTGGGTCAAAACTCTAATTCAAGAAAATCATGCGTATATTTGCTAATTTTCACTAAAGATACATCACCCATGCCGGGGGCGACAATAGAAAATCGCGTCAATATTTGGATTATATTCTTGTATTGGCTGTGTGTGCCTCGCACGTTTAAGCGCTTATATGTCATTATTTTTTGATTGAGCGAAGATCACTCTGTCACCGGTTGAGTAAGGTGTCACTTTGGAACAAATGATGAAAATTTGGGTTGTTATCCGTTCGATTTCTGTATTTTGGGTATGAAACCTAACATAAAACCAACCTTTGATTCAGTTCTCCCCTCGGTATTAGTACGCGCATAACTACACCCTATTGTTCTAATTGCATAATGCATCTACGATTATGATAGGGCAATGTAAAGTTATTGCTGGAATATGAACGTGTGTCACTATAGTTGCTTAAGGTGTGTTATGGCTTTTCGTCGCGTCAATCTATTCACCTTCATTGTTGTTTGTTTACTCGTTATGACCAGCGTTCAGGCGCAAGAACCGCCAACCCCTGAACCACCGACCGCAATTGTAATTCCTACAGACATCCCTACGCTGCCACCAATGGCAACGGATTTGCCTACGCTTACGCCGCTTCCAACTGAACTGCCTCCATTGGAACCGAGCTTTACACCGCTTCCGTTACCCACTGAAACGGAGACAGCGACCATTACGCCTTCGGCGACTTTTACGGATACACCCAGCCTTGAGCCGAGCTTAACCGCAACGGCTTCGAGTACGGCTTCCGCAACGGCAAGCGCTACAGCCAGTTTGACTCCATCGCTGACGGCTTCGGCAACGGCTGAGGAATTGGTTGGCGCACAAAATGTACAGGCGCTGAATGTGACCTGTGATCCGTCGGCGAGCATTCAACAGGCGAATGTCAGCTCTACGGGTGAGGAAGGCAATGTTTCGGGTAACCTGAACAGTTTGTCTGCTGATGGTCGCTATTTGTATTTCCCATCACGGGCGGCGAACCTTGTGGTTGGTGATACGAACAATATGGTCGATTATTTTGAGTTCGACCGTACGAACTGCCAGACGCGGCGGATTACGGTGGGTTCGAGCGGGGAACAAGGTGACGGCGACTCGGATGTCGGCAATATTTCGGGTAACGGGCAGTATTTCGCTTTCGCGTCGAAGGCATCGAATTTCGCTGTTGGAGACACCAACGGCAAGTACGATATTTTCGTTAAGAACCTGCAAACGGATGCAGTTACCCGTATTCCGGCTGACCCGGATAACCTGATTTCAACAGCTTACTATATCGGTGACGTGACCATTTCGGACGATGGGCGTTTTGTGGCGTTCGATGTGCTGGTGTCGGCTGCTACACCAAGCGGTTTCTCTGGCACACCGGTGCTGTATGACCTGCAAAGCTCGACGCGGACGGTGATCGCATCCGAGGGGCGCAGCCTTTATATTTCAGGTAATGGGAACTACATCGCGTTCGAATCATCTCTATCGAACCTCGTTGCAGGTGATACCAACAGCGTTGATGATGTGTTCATTTATGATCGTGTTGGAGCGAGTTTTACCCGTGCCTCGGTGATGACGGACGGCACACAATCTTTCTTTGCACAGGAATTTCCTTCCATTTCCATATCGGGAGATGGTCGGTACGTCTCGTTTACGTCACTTATACCCTTTGCAACGAATGACACCAATAATGCGAGTGATGTTTACGTGCGGGATCGTATCAATAATACGACCACACTGGTATCCCTTCAAAATAATGGGACGTTATTTGCTGCCGGCGGCTTGGGTACTCGACTCTCAGCCGATGGGCGCTATGTGGTGTTCATAACCAGCAGCGGTGTTCAGGTGCGCGATCTGGCGATCAGTCAAACGTACCTCATCACTAATGCATATCCTATTAACGGTGGGCTTGAGATTTCAGCAGACGGGGCTTACCTGACTTTTAGCACGGGTTCAGGAACTCCACCGAATGATATACGCAATGTTTATGTTGCTCGCCGGTTGGCGTTTGCGCTGCCTACTATAACACCAACATCTTCGCAAACCCCCGCGACAGGTTTTGCGACGTGCGCACCGAGCGCAAATCTCTCGGTTGTCTCGGTCAGTTCGAGCGGAACTTTAGGTAATGGTGACGCAGGGTTGTGGTACTTTGCCCTGTCGAACAATGCGCGTTATGTCTACTATGTTTCATCCGCTACCAACTTAGTAGCTGGTGACACCAATCTGGTTGATGATATTTTTCGGTTTGACCGGGAAACCTGCCAGACGATCCGTGTATCTACGGATGCGAGTGGGAATCAAGCTAATAATACCTCAAGCATGTTTGGCGTTTCCGAGAATGGGCAGGTTATCGTTTTTGGTTCTAGCGCGACTAATTTGGTTGCGGGAGACCCGAATGGGGGTATCTTCGTCCGTAATCTGACGAACAATACAATTATTCGTATCCCGAATTCGACTACATCGGGTAATCCATCAATTTCTGCTGATGGACGGTACGTTGCGTATACAAGCCCTGCGACTGCGAGTTCCTTCTACGTGATGTTATACGATACGCAAACGGCTCAAAGCATTACAGCCGCTACGACCTCTACTCAAATTCAGTGGGCGAAAATATCTTCAGACGGAAGCACCATTCTCTATCATTCCACGGCTACTACGCTTGGGGTTTATGATCGTGTCGCAGGCGTGAATACTCCACTCAATTTCAATGCTGATCTTGCCTCATTAGCGGATATTTCAGCTAATGGACGGTACATTGTTTTTGTGTCAGACGCAACCAACCTTGTGCCGAATGATACAAATGCCAAGAAGGATACGTTTGTTTATGACCGCCAAACGAGCCAATTTGTAAGAACATCGGTTAGTTCGGCGGGGGCGCAAACAGCGAGTAATTCCGGTTTTGTATCCATATCACCGGATGGTCGTTATGTGTCGTTTGTTTATAACGGTAGCGATTTAGTTCTGAGCGATACGAATAACACCTCAGATCTCTATGTGCGTGATCTGGTGTTGCAGCGTACCTATTTAGTGTCGACAGGGGATAACGGGCAGTTGGGGAATAATGGCTCTGGTGGGTCGTGGCTGCCATTCTCGTCCGACAATCAATATCTTGTCTTCCCTTCCGGTGCGGGTAATTTGATTGCGAATGATCTGAATGTACGGCAAGATGTTTTCATCACAAAGCTCTTGGCGTTCCAAGCCAATGATTTTGCAACGGCGACGGCTGCTGCGCCCATGACTCAAACGGCGGTGGCGCAGGCTACGCAAATTGCTGCTGCAACGGCGACCAAGCAGGCGGAGAATTGTGCTGCGGCGAATAGTGAACCGCTTCAGTGGGTTGATAATGGCACATTGGGAAATGGTTTGTCTCGCAGACCTTATATATCATCTACGGGTCGTTATGTGGCGTTTGAGTCAAGTGCACCTGATTTTGTGATCGGTGACACCAATAACAAATCAGATGTGTTCGTTTTTGATCGTGAAACTTGCCGTATCGTACGTGCGTCCGTTTCGGCAAGCGGAGTCGAAGCGAACAATGACTCGATGTCAGCATTTGTTTCTGCGAATGGTCGCTATGTTGCTTTTGTGTCCTTAGCTAATAATCTCACCAGTGGAGACAGTGATAACTTGTGGGACGCTTATGTCAAGGACTTGCAAACGGGTGCAGTAACACGATTGCAAGCCGGATTTGCAGCGGCATCCAGTTTCACCGGCATGGTGTATATTGCTGACGATAATCACTCGGTTATTTTCAGAACGCCTACTACGTTTACCCTTTATGACTTGCAAAGTCAGCAGCAAAGCGTTCTTGTCACATCAAACGGCCTTCAAACCAATGTGATTTGGAGTCCCTTATCGTCAGACCTGCGCTACTTTGTTTTTAGCGCGTCTGATGCAGCGCTTGTATCTGGCGATACAAATAATGTCTCAGACGTATATCTACTGGATCGTCAAACTAGTACGCTCTCCCGTATATCAGTATCCACGGCTGGTATTCAGGGCGATGATAATAGTGGCGACGGTATCATCAGTGCAAATGGTCGCTACGTCGTTTTCACGTCTTATGCTCGCAATTTCGCAAATGATACGCTCAATAATTCAGACGTTTTTGTCCGCGATCTTCTGGCTAACACAACCACTCGTGTGTCAGTATCGACTTCTAATATTGAGGGGAACGGGCAATCGGGACATGGCTCGGTTTCTGCTGATGGTCGTTATGTGGTCTTTTTGTCGGAGTCCACGAACTTAGTCAGTAACGATACAAATGAAAGCGACGATGTTTTTGTTCGCGATCTGGTGATAGGAGAAACTTATCTTATTCCCAGAAATTTGACGGGGAGTTCAGATAATTACAATTCTGATCGACCAGTAATTTCTGGTTCTGGCGATTACGTTACATTTGCTATCCATTCGAAAGTTACAATTCCACCTACTAATTTGTATTCCCACATATTGGTTGCAAAACGTTCCGCTTTTGCTCCAGCAGATATAATCGCAACTCAAACGGCGGTTGCTCAAGCGACGGCGACGGCTGCTGCACCCATGACGCAAACAGCAGTGGCGCAGGTGACTGCGACCTATGTGGCGGCGACACAAACGGCGGTAGCGGCGAATACGATTGTGGTGAATACGACATCAAGCAGCACGAGTGGGTCATGTAACGCGGTGACCTGTACGCTGCCGCAAGCGGTGGCGCGGTCGAACAGCATGATCGGGGTACAGACGATTACGTTCAATATCCCCGGTACGGGTGTGAAGCAGATTTTTCTGAGTGATTCGCTGCGGTTTACGTCATCAGCCATTTTGGATGCCTCCACTCAACCCGGTTATGCGGGCAGCCCACTGATTGAGATCGTACCGTATAGCGCTACAAGCCCTGTAGATGGCATTGTGGTGAATGGGGCAAACCCCACTGTTTATGACCCTGCAACCTCGGTCACAATTCGCGGGGTTGCTATCGGCGGCTTTGTGGGCGGTGGCATCTTGCTGGGGAACGGGCAAAGCCATGTCGTAGAAGACAGCTATATCGGCACAAATGCGGCGGGTACAGAGGCGAATGGCAATGACACCGGGATTTTCGTCCGCGCTCCCAACAGCATTATTCGGAACAACCTGATTTCGGGCAACAATAACGTCGGTCTCTATATTTACAGCAATGGTGGACGGAACGGCAATAACAACAGCATAGTAGGAAATTTCATTGGCACGGATGTCACAGGTGAGTATCCGCTGCCGAACAGCTATGGTATTCGCCTGACTGAGGGCGCACTGAATAATGTGGTGGGTGGGGCAACGCTGGCGGATGCGAACCTGATTTCGGCCAATCTCAATAACGGTATCTTGATTGACGGAAACAGCAACGCAAACGTGGTGGCGGGGAACATCATCGGTTTAGACGCGACGGGCGATTATTTGCTGGGGAATGGCGGCACGGGCATCTATGTTTCACAGGCGACGAACACGGTCATTGGCGGTGATACGCCCGAAGCTGGCAATGAGATTTGGGGAAACCTCAGCGGTATTGCTGTCATCAATCAGTCGGACAATACGATTGTTCGCAACAATGTGATCGCCCAAAATGGCTCAACCGGGATCAGCGTTCTTGCGAATGGCACCCAGCTTATCGAAAATGTGGTGGCTTTCCACACCAATGCTGGCGTGACAATCGGCAGCGGCACCGGCAACCGTATTTCGATGAACCGTGTTTACTCGAACGGCGGTATGGGCATTGATCTCGGCGGGATTTACTCGGTTTTACCGAATGATGTTGGTGATGTGGACAATGGTGCAAACGGCTTACAAAACTATCCTGTAATCACGAGTGTGGTTACTGGTGGGGGTAGTTCGACGATTACCGGATCACTGAGCAGTAAGGCTAATTCAACTTACCGCGTTGAGTTTTTCACGAATGCCGTCTGTGACGCAACCGGATATGGTGAGGGGCAGACTTACCTCGGCTATACGGATGTGACGACAAACGCGAACGGCGTGGCGAATTTCTCGGTTCAATACCCGCCGATCAATTCGGGCGCGACATTTGGCATTAACTGGTCAGCCGCGTTCTTCGCCTCATCCAACTTAACTGGAACGGCTGTAAACGTATCTGGTATCAATGGGCTTAATTTCAATTGGGGCAGCGGTTTGCCCATTGTGAACGGGAACGCTGTTCCGGGTATGCCAGCCGATAATTTCTCGGCACGGTTTACCTCGACACAATCCTTCGCGGCGGGGACTTACAATTTTGTCGCAAGCTCTGATGATGGCGTGCGGGTTTATATTGACGGTGTGCTGCGGCTCGATAAATTCTTCGGTCGCCCACTGACGACTGACCAATTCTCAGTGACTTTAACCACCGGTACGCACAATCTGGTAGTCGAATATTTCGAGGGTATCGACACGGCATCGTTGCAGTTGAACTGGTCGTTAAATGGGGGTGCGCCGAACGTCGTCACCTCAACAGCGACGGATGCGCTCGGTAATACATCCGGTTTTTCAGCCTGTCGCGCGGTTCAAACCATATTGGGGGTGGGCAGCATCCAAGAAACCAGCAGTGCGCTCATCTATCAGGGCAACTGGGTAAGTTTGACTGGTGCCGGGAATGGCGGCGGCTTTAAATACACGACTGATCCGAATGCCCGCGTCAGTTTCTGGGTGGATAGCAGTGTGTCGCGTGTAACTTTCTATCGCACCATTCATCCTGCCTATGGTTCGACCCAAATATTCCTCGACAACGGCACAACGCCGTTCGCTACGATGGTGAATACGAGTGCGACTATCGCTAATGGGGTTCCGTACACCATTGTCCTTCCGGCAGGCGGGCATCGCATTGAACTCCGTAATGTCGGTACTGCTTATAGCAGCCTCGATCAAATTGATTTGTTAGGCGCTGCTGCCACTTTGCAGACTGGAACCTACCAAGATACCGACGCGAATTTGACCTTTGTAGGCAATTGGGTACATAACCCGATGGCCGGTGCTTATGGTGGCAGCCGCCGTTATACCAATGATCCAAATGGGCGAGTTATCTTCAATATTGATAATAGTGTCGGACGCATCTTGGTCTACCGTACGCTGTACCAGACTGGCTCTTACGGCTCGATGCAAATCTTGGTCGATGGCGCTTTGACCACGACGATGCCCAACAATCCAAGCTCAACGGTCGTGTACGGTGTGCCGTTTGCGTTCGAAGTTACCCCCGGCAGCCATACGATTGAATTCCGAAATGTAGGCAGCACCTACAGCGATATTGATCAGATCGTCCTATTACCCGCGGCCACGCCAATGAGTGTCGGGACGTTCCAAGAGGCAGACGCAGGACTGACTTACAGTGGTAATTGGACGAGTGTTTCCAACGTCGGGGCATTGGGCGGTTCACGGCGCTACACGAATGACCCGAATGCTCGCGTGTTTTTCTATACGGACAGCAGCGTAGGGCGGGTCACGATCTACCGTACTATCGCGGGCAGCACGTTTGGCTCGATGCAGGTTTATGTGGATGGGACGCTGCACAGCACGTTTGCGAATAACACCAGCACTACCGTGCAGTACGGTGTGCCGAACACCTTCCTTGTGACCCCCGGCACGCATCGGATTGAGCTGCGAAATGTTGGCACTACCTTTGGCGACATTGATCAACTTGTTTTACAGCCTGCTCCAGCTTCGCTCGGTGTGGGGGTCTATCAGGAAACCGATAGTGAACTTATTTACATGGGTAACTGGACGAGTATTGCTGGCGGCGGGGCGCTGGGCGGCAGTCGGCGCTATACCAATGATCCGCTTGGGCGTGCGGCCTTCAATATTGACAGCAGCGTGGGCAAAGTCACGATTTACCGGACGGTGGCAGGCAGTTCATTCGGGACGATGCAAGTCTACGTCGATGGTGTTTTGAACAGTACGATTGCCAACAACACTGCGAGTGCTGTGCAGTATGGCGTGCCGTTTACGATCCTCGTAACGCCCGGAAACCACACTGTTGAACTGCGGAATGTTGGTAATAAATTCGGCGATCTGGATCAAATTACCCTAGAAGCGCCTACTGCCGCGCTGGGCATTGACACCTATCAGGAGACGAATGCCGAACTGACCTATATCGGTAATTGGACGAGTATTGCGGGTGGAGGCGCGTTGGGCGGCACACGCCGTTATACGAATGACCCAAGTGCGCGAGTGAGTTTTAACGTCGATAGTACAGTTGGCAGGGTAACCATTTACCGCACCATCGCTGGCAGCACATTTGGAGCGATGCAAGTGTATGTTGATGGGGTGTTGAACGGAACCATCGCGAATAATACGGCTAGCGCGGTTCAATATGGTGTTCCTTATACCTTCCCGATTGCACCGGGTAACCACACGATTGAGCTGCGAAACACGATTAGCAAGTTCAGCGATCTTGACCAGATTGTCTTAGAAGCACCAACGACTGCTTTAGGTGTCAACACGTATCAAGAAACGACCCCGGAACTTTCCTACGCCGGCAATTGGACGAATATCGCGGGTGGCGGGGCGCTGGGCGGCACACGCCGTTACACGAATGACCCGAACGCGCGGGTGAGCTTTAACATCGACAGCAGCGTGGGCAAAGTCACGATTTACCGCACGGTAGCGGGCAGCACGTTCGGGACGATGCAGGTTTACGTCGATGGGGTGTTGAACAGCACGATTGCGAATAACACGAGCAGCACTGTGCAGTTTGGCGTACCTTATACCTTCGCTGTCATCCCCGGAAACCACCTGATTGAACTGCGTAATGGGAGTGCGACATTTAGCGACATCGATCAGATTATGCTGGATGGGCCACCCGCGCCGCTGACAGTCACAACCGGTACCTACCAAGAGTCGTCCAGTGATCTTATCTATGTGGGCAGTTGGACGACGATTTCCCATGCAGGTGCTTTGGGTGGTTCACGCCGCTATACCAATCAACCGAGCGCGCGGGTGAGCTTTACGATTGACAGCAGCGTGGGCAAAATCACGATTTACCGGACGGTGGCTGGCAGCACGTTTGGGACGATGCAGGTGTATATTGATGGGATGTTGAGTGGGACGATTGCGAATAACACGAGCAGCAGCGTGCAGTACGGTGTGCCATATTCGTTCACGGTAGTTCCCGGCAACCATACGATTGAACTGCGAAATGGGAGTAGTACATTTAGTGATCTCGATCAGATTGTGGTCGAAGCGTCATAAGTCAAAAACACCCCTGTCCGCGCCGACAGGGGTGTTTTTAGTTACAGCTTAGGCAGCGGTTTATTCGCTTTCGATCTCAACATCGAAATGCTTTGCCGCCCGCTTGATGCGCTCTTTGATGAGTTTTACCTCATCGGCATCATACTTGGTGGCGTTGTCCTTGTAGTTGATGTAGCTCCACGCTGCCCGCACGTGTTCCTCAGTATCGATGGGATATTTGTTGTTCACGGGATCAGCGAACTTTACGTCGCCGTATTTATGTTTGCCCTCTTTAGGGCTGACATCCTCGCGCCGGTCAATTTTGGTTGCCATCTTTCCCTCCAATTTATTGACACTTTGGATTAGAGATGGCTTTATCTTCTCACCCTTACG
>Ga0209460_1001201_pt1 | contig 16293 bp, 16 predicted proteins | sample EBPBio132013_DNA_FD_185868 | JGI IMG/M metagenome (GOLD analysis project Ga0209460, IMG submission 185868) | Wastewater treatment Type I Accumulibacter community from EBPR Bioreactor in Madison, WI, USA - Reactor 2_5/13/2013_ DNA (SPAdes)... | ecosystem: Engineered > Bioreactor > EBPR >...
CCACATGACCTTTCTGGTTCCCCTCCCTGTTGCGTAGCATACGAGGAGGCTGACGGTGGAGTGAGCCTGCGAACGTACCGTCGTGGGTGGGGTCTCCCGTTCGCTTGCCTGAACACAAACGTGGGCCTAGGGGTGAGGGTTTTCCTCCACCGTTTACGGGGGAGGCTAGGAGGGGGTCTCCCTGCTTTTAACTTTGAACTACTCCAGTCCCAGTTCTCTCAGGTAGCCCGCCATTCGGCTTTTCACGTCCGCCAATTTACCTTCGAGGTCATGGATCTTCGCCTGAACCGCCTTCAGGTCAATCGTCTCCTCCGCCTCGAAGGTGTCCACATATCGGGGGATATTCAGGTTAAAATCGTTCGCTTGGATTTCGTCTCGGGTCGCCTTGTATGCGTATTTCTCAACCGTTTCCCGTGCCTTGTAGGTCATCACGATCTTATCCAGATCACGCTCACGCAGTCGGTTCTGGTTCGTTCCGGCCTCGAACTCTCGGCTCCCGTCGATAAAAAATACACTGTCGTCCGGTTTGTTCCGTTTAAAAATCAAGATCGCTGCGGGGATTCCCGTCCCGTAAAACAGGTTCGCCGGTAACCCGATCACCCCATCGAGCAGATTTTCCTCGATCAACTTCTGTCGGATTGTCCCCTCCGAACTCCCTCGGAACAGGACACCGTGAGGCACAATCACGCCCACCCGTCCGTTCTCGTGTGCCTCCCGAAACGTAATCTCGATCATGTGACTGATGAACGCATAATCGCCCTTACTCTTCGGGGGAACCCCGCGCCAGAATCGGGAGTATCGGTCTTTGTCCGCCCCCTCGCTCCCCCACTTATCGAGGGAGAACGGTGGGTTCGCCACCACCACATTAAAGTACATTAACTTATCATCTTTAAGGAGTCGCGGTTCTTTTAGAGTATCCCCCCAGATGATGTCCTTGGTGCTCACGGGCATATTGTGAAGGAGCATGTTCATCATGCATAAAGCCCATGTGCTCCCGTTCACTTCCTGTCCCTTGATCGAAAACTTATCCCCCGTGATCTGCTTCGCGCATCTAATCAGGAGAGACCCCGACCCACAGGCTGGGTCACAAATTCGGTCATTCGGTTGGGGGTCAAGCAGTCGCGCTAGTAACTCGCTCACTTCCGGTGGGGTATAAAACTCGCCCGCTTTCTTCCCAGCGTCCGACGCAAATCGCCCGATCAGGTACTCGTATGCGTTCCCGATCACATCTAGATTCCCGATCCGGCTCGGTCGCAAATCCAGTCGTGGGTCATTAAAATCGTTGAGTAAATTTTTCAGTCGCTCGTTACGCTGGGCTGTCCGCCCCAACGCTGCCTCACTGTTAAAGTCGATGTTCCTAAAAACGCCTTCCAGCTTTTCCTTGTTCGCCTCTTCAATCGCTTCCAGTGCTTTATTGATTTCTTCCCCGACATTCGTGGCGTTCCGGTTCTCATATAAGGTATAGAAGTCGCTCCCCGCTGCCAGCTTAAAAGGTTCTCGGCTCAAACGCCGTTCCACCCGTTCACTGTCCCCCGCAAATTCCCGTTCGTATTGTGCCTTGTGGTCAAACCAAACATCACTCACATACTTCACGAATAACATGACGAGGATGTAGTTCTTGTACTCGCTGGGGTCAATCGTCCCTCGAAAAGTGTCACACGCCTTCCAAACAATCGAGTTAATTTCGTCTTGGTTAACACGGGTTTCAGTCATCAATGGTTGCTCTTTATAAAGGTAATTTGTTGCTATCAGGTCGCATATTATATGCGTATTGTATCCTCAGTCCTTAAGACCAATCCATTAACATCTAACCGTCAAAATTCCTCACCGCCTCACGTAAAATTCCGTCCTTCCTTTATAGGGCCTGTGTCAAACTGAACGATGATTGTGTAGCTGTGGGGGAAGTCATGTCCAAAAAGTCTATTCGTCGCAGCTTATCCATGACCCCCGAAATGCGTGACCGCCTCGCCTTATTAGTCAGTAAACACCCTCGTGATACCACCGAGGCCGATCTCATCCGTGAGGCCGTCCGCCTGTATCTCGATAATCAAGAAGACATCATCGGGAGTCGTAAACACTTCCAGAAGTCACTTCAAGAACGTCTTGATAAACTCGAAGCCAGTCTTGCCTTCCACCTCAATATCCTTGTCTATCTCATTGCTTCCCTTGAACCAGAAACCGGTCGCCAGTTAATTACCAAAGCTGTTATCGCCTCTAAACGGGATGGTGAAACACTCCTCGCTCAAATCAAGGCCGTCCGTGACATGAAATGAAAGCTGTTATCGTCACCGATTTCGCCTACAAAAGCCCTAAACGAAAAGGGCGTGGAACTGGCTCACAGGGTTTACGCGCCACCCTCAAATATCTACAGTATCGGGATACTCGAAACAATCATCTCGCGCATGATCGAGACTACGAACGTTGGAATGATCGTGGGCTTGGCCTTCACCATGACCAAATATTTAAATCCTGTGACCAGCTTCAAAGTAAACACGTCCTCGCATGGACGTGGGTCATTTCTCCTGCCCCTGAACTCATGGCTTTATTTCCTGAGTCCGAACGTCGGTCTGTCCTCTCCGACCTCACCGAGCGCATTGTCGAGAACTACTACGCCGAGCGCGGTTACGATACGCCTGAATACGCCTTTGTTGTCCACAGTCGCATGACCACGCCCGAAGACCAAACCGAACCACTGGAGCATCTCCATACCCATGTCGTTCTTCCGGGGACAGCTCCGCTCTTGGGAATTGATCGGGATGCCTTTTATAACAATAAGGAGAGGGGGCATGATGCCTTATTTCGGGAAATCGGAACCCGTCATTTTACCGAAGCCCTAGATCGCCTCGTCGGGCCGGAATGGAAACTGCTCCGTGAGGAAGAACCGACAACTACCGAACCGAATATCGAAGATTTGGATGCGTGGTTTCCTAATCGGTAGGTTGATCTACTTGTTTCAAGACCAGTTTCAATCGCTTGCTGGCTCTCACCGTTATTTGTCGAATTATTCTTGGTGCTGGTTTGCCATTTAATACACCAACCCATTCACCTCGATCAATTCTCTGAGTTTCGAGTACAAATAGATTTTCCAACTCAATCCGCTCATCGGATGCCAGTGTCTCTGTCCAAAGCTCAATCAGGGTATCCAACATCCATTGAACGTCCCGATTTCGTAACCGGGTGCGCCTTCCAATTTCGCGCACCATACTTTTCTTAGTGAGGGTCACGAAGCTGCTGACCTCATTGTATTTCGTTGTTTACGCATCTCATCCAAAGTAGCCATTTTTGTTTTCCCACCTGTATTTTTCTGAGTATCGGTCGCGATTTTCGCCATCAAGATTGATGCCGCCTGTTCCAATGTCGATTCAGGAGCATGTTCAGTGACTACAGGTTTTTGGGTAGGATCAGGTAATGATATCTGGAAAGTGATCCCGCGCTCTAAAAGAAGTGGTACTGTATGTTTAGCTTTTTCAAGGCGCTGCTTCCAATCGTCACGCTCATAAAACCGTGTTAACCGTGCGTTCAATACAATCTGAGTCGCAAATCCAGCCTCCACGTATCGGGCAAAAATCGTGCAGTTCCCAATCTGGGGTGTAACCACCTCGTCCACCGTTAATAGTGGGCGCTGCCTCAAGTGGCTGTTCGGGTCATCTTGATTCGCGTCGGTCGTGGCTGTCCCACTCGCCTTACTGTAAAACTCGGCTGTGTCCGCGTCGCACCCACCATAAATGACCTGTGTTGCCAGCCCCGTAAATAACGCTTGTGTCCCTTCATTTCCATAAATCATATGAAACTGCCCCTTAGTCTGCGCGCCAATCATGATCGAGATACGCCGTTTACGAACGAGATTAACATCCGCTACTAAACTGTCCAATTTTCCGAGGGTGGGAAATTCATCAAGAATAATCCCGACTGGAACAGGCAGTGGCCCTTTGTTGCGTTCCCCAATAGTGTCCAGATCGAGCATCAGTTTACGCAGAGTAGCACCCAGGTAAGAAGCATAAACTGCCCGCATCCTTCCCGGACACGTTAGGACTACGACCGTAGGCTGTTTTACGACGAGTTCAGTATCAAAGTCTGACGCTGATGTATTCCCCCGAACTTCAGTTGAAGCCCAGCCCGTCAAGGCGGTAGCTAAAGTTGCCACCACATTTGAAGCCACTTTTCCATCAGACCCTACTGACGCAATGAAGCTGTTCGCTAGGAGTGCCGCGTCATCTTTGACCGAAGCGAGCTTCTGCGCCAACGCTTTCAAATCATTCATGGCGTTATAGATTTCACCGAGATTCGGGAACCGTATTAAACAGGCTGCCAACAAGGCTGCTGCGCTGTCCGTCCAAAACCGATTATCACCTGCTGCCGATGGAACAAGCACATCCGAAATCGCTCGCGCGTCCGACACATTATCAATGCCTTCAGCTAAATTGTAACGTGGGCCAACAGTGCTTGTCGGATCGTGAACCACGACCAAATGACGTGTCACTGATGCATATTTCAGAACATGTGCTGTAATTTCGCCCTGAGGATCAGCTACGATCAGGGAATGTCCCAACGACATCCGGTCTGCAATAGCCGGAAGAATAATCCCCTGTGTTTTCCCTGAACCGGGTCCGCCTAGCGTTAAGATGCCACGGGCAACATCTTCACCACTAAATGCGAAGCGTCCTATTCCGAGATCAAGACGACGCTTATCCTCGCCCCAAAACGCACCTAATAGAGTCAAGCCATCGACATCCTCGCGGCGGAATCGTTTGTATTCGCGCATCGTACAAAAATGTGATGAACCCAGTGCGCCACGTTTAACCTGCGGATTGCGTAGTCCATCTATCCGTTCGCGCAACCAACCACCATTTTTAATGCCGTTATGAAGAGTGATAGTCACAAAAAACAGGATTATGACCAGCATCATGCCGAACCCAAACAAGCGGATGGCATTCACATTAGATGGGGCACCATTCAGGAACTGCACAAAACTATTGATTGGAGCCTGTCGTCCTCGTACTGGTTGTATTGCCAGATTGCCCAGTAACATAAGATACAGGGTGGATATACCAATCAAAACAATGCCGTAAGTCATCAGATGGGCAATACGTTTCCAGTCTATGCTACCTTGTGTCTCATGGGTACGCTGAATCCCCGCTCCTAGCAACGCACTCACCATAATAGGCATGAGCAATGTCAAGCACATCAAAGGGCCGAGAAAGCCCCCTAATAGGCCGCGAACCTCCGTGAACAGCCAATAAAACATGAAAAATACCTTCACGCATCAAATTTATGGCATTACGTTTCATCAACGACGTGTTGCTGACTAGAAGTCAAGTTCTGATGTCGTGGGGGTAAAGCCTGCTTCGTTCTGTTCGCCAAAGGGTTGAGGGGGTTGTTCAGGAAATCCTTCAGTCGCTATGCGAGCATCGTGCTCAGCATTAGGATTGTAAGGATGCCAATCCTTTGCATCATGTTTGATGACCAATTCATCATTCTGATAGGCTTTTAATTCATTTCCTTCCAAAGTTTTCCATTCCATAGGTCGCCCTTCTAATCGTGCCACCTCTTCTGCAAGTTCTGGCCCTTCCAATATGTCCGGCATAATGTAGCTGTTAAACTCTTTACTGAACTTCTCAGCGGCAGCAGTCGTTTCAAAGTGTGCCATCTCCAACATGCGGAAAGGTTCTTCTTTCGGTATCGGTGGGTTATCAATTGCATCTGGATCTTGCTCAATGTTTGGATAAACGACCATTTGCAGCGATTGACCTAAAGGATGTCCCTGCAAGTCACTAACAGGTAAGATGTCCAATCGCCAATACGGATGCTCTATTTCGGTTTGAGCTTCTTCAATTTTCTCACCTTGAGTATTCCAGTAAGGATTGACTTCACCTTCCAATTGCTGTGCCAGTGTCTCAAAGCGATCAGTCGGCCCTTGAGTGAATAATCTTGAGTCCATGCGACCACCATCGAGCCACCCATTTTGCATTGCCGTGAGTTCAGCCTTATGCATCATGGCTTCCAATCCACGCATGTCATAGGTTTCAAGTAGTCCATCACGAACTTGTTCTGCCTGCTCATATGCTTGCTCGTTATCCGAATCAAAAGTATTGAGCGTAACCGACTGAATGCCTAAATAACCACCGGGTTCTTTCCAATATTTTTCGACAGCCAGTTCCTCAGTCCACGGATCAGCACCCTGTATCACAACCGCATAGTTTGCGGTGTCATGCAAGGGTTGGAGCAGTTCAACAGGCGATTGCTTGAAGGCTGCGTCAAACCAAGCAGCCCCTTCAAGACCCATATGTTCTTGAATATCAAAAGCAGTAGCATCCACCCAAGAACGCGCTGTGAGCGGCTGCGGATCATCTGGTTCAAGAAAGCTGGGTATATCAAGCTGAGTATCCATTTCCGCGAAATTGAATTCCCGTTCACGAATAGTCGTAAAGGGATCAGGCGGTCCTTGCGTGAACAGACGCGGATCACTGCGATCCGCATTGATGACACCTGCCTCAATGCCGGATAGTTCAACTAACATCATTGCCGCTTGAAGGTCACCCTTATCGAGGAGTTCATTGGCCGTTTCGGCATTCAAACGTGCGATTTCAAAGTCCTGTTGGGGAATAAGCAGTCGTTCATATTCCTGATCGGAATCACCCCATGACTTAGTGACATCCAATCGCGATGCGCCGTTAGCTGCAATCGCATCGACACGATACTCTAAGTTTTGTGAAGATTCTTCTTGTGTCATACTTAGCTCCATCGCTCGTTCGCGTTCGGTTGTAAAAGGGTCGGCAGGTGCATCCTTCTCAAAGAACACTCGTGGGTCGTTCCTGTTAGGATCAAGATAGCCATTGGCAGTTGCCATGCGTTCAGCTTGATTAATTGCTGTAACTAATCCCTGTGTTTTGAGGGTGTTTTCAAGTTCGCGTTCATAGATCTGGGATTCTTCCCACATTCCATATTCTGCGATTGTGAACGTGTCGAAACGCTGTTCATCCCCATCCATCCAATTTTTAACAGCTTCGAGCGACGGTTTATTGTTTGGCCCGATACCGTAACCAAAGTAGTAATCTACCCTGTTTATTTGATCTTGCTCCTTCTCAAATTGTTTTGTAGTTAGCGGTAACGGTTGAGCAGCCGCATTCAAGTAATCAGGATTTTTGGCAACCGCATCAAGCTGCACCAATTGCTCTGATCGCTGACGACTCGAAGGTGATTCATAGAAGTTCACTATTACCTCCAATCACAATGGGTTGAAGGCGATTTTCACCAACCGGCGTAAAAATGCCTACCGGTCTAAACTTCGGGGGAATCGGCATCGTGTGTTGGATGAGGAGACGCACGGCCATCGAACGTTTGACATGCCATTGATTCGCTAATTGGTGTAAGTGTCGATCTTCATCCGGGCTAAGACGAACGCTGAAACGGGAGGATTTGTGGTCTCTCATAAATCCATCTCCCAGTTGTCTTGGGTATAATCAGAGACGGTTTGAGTTGTATCAGGTTCAAGCAACACGCCACGCTCTTTTTCCCATAACTCCCGCTGATCGGTTGCCAGTGCCATTCCTTCAGCAGCGTCGAAACAATGATCAATCCCACTCCGTTGAGCGACTTCAATCAGATATTCGGCTGCTGTATATGCTTTATCCCATTCCCCCGGTACACATGGCGCGAGTTGGGCTTCCATCGTTCCTGTCTCAGGATTGCGACCTAGAGATAGAATGCTCGTAACGCAGTTCTCGCGGTCGTTTTTGTCAGCTTGAAAGACACCAATCCAGTAGGCTGTTCCGGTTTCGGCATCATAAAACGGTGGCGGATCTTGAGTGGGATGAAATCCTTCCGCTTGAATTCCAATTGCGTTCAACGCTTGAATGGCGGATTGGTCCTCAATTTCCGAACCAACGCCACCAAGCTCGATAGCAGTCTCAATGAGCGGATCTATCAGGTGATCCGGGGGTTCATCGCGACCCTCAATACTCTCATCTTCTAGTCCACGCAAGTGTTCATAGGCAGCGTATTCTTCCGGTACCGCACTGCGCCATTGTTCGGTTTCGTGATTCATGAGCAGTGATTGTTTTTCAGCAAAATCAGGGATTTGATGAGCACTTAATCCTTGGTCATGCATCTGCTCTTGGAGTGTGTGGTAGTAAGTTGCTGCCACATCGACATCCTCAAACGAGGCAATTGGCAGGTAGCTTCCCCCTAGGTCTCCGGTATTGAGATTGGCATAGACATCAATAGCACCAATCTCAAATCGGGTAATGTTATCAATCTCACGTTCCACACCAATCAAACGTGCGTCCTGCCAACTCCAGTTCGTATCTAGTGATGCTGTTTGAGAAACACCGATTTCGTTCTGCGCTGACGGTACGTCCAATAGTTCTTTAAGCTCGTCTAGATCGAATCGATTATCGTCTTGCAGCCAGGGTTCGTTGAGTACTTCATAATCAAAGTTGCTAGGCACACTAGCGAAAATGTCGTCTGGAAAGGGATCATCCGGCATAAAGAAGACTTCTTCCGGTAGTTCCCAATTGTCATAGTCAATAGGTGGTGGTTCTGGCATCAAATCACTCACGCTCATGGTTTACTCCTGTACAGCGTGAGATGATGTGTGCAGCATCAGCGGTTTGGGGGCAATATGTTCTTTGATTTGCGCGAATGCGCTTTCTGTCGCCTTGACAATTTGAGGATGAAAAACGTCCCAGAACTTGTTTAATACAGTCAGTCGAGTGTTTTTACCGGCCGCAATTTCATCAAGTTCTTGTTCAAGTTGAGATGTGTAGTCCAATGCTAAAACATCACCAAACGACGTTGTGAGAAAATCGCATAATCGTATGCCATTCTCGGTCGGTATCAACTGTCTTTGACTGAGTTTGACATAATTCTTTTCCTTCACTGTTTTGACCATATTGGCATACGTCGAAGGGCGACCAATGCCTCGCTGTTCCAGTGCGAGTATTAAACCAGCTTCCGTGTATCGGGTAGGAGATTTTGTTTGATGTTCTTCCACCCGTGGTGCTACCAACTGGAGTGGCTGTTTTTCAACTAATGATGGCAATACTTGTTTGGTTTCTTGATTTTCATCTTCCAGTTCTTGGAATATTTTGAGAAAACCGTCGAAGAGTAGTGAGCGTCCTTGTGCTCGAAACTCGATGGGAAAAGGCTGCCCAACTATTTTGCCGGCATAAATAGCTGCACCAGAGACGGTGTAAAGTGCCGGTGACATCTGTGAGGCGATAAATCGCCGCCAAATGAGTGCATATAACGCTGCACCCTCTCCCGTATCATCCGCAGGAGTCCGTTGAATAGCTGTTGGCCGGATGGCTTCATGCGCTTCTTGAGAATTAACCGTTTTCACCGTATAGGCTGGGGGGACGGTTGGCAGGTAATCTTCCCCAAACTCCCTAGTAATGTAGTCACGTGCAGCAGCTTGAGCCTCAGTTGCAACCGCTACCCCATCTGTTCGCATATACGTAATCCAACCTTGTTCATAAAGCATCTGTGCCAATGACATCGTTTTTTCAGGGGATAGTCCTAGTGCTTCGGATGCGGACTGCTGAAGTGAGGCGGTTGTAAATGGAGGATATGGGTGACGAGCCTTGATCGTTCGAGCGGTATTCCCGACCCAAAAAGAAGCGTTATTGAGGAACGAGGTCAATTTGTCAAGCGGTTCACGTATCTTGAATGTAGTCGCTGCACCTTTAATCTGGTGTAGTTTCGCCGTAAATGTGTTTTCATCCTTTTTGAGTTTGAGTTCTAAAGTGAAGTATTGTTCAGGAACGAAGCTTTCAATCTCTCGTTCCCGCTCAACGACCAAACGTAAACAAACGCTCTGCACCCTCCCAGCGGAAAACTTGCCGCCCAAAGTTTTTGTTGCTAAAGGAGATGCCATATAGCCGACAAGCCTATCCACGATGCGCCGTGTTTGTTGTGCTTCAACCAAATTCATGGCGAGTGTGCGGGGATGCAAAACTGCATCCAACACTGCTTCTTCTGTAATGGCATGAAACACGACGCGGTAAAGTGGCTTGTCCCGCGAAATATCGGCTAACTTCAAAATGTGCCATGCAATGGCTTCGCCTTCACGATCTGGGTCGGTAGCGATATAAACTGCCTCAGCATTTTGAATGGCTTTGGCTAATTTTTTGACGAGGTTACGCTTATCGGACAATATTTCGTAAGTTGGCTGAAAATTCTTGGCAATGTCGACACCCAATTCAGCTTCCGGTAAATCACACATGTGTCCACGACAGGCTTCTATTCGCCAACCAGCGCCTAAGTATCCTGCGATCTTTTTAGCTTTGGCAGGTGATTCGACGATCATCAATTTCACGAAGATTTCTCCTTCGAAATAGGTTTCGTTAATTGTTCTGATTTTTCAGATCGCTTTTGTAAGCTGAGATGTGCAGCCAATTCTCGCTCTCGTAGTACCAACCAAATTGGCCACTCGCGATAAGCGTGATAGGCTTGTTCTTCAATTGCCTGCCAAGGTGGAGCATTCGTCTGTTTTTTAGACATGGTTTAGGTACTCCTGAAGCGGGCAAGTTCACCGACCGTGGGACGGTTGTAGAGATACCACAACCCTTCGTCCTGTATATCGAGGACATAATGAAACCGGGGAAGAGCAGCAATGATGTCCCGATGCTGTTGGTTGAGATGCTGGAAAGCAGCATCCTCATGGAAAACATTCATGCCCTGCCGCTGAGAAAAAATTACTCGGATAGGGCTGTTTTCGAAGACCAAACGGGCTTTCCCATCCAGCATGACGCTCATTTGTTGGTGGAGTCGTAACTGACCAACAGGTTACGGCAGCCGCACCGTTCGATCTGGCCGAGGTAGCCCGCGCCGTCGAGCGGTATCTCCCCAAGTCTGAAATGGACAACCGAGGTCGTAAACGAGCCAAACCCCGTTCTTGAGGCGGGTGTCCCTGGCTCGATTTTGATTTGCTCAGGAAAGGAGCATCGAGATGAACAAGCGGAAGACAGGTGTAGTGGGGGTCGCAAGCGGAGGGGTATCCATGAATGTGCTGACGGTGGGGTTGGATGTGGGCTACGGCGTGGTCAAGGCGGTCACTGACACGAGCGAGATTAGTTTCCCATCAGTGGCGGGTCATGCCCGTGAGATCAAGTTCCAGGCCGAAACGCTGGCGAGCCGTTATCCGGGGGATCAACTCATCGATGAGGAGGGTCACTGGTTCGTGGGCGATCTGGCGCTTAACCAACTCCCGGCGGGCGAAATCCTGCGGCTGCGGGGGCGCACGGCGAACGAGGCGACGATGGGCAACGCCTTCCGGCTACGGTTGGCAAAAGCGGCATTAGGCAAGTTGCTGGGAGGCGGTCTGGGCAATGGCGATGTCGTACATCTGCGACTGGCTAGCGGCCTCCCGGTCGATTACATGCGCGATGCCGGGGAGTTCAAAGCCGGGCTGGTTGGGCAGCATCGCATTCAGACTGATGCGGCGGACTTTGTAGTGAATATCACCGAGGTCATGGTGATGCCGCAGCCCTATGGCAGTGCCTACGCCATGATGCTCACCCCCGCCGGGGAGATCAATGTCTACCACACCTGGATGCGAACTGGGGTCTGCGATGTCGGAACCTACACCGTCGATCTGGTGCTGGATGACGACGGTGATTATGTCGATGCCGAAAGCGGTTCGGTCGAGAGTGGTGTCTACACGGCCCAGGAACGCATCGCCGCCATGCTGGAGCGCGACTACCGCGAAAAGATACCTCACAAGATCGTCGAGAGCGTCCTCAAGACCGGCATGTTCACCGCGCATGGCAAGACCATCGACTACAGGAGCGAGGTTGAGGAGGCTTTGCAACCACTCCGCAGTGCGACTCTGAATCTCATGAGCGAGAAGTGGCAGCGCGGCACGACCGTCGATGTCATCTACCTCTCCGGCGGCGGAGCCGAACTGGTCTATGAGGAGGTGAGCCGAGCCTATCCGCAGACCAAGCTAGTGCCGCAAGCCCAGATGGCAAACGCTCGGGGGTATCTGTTCTATGCCAATTTTATGGGGAGGAGCAAGTGACCATGCAGCAGCCGGGTTGGACACGTCCAACCATTCGTCCTGACACGTCCGACCAGTTTCTTGAGGGAAGGAGGGAACCATGCCGAAGAAGCCCAAGCGCGGCTACAAGATGATCTCGTTCAAGGCTTACCACGATAGCGACGCTGACATCCTCGATTGGTGGGAGGGCTGCGCCGAGGGGGAGCGCAGTGAGGCGCTGCGCGACCTGATCCGGGAGCGATTGGGGCTGGGCATGAAGCCTGCCAAGCGCCTGAGCATCCCGGAACTGAGTGTGCTACAGCATGACACCGCCTGGATACGGCAAGCCCTGACCGATATGCCCGCCTGGTTGGAGAGCTATCTACACGAATTGGCTGCCCGTCCGACAGTGCCGATGGTGCCAACCTCTGTTGCTCCCGCAAGGGCTACTGGTATGGCAGACAACGAGAGCCAACGCCGGTCGAAACGCATTCAGGATCGAGGTTGGTGATGTCGGACACTCAGAGAAGACAGAGGCGGCAGAGCCGCCCGGTTGCCGCGTCGGGGCGCGGCAACCACGCGCGGGGGTGGGGTGGAACACCCTCACTCTGGATGACTACATCATCCCACCCCCGCGCAAGCGAGCTAAATCGCTCGCTCCTCATGCGCCGGAGGGCTTCGGTGCAGCGGCCTCCGGCGCCGGCACCGAGGCGGCGGTGCGTTGCACCCGCCGCGCCTGTGGATGCGGTGAGCCGCATCCACAGGCCGCACCCCGTACCGGGGTGTGAAGAACACATACACCAGTCACCAGAAGGAGGTTTGACTACATGACTCATCGTCAACTCGTGCGAGAAATTGCGAGGCGGCTGCCCCGCCTCAAGCGCCGCGACATCGCTGAAGTGCTGGCTGTCCAGCATGAACTCTGGCTGGTGGTTCTCACTCGGCCCGATGTCAGCATCGCCTTGGGCGATCTGGGCAAGCTGGTGGTTGAAGTGCAGATGATGCAGGCAGGGGGCGTTGTCGGACGGCGACGCATGAAGCGCCTGTATCTGCGCTTCCGCCCAACCTTGAAATTGAAGCAAGCCATCCTGGGGATGGGAAAGGGAGATGCCGAATGAAACGACGTACCCCCAATGCCTACAGCGAGCGCATGACCGTCAACCTGACGCCGGAGCAGATGCGGCGGCTCGATGAACTCCGCAATATTCGCGCCCGCGCTGGTCACTTTGTCAGCAAGAACGATCTCCTGCGCGATGCGGTCAACTACTATCTGGCCTCGCAGGATGACCTGCCCGGATCGCGCCGGGCCATTGCCAAAGGCATCGAGCGCAAAGTCGATGGGCTAGAGATCAAGCTGGATACGCTCACCCAGAACTTCACCGATTTCGTGAACAGTGTCCGTCGTCGCCGGGAAGGACAGTGACATGGATCGCAAACAGATGTGTGTGGCGAATGTGCAATACAAGAAGCCATCCGCCGATGGCGCGAAGCAGGCGAAGAACTTGCTGAGGTATCTCACTTATCGGGAAAGCCGGGACGAAGCCGCCCGCCACGCAGCCGGGAAAGATCGCTGGCACGATCACGGCATGGGCGGGTCGGTGGCTGAGATCGCCGCCCGCTGCGACGACCTCAAGAGTGAGCATGTGCTGGCCTTCAGCTTGGTCTGCAACCCCAACCCAGACCTCATAGCAATGGTGGCACCCGAAGACCGGGAAGCCTTTGTCTGGGAACTGACCGAGGGAGTCATCGAGGACTTCTTCGACCGCCGGGGACTGGATACCGGGGTGGAGTGGTCGGCGGTACTGCATCACCGCTTGACCGACGATCCCGAAGCGCCAGGTCTGCACAATCCGCATACCCACATCGCCCTGCCCGGAACCGTCTACAGCGAGGAGCATGGCGGTCGGGTGCCGCTCTTCTTCAGCCGCAATCGCAAAGTTGATCATATCGAGATGCTGCACCGAACCACTGAAGATCAGATGGTCGCCCTCATGGATCGATATGTCGGGCCGGAATGGGAGGCTCGCTACGACCAGTTGGTTGAGGTACGCGAAGCACAGATGGCAATTACTGATGAAGAGCCACATGGCTGGACGACCAACGAAGACGGAATTGAGTGGCCGGTCTGGTGTGGTGTTCGCCGCACCAGTGAAGCCACCACCAGCCTGGGCTTCTACCGACTGTATCCCATGCCGACGGATGATGACAACGAGGCTGTCACCATCCAGTTTCGTCCGCTGGTGAATGGGCTAACCCATGAAGAGGCCGAGCGATTGGCACAAATGTTGGGGATAGCGATGAAAGGCGATCTGGAGCAGTTGAGGCAGATGGCAGAGGTGCTGGGGCAGATGACATCCGCCGAACGTTCAAACTTGCTGGAGGATCTAGAACCTGAACAGCAATCAATCGAATTAGACCTGTAAAGCATACAGGGACGGGATGCGCTCGAAGTTTGGCGACTCAGCGCGTCCTGCCCCTGCACACATAAGGAATAACAAGAGTATGGCACACAACCTGACTGCCGACAAGCCGTCGGCACTGGATCGCCGCGCCTTTCTGGGCGCACTGTACCAGGGCTGCCCGGATGATCTCTATCTGGAACTGCGCTGCATTCACCCGGAAACGGGCGAAGTCAAGACCTTCTGGAGCAAGCTCGGTGACAAAAGTCACCTGGCCAGCAACTTCAAACAGGCTGACGCCCTGAACCGCGAAGGCTTTGGCGTGTACTTCGCGCCCTGCCTCCGCTCCCAGAGCAAAGGCAGCGCCGAGGCTGCCGCGCTCGTCCCCGCCCTCTGGCTCGATGTGGATACGGATGGCGATCCGGCTCAGCGCAACGGGGCGTTGGAGAAACTCAAAGCCTTTGATCCGGCACCTTCCTTCGTCCTCGATAGTGGCGGTGGCTGGCACAGCTACTGGTTGCTGGATGCGCCCTTCGTCCTGACTGATATAGCTGCTCGTAACCGCATTGCGGATGTGCTGCGCGGACTAGCTTCCGCGCTGTGTGGCGACCCGGCCTATGTCAAGTCGGTGGCTTCGGTTATGCGACTGCCGGGTAGTATCAATACCAAACCTGAACGGGAGGGAGCCATCGTGACAGAGGTTGAAGGCCATCCCTCCCGGCGCTGTTCACTCGTGCAATTCGACTGGCTGGCACAGCCGGTCGAACAGCCCAAAGCCGGTAACTTGAAAGTCGTTACCCTCAACGGCAATGGACATCACCCACTGCCCCAACGCACCGAGGACTATCTGATCGCAGGTGCGCCAGTCCATCAGCGCAACAAGGAACTCTTTGCTGCGGCCTGTCAATTACGTGATGCAGGCTATTCTGAGCCCGATGCCGAAGCCCAGCTGGTCCCGCGTTATGTAGCGGATGGATGCATTGAGCGCGAGGCACTGGCAACGATCAACAGTGCTTACAGCCGCCCGCCACGAGAGCCGTTGCCAACACCCCGCCAGACAGCCCAGGAACAGATTGATAACCTGCTGGCTCAGTATCAACGAACCTCGACTGAATCCGAGCGACCGACGGTTGACCAGATACAGGCAGCGGTAGTGGCCTGCGCTGCCCTCAGCCCCCTGGAGTGGGCGGAGGAGCGCAAGCGGCTCAGGACAGTGTGTGGGGATGCGTACCGTACCGAAGACCTGAACCAGATGTACCGGCAGGCCAGGCGCGACCACACCCGGCACCTGGAAACTACAACCGCCGCCGGATCACCATATCGTCTGGAAAACGATCAGATGATCCTGGAACGTCAATCTGAACGCGGCCCGGTGTGTCAGGTCATCGCTGAGTGGTCGGGTCAGATCAGCGAATGGCTGGTGCAGATTGCCGAGGAAGGGCAGTCCGAGCATCTCATGCGCCTGAACCTCCACAAGGGATCGCACCGTACTACTCTAGATGTTCCCAGTGAGTTGTTTGGCGATGCCAATGCGCTGCAACGCTTCATCGCCCAACGAGCCGGGGCCATCTACACCACCTGTGCCGGGATGCACCGACATCTGCCCGCCGCCATCCTGAAGCTCTCCGGTGAGTTCCCCACCCGGCAGACCTATCGCTTTATGGGCTGGACACAGATCAACCAGCAGTGGGTATATGTGTCACCCAGATGCAGCCTTGGTGCGAGCGAGGCGATAGAAGCAGCCGCAGAAGTAGAACTTGAAACCCGTCTCCGAGACTATGGTTTGAAACAGGGCGAGATCAGCGAAGGGTTGGCCGCATTTCAGGCTGCCATTCCCTTGTTACCGGCATCGCTGGCACCGGCGTTGCTGGCTTTCACGGTCTTACCCTTACTGCAACGCTTCTTTCCGCAGGCAGC
>Ga0209460_1001204_pt1 | contig 16267 bp, 19 predicted proteins | sample EBPBio132013_DNA_FD_185868 | JGI IMG/M metagenome (GOLD analysis project Ga0209460, IMG submission 185868) | Wastewater treatment Type I Accumulibacter community from EBPR Bioreactor in Madison, WI, USA - Reactor 2_5/13/2013_ DNA (SPAdes)... | ecosystem: Engineered > Bioreactor > EBPR >...
TGGGTCGACCAGCACCCACTCCGTCGCGAGCGCCGGCTCGACCTCCAGATCCTGCGATACCCGCGTGAGCCCTTCGTAACAGCCGGCATGCGCGCCAATGAATGCGTCGTCGCCAGACATAGCCCAGTTGGCCTTTAGCGCGAGGTTGTCAGCCAGAACAAACTGGCCATCTTGCGCCAGAACTGGTGCTGCAGCGAACAAGAATGCGGTCGATAAGGACAACAAGCGTTGCTTCATTTCACTCTCCCTTTGGATTTGGGGCCCGACAGGGACCGCCCCTGATCCTAGAAGGACGCCGCGGCAGATAGTGTTGATTGCGCTGTCGCCCCCGAAGATTCCGCTGTTTCGCGCCCGGTGACAGATTCTTCTGCCACCGCCTCCCAATGCCGACAGCGCACGAACTGGTCAGGGCGAGCCAGCTTCAGCTTCGGCTCAAGTGCGGCGCAGTCCGGTCGCGCGTAGGGGCAGCGAGTATGAAAACTGCACCCGGATGGCGGGTTGAGCGGGCTCGGCGGGTCGCCCTCAAGCAGCGAACCGGTTGCAGAGAGTGAATTCTGGTCGAGCAGAGATGCAGCGAGCAGCGCCTTCGTGTAGGGGTGCGTCGGCGCGTTGAACAGGGCATCGCGGTCGGCGATCTCGATCAGCTTGCCGAGATACATGACAGCGATGCGGTCACAGAGATACCGCATCACGCGCAGATCGTGCGAGATCACCACCATCGTCAGCCCGCGCCGCGCCTTCAGATCCATCAGGAGATTGAGGATCTGCGTCTGCATCGAGGCGTCGAGCGCCGAGGTCGGCTCGTCGCAGATCAGCAGCTTCGGTTCGAGCAGCAGCGCCCGGCCAATCACGACGCGTTGCAACTGCCCTCCCGAACACTGCTTCGGAAGCCGGTGGAAAAAGCTCGCGTCGAGCCCGACATCCTCCAGCATTGCAAGCACTCGTGCCCGCCGATCCGCCGCTCCCGTCCCGATTCCGTGGTGCGCCATCGGCGCACCCATGCTGGTGCCGATGGTCATCCGCGGGTCGAGCGCCGCATACGGGTCCTGGAAAACCAGTTGCACATCGCGCCGCCGACGGCGCAACGCCTCGCCGGTCGGGGCGAGCCAGTCCTCGCCATCAATCAACACCTTGCCCTGCGTTGCGGTGGTCAGGCGCGTGACTATCCTGGCGAATGTGCTCTTGCCGCAGCCGGATTCGCCGACCAGTCCCATCACCTCGCCTGCACGCACGTGCAGCGACACGCCGTCGACCGACTTCACCACTTTCGCTTTGGCCAGACTTGGCAACCAGTAGTGCTTGACCAAGCCCTCGACGGAAAGGAAGGCCGGCTTGTGGCGTTCGAGGTCGGCGTAGCGCGCTGCGGCGCGGCGCGGATAGTCAATGTTGGCGCCGGTCACGGCGATCGGTCGGCGCGTCATGCTACGTCTCCTTCGTGCAGGCTCTCTGCGGAGGCATGGCAGCGGGACTGCCAGTGCTCGGCAAATGGCGCGATTTCGGGCTCCCGGCTACAGCAGGCCGAACTTAGCCCGGGGTGTTCGCGCATCAGCGAACAACGCGGCGCGAAGCGGCAACCCTCCTTGATGGCGAGCGCCTGGGAGCCGGAGCCCGGGATAGACATCAGCTTACCATCACTCTCGGGCACCAGCAGCGAACACCGGATCAGCGCTCGGGTGTAGGGATGCGCCGGTCGGCGCATGACCTCCTGGGTCGGTCCCTCCTCGAGGACGCGGCCGGCGTACATCACGACAATCCGGTCGGCGAACGCGGACACGATCGAGAGGTCGTGGGTAATCAGCAGAATCGACAGATCGTGACGCTCCTGCTCTTTCTTCAGCAGCCTGAGGATCTGCGCCTGCACGGTCACGTCGAGTGCGGTCGTAGGCTCGTCGGCGATCAAGAGCTTCGGGCCGGCAGCCATCGCAGCCGCGATCATCACCCGCTGCGCCATGCCGCCAGAAAGTTGATACGAGAAGGCCCGCGCCCTGACAGCCGGGTCCGGGATGCCGACGCTTCGAAGCAGATCGACCACCCGCGCAAAGGCTTGGCGGCGCCTTAGGCCGCGATGCTTGCGCAGCGGTTCGGCGACTTGGGTCTGGACGCGCGACGTCGGGTCGAGCATCACCTGCGGCTGCTGGAACAGCATGGAGATCTCGGCGCCGCGCAGCCGGTTCAGCTCGGCGTCGGACTTCGCAACGATGTCTTGCCCATCGAAGTGGATCGAGCCGCCGGTCATCCGCAGCGCCGTCGGCAACAGCCGCGACAGTGCTTGCGCGGTGACGCTCTTTCCAGAGCCGCTTTCGCCGACCAGCGCAACTACCTCGCGTCGGCCGATCGTAAGATCGACCCCGTCGATCACCTTGTCGCCGTTCTCGAGCGAGACACGAAGCTTGCGGACCTCGAGCAGCGGTGTGCTGCGGTTCAGCCGGGACGTGTCATGGACTAGCATTTTCAGCCTCCTCCGCGTTTGCCGCGACCCGGCTGCTCGCGCCGCGTCTTTCTATTTCCATTCCGTGGCCGATCCAGGTCACGCCGAGCGCGGCGAGAAAGATCATGGCACCGGGCGCGATCATCAGGATGGGAGCGCGCTCGAGGTAGGGCTGCGCCTCGGCCATCATCAGGCCCCAGTCGGGATTGGGAGGGCGTACTCCCAGCCCGAGGTATGACAGCCCGCCCACGGTGATCAGCTTGTGGCCGAAGCGCAGAAAAGAGACCGCAGCAATCGGGCGGATCGTGTTCGGGACAATGTGACGCAGGATCACGAAGCTTCGCTTCATGCCAAGAATCTCGGCGGCGCGGATGTATTCCCGTGCATTGACCTCCTTGGCCAGTCCTCGGGCGAGCCGAGCATATGGCGTCCAGCCAATCAGAGACAGCGAGAGGATCAAAGTGACGTAGTTCGGTCCGAATACGCCGATGAGAAAAATCGCGATCACCACGTCGGGAATTGAGATCAGCAGGTCGACGACCCGCATAGCCACCTCGTCGATCAGCCCGCCCGCGCGGCCCGCGACTACGCCGATCAGCGTGCCGACCACCAGTGTGATTATGACGGTGATCGCCGAGATCGCTATTGCAAACTGGCCGCCCACCATTAGCCGCGAGAGCACGTCGCGCCCGAGATGATCGGTGCCCAGCCAATGCAACGCCGACGGCGGCTGCAGCCGGTTAATCAAGTCCTGCGCGGCGGGGTCGTAGGGCGCAACCCACTGCGCAAAGCACACCATGGCCAGGATCAGCGCCAAAAGCGCCGAGCCGGTCTTGAAGGTCCAGTGCCGCGAGCAAACGAAAGTGTATGCGCCGGCGAGGGGGGAGCGGTGCCCGTCATCGAACGTGGACCGCGGGTTGGCCATCTTAGTGTCCATGGCTGCCTCGCATAGCCGGATTGAAGAGGACGTATAGAACGTCGGCGAGCGTGTTGATCAGTATGGAGAGGCCAACGAGGGCGACGAAGCCGCCTTGCAGCACCGGCACATCATTGTTGACCACCGCCTCGTAAAGCAGTCGGCCCATACCCGGGACTGCGAAGATCACCTCGATGACCACGGACCCGCCCAGAAGCCCAGCAAACCACAGCGCGAAGAAGGTCACGACCGGCAGCGAGCCATTGCGGAGGCCGTGATGTACCACTGCTTCATTCATCGACAATCCGCGCGCTCGCGCCGCGGTGATGTAGGGGGCAGCGACCACCTCGCGCATCGACGCCCGTGTCACTTGGGTGAAATAGGCCATAGGCCGCAGCATGAGTGCCATAGCCGGCAAGACCAGCGACTCCCAGCCCTGCCAGCCGGCCGAGGGCAAAATGCCGAGCCAGAGCGCAAAGACCAGGATCGAGATCGGAGCGAACCAGTATTCAGGCGTCGCGACAAGCGTTTGGATTACGAGCGTCGTGAATCCGTCGATCTTGCCGCCCGGTCGCATAGCAGCGGCAGTGCCAAGCGGCAGTGCCACCAGGAGCGCCGCGCCCAACGCCGACAGAGCCAAGATTATCGAGACTCCCAGCGCACGTGCGATCTCGGCGGCCACCGGTTGTCGTGACGCGAACGAATATCCAAGATCACCTTGCAGTGCGGCGCCGAGCCAAGAGAGATACTGCACTGGCAGGGGCCGGTCGAGGCCAAGCTCCTTGCGTATCGCCTCCACTGCCTCTGGCGCGAGGTCCAGGTCCGACACTCGCGAGAGCAGGATCGTGCGCGCGGGATCACCATCGCTTAACAACGGCACACAGAAGGCGGCCACCGACACGATGAAGAGCATCATGACAAGGATCGTTACACGCTGTAGAATTATCTTCGGCATTTCGCCTCCCTTTCGCGATCCGCGCATCTGGTCGAGGCTGACGGTCCCGGAGATTGCGTGGGCTCCATCAGTGGTAGTGTAGCAAGCGTGACGTGCCGTTTGTGTGGAATCAAATCGACGCGCGAGAATATGCTGCGGTTTTGCTGCCCATTTGCCGTAGACTTTACCGAGCAGGAGGCCAATTCCCCCGAAGCCGTCCAGCGCGGAAGGCGGCTCGGACCCAGTTGCGGCAAACACTGCCATCTGGGCGATTGCTCTTTCGCAGCATCCAAATCGAAGCCGCTGATGTCGAGACGGGGACTCGAACAGACAAGAGTTGACGATCTGTCCATCTAAGCATCCTTCCCGCCATTGCGCAGGACACCTTCCTGTGCAAGCTGAACTAGACGCTGAGCAGTTGTTGTCGTGCAGCATGCGCCGTTAGTGGCGTCGGCCAGCACTTCCCTCATCTGTTCGAGGCTGGCGATTTTCTGTTGGACAGCAGCTAACTGGATCTTCACAACACTGTTTGCTTGCGCGGACTGAGCAGCAGGCAAGGCCGCGACACGCAGCAGTTCCTTGATCGCTTCGACTGTGAGCCCCTGTACCCGTGCCGCGCGGATGAATGTCAGGCGCAGAATAGCCGCTTCACTCCAACGTCGGCGATTTCCCTTGTCCCTTGCTCCCTGCGGCAAGAGATCGATTCTTTCGTAGTAGCGGATCGTGGGGACACTCACGCCGCTTGCTGCAGACAGTTCTCCAATGCTCAACATCACGCGGCGTCCTTTCGGTGGAATTGCGCGAACCTGCATCCCCGGCACGTGTTGCTGCAAGCTCGGCCGGTCTTGGGTGCGACTCTGTCTTCTTCTTGCGACACGCAAGGAGACCGCTTCTATCTTGCCCCTCAAAGTGGGCGAGGGCCGTCGGCCATTCCCGACCGCCGGCCCGTTTTGATCAGTGACTTTCCGCAGCCACCAATGGGCGGGTTGGAAGCCCGGTATCCCGACCGTCATTGGACGACTTTGCTCCTTTGAAGAACAGAAGCCGCAGCGCATTCAGCGTGACGATCGCGGTGGCGCCGGTATCTGCGAGCACGGCGATCCACAGGCCGGTGATGCCGAGCACACTGGTGACGAGGAAGATAGCCTTTAGCGCCAGAGCGAAGATGACGTTCTGGTGGATGTTCGCCATGGTGGCGCGCGACAGTGCCACCAGATGGGCGAGGTCCGTCACCCGGCTCTGCAACAGGGCGGCATCCGCCGTCTCGAGCGCCACATCGGTGCCGCCACCCATGGCGATGCCGACATCGGCTGTGGCAAGCGCGGGGGCATCGTTGATGCCATCCCCCACCATGGCCACCTTGCATGTCTGCTTCATCTTATTGACGAGGTCGAGCTTGTCCTGCGGCAGCAGCTCGGCGTTCCACTCTATGCCGAGACCTGAGGCGATCGCCTGGGCAGTGCGCCGGTTGTCCCCGGTCAGCATGACCGACCGGACGCCTAGGGCCTTGAGCTGGGCAACGCCTTCACGCGCGTCCCGACGCGGCTCGTCGCGCAGAGCCACGAGGCCAAGGAGTTCCTTGGTATCCTCATCGAAGAGAACCGCAACGGTGTTGCCGCGATCCTCAAGACTTTCGATAGCCTGGCGCTCGGAAGCTCCGACCGCCACGGTCTTTGCGGCATGCGACGGGGAGCTGACGGCAAGCCGGCGCCCGCCCACCGTTGCATGGACCGCCTTACCGGGTGTCGCCGATGCGTCTTTCGCCACCGGGATGGCAATGCCCGCCGCTTCGGCCCACCCGATGATCGCCTTGGCAAGAGGATGATTCGAGCCGCTCTCAACCGAAGCAGTCAGCGCAAGTACTTCATTCACTTCGCGCTTTCCAAACGGGAGAACTTCGGTGACCCGCGGCTTGCCCTCGGTCAGCGTGCCGGTCTTGTCGAAGGCGATGGCGCGCACTTTGCCGATGGTTTCGAGAGCGCTGCCGCCCTTGATCAGGAGACCACGCCTTGTCGCCACAGCCAAGCCCGAGGCGATCGCGGCCGGAGTGGAGAGCACCAGCGCACAGGGGCATGCAATCAGCAACAGGGCGAGGCCGCGATAGAGCCAGCCTGCCCAGTCGCCGTCCAGCACCAGCGGAGGAACGACGATGATCAGGGCTGCGATCAGCATCACGGCAGGCGTGTAGTAGCGGCTGAAGCTCTCGATGAAACGCGCGGTCGGCGCCTTGGAACCTTGGGCCTGTTCCACAAGCTGGATGATGCGCGAAATGGTGTTGTCGGCTGCCGTCTTTTCCACGCGAACATGCAGGACGCCATCGACGTTGATCGAACCAGCGAAGACGCTGTCTCCCTTCGCCTTTGCACGCGGGATCGACTCGCCCGTAACCGGCGCCTCGTCAAGGCTGGAGGTTCCCTGAACGATCTGACCATCTGCCGGCACACGGTCACCCGGGCGAACCAGAACGAGATCGTTGACGCGAAGGGACGCCGCGGAGACGCTGCGTTGGCCGCCGCTGGGATCAACTAGAACCGCCGTTTTCGGCACGAGCGAGGCCAGCGCCTTGATGCCTGCACGCGCACGGCCCGCTGCCACGCTTTCCAGAAGCTGACCGACGGCGAAGAGGAACACGACTGCGGCCGCCTCCTCCGCCTCACCGATCGCAAGGGCACCGACCGCCGCTACCGACATCAGCGTTTCGATCGAGAACGGTGAGCCGGCCATGGCGAGCGCATACGCCTGGCGCGCGAACGGAATGACGCCCATGACCACCGCAACGGCGAAAATCCAGATCGCGTAAGCGGGGAAGAACTGGGCGATGCCAAAAGCCGAGGCCATCAGCAGGCCAAGAACAACCACATGCTTGCCCTTGCGCGTCTGCCACCAACGCTGATTGCGCACGACCGGGGCAGGCGCTTCATCGCTGGCTTGGTCGAGCTGACGCGTATTCGACACACCGAAGCCGAGGCTTTTGATCGCCTTCTCGATGTCGGGAACCTTGCTGGTCGCACCGGGGGCCAGCGTGAGTTCCAGGGTCTCCGCTGTGAAATTCACCCGGACGTCGGAAACCTCAGGCATGCGCGCCAGTGCCACCTCGATCTTGGCGACACAGCTGGCGCAATCCATGCCCTCGATGCGCATGGAGACGTTGGGGGGAATACTCGGAGCACCGCGCCGGACGGGGGCGTGTGCGGCATGATCATGACCGCCGCAGCTTGCGTGGTCATGGTCATGATTGTGGTTATGATTATGATTATGATTGTGGTCGTGCTCGTGTTTGCCGTCATGACCGCTGCAGCCTGCATGATCATGGTCGTGATCACCGTGATCCTCTTTCGGTTTGTGATCCCCGCCACAACCACCGTGATCGTGATCGTGATCGTGATCTTGGGCGTGATCGTGCTTGCTTTCATGGCTTGAGCCATGACCGGAGTGTTCATGAGCGCCATGGTCGTGCGCACCGTGGCCGTGATGGTGATCGCCGCAGCCACCGCTGTGATCGTGCCCCACGTGAGCATGAGCGGTCGGGTGCCCCGCTGGTGCTGCCGGTACGGCAGAGACCGGCAGTTCCGTTACATCGAACCCGAGCGACCGAATCTTCTTTGCAATATCCTTCGCCGTCGCCTTGCTGTCCGCGTTGCGCGACAAAGCAAGGGTTTCGGCGGTGAAATTGACAGCGACGTCGGAAATTCCGGGCATACGGCCCAAGGCGGTCTCGATCTTTCCGACGCAGCTTGCGCAATCCATGCCGCCGACATGGAAGCCGAGCCGTTCACGGCGATTCGGCGGTGAATATCCTGTAGTCATCGAGAGCACCTTTCTCACCGGCGCAGCGAGCGATCATCGCCTTGGGAACCTGCGGGGTTTCGGAAGTGACCATACATCAATTGAACAACTATTCAAGTGTCTGCGGGCGCGATTTTCATCCTCAGGCGTCGGGACGGATTCAAGTGCGGGAATGCGCCAGGCAACGTCAACTGCCGCCTACAGACGCGGGTACGGGGGAGAGACGTTCGCAGAGCCGGTCTACTCGTCCGTGTGGTCTTCCGAAATGTGCGTCGTCATGTCCTGCAGCACCTGGCTGACATGCTGGTCGGCGATCTCGTAGAAAATCTGCTTCGCCTGACGCTCTCCCCGCACGAGACGGGCACCGCGCAACAGTCGCAGATGATGGCTCACAAGAGACAGTGACAAGTCCAGATTCTCGGCGATGTCACCCACAGACATCGGGCCAGGCAGACAGGTCAGAAGGATCCTCAGTCGGGATGGGTCGCCGAGCAGGCGGAAAGTCTCCGCCAGAATGGCAACCTCGTTTTGCGATAGCGAAGAATGACCGGGGGGCAGGACGGATGCGGCGGAGCCCCCCTGCCCATCGGGCAGATAACGTTTCGCATGGCGCGCCTTCGGCTTGGAAGAATTCATCGGTCAAGATTACCACGGGTCGGGATCGAGATCGTTGGAACGGACGAGGAAAAGGCCAACTTGTATCTCAATCTAACGAAGCAGCGTGCAAGTACAACGGCAGAGTTCCGACATCTGGCAACTGAATCTGACTGGTCGTCGTGAGTGTCCTCTTCAGACGATTTTCTCTGCAGGGCGTTCGCGATGGTGACGAGCTTTTTTGGCGACGGCGGTGATTTTGACCTTGTGCGTTTTTTGCCTTGCCGACGGACGTTGTTGGGCAACTCATGCCTGAGGCATGATGGCCCCTTTCCCGGCCAGCATCAGGCCACACGCACAATCTCGGCCATTCCGAGGGCCGAGAAGTGGTTCATCAGTGCGATGCGGATCTGGATTTCGGCGGCCTGGCGGTCTGGATCTCTCGCCGCGATGCGCTCGCCAAAGGCTTTGAGGCAGCGCATCTTCGCTTCGATCCGGCTTCGGACATGATATCCAGTCCATCGGTTCCAGAATGCCCGTCCGTAGTGCCGGATGGCGCGAAGGGTTTCGTCTCGGGCGCATGCCGCCGGACAGTCCTCCTTCCATGGCCGCCCATTCTTGCGAATGGGATCGCTTAAATGGCTGGGGTCATGCTGCGCGCTCAAAGAGCGGTACCGGCACAAATGGCGATATGATGGTCCGTCTTGGTTGTATTGGCGGCAGGTACGCGAGACGGTCTGCATGTTCGTCGTTGGCAAGTGCGACGCGAACTTGAAGGAGCAGGTTTGACCCGCGTTCTGACCAGCGCATCTGCTGCTTCTTGACCATCCGCCTTGCGACGAGATGATGCTGTCCCTAAGCGTGGTGTAAGTTCAGGGTGAGGTGGTCACCGGCGATGTTCCGGTAGGGTCTGGTTGCTGACACCAACCTGGACCGGTGATTCCACCGATGACCACCGACATGATGAACCTGCGCGACTTCGTGGAGAAGACCCCCGACGCCGATCTTCTGCGTGAGATGATTGGCTTCGCAGCTGAACGCCTGATGGAGCTTGAGGTCGGCGCTGTGACAGGCGCGGCCTACGGCGAGAAAGACCCGGCACGGCGGGCGCAGAAGAACTGCTATCCACATAGGCCCGCAGGATGACCCCACATGGAGGTGGAGATGAGAAAGAACCCCGCGACCACGAAGGCGACTGCCGAGCAGGTCGCTGGTCTTGAGGCTCGTATTCGCGAGATGCAGGCGATGACGGATGCGCTCAGTCACCTGGCTGGCGCATGCTGCGGTGATCGCCGTCCCGACTGCCCGATCCTTGCCGATCTGCTGGAGGACCCGCAACAAGTCGCCGCCGACAGCGACGGCGGCTGGTCTGCGGCAACCCGTTCCGGTCCGGCGACCATACTTCAAACGAATTGACTTCATGCAGAACGCTGTTCCTCAGATCCGACATGCCTGGTGGCCGTTACTGCTGTCGTGGCAACGAGGGGGATATTTCTGGCGACAGGTGCCGCTTACTCTACTCCCACCATTCCGCCTGACATGGCCGCGCCCTGCGTCGGGCGCGTTCCGGACGCGAGCTTGATCGGATGGTTGGGTCTTGCCATGACGTTGGCAAGCCTGCCCCCTTCAGTTCATGACCAGGCATAATGCGCCGCATTGCCCGACGACGCGCCATAGAAAACAGAGATGCGGTCCTGATCACGCTTTGTTGTTGCAAAAGACCGAGACGATTGACTTGTGTCAAGGCGCCGCCAGGTCTTGCCTGAGAGCATTGGCCATTGCTGACTCGTCAGGCGCAGAATGCAACACCAAGGAAACATCCGCGCAAAAAGAAATGCCCCGGCTGGGCATGGCATCTTTCTCCGGATGCTTCTCACCCTTGCCGTCGCCGCACTGGGCTTTGTCGGGCAGCCGTCCTTTGCATCCGATGACGCGACCGCGACTGGATGCGCCACCATCGCGTCGTACTTGAACTCCTCCGTGCACGTCGGCGCTGGCGAGATGGACAGCGCGGCGTCCAGAGTACATGCGTCGCACGTTGTGACCTGTCCGTTTCTCGGATGCTTTTCGATAAGTCTCGGCGAGGGCCATCCACCGACGCCTCTGGTGTCGATCGCGACTGCTATAATCCTGGGCTTCGACCGAGCAGGCCATTCCGGCGTCGCCGTGTCTCCAGGATATCGTCCGCCGATTGCGATCTAGGGCGCTGTTTTCCACGTCCTGCCGCTGCAGCTGATCTGGTCGCTGGCACCTCTGACGTGTGCCTGTCCGCGAACCTGCATGCCCCCCGATGAACTGAAACGCAAAGACGCCGGCTGCGCGCGTCTGCGATCATCCACATGACGGAATGAACCATGAAACCCAACAGACACTTCACCACAAGACGTGGGTTCATCGCCACGTTAGGCTTTGGCGGCGTGAGCCTCTACGGCCTCTGGGCCGCCTACGGGGCGGCCCCCAACCCGTTTGCCTTTTTTCGCAGTGCGGAACCTTCAGCTGCGGATGCCGATCCCATGGCCGCGATGGCGATGGAGGGGCACGGCAGAATGGATTCGGCATCGAATGTCGAAGCGTTCCGGACAGAGCTTGCCGATTTCGTCGCCCGGTTCAGCGAGCCGGATGGATCCGTTTATCCTAGGCCGGTCGCCAATCCGGAAGCCATGTCCGACATGGACATGGACGGCATGGAGACAGCTTCCATTGGACAGGCAACACCTGCCGCGCCGGATGATGCAGGAATGGCCACGGCCGTCGAAGTGCTCATTCTGGCCGAGCGTTTCTACTTTGACCCCCCGGCCATTCGACTGGACCTCAACCGGCCCTATCGTTTCCGGATGCTGGCTGCTGACGTCACCCACGGAGCGTCGATCCAGTTCGGAGACGGCGCAAGGATGATCCGCCTCGGACCCGGGGTCGAGACGGAACTGCAAGTGACGTTCACCCGACCGGGCAGTTTTCTCGTCTACTGCACATCCTACTGCGGGCCCGGCCATGATGGCATGCAAGCCCGCATTACCGTCGTCTGAAGGGGGAGGTTCCAATGTCCGACACGATCGTTTCCCGGTTGCTCTCGCTTTCTCGCCAGGATCGGCGACTCGTCACCTTTCTGGCTGCCGCAGCACTTGTGGCGCTGATCATCGGCCTTGCGGGCGGCCTGCTGACCGCCCTTGTCCGGGCCGGGTTCCTGCCGGCCGTGCCCGAGTCCGGCTACCGTTTCCTTTCGGTGCACGGAATCAGTGCCTTCTTCTACTGGCTCTACTTCGCCCAGGCGGCCCTGCTGCTTGGATTTTCTGCAGCCGAGCGTGGCAACGGCGGGGGAAAGACCGGACTGGTCAAGCATCCTCTGGCCCTGCTCGGATCCATTGCGATGGTGCTGGGGTTCGGCCTTGGGCTTCTGGCCTCGGTGATGGGTTCGCCCCCGCTTTACGACGGCAAGGCCGACCTGCTGGTTGATGAACCAATGACCGCTCTAGTCTTCAGCCTTGGCTATGTCTTGCTTGGACTTGGTCTGATCCTTGTTCCGGCATCCGCCATCGCCACGCTTCTGTCCTCGCTCGGGCGCAGCCGCCGCCGGTCGCTCGATGCGCTTGGCTTTGCCCTTCTGGCATGGGCCGGCTTTCTGGTCGTCACCGGCTTTGCGGCGATTCACGCCTTCCTGCCGGCCTTGCTCTGGGCAGCGGGTCTGGGTGCCTTTCCGGCAAGTCAGGAGACAGGGTGGCACATCCTGTTCCACAATCTGCACTACTTGCCGCTCATGGCGACGGTCGTTGTCTGGTACATCCTGATGCAGGTGCTGAGCGGCGCAAAGTCGGTGTTTGGCGCCACATTCTCGAAGCTGGTATTCAGCCTGTACCTCGTCTTCGTGCCGCCGACGTCGCTGTACCACATGTTCCTCGACCCCGGCCTGCCGGAATATGTCAAGGTGGCGGGCTCGGTGCTCTCGCTGTTCGTTTCGGTACCGACGCTGATCGCCTTCCTGGTGATCATCGCAACGCTGGAGGTTCACGCGCGCGCCTCGGGCGCGACGGGTCTGTTCGGTTGGTTGCGCAAGTTGCCGTGGGAGCATCCCGCGACAACCGCCGCGAGCGTGGCCGTGGTCAACATGATGTTCGGCATCTCGCTGGCATTCGTGCTGATCCAGGAAAAGCTGGCACCGCTGTTGTCCGACACGTTCTTCGTTCCGGGGTACTTCCATTTCTTCACGGTGGGGACCGTCAGCCTGTCGCTGCTCGCGGGACTGACGGTGTTGTTGCCAGAGTTGACTGGTCGCCCGCTTCGTGCGCAGGGACTGCTGCGGTCGCTCCCGTGGGTAGCATCGGGAGGGCTGCTGGTCTTTGGCAGTGCGGGCGTGGCCGCGGGCTACATGGGCGTGCCGCGGCGGGTGATGGATGTCACCTACGGAAGCGAAGCGCCTGCGGTCTGGTCGACGCTCATGGGATTTGTCGGCCTGGGCGGCACTGTCATGGCGCTCTCCCTCCTTGCCTATGCAGCGGTGGTTCTTGCTTCGGTGTTCGGCCGGTCGAGAACAGCGGAGCCCTCCTTCCGGGTTCTGGTCCAATGGGGCGACTTGCCCGTGGGGCGCAACGCTGCCTGGACGGGGCCAGTGTCCATCCTCGTGATTGCGGCGGCCATGTATGGCTTCAGCATCCTGGGGTTCGAGCTGCTGCAAGCGGTTCCCCTCATCGCTACGGGCGCGATGGGTCACTGACAGAAAATTCCTCAGGAGATCTGACATGAACGAAGATATCTGGCTGTTGCTCGGCGTGGCGTGCATCTGGACCGCCCTGGCGATCGGCTATGCCTTGGCCCCATGGGGCGACATGATTGGCTATGCGCGCGTATGGGGCTTCGGGGCCGCCCTGTTCCTTGCCATCGCGGCACTTGTCTGGAGGGCGTTGCGAAGCTGAAGTCTGCTTCTCCCCGCAAGTCGGCTCCTGCCTGCGGGGCGACCGTCAGCATCTGACGGAGATAGTTATCCGGGCAAGGACGTGCACCACATCCTAAACCGTCCTTGCCCCGTCACTCCGCGGATCGAACATCCCTCATCTGTCTAGGTGAGGTTTCGCTGGACTGCCGGGCGGCTAGCGCCCGTCATGACCTCGGCGATCGGAGCCGAGATCAGAGGCTATTTGATACACGCGTTACGCAAGGCTGGGGGTTCGGCCGGGCTGACGTTGCTTGGTGCAGTACGACATTTGCGACCCGCGCCCTGCTTTCCTCACACTTTTGTCGCCCAGACTCGGAATCGGCCCTGTCCCGTCACTTCCCGCACTGGGGCCCGGTTTGCCAGCCGATCCAGGTTGCGCTGGATCGCCGCCCTTCTGGCCCCGGTTTCCGCCTCGGCCTGCGCCGCCCCCAACATCGGATGAGCAGCTAGGGCGTCGATCAGCCGACCGGGCGTGCGGCCCTGCAGGTCGGCCGTCTCGGCCTCTGCCCGCGCGCGTCACGCGGCCAATCGCTCCAGCGTCATCAGCGCCGCCAGCACCGCCCGATGCGCTCCCTGAACCCAGGCCGCCAGCCGCCGCACGGGGATCTCCGCTTGCCACCAGTGCCCCCAGCACAGCCGCCTCGATGCCGCACAGGTGGTCCGGGCGTTCGTCTAGGCTGTGCTACAGATGGAACGCAGCACAGCCCCGCGTGACCGCCGAAAGGCCCGCCACCCCGTCTAGCGCACTGGCCACCTCGCCAGCCAGCAACGCGTCGCTCCGCCCCTCAGTCCCCAGCACCTCCGCCACTGCGGCCACGACCCAGCGCGCAGCCGGCGCCATCAGCCTCCTCGCCGCCCGAGCGGTGCGGATCTCTGTCTGGCCCGCAGTGCACTCTCGACCGTGCGCTTGCCGCTGCGCACCCGGCCGCAAGACACCGGGTCATCGACGGCGCGGTCCTGTTGGCCGCAATTCTGTCCCACCTGCCTGCGGGAAGACGCGGTGCCTTTTTTCCGGCGCAGCTGGACCCTGGCAACCCGCGTGTCGTGCCTTCACCATGGCTGCCGATTGCGCGACCGCTGCCCGTCTTTTGGCCAGGGCCTTGCGCCGTTCAGACGGGATCGCCTTGTTCCACAGCAGTACTGCACCTTTTGCGACGCTCCTCTCGCCAAACCGACGTGCCCGACTTGCCAGCGCCGCCGAAATCCCCAATGTGCTGGTCAGGGCGCTCACGGATCGGCTTAGCGAAACTGCCGGGCTGCGGCCGGCCTCCTCGTCCAGAGCGCCTGATCTGGCCGCCTTGCTCCGGGCCGCGACCCGACTTCATGAAGCCCGCCGAACTCCTGCCGAAGCTCCACCCGCTCCTTAAATGTCCTAGGCCTCCGACGGGCCCGCCAGGCCGGCATCTGCGAGTTGCTCGGGATCCGGCAGGTCGCGCAAGCTCTCCATGCCGAACGCCGCGAGGAAGGTTTCCGTCGTGACGAAGGTATGGGGCGCGCCGCGGCGGGGTTCGCGGGGGCCGGTGGTGATGAGGTCCTGGGTGGCCAGCCGCCCGATCAGGTCGCGGGAGATGTCACGCCCGAAGATCTCGCGCAGCCCCTCGCGGCTGACCGGCTGATGGAGGGCGATGGCGGCAAGGACGGCGAGGTCGAACTCGCTCAAGGACAGCGCCTGGCCCTCGGCCGCCGCCGCCGCGCGGATCGCCGGGGCATAGGCGGGCCTGGTGCGCAGCATCCAGCCGGCGCCGACCTTCGCCACTTCATAGGGCCGGCCCATGAGATCCACGGCAAGGTCGGCGATCAGAAGGTCGACCGAAGCCCCCTGCCCCACCACGCGTCCCAGTTCCTCGCGGGCGACCGGGGCGGCGGAAGCGAACAGCACCGCCTCGATCCGCCTGAGCCATTCGCGCCAGCGCAGGTCGGGCGGCAGGTCGGCGAGGTCACGGTCGAGGTCATCGCCGGTTCTGCTCATCGTCAGACCCCGTACAGGCGGAACGTGTCGCGCCCGGTCAGTTCGCGCACCGCCCCAAGCGCCACCAGCCGGTCGCAGAGCCTTCGCGCGGCGCGGTCCGGCAAAGGCAGGGCCGCCGGCGCCAGCGCATCCTGCGACAGGAACATCTCGACCGCCTTTGCCGCCCCCCTGGCGCGGAGCTTCGGCGCCACCGAACGGAGCCGCGCCGCCCGCCGCGCCAGATCGGCCGCCATCGGCACCGCTTGCGCCGCCGCCCGCACCAGCGCCCGGTGGCAGGCTTGCTGCAACGCCTCCCCCGTCAGCCGCAGGTCGCGGGACTTCAGCCCGAGGGCGAGGAGCGGCAGGAGGTGCTTGCGCCCCAAAGCCAGTGACAGCGCGGCATCGGCGAGGATCAGCGCCGCGGTCTCGGCGCGGGGGGTATCTGCCAGTACCGCCTCCAGCACCGCCGCCGCCCGGCCGACCGGGGCGCCCGCCGCATCGAGGCAGAGCGCGATGGCTTCGGGCGTAACCCCGTCCAGAGCCTTCGCAAGAGGACCGACCGAGATCGGCCGCGCCACCGCGCGCGTCCAGGCCCGAAGGATCGCGCCCGCCGGTCCCGGATCATCGCACGCCTTCGTCAGATGCGCCGCATCGCGCAGGGCCCCCTGCCCTTCGCGCCGGCCGGCGAACCCGGCCGAGGCTTCCGCCGCCCGCAGCGCCAGCCGGTCGCGCCA
>Ga0209460_1001206_pt1 | contig 16224 bp, 8 predicted proteins | sample EBPBio132013_DNA_FD_185868 | JGI IMG/M metagenome (GOLD analysis project Ga0209460, IMG submission 185868) | Wastewater treatment Type I Accumulibacter community from EBPR Bioreactor in Madison, WI, USA - Reactor 2_5/13/2013_ DNA (SPAdes)... | ecosystem: Engineered > Bioreactor > EBPR >...
GCCTATGCCGAGGCCGGCGGCGGGGTCGATGGCCTGTGCGGCATCGCCGCCCCCTCGGCCAATCGCTTCGGCCGCATCAGCCCGACCGAAGCCGCGCACGTGCGCGCAGAACTCGGCGACGCCGTCCAGTTGATCCTCGACGGCGGTCGCTGTCCGGTCGGCATCGAATCGACGATCGTTGACCTCACGCGCGGCGACGACCAGGCACCACGCCTGCTGCGCCCGGGACAGGTCACGCCCGAGCAGATCGCGGCGGTGATCGGCGTGCTGCCGGAGATCGTCACGCGCCAGGCGGACGATGGCACGCCACGCGTCTCCGGGTCGCTCGCGGCGCACTACGCACCGACGACACCGCTACGCTTCGTCACGCAGCCCGATGTTGCCGGCCTCATCGACGAATTGCGCCAGACCGGCCGCCGCTGTGCGTTACTCCACCACAGCCAACTGCCCAATGCGAGCGCGGCGTACGCCGGACTGCGCCTGCCGGCCGATCCGCAAGGCTATGCGAGGGCGCTGTACGCGGCTCTCCGCGAACTCGATCAAATGGCCGCCGACATCATCCTCGTCGAGGAGATCCCGGGAGCGCCTGCCTGGGCGGCGATCGCCGACCGCCTGCACCGGGCCGCCTGCGGCGCCGGCCTGGCGACGAATGACCGCGCGTCGACGACGCAAGTTCGCCCGTAACAGGAAAAAAGTCACATCGGCACCCAGATCATCGGGAAGCGGCCGGTCGGCGTCTGATAATCTCGAACGTCTCGTTCGACTCACTGCTCACGAGGCACTGCCCATGCGCCCTACCCTGTTTGCTCGCTTCCTCATCGGCGTGGTGCTGAGTCTCCCGCTGCCGCTCGTCGCCCAGGATCTCTCGTCGGCACGGGGCAACGAACATCGTGTCGCCCTGGTCATCGGCAATTCGGCCTACGCGCACTCGCCGCTCAAGAACCCGGTGAATGATGCGCGGGCAATGCGCGACAAGCTGAAGAAGATGGAGTTCGACGTCGTCATGCGCGAGAACCTCAAGGCACGTGACATCGGCGGCGCCCTGCGGGAATTCCGCAGCAAGCTGCGCCCGGGCTCGATCGCGCTGTTCTTCTACGCCGGCCATGGCTTGCAGATTCGTGGCGAGAACTACCTGCCGGCAGTCGACGCCGAGATTTCGAGTGAAGAAGACGTTCCGCACCAGAGTCTGAACGTCAATACCGTCCTCAACACGATGGAAGACTCGAAGGCGGGGGTGAATCTGGTGCTGCTCGACGCCTGCCGCAACAACCCCTTCACGCGCAGCTTCCGCTCCGGCGCCGGCGCCGGTCTGGCGCGCATCCAGGCGCCGAGCGGCACGCTGATTCACTACGCGACGCGACCGGGCAGCGTCGCCGAGGACGGCGACGGAGCCAACGGCACCTACACCGCCGCCCTGCTGGCACAGATCGAGGAAAAAGGGGTGCCGATCGAACAGGCGCTAAAGCGGGTCACCGTCCGCGTCAAGAGCGCCACCAAAGGCAAGCAGGAGCCGTGGATGGAAGGCAGCCTGACCGGCGACTTCTACTTCGTGATCACCGGACCGACGCAGATCACCATCCAGCAAGCGCCAGTCGACGCCGACGCGGCAGCCTGGCAGGCCGCCGAAGCGACCAACACCGCGGCCGCGTATCAGGCCTATCTCAGCGAGTATCCGAAAGGTCTTTATGCCGCCGCCGCTCGCGTCAAGCTCGCCGGCCTGACGGCGGCGAGTCAAGCGGCGGCGCCACCCCAGGCCGCCCCGGCAGCCGCAGCCCCGGCGGCGGCACGTGCGAAGAGCGAGGTGACACCGGAGGACCGCGACACGGCGCTGTGGCAGCAGGTGCAGGCAGCAGGCAACCGTGACTACTATGAGACCTATCTCAAGGAATTCCCGCGCGGCAAGTATGCGCCGCTGGCACGCGCCGAACTGAAGCGCCTGGCCACCCAGGAGAAGGAGCAGCAGGCACAGGCGGAACGACAAGCCTGGGAAAAGGCCCAGCAGATCAACAGCGACGAGTCCTACCAGAGTTATCTCGTCGAGTACCCGCGCGGAACCTTTGTCGCCCTCGCCCAGGCCGCCCAGAAGAAAGCACGCAAGGAGGCAGCAGCCCGCCTCGCCCAGGGCAAGCCGACGATGCGCGAGCAGCAGCGCCCGGCCGACGAACGCAAGGCGCCCGAACGAAGCGACAAGAAGAAACCGGACGAGGCCCGCCAAGCCGCCATCGGCGAACTGAGCCTGGCGCGCCTCTCGGCAGCCGAGTACCCGATGGGTGCCGCCGCCGACGACGTCACCGACAATCCCGAAGCCGACGAAGCCGCGCGTCCGCAGCACAATGTCAAGGTCGCGAACTTCGAACTCGCCTACTACGAAGTCACCGTCGGGCAGTTCCGCAAGTTTGTCGAGGCCACCGCCTACCAGACCGAAGCTGAACGTGTTGGCCGCAGCCCCGGCTGCCACGTCGCCCGCAGTGGCGGCGAGTTCGCCGTCGAGCGCAGTGCCACCTGGCGCGCACCGGGCTTCGCGCAGACCGACAGCCATCCGGTCGTCTGCGTCAGCTGGAACGACACCCAGGCCTATGTCGCCTGGCTCAACGGCGCCGCTGCCGGCTACCGGCTGCCGAGCGAGGCTGAATGGGAGTATGCCGCGCGCGCGGGCACCGTCACGCCGCGGCCGTGGAGCGATACCGGCAACTTCTTTGCCCGCATGTTCCAGTCCGGCAAGGGAACCGATCCCGAGCAGCCGCCCAGCCGCACCTGCCGGAACGCCAACGTCGCCGACGAGTCGCTGAAGAAGGCCCTCGCCTGGCCGGTCACTCACAACTGCAGCGACGGCCAGGCTTACGCCAGCAGCGGCGGCTACTTCGGCCGCAACGGCTTCAGCCTGTACGACATGATCGGCAATGTCAGCGAATGGACCCAGGACTGCTGGAATCCCAGCCATGCTGGTGCGCCGCTCGACGGCAAGGCGCGCCTGTCCGGCGACTGCTCGCAACGCGTGATCCGCGGCGGAAGCTGGAGCAGCGGCCCCGTCTATGCCCGCTCGGCCGCGCGACAGAAGAACCCGGCATCCTACCGCGCCTCCGACCTCGGATTTCGCCTGGCCAGAACCCAGCCCTGATTCCGATTCCTCTGACTGCCCGGCGGTCAGAACAGTTCGAGCTGCCTGCCCGGCGGCGGCGGGCGAAAGAGATCGCTGCGCAGTTCGGCCGCTTCGTCGGCGAAGCCGAGCCGGCGCGCGGCCAACGCGAAGCGCCCGGCGATCAGTTCCGCGAACGGGCCGCTGCCCGTCATCCGGCTGCCGAAGCGCGGATCGTTGTCGCGTCCGCCGCGCATCGCGCACAGCGCGTTCAGCACGCGCTCCCGTTTGAGCGGCTGGTGCTCCTGCAACCAGGCGTCGACCAGGCCGCGAACTTCATGCGGCAGGCGCAGGACGATGAAGGCCGCCGTCGTCGCCCCCGCCGTGCGCGCCGCGGCGAGCACCGCCTCGAGTTCATGGTCGTTCAGGAAAGGAATCACCGGCGCCACCAGCACCCCCGTCGGCACACCGGCCGCCGCCAGCCGGCGGATCGTTTCGATGCGGCGAGCCGGTGCTGCGGCCCGCGGCTCGAGCCGGCGCGCCAGGGCGTGGTCGAGCTGCGGCACCGAGACGAGGACACGCGCCAGACCGAGCGCCGCGGCCGGCGCGATGAGGTCGAGATCGCGCTCGACCAACGCACCCTTGGTGGTGATCGTAAACGGGTGTCGGCATTCGCTCAGCACCTCGAGCACGCCGCGCGTGATCCGCTGGGCGCGCTCCGCCGGCTGATAGGGATCGGTGTTCGCGCCTAGCGCAATTGGGCTGCAGCGGTAAGCGCGGGCGGCGAGTTCCGAACGCAGCAATTCCGCGGCGTTCGTCTTGGCAAAGATGCGCGTCTCGAAGTCGATTCCCGGCGACAGATTGAGGTAGGCGTGGCTGGGACGCGCATAGCAGTAGATGCAGCCGTGTTCGCAGCCCTGGTAGGGATTGATCGACTGCGTGAAGGGAACATCGGGCGAATCGTTGCGCATGATGATCGAACGCGCCGTCTGCGCGAAGACGACCGTCGGCAGCGACCGCGGCTCGGCGTCGGGCTCGCTCCAGCCGTCAGCGAAGGCTTCCTTGGCGCGCGTCTCGAAACGGCCTGCGGGGTTGCCGGTGGCGCCGCGGCCGCGCGGCGGGCCATCGCGCGTGCCTGCCGTCATTTGCCCGGCTCGCGTCCGAAACGATAGTTCCAGAGCAGGTCAAACCCGGTGTCGGTGCCGGCGCGACCGACCAGCGAGAAATTCCGGCTCAGGTCGACGGTCAGCTTGACGACGCTGCCGGCAGCGCTCAGCAACTGGTCGTAGCTGAGGACGACATTCGACGACAGCCGCTTGCCGACACTGACGATCTGGTCGGTGGTCGAGTCGGTCGTGCCGAAACCCGAGGTGCTGGCCACGCGACTGGTCTGCCAGCGACCCGACCCGTCGAGCGTGCCGGTGCGGATTCCGAACTCGTCGATACCGAGACTGCGTTGAATCTCCTTCAGCGGTCCGCCGTCCTGGCCGCCAAGCATCGTCTGGGCAGCGGCCATCAACACCGAAGCGTCCTTGCCGCCCTGTTGATCCGGCGCCTGCCCGAGGACCAGCCAGGAGAGTTTTTCGGCATCCGGCACGTCCGGATCGGAGACCAGGCGGACGATCGGCCGCCTCGCCGTACCGGTCACTTCGACTCCCGCCTCGACCGGCAGGTGGCGGCGAACCGCGCGGATGTTGAGCCCCGGGTTGTCGATCAGGCCCTGGAAGTTGAGAATGCCGCGTTCGATGTCGAGCTTCTGGCCATAGGCGTCGAAGCGACCGTCGCGGGTGCGGATCGTGCCGGTCGCCCGCGGTAGGCCCGCACCCTCCGAGCGCAGTTTGACCGCACCGACCAGACGGCTCTCGACGCCGGCGCCCCGGAAATGGAAGTGGCGACCGAGATCGGCGTTCAGGTTCACCGACAGCAAGCGCGCCGGTACCGAGGGTTTCGCCTGGCCGGTGCCTGGACGCTTGATCACCACGTCTTCGGACAATTCCGGCGTGCCGCTCTTGGCAAGCTCCCAATAGGCGGCGTCGATCCTGAAGCTACCGACGATGTCGAGTACGCGCTCGCCCACTTTCAGTTGTGTATCGCCGGACAGCAATATCCACTGATCGGGGCGCTGCATGATGCCGAGACGATCTGCCTTCAGGGTCAGGAAGCCATCGGTCTGTCCGGCGCGCAGCTCGCCGGTCGCCTCGACGCGCCCCGGCCGGCCGGTCAGGCTGCTGGCGTCGATCGCCGGGTCGAGCAGGAGCGTCCGCGGCATCGCCTGCAGATCGCTCTCGAAAACCAACTGTTTGAGAATCAGGCGCAGGTCGTCGCCGGCTTCGCCGCTCAACTGCACCAGCAGCTTGCCGCGCTCCAGGCGCAGTCCCTGATCGAGCGCGCGCACGGCGAGTTGTTCACCACGCCATTCCCCAGTGAGGCGGGGTTGCGCCGGCGTGCCGGCCACCGCCAGTTCGCCGGCCAGGCGACCGCCGAGTTGCCAGCCGTCGCCGACCAGCGGACCCGCCCAGGCGAGATCGGGAGCGTTCAGCTTGATTTGGCCGCGCCATGGCGCCTGGCGGTCGATCAAGGTATCGGCAGAACTGCTGGCCGAGAGCTCGCCATCGACCTCGCCAAGCCGCTTGCCGCGCAGCTTGAGCTGGCCTTCGCAACGGCCGGCGCCGACCTGCAGGCTCAGGACGCCTTCCTCGAGGCCGAGCGGCAGCGTGCCGATCACCAGATCGCCGCTCTCCCGCGACAGGCGCACCCGACCCGTCGGCAAGTTCGGGCGCGTGCTCGGCGCCGTGGCCGCCGGGCGCTTCCCAGCACCGCTGCCGCCGGTGCCCGAGCTGCCGGCGCCGCCGCCGATCTCCCAGTCGCCGCTGAGGCGAAGCGGATTGCCGTTGCCCTGCGCGGCGGTCGCCAAGGCGCCGAAGGATTCGGGAAACTCGGCCAGCGTCGCGGCCACCGGCAAGCCCTGCAGACTGCCGGCGGTCTGCCAGCGCTGCTGGGCGTAACTCAGCCGGTCGAGCCGCGCCGACCAGCCGGCGCCGGCGAACTGCGCCGGGCCCGCGCTGAAGCGGTCGCCAGCCACCTGCAGGGGCATCGCCGCGACCAGGCGCAGGAAGCTGGCATTCCGCTCGCGCAGCGACGCCAGCGTCAGCTCGCTCAGTGTTCCCGCCCAGGCCAGCCCGCCGCTCGCCGCCGAAAAGCCGCCCTCGAGCAGCAGGCGCAGATCGCGTTTGCCGGGCAGGCTCAGTTGCCCACGCAAGCGATGCTGGCTGCGCACGCCGTCCGCATCGAGCGCGATGTCGCGCAACACCCCTGGCCGCTCGGGCAGGTCCACGCCGGCCAGGCGGAGCTTGCCCGAGAGGGGACCTTGACTGCCGTCACCGACGCGCGCTTCGAGATCGAGCCCGCGCATCTGCCCGAGTCCGGGGACGGCCAGGTGCGCCGAGCGCAGTTCCGCAGCAAGCTCGGGCAGCTTGACGCTGCCGGCGAGAACGAGCTGTCCGTTGAGGTCGCCGGTGATCCCCAGGGGATCGAGCCGGGGAGCGGCAATCAACACCTTCAGCAGGTCGCCCGGCGCGCCGAAGGCGCCTTTCGCCGACAGCCGGTTACCGGCGGCAGTCAGTTCGACGTCCGCCTTGCGCAGCCGCTCGCCGGCCAGGTCGATCTCGCCGCTGCCGGTCAACGACTCCTTGCCGAGACGGCTGTCGCGAAGCTGGAAGCGCAGCCCCAGCGCGAGCCGCGGCCGACTGCTGCCCTGCGCCTCGAACTCCGCGTTGAGACGCGCGGCCGGCAGCCTGGCAAAGCGGCTCGGGTCGAAATCCCTGAGCGTCCCGCGCAGCGAGAAAGCGCCCGTGTCGAGCAGCGCGACCTTGCCGCTGGCGGCGAGCTGCGCGTCGCCGGCGACCAGCCGCAGGGTGTCGACGACAACCGCGGCCGGATCGATCAGCAGCTTGCCCTGGATCGCGAACTGCGGACCGCGCAGGTCGGCCTCCAGGCTCTGGCGATGCAGGCCGAGCGTGGCGCGCAGCGGGCCGGCCAGTTGCGTGCGGCGCAGGCCGCCGTACAGGGCGCTCGCATCGAGCCCGGCCACCGCGACGCGCAGCGCCAGTTGGTCATCGCGCAGACTGCCGCTGCCCTGCAGACGGCCGCCGCCGGAGAGGCGGACGTCGAGATCGGCCAAGCGCAGTTCACTCTCGCCGAGCGTCAGCCCGGCGGCCAGCGATTCGATCGGCAGAAGCTGCCGATCAACGGCGCCCGGGCGACGGTTGACCACCGTCAGGCGCCCCGCCAGTTCGCCCGCCTTGCCCTGCGGGCGCAACTCGCCGCGCAGGTCGAGCTGCGCCTGCGGCGCGCCCTCGACCCAGGCGGCCGGGTCGATCCCCGAGAGTTTCGCCAGCACCTCGGCGATCGGCTGGACCGCCAAGGGGCGGATCCGCGCCTCAAGCTGGCCGGCAACGCCCTCGCCGGCGCCGGCGGCCGCCACGATCGGGCGGAGCTTGCCGACCAGCGCGAACTCGTCGAGGCGACCGTCGGCCGTGAGATCGAAGGCGAGCGGCCGTTCGGCGACTTCACCCTCGATACCGGCCCCGGCCGTCAGGGCAAAGGGCGGATCGGCGGCCAGCGTCGCCTCCGCACGGATCGCCAGACCGGCGACGCGAGCCCGCAACTCGGCCAGGCGATGCCACGCGCCGTCACTCGCCGCCCGGCCGCTGAGCGACTCGGCGATGGTTACCGCCTTGCCCTGCGGATGTGCGTAGTCGGCAATTTCGATGCGCCCGAGAAACATCTGTTCGATCTCGACCGCCAGGGGCAGCCGCAAGCTGTCCGGCACCGCCACCGGCTCGCTGCTGGCGACGTTGGCGATGCGCAGATTGGCGGCGGCGAGGCGGCTGACGGTCAGGCGCCCGCGCAGCAGATCAACCGGGCGCCAGTCCACCTGCAGATCCTGTACCTGGATGTCCAGCGTATCGCTACGCCAGTGCGCCGACTGCAGCGAAAACGATCCGCTGAGCGCGCCGGCCGGTTCGTCGAGACTGAGCCGGCCTTCCAGCAGCGCTTCGATCGACCGGCAGCTCGCGCGTAAGCCGCTCTCGCTGCCGAACAGCCAGCCGACCCCCGCCAGGGCCACCAGCACGGCGCCGAGAGCGGCAAAGCCCAGCCAGCGCCAGCGCCGGCGCGCCGGCGGCGCCACGACAGCCGCCTCGTCGCCCGTCGTCGTCGATTCCTGCACGTCGCGTTCGTCCCGATCGCCGTTCAAAATGGTATCGCCAGCGAGAAGTCGAGCCGCAGCGTGCCGTCACGCTGACCATAAGCAAGGTCGATGCCGAGCGGTCCGGCCGGGCTGCGCCAGCGCGCGCCGACCCCATAGCCGACCGCCAGATTCATCTGCTGCGGGTCATCGACGGCGTTTCCGGCATCGACGAAGACCGCGGCACCCCAGGTCGGATTGAGCCAGTGCGTGTATTCGCCGCTCATCGTCACCAGGTAACGGCCGCCGACGATCGCCGCGCCTTCCTTGACGCCCAGGCTCAAATACGGGTAGCCGCGCACCGAGTTGCTGCCGCCGGTACGAAAGAGGAAGTCCTGGGGAATGCCGTTCGACGACGAGGCCAGCGTCGCTCCCAGCTCGCCGCGAAAAAGCAGGGCATCGGTGGTGCTGAGCGGAATCCCCTGGCTGTAACGCAGATAGGTGCGGACGAAGTTCTGATCGGAAAGCAACTGCTTGCTGGCACCGCCCAACTGCAACTGCAGCGAGACGCCCTCGGCGAGATCGAGCGGGTCTTTCGCATGGCGCCAGGTCCAGCCGACCATGGCCGTCAACGCGCGGTTGGTCGTCGACGGCGCCCCCTGCGGCGATTGTTCTTCCCGCTGCCAGTTGAGGCCCAGACGCTGCTCGATGCTGCCGCGCCGCTGCACACGCGTCGCCCCGACGCCGACACGCCTGATACCGAGCTTCTCGATGTCCGAGTTCTCGACCGCCGTACCGACGCCATCGCGCTGCTGCCGTTCGTCCGGCGGAAAAAAAACGTCGGCGTACGCCGTCTGGCGCAGTTCCTCGATACGCACACCGGTCTGCAGCTCCCAGGCACGGCTCAGGAAGTCGCTGTTGCGATAGCTCGCCTCGACCCGCGCGCCGGTGTTGGTGCTGTAGCCGGCGCCGAGAGACACCTGGTACGGCGCGCGCTCGCGCAGTTGGACGCGTACCGGCGCCGTTACCCATCCGTCCTCACCGACCGAGGGAGCACTGCCGTCGGCATCGCCGCGCTCGATCGTGACGCTCGCCGACGAGAAATAGGGTGTGCTCTGCAGGGCCGCCTGAAAGGCCAGCAAATGCTCTTCGCGATAGTTGTCGCCAGGCTTGACGGTCCGGTTGAAGCGCTCGACCAGATCCGGCGAATAGCGCGCGAGACCGCTGATGGCCAGCTCGCCGAAGCGGTAGCGCGGACCGGTCGTCGCCTCGACATGCAGATCGACCCGGCGGGCCTCGGGATCGACGTCGGCGCGGGTCTCCTGCAGGCGCGCCGCGGCGAAGTCCACGGCCAGCAGGTCGGCGAGCAGCCCCTGCTTCGCATCGTCCCACGCCGCCTGCCGGAAAGGCTGGCCGGTCTTCAGCTTCCAGCCCTGTACCAGCGACTGCCGGCGAACCGCGTCGATGTCGCCGACAATCTCGATCTCGACACTGCCGATCAGCGAACGCGGGCCGGGATCGACCTCGAGCAGCAGTTCCTCGCCACGCTGCCGGAGGACGACAATCGGCGAAAAGTAGCCCTCGGTGGCCAGCAGACTCGCCACCTCACGCTGCATCCGCCGCTCGAACGCCGCCTGTGCCGTCGCATCGGCAAGCTCGCCAATTTCGAGGTGGCGCTCCAGCAGTTCGTCCACCTCGTCCGGCGCCACCAGTTGCGGCACGGCGGCGAAAGCAGGCAGGGCAAGCAGCAGCGCCGCAAAGGCAAGAGGTTTGTGCATGGGTCTGTCAGGTGCCGGCATGGCCAGCGGCAAGTCCTGGGCTTGAAGGTTCCGTCGCGTGCCCGAGACGACTCGCCACACCGTCCGAGCCGCCCGCAGCGGCAACCGCCGGCCGCATAGGATAAACCTTTTGCGCCCATTGTCGGCAAGATCGACGCCAACCCCCAGCCGCCGACCCCCAGAGCCGCGTTGCCCGTAGCCCGGATGCAGCGAACGCGAAATCCGGGGCCACACCACAGCCACCCCGCCCCGCCCCGCCAAAAATCCCGCAACCCCGCACCCCCACCGCACCACCCACCGCCCCAACCGCCCCGAAACCCCGGCACCCGTAGCCCGGATGAAGCGCACGCGAAATCCGGGGCCACACAACGACCACCCCGCCTCGCCAGAAAACCCCGTAACCCCGCACCACCACCCACCACCCCCAACCGCCCCGAAACCCCGGCACCCCGTATCCGGGACCACACCACGGGCCGCCCGCCCCACCAAGACACCCCGCAGCGCCGAGCCCCGTAGCCCCGTAGCCCGGATGAAGCGCACGCGCAATCCGGGGCCACACCTCGCCCGCCGACCCCGCCCTGCCTCGCCTTGCCACCCCATTCCCTACTCCACCGGCCGCAACCACCACATCCGAATCGGCCAGCGAGCCGCCGCGCCCGACCCGCCGTGCCACCGCATGCAGATGTCCCCAGCAGCCGTACCAGCCGATCGATGCTTCTACCCCAGCATGTCGAGCGGACTGCGAACGCCGTGCCCCCCGCGCTTGAGCACGTGCGTGTAGATCATCGTCGTGCTCACATCGGAATGACCCAGCAGCTCCTGCACGGTGCGGATGTCGTAGCCGGTTTCCAGGAGGGATGTGGCGAACGAATGGCGCAGGGTGTGCGGGGTAGCCGGCTTGCTGACTCCCGCAACGCGCAGCGCCTGGTGCATTGCACGCTGAATACTCTGCGCCTCCACGTGGTGTCGCCGCACCGCCCCGGAACGCGGATCGACCGATCGCCTGGCGGCAACGAAGACGTACTGCCACACCCATTCACGCGCCGCGTTCGGATATTTCCTCTCCAGAGCCCATGGCCGGTAGACGTCCCCAAAGCCCGCAGACAGGTCAGCCGCATGCAGCGCGCCTTCACGCGTGCCAGATGCTCCCCCAGCGGCGCGACCAGCTTCTCCGGCAGCATCGTCACCCGGTCTTTGAACCCCTTTCCCTCGCGCACCAGGATTTCTCGGCGAGCGAAGTCCACGTCCTTAACGCGCAGTCGCAGGCACTCCATCATGCGCATCCCCGTACCGTAAAGCAGTCGAAGGATCAGCCCCGTGGGTCCGTCGATTGGCCCGAGCAGGCGCTGCACTTCCTCTGGCGTCAGCACCACGGGCAGACGCTTGCCGGACTTCGCCGACTCGACATCATCCAGCCAAGGGAGATCGGTCCTCAGCACTTCCTTGTAGAGAAACAGGAGAGCGCTCTTTGCCTGATTCTGCGTGGATGCGGAAACCCGCCCCTCCACCGCGAGGTGGGTGAGAAACGCTTCGACCTCGCGCGCGCCCATTTCCTGGGGATGTCTCTTGCCATGGAAAAGGATGAAACGTCGCACCCAGCCCCTGTAAGCCTGCTCCGTCCGTATGCTATAGTGCTTGAGGCGTATGCTTTCCGAGAGTTGGTCAAGGAGCCGTTTGGGGGGCCGGACGACGCCGTTGGCATTGACGCAGTTGTCGGAATTTTTAGTGAACGTGCCCATACTCTACCTCCTTGTTTCCGTTGGAAGTTCATCGATATATGTACATGCATACAGTATACTGACGCAAAACTCTGCGTCAAGTAGGTTTGCTACATCACGTTGAACTAAAGCGCTCCGCGCTGGTGTAGGCACCCCACCGCTCCTTCTTCCTTCGCGGTCACTCCCTGAGTTCGCTTTCCCCTTCACCCTCACCCTGACCCTGACCCTCTGACGGCTCGGAACCACGCTTCCCACGCCGTGCGCAAATCCTCGATCCTCCTCGTTGCGGGGGGCGTCCCCGCAGCAACCGAGGAGATTGTCATGAGTGAGCTGCGTGAAAGAATGAGCAACGCCATGTGCCTGCGGGGAATGGCGGCACGGACCCAGGAAGCCTACATCGATGCGCTCGTCGGATTGGCGAAGTACTACCACCGATCACCGGCGGATTTGCGTGTCGAGGAAGTCCAGGCCTACCTGCTGCACCTGATTCGCGACAAGAAGCTCGCCTACGCGAGCGTCAATCAAGCCTCGTGTGCCTTCCGCTTCCTCTATCGGCGGGTACTCGGTCGCCCGGAAGCCGGCTTCGACATCCCGATGGCCAAGGTCCCCCAGCGCCTGCCGCAGAGCCTCTCGCGCGAAGAGGTCGCGCGCCTGATCGACTCGGCGCGAACCCTGCGCGGACGCACGCTGCTGATGACCACCTACGCCGCCGGCTTGCGGGTGTCGGAAGTCTGCGCCCTGCAGGTGGGAGACATCGAGAGCGCCGCCGACCGCATGTGCCTCAAGGTCCGCCAGGGCAAAGGCGGCAAGGATCGCTACACACTTCTGTCGCCCCACCTGCTCGCGGCCTTGCGCACCTACTGGCGCGACACCCGGCCGCGGCTCTGGTTGTTCCCCAACCGGGCCGGCACCGGTCCGATGGAAATCCAGACCGCCCAGCGGATCTACTATGCGGCGCGCAACGCCGCCGGCATCGCCCCCGAAGGCGGCATCCACGGTCTTCGCCATGCCTTCGCCACGCACCTGCTCGAAGCCGGGGTCGATCTCTACAGCATCGGCCGACTCCTCGGCCATGGTCATCTGTCGACGACCTCGCGCTATCTGCATCTGGCGCGCTCAAAGCTGACCGGCCACCCCTCGCCTCTGGATCTGCTCGACCCACCCAGTTGAGCCAGCGCCAGTGACCCTGGCCGAGGTCTTTCGCCGGCACGGGCCGGCGTACCTCGCCAAGCACGCTTTGTCGTCCGTCAAGGCCAAGGTCTGGCGAGCGATCATCGCCTGTCGCACGGCCATCCTCGGCGGCCACGTCGAGACCTGTGACAGCTGCGGGGTGACGCGACACGTCTATCACTCGTGCCGCAACCGCCACTGTCCGCAGTGCCAGACCCGAGCCAAGGAGCACTGGCTGGCGAAACGGCGCCAGGAACTGCTGCCGGTGCCCTACTTCCACCTCGTGTTCACGCTGCCGCACGCGCTGCACACGCTGATCGCGCTACGCCCGCGCGTGATCTACGAGGTCCTCTTCGCCGCCGCGTCGGCCACCCTCACCGAATTCGCCGCCAACCCCCGCTGGCTGGGCGGCAAGCTGGCGTTCTCGCTGGTCCTGCACACCTGGAAGCAGGACCTCGGGCGGCATGTGCATGTGCACGCCCTGGTCGCCGGCGGGGCACTGACGGCCGAGGGAGAGTGGAAGTCGCCCAAGCGCGGTTTCCTGTTTCCGGTCAGAGCGTTGTCGCGGGTCTTCCGTGGCAAGTTCATGGCGGCACTGAGTGAAGCCCGAGGCGCGGGCCAGCCCCTGGCCGCCGCGCTGGCCGACGACAAGGTCTGGCGCGCCCTGCGCCAGCAATTGCTTGCGCACGACTGGGTGGTCTACGCGAAACAACCGCTCGGTGGCCCGGAGCAGGTCCTCGAATACCTGGGTCGCTATACCCATCGGGTGGCGATCTCGAACGAGCGTCTTGTCGGGATGGACGAGACGACCGTCCGTTTCCGCGTGCGCGCCACGCCGGGTAAGCGCGTGCTCAGTGTGCCGGCGGAGGAATGCATCGACCGCTTCCTGCTCCACGTGCTCCCCAGCGGTTTCAAGCGGATTCGGCACTACGGCCTGCTGGCTCCGGCGGCGAAGGCGACACAGCTATCCCGGGCACGGCAGGCCCTGTCGGTACCGGAACCCGATCCGGTGATCACGGCGACGGTGGAGGACTTCCTGCAGCGCATCGGCGCCGCCGAGTGGGCGCGCTGCACGCATTGCCATGAGGGCCGCTTCGTTCCGACGGCGGCGATTCCGCCCCAGCGTCAGGCGACGCCGCCGAGCGCATCGGTGCGCGGACCCCCATGAAAACCGCCAGCGCTTGGCGAGGGCCTTTCCCGTGTGCTCAATGGCAGTTTCGGCCGCCAGGAGATGCCTCGTCGGTAGCGTGCCGAAGTCACGATTCTAGCGCTGCTATCTGTTTGTCAGAGCGCCCTGTTCGTTCCTGTCACCCCTTCGCGAACAGCAGGAAGCCGCTCGTCTGCATCTCCCCAACCCGTCTGACCCCTGCCCGTCGCTTGACCCGCGGCGCGGGACGCTTACAATCCCCATAAGTACCGCCGTCGAGGCGCTTCAGTCCAACGAGGTTTATCTGCCGCGGATACGCCAGCGGCAAGGCCGGACGCTTTCAGCGCGGCCGATAAACGCTATTCGTTAGGCCGGACGCTTTCAGCGCGGCCGATAAACGCTATTCGTTAGGCCGCACAGCAACCAACTCTACCCACTCAAATTCGCGACACGCCGCACCACTGTCACACCACCCGGAAAGACCCATACCTCTGAGACTGATCAAGCGTGCAAATTACTAGGATGGAGGTCCAATGAGCATCCGCTTTCCCTTCCCCAGCTTGCTGCTCTGTATGACGCTAGTTCTCTCGGCTTGCGAGCGAAAGGAGAACTCAACGCCCAAGCCAGCGTCACCAACGCCGAGCTTTGGATCGCAACTCTCCAGCGACCTCTTCTCTGCCTGCAGGGATCTGGTTGCTACTGCCCGCGGAGGTGCGCTCCCTGCCTTTGACACGCCAGAATATCTGCCCGCGCTAGCATTAATCCAGCAAACACTCAAGAATCAGCCGACTAATAGTCGTGCGCTGTATCTGCTGGCGTATGCCACGACACCATTTAATCCGTATGATGCAGAGGCACACTTGGTTGAAGCGACACGTCTTGGGCTCCCGCCACGGCAACAAGCGCTCGCAACCGCGCACATCAACGCTCTACGCTCTGCGAAGCTGTCTTCTTCGTACGATTTCCGTCCGCTATTTGCTTCACTTGAGAGGATTACCACGGACCTGAATACGGAATGCGGGACAGATCCTGGGGGTTTGCCCAACCTAGGCCTGGAATCTCGGCCAAATCAAGGCCAGTCAGAAACCCCCGCGACCCGCCTTCCTCCGGTAGCCAATCCCTCTGCGCCTTCAGAAATCCAAGGAAGCACAACCGCCAAACACTTTCACCGATTGCTTTCGCCACCTTTGCGACAATTGTGCGAATCGTTCGCGCAACGTAGGCGCGCCGGGGAACGCGATGATCCCGTCTGGCTGGAAGTCTTGGCAAAGCAGCTCAGTCGAAGCCCAAGAGACGCTGTGGCGCTCTATTTGCGAGCTGCGATCCTGGACGATTCGGACCCTCAGAAGGCGTATGCAGACTATCGTGCCGCAGCCCAACTGGGGCTCCCGCCGATGCAGCAACGGCTCGTTGACAACTTAATTGCTGCCATGCATGCCGTTCGCGTCGGTGACGCTAACATCTATTTATTCATCGGCTCTCAAGCTTCTATTCGAGAAAACATTCTGGCGGAGTGTAGTAGCGACAGTGCGGTCGTTACGGACAGACAAAGGTCTCGGTACAATGAGCACGCAACGTTGTTGCGCAGGCTGGAGCGCGATGGATACTCGGTCCCGGTTGTCAAAGCGCTCCGTGAGCTCGAACTCGAAAACCCAACGCAGCTCGCCGAGTGTGTTGCAGTGCTTCGCACGCTTGTCGCGAATGATCGGCCTTCGGGTAACCAGCAGTTAATAGCGGCCTGGGCTCGACTAGGCTTTGAGATGATCTTGAAACACTTTGACGACAAGTCGCCCAGAACGCCACTTCAAATGTCCGCTCTACGGTTGCTTCATGATTGGGCAACAGTTGACTTTGGGCCTAACCGTAAAGCGACCACGATTCGAAGCGCCTTTGTGACTTGGTACGGCGAGGAAGTTGCGGCTCGACGTATTGAACACCTTCGGAAGGCGATGAACGAGAGTATCGATCAGCGAGAGTCCACAAGGAAATCGTGGGAAGATCTCTTGGCCTGACGAGTGCGGCCTAACGAGTAAGGTTAGATCGTGCGAAGCCACGATCTGAACCGTTTGTTGGACGAGCCCGGTCCCTGAGCCGCGTTCGGCGCTCTCTAGAAAATATGTATTTTGGAAGCACCCCGGATTGAGGTC
>Ga0209460_1001207_pt1 | contig 16214 bp, 15 predicted proteins | sample EBPBio132013_DNA_FD_185868 | JGI IMG/M metagenome (GOLD analysis project Ga0209460, IMG submission 185868) | Wastewater treatment Type I Accumulibacter community from EBPR Bioreactor in Madison, WI, USA - Reactor 2_5/13/2013_ DNA (SPAdes)... | ecosystem: Engineered > Bioreactor > EBPR >...
CGAACTCACTACTATGCAAGGTCAACCAGATCGGTACGCTGACCGAATCGATGGCGGCGAGCCAATTGAGCCAGCGGCACGGTTGGACGGTTGTCGCCAGCCACCGCAGCGGCGAAACGGAAGACTCGACGATTGCTGACCTCGCCGTCGCGATGAATGCGGGGCAGATTAAGACCGGCGCACCGTCACGTTCTGACCGTGTTGCAAAGTTCAACCAACTGCTGCGTATTGAGGAACAACTGGGCAGCGCCGCCGTTTACCCCGGCATCAAAGCATTTACCAACCTCAAAATCTAGCCATCCGCGTATTCAGGAAAGGAAAAACAGCTTGGCTAATATGTCGGGTGTCGAAAACAAACGCACCAAAATTGTAGCGACTATCGGTCCCGCGTCGAAGGACGAGGCAACGATACGGCAGATGATCCGCAGCGGTATGAATGTGGCGCGTATCAACTTCTCGCACGGCGACCATGCAACCCACGGTGAGAACATTGACCGCATTCGCCAGATTGCGAAAGAAGAAGGTCAGATTATCGCGATTCTGTGCGATATTCAGGGGCCGAAAATTCGCATCGGCAAGGTTGCTAATGAGCCGCTGGTGCTGAAGAAAGGCGACCAAGTTACCTTCACGCTGGACAGTGTTCCGGGCGAAAACGGTATTATCTCGCTGCCGCACCCTGAGTTTATTCAGGACATCAAGGCGGGTATGCAACTGCTGTTGGACGATGGCAATATGGAAATGATGGTGACACATACCATCGCGCGGGGGTTGGTGTGCGAGGCCGTTATTCCGGGTGTGTTGAGTTCACGCAAGGGGGTCATGGCCCCCAAAGCGCGGCTGACCCTTTCGGCAATCACCGACAAAGACCGGGCGGACGTGGAATTCGCTCTCAGCAAAAAGACCGAGTATCTGGCAATGTCGTTTGTGCGGTCGCAGGATGACATCCGCGAAATGCGCTGGTTGATTAAGCACCTCGGCGGCGAGGTAGCGGTGATTTCGAAGATTGAGAAGCATGAGGCACTGGAGAATATCGAGTCGATCATCGAAGTATCCGACGGGATTATGGTGGCTCGCGGCGACCTCGGTATCGAAACACCAGCAGAAGAAGTGCCGTTCCACCAGAAGCGGATCATCAGCTTGTGTAATCAGGCGGGAAAGCCCGTCATTACCGCGACGCAAATGCTGAATTCGATGGTCGATAACCCGCGCCCGACACGTGCCGAGGCGAGCGATGTTTACAACGCGATTTTGGACGGCACCGATGCGGTGATGCTGAGTAACGAAACGGCGGCAGGACGCTACCCGATTGTGGCAATCGAGACGATGGCACGTATCGCCGTGATCGCCGAGCAGAGCATCTGGGCGGCACGTAACGAAGCACGTACAATTTACAAACCGCGCACACAAGGTAATGAAGCAATTTCGGACGCGATCAGCCAATCGACCTGCCAGATTGCCGAAGCCTTGAGCGCGAAGGCGATTGTGACTTCGACGCTAACGGGGTATACGACGCGACGTGTGGCGAAAGAGCGGCCTCGCACGCCGATCATCTGCGTTACGCCGAATGAAACGACCCAACACCGGATGGCACTTGTATGGGGCGTAATCCCATTATTGATTGAAGAATTTCATTCGATTGATGAGATGATAAAGACGGTGGTGGATGCGGCACGGGAGACCAACCTTGTGCAGGTGGGGGATAGTTTGGTGATTATCGCGGGCGTGCCGTTCAGCGTCGGCGGGCAGACAAACTTCTTGAAGATTCACACGGTCGGGGATGTGGTCGCATTCTAGGAGCGCGATACATTACAGGATCACGATATCAAATAAGGGCGCTCGATGCGCCTTTATTTATTGCATGTTGATTGGACTACGCTTGACTACCGCGTGTAGTCGTCACCTTCGATGAATTCCAGCGGTTCAGCGTTACGGACAGCGCGGCGGACACGTACGGGTTGGCTCGGCGCTTCTTCGGGCATATTTACGGGGCGGGCGTACTGCGGCACGATACTGCCCTGCTCGACGGTGCGCTGCTGGGTGGTGCAGTAGGGGCAAACCTGCCACGAGAGTTCGAGCATTTGATGGCAGTGAACGCATGGCTTTTTGAGGCGGGTGAAACAGTGAGGGCAAGCCTGCCAGTTGGATTGAACACGCTGACCACAGCCGGGGCAAGTGGGCTTTTCTTCGATTTCTTGGAGGAGGGCTTCTTCTTCGAGCGAGCGTTCATAGGCTTCACTGAGCGTTTCTCGCGGGCGCACCAACAAGTAAATGATAAGGCCGGGAATGAGCAAGAGCGCGATGAGCAACGCACTGCCGATATGGGCAAACGTATCGCGCGAGCGCGAACGCATATCGCGGTATGCCCAGACAATCATGGCTAACCATAATGCGGCTAACAGCACAATGCCGTAGATGGTTATGCCTAACGCGACATCGCTCGATAAACCCAAGCCCGTTAATAACTCACCCATATTGGGAACTCCAAGCATTCAAATTCAGTGTAAAGCCAGTATATCAGCCCGTGAACAGCGGCGCAAAAGCCAACCTCAGTGTATATATAAGTCTAATTTATGCACGTTCACTTGAGATAGATGTCAACTATCACATGAAACAATCAACTTCATTAAACGCGATACCGAGTTACGAGCGCCCCCGCGAACGCATGATGCAGTACGGCAGCTCGGCACTTTCCAACGCTGAACTGATCGCGATCCTGCTGCGGACGGGAACGAGCGGCGAAAATGTGCTGCAAGTGGCGGAGAATATCCTGACGCGCTGCGGTGGGTTAAGCGGATTGATGGAGGCTACACAGGCTGACCTGATGCAGATCAGCGGATTAGGCACGGCAAAAGTCACCCAACTGATGGCAGTCGTAGAGCTTATTAAGCGGGTTATGGTGATGCCACCCAGCGAACGACCCCTGATTGAACGCGCGGAAGATGCGTTCCGGCTGCTGAGTGATATGCAGTTTTTACAGCAGGAACACGTTCGGGTGGTCTTGCTGGACTCATCGAGGCGCGTCATCAGTACGCCTACGGTTTATATCGGCACCATCAACAGCTCAATTTTGCGGGTGTCGGAATTGTTTCGGGAGGCGATTACACGCAACAGTGCCGCCATTATTCTGGCACATAATCATCCGTCGGGTGATCCAGCACCTTCGCCGGAGGATTTTGAATTGACGCGCGACTTGATCGCAGCGGGCAGGCTACTCGATATTCCTGTACTCGATCACCTGATTATCGGCAGATCCGGCTGGCAGTCGTTAAAGGCACTGGGTATTGCTTTCGCTGATTAAACTACGATGTACCCAAATCGGCCAAGAGCATCATATCACTGACTTCAATATCGTATTGATGGCCGGATGCTTTGAACTGAACGTCGATGATGGTAATTGGGCGCTGCTCGGCAAGCTGCTCAGGATTCGTCAGGAGATTTAACAGGTTGCCGCTGTCATAGGTAAACCACGCTTTTTCGTTGATGCGTTCGTGTTCTTGCAAACAGCTATTGCACTGAAGTGGGAAGTTACGGTCGGGATCAACACGGGCGTAGAAGCCGTGATACCAGCGGTGCAACTCGCCGTTTTTATCCAGATATTCCACTAAAAGCATCAACGGGCATTCGCTGCCGTCTTGACCGCACGTGCTTAAAGACTGGTAGTTAATCCTAAAGGTGGCACGTAAACTGATGTAATTAAAACTCGCGACGTTGCGGCCTTCCCCCCATGAACGCACGCAACCGGTTTCGCCATGCGAGGTGGCATCTTCGGCACGTACCAAACGCAAGACAGTGCGCCCATCGCTCATTTGGGGGACGGCATACCCCTGCGGAATACTATTGTCCTTACAGAACCAATCGCTGTTAAAGGGCTGCGTGAAACCGACTTGTTCTGTTGAAGGCGCGTTCAGCGAGTCCTGAAAAATAACATCGCTTAACAAGTTGGTGTAGGTTGCAGAGACAGTGACATCCATTGCACTTTCGGCATAGGTGATGAGTGCTTGACTATTGGACGGAACAGCGCGGCCAATATCCACATTTGCCGGTTTTAAAATGATGTCGCCGTCTTGGTTAATCACCTGTACGCGAGTATCCGAGGCACGCACAATATATTGCCCCCCCGCGCGTACATAGATGAGATCGCCCGCATTCGTGATGATACTCATGTTGAGCTGGTGGGCTAAATCTTTGGGCGAAAAGATCATTAATTCGCCACGGAAGTCTTGCAGTTCAATGGTGTATTCACCCCTACTCCACTGAAAACGCGGGCGCAAACCACGCACTAAGCGCACGGACGTATCACCGCGCAAGGTAATGGCGGCAATGAGGGGTTTTTCACGCTGCTGGTCACGTAAGAAGACCGTTACTTGCGACAATGGGTCGGTACTCAATCTATCGTTGTTGGCAACTCCGGCACTCGACCTGACGGACTCTTGTCCTGAAATACCGCCACTGCCTCGCGCGACCTCAAGCACCCCTTCCAACGCGACGGTCGACTGAAAAAAGAAGTAGATGAGGCCAACACCAACGACTAAACAGATGGTGCAAAAGACGGCGAAAGATAGGAGCATGACCCCCCAAGCACGGCGCTGCGGATCAATAGTTGAGCGTGAGGTAACGGGTTGGGGGGGAGCAATATTTGCCAAGTTCAGAACCTTTATTTACCCAGCAACGAACGTGGGCATTATAACATACCGATTTAGTAACCGGGGAGCCTAATTGCTTAGTAGAACAGATGGCAGCATTGATCTCGACGCACCAGTGACGTTCATGTATAATGTTCTCACATATTCAAATACATTTTAGATGGAGAATAGGCCATGTCTGGACATAGTAAATGGTCTACAATCAAACGTAAAAAGGGGGCAGCCGATGCCCAACGCGGTAAGATTTTTACCCGTTTAGCGCGGGACATTATGATCGCGGCACGCGAGGGTGGCGGCGACGAAAACTCCAACACGAAGCTCAAGCTGGCAATCGGCAAGGCGAAAGCTAGCAATATGCCCCGCGAAAACATCGAACGTGCTATTACACGCGGCACGGGCGGCGGCGACGGCGAAATGCTCGAAGAAATCACCTACGAAGGTTACGGGCCGGAAGGAGTCGCGTTCCTGATCGACGTGATGACCGACAACAAGAACCGCACGTTAGCTGAAGTTAAGCGGGTCTTTAACCGCGCGGGTGGCAGCCTCGCCTCGGCGGGTGCAGTCGGTTGGCAGTTCGAGAAGAAGGGGTTCATCACCTTAGGGGGTGAAAAACTTGATTTCGACACCGTGTTCATGACGGCAGCGGAAGCGGGCGCTGACGACGTAGTGGACGAGGACGGCACGATTGTGGTTTATACCCCGCGTGAAATGTTCTCGGCAGTCGAAACCGCGCTGAGTGATAATGGCTACGAAATCAGCGAATCCGAACTGCGTTGGGAAGCCAAGAACGAGAGCGAAATTGCGCTCGAAAAAGCGGTGCAAAACATGAAGTTGATGGAACAACTTGAAGAACTGGATGATGTGCAAGGTGTGGCCTCCAACCTCGCCATTACCGACGACGTTCTCAACGCGCTTGAAACCGCCTAATGATAAGTCTGGGCATTGATCCGGGAACAGCGACCGTCGGCTACGGCGTGGTCGAAGAATTACGCGATGGCTCGTTACAGGCTATCGCGTATGGCGTTATTACCACTGAGGCCCATACGCCGATGTGGGAGCGGTTGAAGATTATTTATGACGGCATCTCGGAACTCGCGAAGACCTACCAACCTGACCGAGCGGCGGTAGAAGAAATGTTTTTCGCCAAAAATGTGACTACGGCGATTACGGTTGCACAAGGTCGCGGGGTGATTTTGGCGGCGCTCGCGGGGGCGAAGCTGCCGATCAGCGAATATAAGCCAAATAATATCAAACAATCCATCGCCGGATTTGGCGGTGCGAAAAAACCCCAGATGCAAGAGATGGTTCGCATTTTGTTGGGCTTGAGTGAAATACCGCGCCCTGACGATGCGGCAGACGGCTTGGCGATTGCGATTACGGATTTGCATAACTCACGATACGACAGCTACATCGACTAACTTACGGGATACCCATATATGATCGCGAGTATTCAGGGCATGGTCGCGGCCACTGGCAAAGACTACGCTGTTGTGACCACAGGTGGCATCGGTTACAAGGTGTTTGTCCCCTTTCACACCTTGGAACGCCTTCACAGCGAGAATGAAGCCTATCTACATACAACGCTAATCGTACGCGAAGACTCGTTGACGCTGTACGGGTTTGCGACGACGACCGAGCGCGACGTGTTCGACATCCTGATTAGCATCAGCGGCATTGGGCCGAAAACCGGACTGGCGATCATGAGTACACTCACGCTGGACAGCCTGAGAAACGCGGTGGTGGCGGAGCGGGCGGAAATTCTAACGCGCGTGCCGGGGATTGGGAATAAGTCGGCACAGAAAATCCTGATCGAGTTGAAAGACAAACTCAAACTCGGTATGGATACCGCGCCTGTTTCGACATTTGATGATGTCAACAGCGATGTACTTGATACGCTGGTGGCGCTGGGATACAGCATTGTAGAAGCGCAAACGGCCATCCAATCGCTACCCAAGAACGCACCGCAGGATGTTGAAGAACGGGTGCGTTTGGCACTTAGTTATTTCGCTTAACCAACTTATACAAACGACGAGCATATGGATAACCAATTGATCGGCAAACGTGTTGATGTCCTCGATAAGGGCTGGGTCGAGCTTATTGACCTGATGCCTCACCCGGCCTCGAATATTAGCGGCGACCTCGCCATTGTGAACGCGGCGCGGGTCAGCTTTATGGGCGAAAGCAAGGGGCCGGAAAAGGATAAGAAACTCCTTTTTTATCTCCTGCGGAATCATCACACCAGCCCATTTGAGATGGTGGAGTTCAAATTCCGTGTGCGTGCGCCGTTGGTTACGTGGTGGCAGTGGGTGCGCCATCGCACATGGAACTTCAACGCGCAGTCTGGTCGCTATACGCCATTTGAGGAAAACGACTTTTATGTGCCGGATGTGTGGCGCAAGCAGGCGGCGAGTAACAAGCAAGCGAGTGAAGGCGAGGTTGACATTGCGACCAACGCCGCACTGACGGCAAAACTCAATTCGCTTTATGAGCAGAGTTACAAGCTGTATGAAGAGGCACTTCAAGCGGGTGTCTCGAAGGAAATGGCGCGGTTATTCTTACCGGGTTTTAGTGTCTACTATACATGGGTCGCTAAGATCGACGCGCATAACCTGATGCAGTTCATGCGGTTACGGATGGCGGGTGACGCGCAGTATGAAATCCGCGTGTATGCGGATGCGATTTATGAAGCGTTCTTCAAGCCGGCGCTGCCGTGGACGGCTGAGGCTTTTGAAGAATACATCGTGAAGCAGCCCAGCAAATAACAAAAAGGAGAGGCCAAGCGCCTCTCCTCCCTGAAGTTTATCTCTAAACAGTGTCCAAACTTATGGTGCCGGTGACATATCGCCCGTGACGGCAAGGCACATTTGACGGAGCAGCGAGTCTTCTGGATAGACGCGCCATGCGTAGCGCTGACCGGCTTCAAACTGATCGGGTTTGAAGGTGTAGGTTGGCTCGATGGCGTAGTCGAAGAAAATTTCCTCGTTAAAGCCATTTAGAACGCTGATGCGATAGCGGGAAGCCCCATCGACAGTAACCCAATACACTTGAGATGGTGTTCCCTCTACGAAGGTGGCTGCGCTTTGTTCACGGTCAACGTCAAATGGGCCACATGCCACTAAAGTCGGCAGCGCGGTAAACAGCGGAATTGGTGTTTCGGTCGGCGGAACAGGTGTTATGGTCGGTTCTGGTGAGGATGTCCACGTTGGGGGCAAGGTTGCGCGTACCGAAGGTGGGTTCGTCGGGGCGGCGGTGGGTTCGTCGGGCGCTAATGTCGCGGTGGCAGGGGAAACTGACTCGGGTGTTGGCATCAATGTGGGTAAGGCTTCCTCAGGTTGAGGCGTGCAGGCTGCGATCAGTGCCAATATCATCAGGATCAAAATCATCTGTTTCATTCAAGCCCCCTGCTAGACATCCGGCAGCGTCGCCGTCGAATAACCATTTACAATAAGTACCAGTACAAATAATGAGACAATCGCCCCGAAAGCAACATAAACAATCAGTGTAGGTCGTTCAGGCGGTGTTTCCCCGCGCGTGCCAACCAACAACCACCAGCCTACAACATACATTATTATACCGAAAGCTGCCGCGATAAAAGACGGAAGAATACGGGTTTCTTCGGAATAGAAATTGGCGATGTAGATACTATCGCTCAGTGGAAAAACAGCAGCAGTCACGGCAAGCGCAAAAAAGGTCGCCACCAGAATACGAACAATGCGCGACCAACCCAGAATGCGCTGCATCAAGGCCGTCACGAATGGCAGCGGAACGGATGGTTGAGCGCGGTCAGCACGCACCTGTTTGAGTGATTTACCCGACTGCTTGCTCATGTTGATTGATCTTTCGGCGGCTTTTGCCAGTGCATGAGGTTCGGCGTATTTTGGTCGGCGTTAATCATGAACGATGAGCCGCGTTCGAAATAGTCGCGCATAGTGGTGCGGGCGGGTTCTTGAATGCCGACCTCATCGATTGCCTCGCACATATGGGTAAACCAGTGATCGCGCCCTTTTTGGTCGATGACGAACGGCGCGTGACGCATTCGTAAGCGGGGATGACCACGATCCTCAATATACTGCGTCGGGCCGCCAAAAAACTGGATTAAAAAGAGCATCTGCCAATATTTACCCGGTTCCAAGTCTTCAGGAAACATCGGACGCAGATATTCATCGGCTTCAACGCGCTTGTAGAAGGCATCAACGAGGCGGCGAAACGTCTCTGTGCCACCAATCATTTCGTAAACGCTTTGTTCGGTTTCTGTCATTGTGAGTGTTCCAATGGTTTACCAACTATAAAAGTGTGGCTGGACAATTAGGGGCATACGAGTACAATCTTTCGTCTGAACACGTTACGCACAGGCCTTCTGCAAGGAGCATTGGACATGAAAGCATCTCAGCATCGGGTGGGTATTGCTGCCCTGCTAGCGCTAATACTCAGTTTTAGCTTGACGTTAGCGCAAGATAACAGCGGCATTACTGTCGCGGGTTCGGGCATTGTTTCGCCCATTTTCGATGCGCTGACACAAGCAAGCAACGTCACGGTCGATGTTACCTCAGAAGTAACCGGTACACGGGTTGGCTTCGAGCGTTTATGCCAAGGCACAACGGATGTTGCCACTTCTAACCGTGCCATTTCAAGTGATGAGAATACAAACTGCACGAACAATAACGTTGATTATACCGAATTATTGATTGCACAGAACATTGTGGCTTTCATTTCTGCGGCAGATGCGCCTTACGCACAATGTTTGACGATCAACGAACTCAATTCCGTTTTTGCACCCAGCGCCCAAGCAGCAAACTGGAATGCGGTTAACCCTGCCAATGGCGATACTACGTTGAGTGTCATCGCACCAGCAGCTACAACGGCCACATTTGCGGTACTCGACGGCGTGGTTGAAGGTGATGGCCTTCGCAGCGATGCGACTATTGTTGATAATGAAGCGGATATCGCGGCAGCGGTTGCCCAAACCCCCGGTGCAATCGGTGCGATAAGCCTGCCCCTCGCGAGTGCAGCAGGCAGCAGCGTTCGGATTTTGCAGCTTAATGCCAATGACAGCTTCGGCTGCACGACTCCTTCGGCAGAAGCGGTGGAACAACGCACCTATTCAGCAGAAACCCCATTGTACGTTTACGTGAACCGTGCAAGCCTCAGCAAAACCGGATTGACTGAAGTGCTGACTTATATGATTAGCCCCGAAGCGGCAACGGTTATCAATGACGGTGGATTGGTTGCACCAACGGCAACCATCGCCGAAGCCAACAAGGTCGCTTTGGAAGGTACGGGCAACACCCGCCCCTTCAGTGAAGCGGCGACCTCGTTCCAAATTCCTTTGGATGTTAGTGGAACGGTCACGATTGCGGGGGCGGCAAGCGCATCCGATTACATTAAAAATCTATCAGCCGTTCTCACATCACAATATGCGGGTCTCGTACCCGATACCAAGCTCAGTGGACAATCCGCAGGGCTGCGCCGGATGTGCAACGGCGAAATCGACATCGTGGTAGTGAATGGCGCGTTGAATGCTGACCAAACCGCCGCGTGTGATGCTAATAATATTAAGACGCTCAGTATCGAACTAGGCAAGCAGGCGGTGGTACTGGTTTCCAACGCCGCAAGCGATTACCTGACCTGCTTGACGACTGAGCAACTGACCATCGCTTGGGACGCAGCCTCGGCAAATACCATTACAACATGGAACCAAGTTGATAGCAGCTTCCCTGAGACGGCGATTACCCTGTTTGCGCCTACCGAGGGCAGCAGCCTGACGGACATCCTGATGGAAAGCGCCAGCGGCAAGCCGCTCACCAGCCGTAACGATAGTGATATGCGCGATGACGTTCTTTACCGTGCGGCTGCAACAGCCAATGTTGAAGGTGCGCTGACCTACATGAGCTGGGGTGATTACCAGAAGGTTCTGGCGAATAATCAGGAACGCATTCAATTGGTGGGTGTCAACGCAGGAAATGGCTGTGTTGTTCCGAGTGAAGCGACTTTCGCAGACGCGACCTACCCGCTGCTGCGTGATACGCAACTGCTGGTGAAGACAACGTCACTCACCAATCCGGCAGTGCAATCGTTCCTGTGGTTCCTTGCCAGCGACAGCAACTACGGGCAATTCGAAGATGTCGGTTTAATGGGTGTGAATTTCGGCAGTTTGCCCGCACTGCGCCAGACGCTGCAAAAGGCTTTCGCTGATGCCGCGACCGCTGCACAGACCGTTGCAGAAGCCACACCAGAAGCGACCGGTGAAGCGACAGCAGAAGCATCTGCCGAAGCCACAAGCGAAGCAACCAATGAGGCAAGTACGGAAGCTACGGCTGAGGCAACCGCATCCAGTTAAGTTCGATGATTGTTTGAATGCCAACACCTCTACCAAACCAATGTGGTAGGGGTGTTGTGTTTTAAGCTGTGCTATACTCCCGAACAATTGACCTAAATGTTGACCTCAGACTTGAATTGGAGAACCCTCATGCGTGGTGAGTTTGTCGCGCTTGATTTAGAAACAACAGGCTTAGACTCGACAGCAGATGCGATCATTGAATTTGGGGCGGTTCGCTTTCAAGATGGTATCGTCACAGCAGAGTACTCGACCCTGATTAACCCCGGTCGACCGATACCACCCGAAATTACGACGCTGACCGGAATCAAGGATTCCGACTTTCTATCGAAGCCCCACAAACCCGGTGAACCCGCGCACCCACCTGCCCCATCGCTCAACCACGTGCTGCCCGCCATCCAAAGTTTCGTCGGAAACGCGCCGATCATCGGGCATAACATCGGATTTGATCTAGGCTTCTTGTACCCGCACGGGTTATTCCAAAATAATCTCTCGATTGATACTTACGATCTGGCAGCAATTCTTTTGCCAGCGGCCAACCGGTACAGCTTATCCAGTCTTTCCCAGCAGCTCAAAATCGAACTCACCGAGGCACACCGCGCACTGCATGATGCCCGTGCCTCGGCGCTGCTGTACTGGGAAATGTGGAAGCACATTCAAGCGCTGCCGTACGATCTGGTGCGCGAAATTGTGAGTATGTCACAGGGAATCGATTGGAACGCGCGGATCGTATTTGAATATGCGCTGGAACAGATGAAAGCTGTTTCCAGTTCACCGACGCTTTACATACCGACTGTGCAGGACATCAACACCACAGGCGAAATCCACGAGGCTGCCAAACCTGAAACGACTGACATCGACCACGTTCTCGGCAGTGACGGTACGCTGGCAAAACGGATGGCGGGGTACGAGGCTCGCCCCGGCCAAGTGGAGATGGCTCAGAAAATTAGCGAGGCGTTCAACTCGAACAGCCACCTCCTCATCGAAGCAGGAACGGGTATCGGCAAATCACTTGCGTACCTTGTGCCGTCGATATTATGGGCAACACAACATAAGCAGCGCGTGGTTATTTCGACCAATACCCTCAACCTACAAGAACAGCTTATCGCGAACGATATTCCATTGATGCGGGAGATTATCGCTACACCGTTTGATGTGGCTGTACTTAAAGGCCGAAGCAATTACTTGTGCCTTGAGCGCCTGACGGAAATGCGCCGCCGCAGACCGGCTACCGTTGAGGAAGTGCGTGTACTGGCGAAGATATTGGTCTGGCTGACGCAGGGCGGGAGCGGGCAAAAGAGTGACATCAATATTCGCGGGTTTGGGGAGCAGGTCATCTGGCAGCGGTTGAGTGCGGATGAAGAAAGCTGCACAGCAGAACATTGTGCTGCGGCGGTTGGCGGGAAATGCCCGTATCATCGCGCCCGAAAATTAGCCGAAAGCGCGGATGTCGTTATTGTGAATCATGCGCTTTTACTAGCGGATACGGTTTCCGAAAACAACGTCATACCGGATTACCAGCATCTCATTATTGATGAAGCACATCACCTAGAAGAAGCAGCTACCAATAGTGTTTCTAACCGATTAGACGAATCAGCCATTAAGTATCACTTGCACAGCATTGGGAGCAGGTCGCGAAGCACCATCGGCGAGTTGATTGAGGCGATTGAAAAGCATGTCCCCTTGACGGAAAGTAAACGACTGCTGGATTTCCTAAAGGATATGCAAAGCAGTATTCTCATCATGGATAAGCACATCGCTAACCTGTTTGCAGCTTTCCGCCCTATTGCCTATCGAAATGATTTTGAAGGCAGCGTTATTCTGCGTATCAACGACGACATCCGGCAAAAAGCCGAGTTTGGAACTGTCCGCGAACAATGGACTATCGTCAGTGATTTTCTGTCGGCTCTTGAGGCAGGGTTGCAACGCCTTCCGGGAGCGATTAACCGGCTCAAACGATACCCCATCGCTGACCTTGATAACTTTGCACGGAGTATTGAAGCGGGTATCCACTATTTGCGCCAAACGAAGCACAGTTTTGAGGCGGTGATTCTCAATTCAGACCCTACGCTTATCAGTTGGATTCATGCCAATCCTAACTATGGTGTTTCGGTCAACACGGCCCCTAGCAACGTCGGTTCGCTGCTTGAACAACAGATTTGGTCAAAGAAACAATCGGTCGTCTTAACCAGTGCGACATTACAGACAAATAACGGGTTCGGGTACATTCAAAATGCGCTCGGCACTGAAACGTTTGAAACAGCAGCTATCGGATCGCCGTTTAATTACCGCGAATCAACACTCGTCTTTATTCCGAATGATATGCCCGACCCGAATGAACGAGGGCGTTATCAGCAGGGTGTGGAACGGGCGATCATTGAACTAGCAGCCGCATTGGATGGCCGCACGCTGGCGCTCTTTACCAGTTACACGCAGCTCCAACAAACTGCCCAAGCCATTCGCCCACGTTTGGCGTTGGGCGATATTACGGTATACGACCAACTCGATACGAACAATCGCCAAGCGCTCCTTGAGAATTTCAAGACGACCGAAAAAGCAGTGCTGCTTGGGACCAAGAGTTTTTGGGAGGGGATTGATATACCGGGGTCGGCGCTGAGTGCGCTGGTGCTGACGAAGCTCCCTTTCCCTATTCCAACTGATCCAATCGTGAGCGCCCGTTCGGAAGTATTTAAAGACCCGTTCAATGAGTACACATTACCCGAAACGATTCTTCGCTTCCGGCAGGGGTTTGGGCGATTAATACGCAAGCAATCCGACCGCGGCATCGTGGTGCTGCTCGACAAGCGGCTGATGAGCAAAAGCTACGGGCAAAGTTTCTTGGATGCGCTGCCTGACTGCACAATCCAATACGGCACGTTACAGACACTACCGGCTGCCGCACAAAAATGGCTCAATTCCGATATATAGCTTATGTCGCATTAAGACTTCAATGCTAAAATAACGGTATTAACTTGTCAGATTGAGGTAGGCATATGCGTACACCGGCGGGCAAAGACTGCCAGCATTACCATGAGGATTTTCATCGCGGCAAGAATGTTCAAGAATGCCGACTGGTGAAGGACAACCCTGCGTCACTGCGCTGGAAGCCGAGTGACTGCAAAAATTGTCCGATCCCTGAAATTTTGAACGCCAATGCGAGCCAATACCTCGAACTTGAACTCACGATTAAACCCAAGCTGCTGGGCTTAGGCAGACAGAATGAAGTCAAGGCATCGTGCCTGAAACACCGTATCTCGATTAGTGACCCTTACGTTGGATGCCCGAAATGTAATGAGGAACGCCCCGGCCTGAAGTTGTTCTGGGCGGCGCTTGAGGATGACGAGCAATCGTAAGCGCACAAAACACGCTAAACGTTCGGACTTGGTATGGATATGATATGAACCTCGTTTGTGCGTGTTTTTTGATACTATAATGAGAAATTGAGTGTCAAATATCGTGTGTATATTCAGTGAAGCCGATTCTCAAAGCATTATCCATACTCATCGTTAACCCCAACCCCGATTTTATTTACCAACTCACGAGCGATGGGAAATATTCAGCCTCGCATACAACCTTTGCAGCGAATGCAACCGACGCGCGTATCATCCTGCAAAGTGACCGACCGCAAGTCATTATCGCCAATGATGACTGCGACAAAATCCCCAAATTGTTCCGTGAGATTCTCTCAGTTTTTACTCCGCGTGAACGCCCTTTATTGGTCATTGTGACTGATGCCCCTTTCGCCGAACTCTTTGAAGTCAGCGATCAAATCGTTGCGCGAAGTCAACTACCCTATATCTGGCAGATCATTGAAGCCCTCCTCCTACGGGGTGATAAAGCCAACACGTTTGAAAAACGCTGTGTGGAACTTGAGTCGGAAAATAAGCTGCTCCGAGATGAATTGTTTCAAGTCGGCAAAACCGCGCGGGAAATCAGCATGATTAAGCAAGCGGTTGTTCACAGTGTTAGCCATGAACTCCGCACACCGATGTTGCAGGTGAAGTCGGCGGTGGCGTTACTGAAAGAGGATGAGGGAGCTAACCGGCTCATCGTTGATCTGGCGATGGGCGCAATCACCCGTTTAGAAGGCGGCATTCGTAACGTCACGCTACTGAATGAATTGATGAGCGAGACACTTGATACCGAAGCCTTCGAGCCTACTCTCGTCCTTCATATCCTTGAGGCGGCACTTCGCAACTTAGGCAAGTCTTGGGAACACAAAGAGGCGATTACCCGTGTCAAGATTGACGTAAACCCAACGAACGCTTCGGTTTTGTGTGATCGGCAGCGAATCATCGTCGCGCTACAACTCCTTCTCGATAATGCTATCAAGTTTAGTAAGGATGAGGTTACGGTTAGAGCAACCACAGAGGGGCAAAAAGTACACATCACGGTTCAAGATTACGGGATCGGTATTCCGCAAAAACACCTTGAACAGATATTCGAAGCGTTTTATCAGGTGGATGGCTCATCCACACGCTCTTATGGGGGAATGGGTATCGGGTTAGCGATTGTGCGGTTGATTATGGAACAACACCATACAACGGTGGAAATTAACTCTGTCCCCGAAAAAGGCAGCCAGTTTACATTCTCCTTATCCACGCCTGACTATACGAATTTCAATAACGTGGATGCTGATTGACATACCATGATGTTTGCTTGACAAACGAATCGGCATTCCCTATACTTGCCACTTAATTTGCAGCCTTCAAGACCCTGCCCCCTTGAATATTTCTCCCCATTATTGAGAGAGAGTTTTTCATGTCTGAGAGCATTCAGAACTTTATTGGTGGAAAGTGGATACCCGCCCATTCTGGTGAAACTTTCCTCACTTATAATCCTGCTACCGAAGCGGCTATCGCCCCGGCACCTAAGAGTGCGGCAGTAGATGTCGAAGCAGCCGTTAAGGCCGCAAAAAGCGCCTATAAGAGTTGGCGTTTAACGCCCGCACCCCGTCGGGGTGAAATCCTGTACCGGGTCGCTCATTTGCTGACGGAGCGTAAGGAAGAACTCTCGCGGCTGATGACACAAGAAATGGGCAAGATTCTGGCGGAAACACGCGGCGATGTACAAGAAGCCATCGACATGGCCTACTATATGGGCGGCGAAGGGCGGCGGTTGCTCGGCTATACGGCCCCAGTCGAAATGCCCAACAAGTTCGGTATGGCAATGCGCGATTCGGTGGGTGTGATCGGGTTGATTACGCCGTGGAACTTCCCAATTGCGGTACCCAGTTG
>Ga0209460_1001213_pt1 | contig 16109 bp, 14 predicted proteins | sample EBPBio132013_DNA_FD_185868 | JGI IMG/M metagenome (GOLD analysis project Ga0209460, IMG submission 185868) | Wastewater treatment Type I Accumulibacter community from EBPR Bioreactor in Madison, WI, USA - Reactor 2_5/13/2013_ DNA (SPAdes)... | ecosystem: Engineered > Bioreactor > EBPR >...
GCCCTGATTTTGAACGCGATTGATACCCGTATCGGTGGCGTACTGATTCGCGGCGAACGGGGTACGGGTAAGTCGACGGCTGCCCGCGCCCTTGCGGTACTCCTGCCCGAAATCGACGTGATTGCGGACTCGCCCTTTGGTGACGACCCCAAGCGACCGGATACCTGGTCGGACCAGATCCGCGAACGTTATAGCAATGGCGAGCAGCCACCCGTTGAGAAGCGTCGTATCCGCTTCGTTGACCTGCCTGTGAGCGCGACCGAAGACCGCGTGGTGGGTACGCTGGACATCGAAAAAGCGATTCAGAAGGGCGAACGCCACTTCGACCCCGGTGTTCTGGCGAACGCGAACCGCGGTATCCTGTACGTGGACGAAGTGAACCTGCTCGATGACCATGTGGTTGACCTCCTGCTGGACTCGGCGGCGATGGGTGTGAATGTGGTCGAGCGTGAAGGCATCAGTTTCAGCCATCCGGCGCGGTTTATCCTCGTCGGGACGATGAACCCCGAAGAAGGCGATCTGCGCCCGCAGCTCCTTGACCGTTTTGCCCTCTCGGTGGAAGTTCATGGTATCGGGGATGCTGGCGAACGTATGGAAATCCTCCAGCGGCACATCGCTTACGAGGAAAACGCCGAGAAGTTCCGGCAAGATTGGCAACCAGAAGAACAAAAGATTACGGATCGGATCGCAGCCGCGCGTGAGATCGTGGACGATGTGGAATACACACGGCGCGATCTGTACACCATTGCCACCCTGACCGGCGGCCTGCACATTGACGGTCATCGTGCCGACCTCGTGATTTTGAAGGCGGCACGCGCCCATGCGGCGTGGATGGGACGCACACACCTCGAAAACAGTGACATTCTGCTGGCGGCTGAGTTAGCGCTCCCGCACCGCTTGAAGCGCGGTCCGTTCTCCGACGCGCAGATGAGCAGCGCGGCGCTCCAAGAGAAGATGGAACAGGTGTCTTCTGAATGGGGCGAAGGCGACGAATCAACCGAACCGACCGAGAGCGACGAACAAAACGCTGTCAAAAAAAAAGCCAATCCGTAGCTAACGACAGCCAGCAAGAGCAGCCCGACTTCGGCCAAACCGACCCTACCCCCCAGAACGTATTCAACAACAGTGATGCGTACTGGTGGGAGGGTGGTAAGAAGGTCGAAGCCGGGGAGCAGTTCGCCCCGCGCAAACTCCAAACCAACCTCGACAAGCTGACCCGTAAGCACGCCGGACGGCGGTCACGCACGCACACCGACCGGAAGCGCGGGCACTACATTCAAGCACGACCGGCAGGGAATAAAACGGACGACATCGCCTTCGACGCGACGTTACGGGCGGCTGCACCGTTCCAAAAGCAGCGGGCGGAACAGCTCAAAGAAAGCGGCATGGCGTATGCCCTGAAAAAGAGCGACCTGTACCGCAAGGTGCGGGTGCGCCGTACCGCGAACCTGATCCTATTCGTGGTGGATGCGTCGTGGAGTATGGCGGTGAGCGAACGCATGAACGCCACTAAAGGCGCGATTTTGTCCCTGCTCACGGATGCGTACCAACGGCGCGACCGCGTGGGGTTGATCGTGTTCCAGAAAGACCGCGCGAGTATGATCCTGCCCCCGACGAACTCGGTGACGCTGGCGACCAAAGCGCTGGCGAATATTCCGGTGGGCGGTAAGACACCGCTTTCGGCGGGTCTGATTTTGGCGTACGACACGATCAAGCGTGAAAAAACCCTACACCCGGATATTGTCCCCCTGATGATCCTGCTTACGGACGGGGCGGGGAACGTGTCGGTTGGGACGCTACCCCCACAGGAGGAAGGCAACCGGATAGCCGACCAGTTCAAGAGCGAACACATTAAAACGGTGACGATCAACATGGAGCATGTGGCGTTCGACCAAGGGCTGGCGAGCAAGCTGGCGGAACGCATGGGCGGGCCGTGCTACAGCCTCGGTCAACTGCGGGCGGAACTCCTTTACGAAACGGTCAAGAAGGAAATCGGGGATCGGTAGTTGGAAGTTGCAAGTTTTAAGTTCCAAGTTGAAAGACTAAAGATTCAAGTCCGACCCCACCCTAACCCTCCCCGTAGTAACAGGGAGGGAATAAATCTAGAAACAGTAACCACGATAAAGGGGTGTGAAAGCACTCCTTTTTGATTCGCAAAATTCGTCAAATTCTGCAAATTCGGACGATTTATTGGCGAACTTTCCGACGATTCGGCGGCTGCACGGGAGCGTTTTGCGGCAAAAGTGGTGGAGGTCTGCCGCTGCTGTCGTTGCTGCAAAACAGTTGTCAGTCAACAGTTTTCAGTTGACAGTTCAATGCAAAGGCGCAAAGATACAAAGATCGCAAAGTAGTCAATGAAATACCCGCTGAGTTGCAGAATTATGGTATTCAACTACACTTACAGTATAGCACATATTTTCGGCTTTAGGGTGAACATTTGGTCTCTTTTAAGCGATGAGTTCACCAACCGTTTTGAGGGAGTGTGATTATTAAATCGGTTGGTGGATGGTTAGAAAGTGGTTTGTAGGGAATAAACCCTCACCCCAGCCCTCCCCCGCAAGCGAGGGAGCAAAACAGAAGGCGGGCGTTTTGCTAAATGAACCGACAAAAATCAACCAATATAGTTGAGGGCATATGCAAGTTAAGGATGTGTTGGCGGAGTTGGAGCGGTTAGGCGACCCGAAGGTGAAGGCGATCAAGGCGGGGTTCGCGATTACAGCGGAAAACTCGCACGGCATATTCTTGAAAGATATTAAGGCGCTGGCGAAGCGCATCGGGCGGAACGATGCACTGGCGCTGGAATTGTTCGACACGGGTGTTTACGAGGCGCGAGTGCTGTGCAGTAAGATTTTTACGCCGCGCAACGTGACCGAAGCGCTGATGGAAACGTGGTCAGCGACCTTCGAGAACTGGGAAATCTGCGATACGTTTTGCATGGGCTTTCTGGGGACAACACGATTCGCCGTGCCGAAGGCGTTTGAGTGGGCGGAGCGTAAGGGCGAGTTCCAGAAGCGGGCGGGGTTTGTGCTGATGGTGGCACACTCCTTCACCGACAAACACACTACCAATGATGTATACCAGAAGTTCTTTCCGGTGATGGTGGCACACGCGAACGATGAACGGACGTATGTGATGAAGGGGATCAATTGGGCGCTGCGGCAGGTGGGCAAGCGCAATGCGGATTTGTACCGCGAGGCGCTGGAGGTGGCACAGACGATTCTGGCGCTGGATACGAAAACGGCGCGGTGGATTGCGAAGGATGCGATTCGGCAACTCCAAAGCCCGACGGTGAGCATAAAGAATTACCCGAGGGCGATATATGGGAAGTGAGAATAAAAGCCATTTAACGCAAAGGCGATACCACACAACGGCACAGGAGTAGTTCCAAGAAAACAATGCGAATACAGACCCCCTCCGTCGCTAACGCGACACCTCCCCCGCAAGCGAGGGAGGACATCCGTTCAGCGGGTAAATCTCTTCGCACCATTAACTTGGTAGTGCTGAGGAAATATAAGGAAGGTCAGTGACCCTCCCCTAACTGAATGACCGATAACTTATTCGGGCTGCGCGTCCAACGTTTGCATCGACGGCAGCAGTTTACCTACAAGTGCGAGCGCCAGAATGCAGATGCCCGATAGTGCAAACCAGCGGTTCACACCTACTTGGTCAACAAATAGGCCGGGCAATATCAATACGACTGGCTATATTACCAACCCTACTCAAGACCCCACAAGCGGATTTGCCACAGGCAATTACTACGGCACAAACCTAAGGATTATCACCATGAATCAACATGTAAAAGCTATGTGGGTGCTTATAGTGGTGTTTTCCTTTAGTTTTACCACAAGCCAAATGAAGGCACAGCCACTTCCTACTAATACAATTTCAGCAATTAGTTGGCAGTCTAATCAGCAAAAAATCGCTGTTGGTCGGATAAATGGTTCGGTCGAGATTTGGAATGCGAACAGTGGTCAACTCTTTTTGACTTTGACCGGACATTCTCAGTCCATTAGCGGTGTTGCATGGAGTCCAGATGGTAATAAATTAGCCACCAGTAGTTCTGACCAAACCGTTCGCATCTGGAATACTACCACTGGTCAACTCCTGTTTACATTAGCTCATAGTGATGTGGTGACAGATGTTGCGTGGAGTTCTGACGGAAGCCGGATATTTAGTAATTTGGAGTTGCCACCCAATAATTTGTATGTTTGGAACGTCACAACGGGGCAAGTGATTAGTCAAGCAAGTGGTGGTGGTTCTCGCATTTTACCAAACAGTGATGGCAGCAAATTACTCTACTTAAGATCAAGTAACAATGTCGAGATTTGGAATGCTTCAACGGTTACGCAAATCAGTGGTTATTCTCAACCCAATACTGTCGGTGGCGATACATCTACCGGTACTTGGAATCCGAACAGTAATCAATTTGCGACTGGAACACTCAATGGGTTAGTCAAAATCTGGGATGCCTCTACCGGTGTAATTACCAACTCACTACAAGCGAATACTGCCTCAAACACGGGTCCTATATCACAGCGAGTAATTGATGTGAGATATAGCTTAGATGGGAGCAGATTGTCGAGTATTAGCAACGATGGGGCAATCAGAGTGTGGAATACTTCGACATGGGCTTTGATAACATCTTCACAATTACCCGGCACGATATATACGGCTGCTTTTAGCCCTGATGCAACAAAACTTGCTTTTGGTGGTGTGAACAGCGCCATCCAGATTTTCTCTGTATGCCCCTGCACGCTGTTTGGGACGAGCGTGCCTGCCAACCCCAGCAACATCGGCAACCCGCCAGCGGTCAATTTGGGGGTGGTGTTCAAGCCGAGCGTCAACGGGCAGGTGACGGGCATCCGCTTCTACAAGCTGGCGGGGAACGGCGGCACGCACAAGGGCTACCTGTGGTCAGCCACCGGGACGCAGTTGGGGAACGTGACGTTCAGCGGCGAGACGGCGACCGGGTGGCAAACGGCGACCTTCGCCACGCCGATTAATGTGACGGCGAACACGGTGTACGTGGCCTCGTACCACGCGCCGCAGGGACGCTTCGCCTACGACAACAACACCTTCACGACGGGGCGGAGTGTACTGCCGTTATACGCGCTGGCGACAGGCGAGACCAGCCCCGGCAACGGGACGTACATTTTCGGGGCGGCGGGGTTGTTCCCGAACGCGACCTTTAACGCCACCAACTATTGGGTGGATGTGGTGTTCAGCCCGACATAAACCCCACCCCAACCCCCATCAGCACGTTCGCATACGGACAATCATTGCTCAAGTTCAGATTGCCCGTTATCACTCCGCTGATAGCCCGTAGTAACAGGGAGGGGCTTTAAAGACCCTCCCCTACAAATGGGAGGCACAATCAAGTAGGGATAACCATGACATCGGATGCTCAAGCTCAACTGATACACGAAATCGGCACATTCATTCTCAGCAATTCTCCGACAGAGGGGCATGAGTGGGAAAAGTTAGCACTCGTGGTCGAATTTGACGAGGGAGCGCAGGGGATATATGGCTTCTATTATGATGCAGCAGGTTCAGCCTCCCCCGCTGCCATAAACGATTTTATCATTGTCGAAAAGGCTGCCGAACTGCGACAGGCGATGTCACAGGCTGACGGCAAATTGTGGCAGGCGTGTTTAATGCAACTGGTTCGCTCGACCAGCCGGTTTGTGGTGACGTTTGAGTATGATGACGCTGAACGCTGGCATGTCACGGCGCATACACTAGCCGCCGTCAAACAAGCGATACACCCACCGGACAATCTGTAGCGGGGGTGGGCTTTCAGCTATCGCGACTATAGACTGTAATCTCATAACCGTAGCTCTGCCAATCGTCCAGCACAGTTGGTAGGCGCAAGAGCTGCCGCGGCGAATACCATGCTTGGGAGTTTTTGTTCAGCACAAAACCGTGTTCGGCTAAGTAGCAAGCGTGCTGCGCTTGGCCGTTTGCATCCTGCCAGATGAGAACCGCATCGCTAAGGTCGGGTGTAGATACGCTTAAATCGGTTCGCAGTTGGTAGCCACGCCTCGCCAAACCCTGAAAGAAGGGTTCCTGATGCAGCCAGAAATTGGCGATGGTCCGGGCGGTGGCTTGGTCGTGGGTGACACAGGCCAAGGTGGTTGAAAAGCAGTTCGCCCCGCTGGTGGCGGCAAAGGTTCCGGCAAGCTGCCGCACGATGGGATTCGTGCAACGCGACGCATATTCCGACGATAAACAAACCGTCGGCGTATCCGATTGGATGTAGTCGATGAGCCACTGCCGGCGCACATCCGGCGTGAGCAGCGCCCAAATTTTGGTATCCAGCACCACGTAACGGCTGCCGGAAATGGTGACACAGCGCGGCTCGATTTCCACCGAAAATGGTGAGAGAAATTTTTCGACCTGCTCCCACGGGTAAACCTGACCGCGTTTGTGCTGACACTGCGCGGCAAGGAGCGCTTGTTGGGTGAGCAACGGGAGCGCATCAAACTGTGCCGAGGTGAGTAAAACCACCCACCCGGCATCATGGCTCACCGCATAGGTGGTGTAGGTATCCCGAAAGGCGAGATCAAAGCCAGCGGCAGAGAAGGTTTTACGGCTCAAGATGAGCGAGTCGGCAGGCAGATCAATATCAGCCACGTAAAAGTAAGGCGCGACCTCTGGGACGAGCAGCTTCTCCCACGACGCGAACTGATCCTCTGACACTTGGCAGCCCAACAGCGAATGCACCACGGTTAAGCCTGTGCGACGACGATGCGCCGGAATACGCTGAAGGTCAGCATCAGCAAGGCGAACAGGACAAGCGCACCGAGCAGGAAGGGCGCGGTCATGCCGTACTGCTGGTAGATGAGGCCGCCGAGCAGCGGGGCAATAGCATTCGCCAGTGTGACCAAGGCCGCGCTGAGACCGAGTGCCGCGCCATACTCGGTACGGGTGGCACGGTGGGTGATGAGCGCGTTCAGGCTGGGGCGGATGAGACCCGCGCCGACCGACAGCGGCACGAGGGCGACCAGCAGCCACAAGATGCCTCCAACCCCGCGATCCGCATCATCCGGCAGTTGAACGGCGAACTGGCCGATCATGGCTTCGGTGGCGCTGGGGGTGAGTTCTTGCACATCACGGGCGGCAATCGCTTTGACGTACAGTGGGTGCGGCTGCGCGGGGGTGAGGGCGAACAGCAACAGGCCGATGGCGAGGGTCGCCAGCGCGATCTGGGCGAGGCGCGTCTCTCCGTACTTTTGCTTCCATTTGGCGATGAGGCGTGTTTGCCCATAGACCAGCACGATACCGACGAAGATGAAGATCAACGAGTTGCCCTGCCCCAGTAAGCCGAGGCGGTTGAGGGTGAACAGGCCAAGCAAACTCTCGAAGCCGTAAAACACCACCTGTTGGGCGAACATCAACAGCATCAGCAGCCCCATTTGCGGACGCTTGAGGAGGCCGAAGTCTGGCAGCCATGTGCGCCACGCGAGGACGGAAGTTGATGCGGCAGCGGCGCGGCGTTGGGAAGCGGGAAGGGTTTCGCGGAACATGAACAGTGTAATCATGATCGAGATCAAGGAGTAGACGGCGGCAATCCACGCGGGGAGGGCGAGATTATCCGAAAATTCGAGGGCGATGAGCGAGATGGCGGGGCCGAACAGGAAACCCAACCCGAAGGCCGCGCCCGTTAGCCCCAAGCCCTGCGCCCGATTCTCATCAGTGGTGATGTCGCTGATGGCGGCTTGGGCGGTGGCGATGTTCGCGCCGAACAACCCGTCGATGAGGCGCGAGAGTATGACCATCCACAGCGAATTGGAGAGGGCGAGCAGAATGAAGCCGATGCAGGTGGTGATCTGGCTGACGAGCAGCAGCGGCTTACGCCCGTAGCGGTCGGAAAGCGCCCCCATGACCGGCACACCCAAAACCTGCGCCAGCGGGAAGGCGGCGGCGACGATGCCGATTTCCAGCGGCCCCGCGCCAAACTTGATGGCGTATAAATGTAGGAGCGGCAGGATGAGCGTCAGCCCCAGAATATCGACAAAGGTGAGGGCGAAAATCGGGAATACGGTGGCGTGGTCGAATTTGGGTCTGCTCATGACACTTGCTCGATAGATTACATTGTGAAAGATTGCGCGATAAGTATACCGCTTTGGAAAAGATGGGGGAATACCCATGCCAATTTACCACTAAGGCACAAAGAAAATAAGAAAACAGACTGAACCGCAGAGACGCAGAGGAACGCAGAGCAATACAGAGGAATGCAAGAAGGTTTAACCGCCAAGTCGCCAAGAACGCCAAGAAAATACAGAGAAATGCAAGAAGAATTAACCACAGAGGCACGGAGGACGCAGAGAAAGACATATTAACCGCCAAGTCGCCAAGAACGCCAAGAAAATGCAGAGGAATGCAAGAAGAATTAACCGCAGAGACGCAGAGAGACGCAGAGAAAGACATATTAACCGCCAAGTCGCCAAGAACGCCAAGAAAATGCAGAGGAATGCAAGAAGAATTAACCACAGAGGCACAGAGGACACAGAGAAATACATATTAACCGCCAAGTCGCCAAGAGCGCCAAGAAAATGCAGAGGAATGCAAGAAGAATTAACCACAGAGGCACAGAGGACACAGAGAAAGACGGAAGATTTAAACCGCAGAGTCCCTATGAAATAAGATCACACCCAAAGATGAAAATGGTTTCAGAGACCCCACCCTAACCCTTTCCATAGCAATGGGGAGGGAATAATACGGGATTTGGGCATATGACTTTCAGAGCAGACGCAGAGGAATACGGAGATCGGGATTGTGTTTCCTAAAGCGTAGGTTAGAAGTCCAGATGGGATGAGCGGGCATGTGCTAGAATCGCGAGTCTCGTTTATCGGTTAGGTGATCGATACCTATGCGGCGTTTTTTCTTTTACCTCAAACATGCGATTACGAATTTACGACACAGCGGACATTGGACAACGTTCGCTGTGTTTTGTGTTGCGGCAGGCGTGGCGACGGTGGTGGCGCTGCGGAGCTTAGGGTTGGCGATTGACGACTCGCTGATTAATAACCTGCGTCAGTACAACCACGGGGATATTAACGCCAGCAGCATTACGAACTTTGGCCCGTTTGCGGCCACATTCCAACGGGGCGAGGATGAGCGACAGGTGCTGCGACCGGATGCGATTGCGTGGACGCGCGATTGGGTAGCACAGCACAACGCGACGATGACGGCTTACGCGCTGGTGAGCAATTTACAACTCACGCCGTTTCACACTGATGGCTTCACCAAGCCGCAATTTACGAGTTCCTTCCTGATTGACCCGCAAACGTTTGATATTACTGGCGCGATCACGGCGATTGAACCGGCGGGTGTGCGGCTGAAAGACCTGTTTACGGGCGGCTATGATGTGGTCATCAGCCAGAATTTAGCCGAGGCGCAGGGGTTGAAGCCGGGCGACGAGGTGCGGGTGAGCGGCACTGACCAACCGTTCACGGTGCGGGGAGTCGTATCGACCGACACGGAAGCGAGCATCAATAATATCCTCGCATCATTTTTTGGCTTCGCGTATTTTGACGCGAAAAACGCCACCCTCCTCAATATGAACTCCAACCCGAATACGGTGGGTATCGTGATGCCAGAGGGCAGCTCGGCGGATGAGATCGAGGCAGCGGCGAATGAACTGACCTCGCTGACGATGTTCCGCGAGATCAACGCGACCCCGTGGCTGCTGGAACGCAACCAAGAACTGGCTGACCTGATCGGGCGATTCATTGTGACGATGGGGTTGGGGGCGATGCTGATTGGCGGTGTGGGCATCATGAATACGATGCTGGTGCTGGTCGGCAGGCGGACGATGGAGATTGCGGCACTGAAAACGTTCGGACTAAAGGGGCGGCAGATTGGGATGCTGTTCATGGGCGAGGCGTTCTTGCTGGGTATCCTCGGCAGCATATTGGGCGTGATCGTGGGGTTGGTGTTGAGCGGCGCGGTGAACGTGTACGGCGAGGCGTTCCTGCAACAGAAGCTGCCGTGGCGGGTTTACCCGGAAGCGATTCTGTACGGTGTGGTGCTGGGGATGGTGGTGACGGTGGTGTTCGGGGTACTGCCGATTGTGATGGCCGCGAAGGTGCGACCAGCGATTGTGCTGCGACCGAACGAAACGCATGTACCCCGCGCGAGCGTGATGCAGATGTTGGGGGCATTAGCCGTTGTGGTGGTGGTGCTGGGCGTGATCGCAGGGCAGATTATCGGGCCAGTGGTTGACCGCGCGGTGGACAGCATTATCGCGCCGCCCAGCCCGATTATTATCGGTATCGCGCTGGTGGCAGGGACAATGCTGGTGCTAGGGTTCCTGACAGGCGTGATGTGGCTGATCGTGTGGTTCATCGGGAAGCTGCCGACGTTGGGGCAAATCGATATGCGGCTGGCACTGCGTAACCTGTCGAGCAGGCGGCTGCGGACGGCGACCACGCTGCTGGCGCTGACGGCGGGGATGTTCGCATTGAGCGCGATTACGTATTTCGGCCTCGGTACGCGGGAGATTGTACGCTTCCAGTTCGCGCAGACGTTGGGCGGGAACGTGATGCTGGTGCCGCTGGTTCCCTCGGAAGTGGCGCAGACGTTTATTCAGGGGCTGCTGCGGCTGCAAGGCGGTGTGGAATACAGCACCCAATTGAATATTAATACGGCGCGGTTACGGTCGGTGAATGGGGAGCGGGTGCGGCTGGAAGGGACGATACGAACGCTGCCGCTGAGTGTGCTGACACGCGAGACGGATAACCCGGAGGTCACAAGTGGGCCGCTGCTGGCTGGGCGTGACCTGACAGATGACGACCGTGGGAAGAACGTGATCGTGATGACACAGCAGAACGCATTCGGCAACCTGATACAGGGTTTTGACTCGCTGGAAGAACTGGGGATCACGGTCGGGTCGATGGTTGAACTTTCGATTCAGGGGCGGCAGATGACGTTCGAGGTGGTGGGGATCGTGGGGACGGCGAGCCGCTTTACGCCGAGCATCGCGAATGCTTATATTCCACCGGGGATTGACGGGTTACGGTCGAACTACCGGATTAATGTGGTGCAGGTGGAACCGGAGCAAGTGGACGAGTTCCTGACGAACATCAATAAGATCCCGTTCGTATTCGCGGTGGATGTGTCGTTTATTGACGGCTTACTCAAGCGGGTGATCGACCAACTGGCGGCTATCCCGACGGTGGTGGGCATCCTCTCGCTGCTGGCGGCTGCGGTGATTATGGCGAATACGGTTTCGCTGACGATGCTGGAACGACGGCAGCAAATCGGGGTGCTAAAGGTGCTGGGACTGAGCCGGAAGCGGGTGCTGCGGGTAGTGCTGCTGGAAAACATCGTGATCGGGTTGCTCGGCGGGGTGCTGGGCATCGGGATTAGTTCGCTGGGGGTATCGATTCTGACGCTGATCGGGACAGGCTTTACGATCCCGATTCCAACCGAGGCGACGTTGATTACCATCGGGCTGGTGATCGCTTCGGTGGTGATCGCGTGGGTGGCGACGCTGGTGAGTGCGCGGGTGGCGATCCGTGAGACGGTGGCGAAAATCCTGCGGTATGAGTAGGAAAGTCTTTAGTCGATAGTCAATAGTCAATAGTCGATAGTCGATAGATCAAAACAAAGGCGATTCGAACCGCAGTGACGCAGAGGAACGCAGAGGAAGAAAAATACGGATTAGAGCCTGTCTGAATATTCTGTATTGGGTCATAACGGACGCGATATATCGCGTCCCTACATCAAAAATTCAGAACAGAGCCTTTTTCGCATTTTTGTAGAGACGGCACGCTACGCAGATGCCGTCCGATACTAAAATAATTTTCAGATAGGCTCTTAACTACCAAGACAGAGAACACAGAGAAAAGGCAAGAGAGTTAAACCGCCAAGTCGCCATCCACAGGAGGCTTCGCACAGAACGCCAAGTTCAAGCAGAGATTTGATATTACAAACTGCGCTCTCAAGGATTACCCGTAGTCGCAAATATTCCGCTGAAATGGGGGGCGGGAAGCTCCCGTGTATCCGCTGAAGTGACATTTTGTGGCGGCAGAAGTGAGGGAGCGCGGCGCTGAAATGACACAAACGCGGCGGATGGCTCCCGTGTGTCCGCCGCTGTGTCACATTTGGCGGAAGTGAGGGAGTGTGCCGCCGAAAATGCAAATGCGTTTTACCACAAAGGCACAAAGAACACAGAGAAAATACAGAGAGGCAGAATAACAAAACGCAAAGGCGCAAGGAAGCAAAGACGCTAAGAAATGCAAAGCTGTTTGAACCGCAGAGACGCAGAGGAACGCAGAGAAAAGCCAGAGAATAGGAATAACAAAACGCTAAGGCGCAAGGAAGCAAAGACGCTAAGAAATTCGGATTAAACCGCCAAGTCGCCAAGAACGCCAAGGAATACAGAGATCGATTCAATACAAAGACCTCGAAAAGTTCACAGAGATAAGAACAGCATAGCAGAAAGTGATGCATTTAGGGTGAACATTTGGTCGCTTTTAAGGGACGAAGTTACCAACTATTTTGAGGGAAAACGATTGTTAAGACGGTTGGTGGATGGTTAGAAAAGGGTTTGGATCGTTTGGGCGCGTTGTAACGGGATAGACAGCGGCTCTGGCTGCGGTTGGAAACTTTGCAACGCGGCGGTTATCAGCGGGGAGAAGGTGTAGAGCAAAAAGGCGATGAGGGTGATGAGGATGACGAGCATGAGCAAGACGCGCCCTACCGTCCAATAGGGGGTCGGGTCATCATCTACGGTTGCGTCACTTGGCTTCCACTCATCATACATTGTGTACTACGTCCTACAGTCATTCAATAGCCTGCATTTTACACCCTCATTATAATGCATGTCATGGTCACTCAACCGCAGCGTCCCTTTTTAAACCTGTGGCAGCGCCGGGCAGCAAGTTATGTGGGCTGGCTAGCAGCGTTACGCTGGCTGCTGGTCGGCTGCCAAGCGGTGACGATCCTGCTGACGTGGCCGCTGTGGCAGACCCGCACAATGCCGCCGATGCTGCCTGCCCTGCTGTTACCCGCGTTCGATATGGGGTGGCTGCTGCTGGGTTCGCTGGTGATCATCCTCATTCGCCCGCGCGCCGGATTAATCCTCAATACCCTTCTGCTTATTTACGCGGTGATGATTGACCAAACGCGATTACAACCGGAAGTCGTGTCTTTGCTGCTGCTGACGTGGGGAACGCTGCCGAACGTGAACACGCTGGTGGTGGGGCGCGGGCATTTGATCGCACTGTGGATATGGGCGGGGGCGAACAAGCTGCTGAGTCCACTGTTTATGCAAAGTACAGCGGGATGGATGCTGGATGGTTTGCTGCCGAACGCGCCGGATTGGCTGCGGATGAACGCGGGTTATCTGATCGGTGGGACGGAGCTGCTGGTGGGGATACTGGCGATCTTCCCACGGACGCGCAAGCTGGCGGGGGCGCTGGCATTCGGGCTGCACATGGGTATCCTGCTGACGCTTTCGCCGCTGGCACACAATTACAACTCGGCGGTGTGGGCGTGGAACTTCGGGTTGGCGCTGGCGGGGTTGGTGCTGATTATCCCGTGGCGCGAGGGGGTGGTTGGCAGCTTGAAGGCGTGCAAGCGGTGGGTGGTGATGCTGGTGGTGTTCCTGCTGCTGTCGCCGTTCGGTTTTTATGTGGGGCTGATGGATGCGTACCTCTCGCACAACCTGTACTCGTCCAACGTGCCGCAAGCGCAGACGACGGCGGTTGACCCGCACGTGACGTGGGACATGCTGAACGTGCCGCTGCCACCGGAACGCCGTTTGTTTGAGGCGTTCTTCCGGCGGACGTGCAAGCGAGGCGACGTAATGGTGATCCGCGATACGCGCTGGTGGTTCGTGCAGCAGGGCGCGGGATTCGTGCGGTTGGTGTGTTAGCGACCCCCTCATCCCCAACCCTCGTTGGCTGCCTTGCGGCAAGCTCAGTACGCCAACAGCCCCGCAAGCAAGGGAGAAGGGAGCAAATACGCGGGAGGGTCACAGCCATGCACCCCTACAGACGTTTAGAATGTTTGTGGATTATGAGCCATCCGCATTAGGCGGGTTGATAGTGTGGGATCTCGTCGATGTTGTAGTAGACGGGGATGCCGCGTTCGTGGGTGAGGCGCAGGTCGTTATCCGCGCCGTTGGATGCGCCGGGTAAGCGCAGGATGGCAACGCAGCGTTCGATAAGGCGACCGGCTGTCAGATGCAGAATTTCATCGTAGAGTTCATCCCCGATTGTTTGCCCACCGGCGATGTTCCAAATGGGCAGTGCGACCCATTCCCCAATCATTGACCATGACCGGCTTTAAAGATCGGCCATGAGGCTTGTTCGAGACGGTGCAGGTTTTCCGCCATTTTTTGCGGGTCGTCGTCTGTACCCTAACACGGTCGTCATCAGAAATAGGATAAGTGGCTGATTAAGAACTTCGACTTGCGTATTACCATAAGGCGCGAATCATTACGATATAATCATTATTTTATGTGTGGTGAATGACCTATCTCGTGTATCCTATACGGAAACCCGATTACAGGCTACGCTTGGTGACTCTGTTTTACGGTCTGCTGCTGTTTATCTGGTTGACACCAGAAAATGACAGCGTGGGGGTGGCAGTAGTGCTGGGCGGCGCTTTAGCGGTGCTGGTGGTGCTGTGGGGAGTGCGTTCGTGGGCTGCTGAACGGGCGGTTCCCGCACGATATTTACCGGCTGCCGGGGTGCTGGCAGGGGCAGTTAGCGGTGTGGGGAGTGCGCTAGCAGCGGGTGGTTTGATGTTCTTCAAGAACGCCTTACATGCCCACGCTTTTTGGGATTACCCGCCCCTGCTGATCGCGGGTGTATTGGAACGCGCACCCGCGTGGGGGATGGCGGGGGGCCTCGTGGGATTAGGATTGGCATTCATTTGGGTCTGGCAGCATTCACGGCCTAAAGTCGATATTCAAGAGGGATAATGGAACAACAAGCGGTTCGGGGACAGCAGTTTTGGCCGTGGTGGATTATGGCGAACGTCGTGGGCTTTTTGGTCGGCAGCTTTTTAGGCGCGACGGATGGCGGCGTGGTGGCGCAGATCATGGGTGCGAGTGTGGTCGCACATATTGTTGGCGACCTTGTGTTCGGCTTTTGCTTCGGTGTGGCGCAGTGGTTGGTGCTGCGGTATTTTTACCCTCAAAGTCGGGCGAGGCTGTGGTTATGGATACCGGCTTCGATGATCGGCTTCAGCATCGGCGCACGGTTAGGGGCGCGGGTGGCACCGATGGCGGGCGAGAACCAGCTAGCAGTCGGTTTCGTCTTCGGCATCGTCATGGGTACATCACTGGGGATTGTCGAGTGGGCGGCCATTCAATTTGGCGGCGCGTTGAAAACGGCGAAACCTTATTTGTGGATACCGACGACGATTGTGGCGTGGGTGCTGGGGGAAACCATCGCGTTTCAGTTCCGATTTAGCCTCGCGAGTGTCCCTTTGACCGCGTTAGCTATTGCTTTCGTCAGTGGGATTGCGCTACTCTGGTGGATACGTCCCAGATAAGCCAACAATCCAGCGGCAAGGTTAATGGATAACGCACGTACGCAGCTTTTCAAAAAACTCCTTCGTGATCTGATCGCCCGCTTCGTCAGCGTCCAGCGCTGTACATTAGGGCAGCCCTCCATGTCGGCTTCTCCGGTGCGGGATGTCGATATTGTGGTGCAGATGTGGGCGGGGGTTGTTATCCACATTCATGTGATCGATGAAGCCATCAAAGCCAATAAGGTGCGGCGCATCATCGAGACGGCGACGGATAACGGCATTCCGGTGATGTTCCTGCTGGATGCGGCACTGATGCCCGCGAATAAGGCGCATATATCGCTCGACCAGTGGTATGTGCCGTTTCAGTCGTTGGTGGATGACCGCGCTTACTGCTACAAGGTGGAGAATAACCAGCCGGTCATTTTCCCGATGCAGTTCCGCCCCTACAGCCGCATCGAACTGGAAGTGAGTCAAGGCGCACCGCTGACGATCAGCCAACTTCAGCATTCACGGATGAGTGTACGTCACAGTTCGCTCAAAGGGTTTTGGCTGTTGGCGGACTTCGAAAGCGATCCGAATGCAAACGTGCCACCGATCCGCCGGACGGATTACACGAG
>Ga0209460_1001230_pt1 | contig 15907 bp, 13 predicted proteins | sample EBPBio132013_DNA_FD_185868 | JGI IMG/M metagenome (GOLD analysis project Ga0209460, IMG submission 185868) | Wastewater treatment Type I Accumulibacter community from EBPR Bioreactor in Madison, WI, USA - Reactor 2_5/13/2013_ DNA (SPAdes)... | ecosystem: Engineered > Bioreactor > EBPR >...
GCACGAGGTATTCGCCTAACCCTGCGTCTTCGAGTGTCAACGGTACTTCGTAAAGCAAGTCGGTCGTTTCCAGTGGGATAACCGCGCCCGGTTCAACATCACAGAACAGCGCGACCTTATCGCACGTTTCCTTGCTTACCGGGTGATCCGTCCGCAAGATAATCACCTGCGGCTGAATACCGATGCCGCGTAAATCCCGAACGCTGTGCTGCGTCGGTTTCGTCTTTAGCTCGTCCGTCGCGCCGATATACGGCAAGAAGGTAACGTGTACTGAAAGTGAATCCTGCCGCGGTAAACTGTTACGAAGTTGACGAATCGCTTCCAAAAATGGCAAGCTCTCAATATCGCCGACCGTACCGCCAACTTCGACGATAATCACATCCGCGTTGTTTTCTTTTCCCACAAGTCCAATACGCCGTTTGATTTCGCTGGTAATATGCGGGATAACTTGGATAGTGCCGCCCAGATAATCCCCACGCCGCTCCTTATCGATAACGGTGCTGTAAACCTTACCCGCCGTCACATTACAGTTCTGGTCAAGGTTCTCGTCAATAAACCGTTCATAGTGACCGAGGTCAAGATCGGTTTCCGCCCCGTCCGCCGTCACGAACACTTCGCCATGCTGATATGGACTCATTGTACCGGGGTCGACATTCAAATACGGGTCAAGTTTTTGAACCGCCACCTTCAAACCTCGCGCCTTTAGGATACGCCCAATTGCCGCAGCGGTTACGCCCTTCCCCACCGAGCTAACCACCCCACCAGTACAGAAAATATACTTTGGCTTTGGCATGTCACAACTCCCCATATACAAAACAAAAAGATCGGCGGGGAACGCAGGTTTCGCCCGCCGGTCTATGCTTCAGATAACGCTAACACTCAGCAGCGGAGTGCTATGATTTTCGACTTAGACGAGCTTCTCCAGATCATCGGCTGCGCGGCGCATGTCGAGGAAGATCAAACCGAGTTTCGCACCTTCGCGCACCAATGTCGTCAATACAGCTTCATCGCCGACCGACATTAAAATGACGTAGCCTTCTTTACCCTTGATATACACTTGGTCAAGTAAACCACGCCCCAACTCCGTGGAAATGCGTTCACCCAGCGAGAGCATCGCCGCAGACATTGCCGAAACACGGTCTTCTTCTACCCCTGCCGGCAGTGATGAAGCCATAATCAAACCATCGACACTCACAACGGCTGATGCTTCAATCTCTGGTGTGGTAGACTGGAGATCGCGCAGGCGGTCAACCATCAATTCTGTCCGCGATTTTGCCATACTCGCACTCCTTCTCAAGTTGCCCGGTTTGTACAGCTCCGGGTAGCCGTTAATCAGCAAAAAGCGAATGCTCATCACCAATGATGAGTTACAACAGAAATTGTACTACGAGTTTGACCAAAATAGATTTACAAGTAGTGTCACACGTTGAAGAAAGTATGGTGTTTTCAAGTTCATCCCATTTTTCACCTATTATACTAAACACCCTTTAAACGGCAAGTCACATCAACTTCCGTTATACTGATGGTGTAACATAGGGAAATCAACGGGTTAAATTCGCCCCTTCGCCACATAATGGTATAAAAAAGCAGGTATCAATGACCGACTTTCCACAAAATACTCGTCAAACCCCGCGCGTCGCGAATAATGCCGCGCCGCAGATTAACCTCGCTCAAAATGTCGCAGAACGTATCGCTCAATCCGTTGGGCAAGTGATTATCGGTAAACGAAACGAAGTGCGCCTTGCCGTATTGGGTTTACTCTGCAAAGGTCACATTCTCATTGAAGATATTCCCGGTGTCGGCAAAACGATGCTCGCGAGGGCGCTTGCCCGTGTGATCGGTTGTACTTTCAGCCGCATCCAATTCACGCCCGACATGCTGCCCTCGGATGTAACCGGTGTGTCCCTCTTTAACCAGAAAACCCGTGAATTCGAGTTCCGCGCCGGTCCCATCATGGCCCAAATTGTCCTCGCCGACGAAATCAACCGCGCAACTCCCAAAACGCAAGCCGCCTTGCTCGAAGCGATGGAAGAACGACAGGTGACGGTTGACGGTGTGACCTATCCAATGGAAAACCCGTTTATGATCCTCGCGACTCAAAACCCGATTGAGTACGAAGGAACATTCCCACTTCCCGAAGCCCAGCTCGACCGTTTCATGATCCGTATTCAACTCGGCTACCCCAGCCCTGCCGAAGAACTCACCGTCCTCTCGGCCCAGCAGTACGAACACCCGATTAATAATCTACAGCAAGTAGTCAGCATCCAAGAACTCGTTGCCGCTCAACAAGCCATTCGCGAAATTTACGTTGCCGATGAAGTCAAACGCTACATCATTGATCTGGTCAACGCCTCGCGCCAACATCCCGACGTATACCTCGGCAGCAGCCCACGCGGTTCGCTCGCCTTGTTCCGCACATCACAAGCACGTGCCGCGATGGCAGGCCGTGACTATGTAATCCCGGATGATGTCAAAGCCTTAGCCGAAGTCACCCTTGCACATCGCATCATCGTTGGGCCAGCGGCTCGTATCAAAGATATTTCCTCACGCACCGTCGTGCAGGATGTACTCGCATCCACTAGCGTTCCCGGCGCATCAACGCGGTAAATAACCAATGTCTAGTCGTCGTAACGCTGTTTATGCACTCCTGATAACGGCCCTATTAACCGGGCTTTTCACAGGGCGCGCCTTCTTTTTCACCCTCGCCTACCTATTTGCGGGCCTGCTTGGGGTTTCCTTGCTGTGGGCATGGATTTCAGTCCGCTGGCTGAGTATCAACCGTAAAACACGCGCCCGCCGCGCTCAAGTGGGTCGCAAGCTCGAAGAAACCTTCATCGTCTACAACCGCAGCATCTTGCCCAAACTCTGGCTCGAAGTCCGCGATCACTCCACCTTGCCCGGTCATCATGCCAGCCATGTTGTTCCGGCGTTAGGTGGGCGCAAACGCTATCAATGGTCAGTCGAGACCCCGTGCTTGGTACGTGGCGAGTATGAACTGGGGCCAGTCACGCTCAAAAGTGGCGACCCATTCGGCTTTTTCCTAACGCCGCGCCGCCTCGATTCAACATCAAAAGTCATCGTCTATCCCCAAACCATCCCCATCAACCACATCGACCTCCCCCTCGGTCAGATGTCAGGGGGTGATGCCCAGCGTCGGCGTTCCCACAACGTTACTACCAACGCATCCGGCGTTCGCGATTATGTATCGGGCGATAGCTTCAACCGTATCCACTGGTCGTCGACCGCCCGTAAAGATCGACTCATCGTCAAAGAGTTTGAAATTGATCCGCTGGTCGATATTTGGCTGTTTGTTGACTTTTCCTCATCTTCCATCGTTGATGACCCCTTGCTAGAACGCACTGGCCCGAATGGTTCGATCATGACGACCAGCAGCGGTATTCCCGCCTCTACCGAGGAATATTCAGTCGTGGTTGCGGCTTCAATGGCGAAATACTTCATCGACTCCGAACGCGCCCTCGGTTTCGCGGCCTATATTCCTAACCGGGAAATCCTGCAACCGGAACACGGCGCACGCCAGATGAACCGCATACTACAATCACTAGCTGTAGCGCGTAGTTTCACACCCTATACCCTTACCCAGATGCTTGCGTTGGAAACACCTTATTTTACGCGCGGAACAACCCTCGTTATAATCACCTCGTCACTCGATACGAGTTGGGTAACGGAAGCACAAATCCTATCACGGCGCGGTATTCGCCCCATGTGTATTTTGGTTGATCCTTACAGCTTCGGCGGCAGTACACCCGCGACGGATTTAACGGCCTTACTTCAGGTCGCGCGTATTCCAACCCTAACCGTTCGCAAAAATGACGATATCGGGGCGGTTTTGTCGCAGCGCTCAATCTAAAAAGGACTTCACATGGCAAATAACTACGATGCAATTGTGCTCGGCGCGGGGGCAATGGGCAGCGCCGCTGCATATTATCTGGCTAAAGCAGGTCAAAAAGTCTTGCTGCTTGAGCAGTTTGAGTTCAACCACCAAAAAGGAAGTTCCTACGGCTTATCGCGCATCATTCGCTATGCCTACGATTATCCGCAGTATGTTGAACTCGCCAAAGTGGTCTACCCTATGTGGACAGCCATCGAACAAGAATCCAGTGAAAAGCTCTACACGCGCACCGGCGGAATCGACTTTGGCACATCAGCCCAAGCCAGCCTGAACAACGTCATCGCGACGCTTCAACAAACAGGCATCCCCCATGAAATTCTTACACCAACCGAAGCGCGTCGGCGCTATCCACAATTTCGCTTTGAAGATGACATGATTATCTTGTATCAGGCCGATACAGGCATTCTCTCCGCGTCCAAATCGGTTCTTGCCCATCTGCGACTTGCTGAACAGCATGGCGCAGAACTCAAGCCCAACACGCCTATCCTCAGTGTGACACCCCATCCCAACACCGTCGAGGTCAAAACGGCTGACGGCACTTATACTGCCGCCAAGTTGATTGTGACAGCCGGATCGTGGGCGAAGTCGTTTTTAGCCACGCTTGGCCTCAACCTACCGTTGACTCCTAGCGCCTGTCAAGAAATGTATTTCGAGACAGCAAATGCCGCCAACTACGAAGTAGGCGTTTTCCCCGCTTTTATTGACCACAAACCTTTTGAAGGCGGCCCTATGGCATACGGCATGGCGAGCCATCAAGGCTCGGGTCTCAAAGTCGCTTGGCACGGCGGCAAGCTCTACGACCACCCAACCCAAATCGACTACACCCCCTCACAGTCCGATATCGATAAAGCCCTTCGCTTTAATAAGCAATATCTACCGGATGTCACCGGTCTGCGTTCTGCGCGTGTCTGCCTGTATACCATGACCCCCGACGAACATTGGGTATTGGATAAGCATCCTGAATACCAGCACATCGTCTTTGCCGGTGGTTGTTCAGGTCATGCCTTTAAATTCAGCACTATCATCGGCAAAATTTTGACGGATCTCGCCCTCACCGGTGAAACCCCTCACGACATCAGTCTGTTTAAAGCCTCGAGGTTTAGCTAACTCGCTCGCGTTAATAGGCGCTGCCACCATCGGTAGCGCCCACTTCGCTCAAATCCAAGTACAAGAGCATCAGCAATGAGCGCCTTTTCATCCGCCGGAATAACCGCGCCAGCCACATCCAGCGTGGTGGCACTTAACCGTGAAAGCGCTGCTTGTAATCCTAATCTCGTACGCTGGCCTTCCACCCATAACCCTGCATAATTCATGGTCTGTACAGGGATGAGGTAAGGGATAATGTCCATAGGTTCAGGCGGCAGCGTTTTGTCAGCTCGACCTGCAACCACTAACTCATTCGCTATCTCATCCGTCACATACCCGCATCGGGCAAACGCTTTCTCGCTTCCAGTGTTCCCCACCGCCACCAGCCCGCGTGCGAATGCCGCGCCCATTGTCTGTGCCGCCTGTGTGCAAGCCTCTACCAATGCTGATGCTATCCCGCGCCGTTGAAATTGAGGCATCACCGCCAGCAAATCCACTTCCCAGCGCCGCCGTCCATCAACCATAACAGTCATAAACCCGTCCACAAAACCCGCGATTTGCCCATCGCACCCGCTTACCAGTGTGACATGCTGCTCATCTTTGATTACGCTTTGAATGCGTTGAATATCAGGGATGTTCTCAGGCCAAACACTTTGAATAACAGCCCTCACTTGTGTGGCATCTTGCTTATCCGCTCGTCGTATCTGAATTTCACTCATCATTTCCCCTCTGGAAAATCATCCTTGTTTCGGCTACGCTCAAGCTCTAATAAGTGAGCTATTTCTTAACGAATTGACTGTGCAAACGACAACATCTAATAAACCCTCTGGCAAATATCTCTATCTCGCTATTTTTACCAGCGGCATGGTCACGCTTGCCGTCGAGCTATCCGCCTCACGCCTGCTCGGCAACGTCTTCGGTTCCAGTAACATCGTCTGGGCGAATGTCATCGGCCTCATACTACTCTATCTGACCGCCGGTTACTTCATCGGTGGTCGTTGGGCAGATCGTTCTCCCTACCCCACCACCTTCTATGGCATCTTACTCTGGGGGGCGTTCCTCAGTGCGCTGATCCCGCTCGTCGCCCGTCCGGTTCTCGTCACTGCTGCCACCGCCGTTGCCGGTGCGGAAGCCGCTCTAGCCATCGGTTCATTTGCATCTGTGCTGGTCTTGTTCTCGATTCCGGTAACACTCCTTGGCTGCGCGTCGCCGTTCGCCGTCCGTCTCGCCCTTGCTGACGAAACTAACCTGTCGCGTACAGGTAAAATATCAGGTCGCATCAACGCCATCAGCACATTAGGCAGCCTTCTCGGTACATACCTCCCCACCATCATCATCATTCCCGAACTCGGTACGGTTCGCACCTTCTTGCTGTTCGGTGGTCTATTATATACAGTCGCTCTCATCGGCCTCTTTCGGCATCAAGGGGTAGCCGCACTGCGCTGGCTGTGGATGCCGCTCGTCATCGCCGTACTGGCGTATCTCGTCCTCAGTGGCCCTTTGCGCCCGCCTTTCCCCGGCGCGACTCTACTCTACGAAAAAGAAAGCCAGTACAACTACATCCAAGTCCAGGAAGATACCGCTGGCAACCGTTACCTGTACTTGAACGAAGGTCAAGGCATCCACAGTCAGTGGAGTCCCAACACCTACAGCGACAATCACCGCACATGGAGCTTCTTCCTCACCGCGCCTTACTTCAACCCGGCCCCGACCACCCCTGTCGATGTGAAGTCAATCGCCATCGTCGGCCTTGCGGGTGGCACCATCGCCCGTCAGTACAACGCAGTGTATGAAGGCATCCCGATAGACGGTATCGAAATCGACGGCGCTATTCTAGAGGCTGGTGCGCGATACTTCGACCTCAACACCATGATGATGCCCGGCCTCACCACCTATGCTCAAGATGGCCGCTATATGCTCAACCACCTCGACAAAAAGTATAGCCTGATTGCGGTCGATGCCTACCGCCCGCCTTATATCCCGTGGCATCTCACCACTGTCGAGTTTTTTCAGGAAGTCCGTAATCGCCTTGATGACAACGGAGTCGTCGCTATCAACGTGGGCCGCACCAACGCCGACCGCCGCCTTGTGGACGCGATGACCGCCACCCTTTCGCAAGTGTTCCCCAGCATTCACGCGATGGATGTCCCCGCGTCATTCAACACCATCCTCGTCGCTACCGTTCAACCGACTGATTCGATCAACTTGGTCACGAACCTACAGGACCTACCGCCAGATGCCCCCGAACTCCTGCGCGATTCCCTAACATGGGGTGTGCAGCAGCTAGTACCCACCTACGCATCCGATACCATCTTCACCGACGACCATGCGCCGGTCGAAACGCTGGTGGACTCGCTCGTGGTCAACTTCCTGCTCTCCAACGATCTTGATAATTTGGCGCAGCCCTAAAAAATGACACCTCCCAAATCGCCTCTGCAATCATCACCACTCTTAACGGTACTGCGTCTGTTCCTGACCATTGGCTTCCCTTTTCTACTGGTCATGATCTTCGTCCGCCTCATCATGTCGCCGTTGTTCCTTCAATTTGAGTACAACCGCCCCGGCTTCCCCGAAGATTTTTACGGCCTCACGACTCAAGAGCGCTTGGAATATGCCCCGTTCGCCGTCCAATACTTGCTCAACGGCGATGATATTACGTATTTAGGCGACCTCCGCTTCCCCGACGGCAGCGAAATGTACAACGCACGTGAACTCCACCACATGCGCGACGTAAAAATTGTGACTCACTATGCCTTCGCCGCCGCAGTCATTGTGGGCATTCTTGTCACCATCTCCACGGTTGTCTTGTGGCGTTACAGCCGCCGCACACTTTATGCTGCCTTGCTCACCGCTAGCCGCCTTACCATTGGCATCATCGCCGCCATCGTCATCATTTCGGTTGTCAGTTGGGACACATTTTTCACCACGTTCCACACCCTGTTCTTCGCAGGCGGCACATGGCAGTTCGCCTACTCCGACACCTTAATCCGGCTTTTCCCGGAACAATTCTGGTTTGATGCTGCGCTCATCATCGGCGGCGGCACGTTGCTTATCTCTCTGGTGACATTATTCATACTCTCGCGGGGCGTTTTGACACGTCCTAACCAAGATGGTACTCTCGTATAATAATCACGTACGCTAAATAAAGTGCATTGATGCGAAAATTCGGTACGCTTTCGGCATGGCTCACCGTCGGAATGGGAATTAAGCGTTGGCTTTTGCTGCTTGCGTTAGGGGTCGTGCTAGTTGGCTTCGGTATCACCCACGCCGTCTTAGTCTTCATCGGGATTCACATCGTCGTAAATCTTTCCTCACTGGGAGAAATGATTTTTAGCGGTGTAATCATTGCGCTTGGCTTTTCGTTGATTATTATTTCCGTCGTGAAACTCTCACATAATATCCTTGCACCCTATCGGCAAAATCAGCAGGGACGTGTCGCCGATAGAGTATATGCCCATCGCACACGCCAAAAAGGTCTGAAAGTCGTCGCCATCGGCGGGGGAACAGGCTTACCTTCCGTTTTACGTGGCTTGAAAGAATATACCAGTAATATCACGGCTGTAGTCACCGTCGCCGACGATGGTGGCAGTTCCGGTCGGCTCCGTCGGGATTTAGGGGTTCTACCTCCCGGCGACCTGCGGAACAACATAGCCGCCTTAGCCGATGACGAGAGCCTGATGACGCAGTTATTTCAGTATCGCTTTAATGGCGGCGACCTCGGCGGTCATGCGTTCGGCAATTTGTTTATCAGCGCGTTGGCGGGTGTCACAGGCAGTATCGAAAGCGCCTTAATCGAAACCGAGCGCGTGCTGAACATTACAGGGCGGGTACTTCCAGCCACGCTTGAAGATGTGCATCTTTCAGCCTCAGTGCGCGTCGTGGGTAAAACCCAGCCGCTCAACATTGTTGGCGAGTCAAAAATCACGGAAGCCGGTGGCGCGATTCAAGAGATGCGTCTTACACCTTCTAATGTTGCGGCCTATAACGAAAGTGTGCAGGCCATTTTGGATGCGGGGCTTGTGGTCATCGGCCCCGGCAGCCTTTTTACCAGCATATTGCCGAACTTGCTTGTAAAGGGCATCACAGAAGCAATTCGCGCCTCAAATGCGTATGTGGTCTATGTGTGTAATGTGGCGACCCAACCGGGGGAAACCGATGGCTTCACCGTCGCCGATCACGTGAGCGCCCTTGAGAGACATATCGGACGTGGGGTTATTCAGGCTGTCCTTGCGAATAACGCCTACCCCAGCACCAATGCGGGCATTACCAACTACGTTCGCCCCGTACCCGAGCATCATGATATTCTGAAACGGTACGAAGTGCGCTATGCAGACCTGACCGACGATCAACGCCCGTGGCGGCACGATCCTCAAAAATTAGTGACGGCAATTCTTCAACTGAGTCAGGAAGAACGTGTTGGTAGCAGCCAACCCAGAGAAGTTATAACCGAAAATTAAACAAAAAGACTCGTTATTTTCAGCTTGGTTTGCTAAATTTAAGAGAAGCATAACCTCAAGTCTCTACACTGCTTACAGGCAGTTCAATCCCTGCTATCTTTTATCTCAACAGGAGATACGTAATGAATAAAATGACTGTTCGTGACATCGACCTTAAAGGGAAACGTGTCCTCGTTCGGGTAGACTTCAATGTACCACTCGAAGGAAAAACCATAACGGATGACACCCGCATTCGTGCCGCTGTCCCCACTTTGAAATATATTCTCGACCAGAAGCCGAAAGCCGTTATTCTCATGTCCCATTTGGGTCGCCCGAAAGATGGCCCAGAACCCAAATTTTCACTGGCTCCGGTTGCCCCTGCCCTTGCAGAATTACTAGGGGTTGAGGTCAAGTTCGCCGAAGATTGCATCGGTGAAGTTGCGGATAACGCCGTTGCCAGCCTACCAGAAGGTGGCGTGCTGCTGCTCGAAAACACACGCTTCTACAAAGGCGAGGAAAAGAACGATCTCGAACTCGCGCAAAAACTCGCCAAGCACGGTGATGTCTATGTCAATGACGCATTCGGTTCCGCCCATCGCGCCCACTCCTCGACTGAAGGTGTTGCCCGTTACCTCCCTGCGGTTTCAGGTCTATTGATGGAAAAAGAACTCGACTATCTCTCGACCACACTCGATAATCCGAAGCGTCCCTTTATCGCCATCCTCGGTGGAGCAAAAGTTTCAGACAAAATTGAAGTGATCGAAGCCTTACTCGGTAAAGTCGATCATCTGCTCATCGGCGGTGGTATGGCGAATACCTTCTTCAAAGCGCAAGGTCGGTCACTCGGTAAGTCGCTGGTTGAAGCGGATGCGGTTGAAACAGCCTCGAAGCTGCTCGAAAAATCAGCCGGGAAACTGGTTCTTCCGATTGATGCTGTGATCGGTGATGCGTTCGACAATAACGCCAACACCAAAACCATTACCGTTGAGGAAGGTGTTCCTGACGGTTGGAGTATCTACGATATTGGCCCCAAGTCCATCGAGCTTTTCAAGCAGCATCTCGCCGACGCAAAAACTGTCGTATGGAATGGCCCGATGGGCGTGTTTGAAATGTCAAACTTTGCCAAAGGCACGAACGCTGTTGCCCAAATTCTCGCTGAACAGACCGATAAGGGTGCAGTGACGATCATCGGTGGTGGTGACTCGGCTGCTGCGGTTGAAGCCTCCGGTTTGGCATCCCGCATTACCCATATTTCGACCGGTGGTGGTGCCAGCCTCGAAATGCTTGAAGGCAAAGAGTTGCCCGGTGTCGTTGCGCTCAAAGATAAAGCATAATCGGGTTTCGCTAAACTTTGTCTTTCGTAGGGAATGGTCTAAGACCATTCTGTTTTACTTTAAACACTCTCAGAGTTTGTCTCTTACTCCCCGTTCCAATGTTTTAGAGTGGGATAGAGATTTTGAGTCAGCGTATCACTTAAAGTAGCATTTACAGCACCATCAACAGGAGTTTCTAAATCACTATGCGAAAACCAATCATCGCTGGCAACTGGAAAATGTATAAGACTGTTGCCGAATCGGTCACATTTGTTCAAGAACTTGCCCCTCGCCTCGCTTCGTTTACAGGTGTTGAGCGCGTCGTTTGTCCGACATTTGTTGCCCTAGTCTCCGTCTCGGATGCACTCAAAGCGACGGATGTTCGTGTCGGCGCACAAAGCGTCCACTGGGAAGCACAGGGCGCATTTACATCCCAAATCGCCCCGACCATGCTGCAAGGTATTGCTGAGTATGTCATTATTGGTCACTCTGAATGCCGTGCTTATCTCAATGAAACCGATGAAACGGTCAACAAGAAAGTAAAGGCCGCCCTCGCCTATGGCCTCAAGCCTATAATCGCCGTGGGTGAAAGTCTCGCTGAAAATGAGGCAGGAAAAACGGAAAGCCTCGTTGGTGGGCAGGTACGCGCTGCCCTCACAGGTGTTGATGCCGCCAACATGGCAAACATCATCCTCGCTTATGAACCCATTTGGGCCATTGGTACGGGTAAGAGTGCCAGCGGCGAGATTGCAAACAATATCATCGGCGGAACCATCCGCGCCACGCTTGTCGATCTGTACGGTAAAACCGTTGCCGATACCGTGCGTATACAGTATGGTGGCAGCGTCAAACCGGAAAACATGCAAGAATATATGTCTCAACCGGATATTGATGGGGCGCTGGTTGGTGGTGCGTCGCTGAAGGTCGAAGACTTCATCAAGCTCATTGAGGCGGCAGCAAAGGCGAAAGGCGTATAAGCTCTGGACAGTCTTGATCTGATAACTCCGTGGCTGGTTGTTGCAGTGCTTTTCTATGCCCTGCGCCAGCTTGAGGTTTGGTTGCACCAGCACATCTTCAAGGTAGGCTGGCTTGTAACCAAGCAGTATCAGACCACGACGATTCTCTATTACGCATTTTTCCTACCCGGCATCATCCTCAATCAATTCATCTTTTGGTTAGCCGCCGGTTTCCTAAATGTCAGTGCCGAACGTTCAATCGCTTGGCCGCAAAAACAGGAAATCGGCGAACTCAAGCTGGACTTCATCCGCCTCTCGAAAAACGTTGGTCCCTTACCCTTCGCCGTCATCAGCACCACGCCGCTCCTCGTCGGCATGTTTGCAGTTTGGCAAATTGCAAACAATATCCTCAACGTCCCAACCTTCTTAACAGAACTCAATCAGGGTGGCTTTCTAGTCAATCTGTCCACTGCCCTTGCCCACTTTACGAGTGCTCCCGATTTCTGGATATGGGTCTACCTCGCCTTCGCCGTCAGCAACACCATGATGCCCAACTTCGCCAATCTGCGCGGCTGGCGCATCATCCTCATCGTCCTTGGTGTCCTCATAGCGGCGTTATACGTGCTCGGCGCGGGCGATCAAGTCGTCATGAACAACCTGCGCGGCCCTGTAACCGACGCATTGAATTCGCTCTCCAGCATCTTTGCCATCATTATCGGCCTCGATATTTTCATGGTCGCCGTCTTAGGCACGCTGGAAGCCATCATCGAGCGCATTACCGGCGACAGTGCCACCTTCGAGAACGGCAAAATGGTCACGCTTCGCCGCAGCGAGTTGCTCGCACGTCGTCAGCAAGCCCTCGCTGTCCGTCCGCAGCAGCGCACACAAAAAGCAGCGGCTGTTCCGGTTGGTCCGCCTTCCGTCTACAAGCTGCAATTCCCGATACCCGGCGCACCCGGTAAAGAAGCCGTCAGCGTCAGCCCGCAAATGGTTATCTCGCAGGAAATCAAGCCCGCCGCTCCCACTCCACAACTGGATACACGTTCCGGCCCTGCGGTTATTTCCGGCACAGTAGCAGAAAAACTACCGCCACCATCTACGTCTCAAACCAGCTCGCCCATTCCGGCAAATCCAGCCACGCCCATGTCAAAACCTGCCGCGTCTCCGGCTGCCCCGACAACGCCCGCCGCATCACCGTTTAACAAGCCTGCCACGCCAGCAGCCGCATCTGGCGCATCACCCGTCCCTTCAACATCGCCGTTTAATAAGCCCGCCACACCCGCAGCCGCATCTGGCACATCACCTGCCCCATCAGCATCGCCATTCAATAAACCGGCAGCACCGACTGGCGGTTCACCTGCGCCCTCAACATCGCCATTCAGTAAACCGGCCACGCCAGTTGGCGGTTCACCTGCTCCTTCAACGTCGCCATTTAATAAGCCCGCCACACCGATGGGCAGCCCGCCGTCCCCTACCGCGCCCAAGCCACTGGGCATGTCGCCAACAACCGCAACAGGCAGTTTCAAACCCGCCGCGCCAATGGGTACATCATCGCCCAGACCGGCAGCACCCGGTTCGCCGTCACCCATTCGCCCCGCGCCGAAGCCAGTCAGTCCGTTTGCTAGCACAGACGACGAGGACGATGATGAAGAAATAGAAGATGTGGATGATATTGAGGATGACGACGACGAAGTCAGTTATCAGGACTTTGAAGATCCAGCTTGATTGGATCGCGCCAGCAAACCAAATCCGATGGCGACGAGGATCAGCATCACGCCCAGCGTGACGAACTTAAATAGCTGGCTTTCCGTAACCAGCGTAAGCACCCCAAAAAACGCACAAAAAATATAGTAGCCGACGACGATTTGCCGCTGGTTAAACCCCATATCCTGTAACCGGAAATGCACATGCCCACGGTCGCCCTCAAATGGGCTTCTCCCCCGCCGCAGCCGGTTTACCGCCTGCCACACCAAATCCATCAGCGGCAGCCCCATGACCAGCAAGATCGCCGCCATCTTCGCCCCACCGATAATACTAAGCGTACCGAGTAAATAACCGAGGTAAAACGCCCCGCCGCCCATAATAATCCGCGCCGGATAGAAGTTGTACAGCACGAATCCCAGCGACGCGCCCATCAGCGCCAGCATCAGCAAACTCACACTCGTTTGCGCCGGTTCTACACGCAGCGCACTGTTGACGAATAGCATCGTCCCCGCAATAAACGCCACACCACCCGCCAACCCATCCAACCCATCGAGGAAGTTGACGGTGTTCATCATCCCCACCAGCCAGAAGTAGCTCAACGTCACCGTGACAATATAAGCCCACGGGACGGTTTGCTCTCCCGTCAGCGGGTTATTAAAAAACTCGATGAAAATCTGGAAGAGGATCGCGATGCCGGCAGCAATCGACTGTCCCGTAAAAATACTGAGCGCCTTAAACTGGTAAATATCGTCCAGCAGCCCGACGACGAAAATCACCACCCCGCCGATGAGCAGCCCCGCCAGACGCACCGTCTCATACGGATCGAGGCGTGGCACAGGCAGCACCTGCGCCACCAACACCGTTACCGTAAACGACGCGAAAATGACCAACCCGCCCAGCTTGGATACCCCACGCGCATCGGCATCATTCACACGCCGTCCACCCATGATCGAAACGATTTTGAAACGTTTGCCCAAAGCATCTGCAATCGGCCCAACGATCAGCGCAATACTCAGCGCCATCCCAAAAACCATTACAAAAATGCTGGAGTCAACCACGTTTTCCCCTTAGGTACCGAATTGGCGGTCGCCTGCGTCGCCCAGACCCGGCACGATGAAACCGATATCGTTCAACTTCTCGTCGATGGATGCCACATGAATCGGCACGTCAGGGTGCGCCTTAGTGAGACGTTCGACCCCCTCCGGCGCGGCGATTAAACCGAGGTATTTGATGTGTTTCACACCCCACCGCTTTAGAATATCAATCGTTGCCACCGCCGACCCGCCGGTTGCCAACATCGGATCAAGCACCATGCACACCTGTACCGTCGGTTCAGTCGGCAGGCGGTTGTAATACTCCACTGGTCTCAGTGTCTTTTCATCGCGGTACAAACCGATGTGCCACACCTGCACATTCGGTAGTAGTTCCATCACCCCTTCAACTAACCCCAGCCCTGCCCGCAGCACAGGAACTAACCCGATTGCGAGGTCGGCTTTATGCCCATCCGCCTCACCCATCGGGGTCATGACCTTCTTGGGTGTCAATTCCAAATCCATTGTTGCCTCGTAGCACAACAGCAAGGCAAGTTCGCGCACCAGTTCACGGAAGGCCCGATGATCCGTATCCTTATCACGTAAAGCTGTCAACTTATGTAAGACCAGCGGATGCTTGGAAACATGCACCTGAGACACGGGGAAACCTCCTTCAGTAGACAAAACGGCAATATTGTACGCGCTGCCAATCAGGCTGTCAAAACAGCCGTTGCGCCATATGCCTGCCTCCAATTACAATAGAACAGATTATTCAACGACTGGAGTTCAGCATGTCCGAAGATGGACGGATGGTAGGCGGTGGTCGCCGCCGTGATGACCGTGAAAACATCGCCTTGCGCCCCAAACTGTTGCATGACATCGTCGGGCAGGATTCCGTTCGCGAGAATCTCAAGATTCTGATCGACGCGGCTAAAAATCGCCAGGAACCCATCGACCATGTGCTGTTTTACGGCCCCCCCGGTCTTGGTAAAACCTCTCTCGCCCACGTCATCGCCAACGAAATGGAAGTCAATATCCGCGTCACCGCTGGCCCTTCCATCGAACGGGCTGGCGATTTAGCAGCGATCTTAACCAACCTCAAGCAAAATGACATCTTATTCATCGACGAAATTCACCGCCTCGGTCGCGCCATCGAAGAAGTGCTCTACCCCGCGATGGAAGATTTCGTGCTTGATATTGTCATTGGTAAAGGCCCCGGCGCGAAGAACGTTCGCCTCAACCTACCCCGCTTCACGGTAATCGGTGCGACCACCCGCCTCGCGCTCTTGGCTGCCCCCCTCCGTGATCGCTTTGGCGCACAGTTCCGCCTCGACTTTTACGACCTCCAAGCGATGGAGCATATCATCAACCGTGCCGCCGCCATGCTCAAAATCGAAATCAGGCCGGAAGGCACGACCGAAATCGCCCGCCGTGCGCGTGGCACACCGCGGGTCGCCCTGCGCCTCTTGCG
>Ga0209460_1001231_pt1 | contig 15905 bp, 8 predicted proteins | sample EBPBio132013_DNA_FD_185868 | JGI IMG/M metagenome (GOLD analysis project Ga0209460, IMG submission 185868) | Wastewater treatment Type I Accumulibacter community from EBPR Bioreactor in Madison, WI, USA - Reactor 2_5/13/2013_ DNA (SPAdes)... | ecosystem: Engineered > Bioreactor > EBPR >...
CTGAGGAAATGCTATACTGTTTCATACCAATGGTCTCCTGAGGAATACCGTTTGCTCGATACCTCACAGTATCCCACTTGAACCATTGGTTTCCCGTCTTTTTCTCCTTATTTGCACAAATTTGTCGTCACTTGACTTTGTAGCCCTTTTGTTCTATTCTGAAATTGTGTATTTCCCTCTTATCCTTTGTGACTTTGTGGTAAAAATGTTTTGTCTTTGCCAACTGACATTTCGGACACTGACGACACTGACGACATTTGTGACATAAATAGGTGATTCTCAACAGCAACAACAGCATCAACAGCATCATTTCTCACTCAAAGATTGAGAGAAACAAGAATCACAGTTTCAACTTTCTCAATTTTTCTAACTTTTTCAACGTTTATGGCCTTCTACTGCCGCCGCCATAAACCGAACGGCACTTAACTGACAACTGAAAACTGACAACTTGAATTGGCGCTCTACCGCCGCCGCCGCCACAAAATGACTCTCACGGTTCTACTCGGAACTCGAAACTCATAACTCGGTACTGGTTTTCCTGTTGTATAGTTATGAAAGGAACACTGTAACAAACACGTTGGGAGCTTTGCATGGAACAGGATACCTTCGCCTTCATCATCCACCCCATCCAGATCAAGCGAGATGTCGCCCGTAAATACCCGCTGCTCGGCAAAATCCTAACTGAACCCCAGATCAACTTTTTCTCGCGCTTCTTCCCGCCCGTTTATCTCTCGGAAGTCAACGGCATCATCTCGGCCTCTACCGGACGTGAACTTAAAGGCTGGCTCATTGCTTGCCCCTTCACCCCGCCCACCATGATGAGCGTTCCGGTCGATCTCGCCTACAAGAAAATCGTCGCCTGTGGTCACATGGCCGAAGAACTCGGTGCTAGGTTGCTCGGCTTGGGCGCGTATACCTCGGTCGTCGGGGATGCCGGTAAAACCATCGCCGACCGTCTCGAATTACCCGTCACTACAGGGGATAGCTACACCATCCTCATGGCGGTCGAGGCCATTCGTGAAGCCGCCCGCGTCATGGACATCAACATGAGCCAATCCACCGTTGCTGTGGTCGGCGCGACTGGCGCGATTGGTAAAACCTGCGCCCTCATGCTCGCTCGCAGTTGTTCGAAGCTGGTGTTGGTCGGTCGCCGTCAGGAAGCCGTCGAGCAGGTACGCGAGCAGTGTGAAGGTCGGGGCGCTCAGGTCGTCGCCAGCACCAATATGAACAGCATCTACGAAGCCGACCTCATTCTCACCGTGACCAGTGCCGTTCACGCTGTCATCTACCCCCAGCACCTCAAACCGGGTTCGGTCGTGTGTGATGTTGCCCGCCCGCGCGATGTCTCCCGGCAGGTCGCCGCCCAGCGCGACGATGTACTGGTCATCGAAGGCGGTATGATCGAAATCCCCGGTCGACCGGACTTCCACTTCGACTTTGGCTTCCCGCCGCGCATGGCCTACGCCTGCATGGCCGAAACGATGGCGCTGGCCCTCGAAGGCCGTTATGAGGATTACACCATTGGTAAGGATATTAGTGAGGCACAGGCCAACGAAATTGGGGAAATCGCCCAGCGTCATGGCTTCAAACTCGCTGGCTTCCGCAGCTTTGAAGCTGAAGTCAGCCCTCAAGCTATCTCCAGCGTGCGTGAACGTGCCTCCCTCACCCGTAAAACATGGTCGCCCGCACCCTATCCACAAATCTAATCCCTCACTACAATGGGTGACATTACGTTAAACAGTTTTTAAGATCTCATGTCCCATCATATCAGTTCCCTCCCTCGCTTGCGGGGGAGGGTTAGGGTGGGGGTCTACAGCTCAAAATAACCCTATGCGCCGTATTTCCACCCGCCATCTGTGGCTCGTCACCGTTCTTGTCCTGCTCATCGCCGCGAGTCGTGCCGTCCGCATCAATGACTTTCATCTCGATAACGATGAAATCTGGTCGATCTGGCAAACAATGGGTACGCCCGCCCAGATCCTCCAGTGGACATCCCCGACCGAGCATCCGGCCTACTTCTTGCTCCTCGATGCGTGGAAGCACCTCGCCGGAATGCACCCCTTCGTCCTCCGCTATCTCTCACTGCTGGTGTGCTTACCCGGTGTGGTGTTCATGTATCGTGCCGTTCGCCGTCGGCATGGGCATCTGGCGGGTGTCCTCGCTTCACTGACTTACTATGCCTTCGCGATTAGCCAATTTACTAACCTCTACGCCCGTAGTTATGTCTTTGCCTTTTCGGTGCTCCCGCTCACGCTCTGGCTCGTTCAGCGTTACTTCGATAAGCCGTCGCTGTTCCGTGCCTTTCTACTCGCTCTCTCATTAGTCATCCTCTATATCTCGACCGTGACCATCGTTCCGGTGTTCTTCTTGCTCGGCTTGTACACGCTGGTCGTCTACCGTCAGCGTATTTGGCTCTGGTGGCTGCCCGTCATCCTCCTGCTCGTTTGCATCTTGCCAGACATCCTTTCCAACAAGCTCCAGCAGGTCAGTAACCACACCAATGCCACTCGCATGTTCGCGCTGCCTCCGCTGCCCACTGCCGTAGTCGAGCTTTACACTTACCTGACCGGTTCGTGGCTGTGGTTAGCCGTACTCGCTTTTACCGTGCTGGTATTGGTGGTTTTCTGGCGCAAGTCAAACGTGCCACCAAAGTCAGTTTTCCAAGTTGGTTTTTGGCTGCTGTGGGTCGTCGCTGTTCCGGTACTGCTCTATGTCCTCGAACCGCGCTTAGGCTTCTACACGTTGAAGCGCTATGCGTGGTGGTATGTCTTTGGCCTCGCTGTATTCATCGCGCTTGCATTGGTGCGCCTCCCTAAAATGGGGCAGTGGGTCAGCGTCGGCCTGTTAGGGGCGCTTTGCTTTCTACCGTTCCGCTTGAACGACTTTAGCTACATCGTCACGCCGCTGGGTGAAAACCTCAAATGGCTGACCGAACATCTCGAAGCCGGTGACGCGCTCCTGCTGGATAGCAACCTGAGCTGTAATTTTCCCGAAGAATGGGACTACTATACTCAGCTTTATTTCCCCACCGGCTTGCGCTTTGTCGATAACATCGCGGATGCCCGCCGTGTCTGGTACGTTTCCTCGCAGGATGCGGAAAGTGAAGCCTTTGCGAACGCGCTCGTTTTAACCCATATCCCCGGTCGCTTCGTCGGCCCGCCGGAATGCCTGTTCCGTCTCTACGAAGCCCCACCCGATAGCGAAGGCATCCTGTATCCGAACGGGATGCGCTTTCACGGTGCGGAAATCATGGATGGCGATAAACCGTTGAATGGCATTCCGGTCATGCGCGAGGGGCAGCCCTTCAAAGTGCGCCTGTGGTGGTCAGTGGATCGACCCGTTGACCTCGATTACAGCGTAGGCTTGACACTCTACCGCGTCGTCGAAGAACGGCAGTGGGACAGCGCCCCCCAGATCGTCTATCCGGCGGGTGCGCCCGCCGAAACCAGCCGCTGGCAGCCCGGTCAAATCTACGTCGAGGAACGCGAGCTTCAAATCCCGTACCCCTACAGTCGCGGTGGCTTGGCGTTGAGCATGGCGCTCTACTGGTTTGGGGATAACCAGCGCTTGCTCGCCCCCGGTGTCGAGCCAAACGGCACCTTGTTCCTGAAACGGATTGAAATCGTGGCGTGGTGATGTCACGAATCACACGCAATCTAAACCCTCTATTAACCTTATTTGTCGTATAGTGATATTACCGACGCTTAATTTGCTAGCGTAGTGTGCGATTCGCCAGTATTATGGTTACAGACTTGTTACAATAAGCCTACTTTTCAGGCATCGCGGGGGATGGTATGAGTAAAGGTCGCATTTTAGTCGTTGAAGATGACTTTGATATTTCGAACATGCTGCGTATTTACTTCGGTGGGCAGCAGTACGAGGTGCAGATCGCGCCCCGTGGTGGCGATGCCCTCCAGATGACGCGCAAGCAGTTACCGAACTTGATAATCTTGGACATCATGCTGCCGGATATGAACGGCTATGATGTCTGCCGTGAACTGCGTACCACCAGCCGCACCAGCCATATCCCGATCATCTTCCTCACCCAAAAAGATGAACGCAGCGATAAGATCGCGGGTTTGGAACTCGGCGCGGATGACTACATCACCAAACCGTTTGATATTGAAGAACTGAAACTGCGCGTTCAAAACGCTATCGCCGCTGCCAACCGCACCACCAACACCGACTCCAAGTCCGGCTTGGCGACAGGGCGCTTGATCGAAGACCACCTGCGCGACCTGATGCGTGTCGGTTCGCAGTGGACGTACATCGACATGAAGATCAACCAGCTCGACCCGTTCAGCGAAGTCTATGGTTTCGTAGCCGCTGATGAAGTCATGCGCTTTATGGCGCTGATGATGGGCGAGGTTGTCGATGAATATGGCACGTCGGATGATTTCCTCGGTCATCCCGGTCGTGATAACTTCGTACTTATCACCCACGCGAATGATGTCGAAACCCTCAAATCGCGCTTGGTTGACCGCTTCAACGAAGATGTGAAGCAGCATTATTCCTTCATCGACCGTGAACGGGGTTACATCCTCGTGCCGGATAGCGTGCAAGGGGAGCGGCAAGAACCGCTGATGTCACTGTCGATTGGGTCGATCTCAAATGCGACTCACCAATTTTCCGACATCCGTGAAATCACCGAACTGGCTGCCGAAGATCGCCGGCGCGGGTTGGGCGGTGAAGTCCCACCCCCGATTTTGACAGCGTGGTAAACCCGGTATGCGGCCAGCAGGGGCAAAGCATCCCGTTCCTGCTGGTGAATGACCTCCAAAATCGTCGTATATCCACGATCAACCCTATTCGAGTGGTTGATCTTTCGTTTTTTACGAGTGGCTGAGTATATAGGTAACACCTTATGGGATTAGGATTACTTCTCTTCCTTGGTGGGTTAGTCATCATCGCCGGTTTGTTCATTTGGTCACGCCAGCGTCAAGCGTTGGGCTACATCCCGACCGAAGAACAAGCCCCGACGATTGATCTACCCGTCGCCTCTGGTGATGATGCTGTGCTTGTATCCCGTGAGCACGGGCAGGTCGTGTTCGTCAACGAGAAAGCCCGTAAATGGATCGGGATGAACGGCGGCGAACCGAGCCTTGAATACATCGCTGCCATGACTCAGCCGACCGACAGCTTCCTTGAGTTGTTCGCGGGGCAGGGGCAGGCTTCGTTCCAACTGGGCAACCGCTGGGTAGAGGCTTCGTCGCATAACATTCCGGCTGGCGTGGAAACGCGCACCGTCATCGTGATGCGCGAAATCGCCAACAACACCAACCACCCCGGTGCGCTCGACCTCACGCTGGCGATGAACACCATCAATGAGATCGGCGAAACCATCAACGCCAGTATGGGCATCCAGCAGGTTTATCAGGCGCTGCTCACGATTGTGATGAAGGCTGTACCCGCCAGCGCGGGTGAAATCTGCACGTGGGATGATGCCACCAAGCGTCTCTCGCCGTTGGGCTGGGCTGGCGACTCGGCCTATATCATCAAACTGCAAGAGGGCGGTGGTGATTATAAGGTCGGGGAAGGCATCAGCGGTTGGATTGCCCAACAACGTAAGCCCGTACTCGTCGGCAGTACCCGCGAAACAACCGCTATCCAACCGAAGCTGCAGAACTTCTACCAGAGTTTTGTTGGCGTGCCGTTGATGTTGGGCGAACGCTTCATCGGTACGCTGGAACTCGCCCACAAACAAGCAGGCACTTTTACCCAAGCACAATTGGCGATGCTCCAAGCCGTGAGCAAGCAGATTGCCATCTCGATCTATAACACCGAACTTTACGGTGAACAGGCCAAGCGCATCAGCGACATGGCGACCATTGGCGAACTGACGCAGCTTGACAGTACCAACATGGATGCGCGTTCGACTTACCAATCCCTGAACGAACGCATCGCCAAGATCGTTTCGGCGAATGTGTCCGGTGTGCTGCTGTATGACGAGAACCGCCGCGTCCTGCTGCCGGAACTGCCCTTCTACGGAATGCCCGACCAACTCGCGCAAAGCTGCGTCATCCTGCTCCCCGACGACAGCCCTCAGCGCGATATTTACGAGCGGCAGGAATATTGGGTCACCAACGATGTCGCCGATGAACCCCTGATCGAAGCCCTCGGCCTAAAGGCGATTTTCGGCATCGCGGGTATCAAGAATACCGCTTTGCTGCCGTTGCAGATTGGTGAACGCCGCATCGGTATGATCCAGATCAGCAACAAGCGTTCGGCACGTGGGTTCGCCGCGCAGGACATCAAGGAAATGAAGCTGCTGGTCGCACAGGCGGCTGTCGTGGTGGAAAACCTGCGCCTGAGCCAGAAGGAAGACCGGCGCGACACGGAGATCAGCGGTTTGCAAGAACTGACGCAGGCGATTGGCTCCCTCAGCCGCGAGGAAGAATTCTACTCGACCATCAACACCCGTATCGCCAACCAGATGGGCGTACATATGTGCGGTATCTTGCTGTTTGATAACCGCAAGAACCAGCTTCAAGCCCAGCTTCCCTTCTACGGGGTGGAAGATGACCAGCTTCGCGATTATCACATCACCTTTGACCCCGGCAGCCCGCTAGAAAGCATCTGGGACGAGGTTGACTACTGGTTCACCAACCGCACCCAAACCGATGCCGTCGTTCATGCCGCTGGCCTCGCCGAATTTGCGGCACGGTTGAAGGTCGAGAAAACGCTGTTCGCGGTGCTTTCGGTCGGTGGTCGCCGCTTGGGTGTCGTGCAGGCTTCGAACAAAATCACGGGCGAGGACTTTACCGATAAAGACGGCAAGCTGCTGTTGATCTTTGCCACGCAGGTTGCCGCGATGATCGAAAACGCCCGCCTGTACCGCGACATGCAGCGCAGCGCCCAACAAGCTACCAGCTTGCGAACGGTCGCCGAGTTGGCGGGTGCGGTTCTCAAGCCGGAAGACTCGTTTATGCCCGTGCTGGCGGAAATCGCCACGCTGACCCGCAGCCCACTGGTCTACATTAACGCGCTCGATCAGCAAGCCGGCAGCTTGATTACCTATCCGCGTTGGGTCTACGGTCGCGAGCTGGCTGAACCCATCGTCATGGATGTGTACAACCAGAATTTTGAAAACAGTACGGCGCTCACACGGCAGCCGTTCGTCAGTAACGATGTTGCCGCGAATACCGCCATTTCGGATGCTTATAAACAGATTGCCCTCAAGTTCGGCTTGAAAGCCTCGGTGCAGGTGCCGCTGCTCGTGGGTGATCGCAGCTTGGGTGAAATCGGTATCGCCAACCGTGAAGGCACACCCTACTCATCCGCCGATGTCGAAATGCTTTCCGCGATTGCTGCCCAGATCGCCGCGACGATTGAACGCTTGCGCCTGTACGAAGCAGCCGGTGATAACCTCAACCGCCGTTTGCTCGAACTGGACGCGATTTCGCGTATCAGTAACATCCTTGCCGAGACGCTTGATCTCAATCAGGTTTTGGATGTCATCCGTGTTGAAGCCGCTCAAGCCACACTGGCTGACGGTAGCAGCGTGATCTTGCTCAAACCGGCTGACCAGTGGGCGAATGTGGACGACCCTGAACTCGACCGCCGCTTAGGTGATCTCAAGCGCATATCCGGTCTTGCGGGTATCGAGCGGGAAGCCATTTCGCGCGGGGCAAGTACCGTCCTCATTGGCGACTATCTGACGGCCTCGATGCCCGCCATTCCAGCGGACGCGCGTTCGGCCTTAGCTGCCGCCTTCATCTACGAAGATCAAGTGGTGGGTGTCATTCACCTCTTCCACAAGCGGGCGAATAACTTTGATGAACGCGCCGCCGCCTTCTTGCTGACGCTGGCCGCCAAGGCTTCGCTCGGTTACGGGAACTACGTGCGTTATCAGGAACAAATTGACCGGGGCAACCGCCTCCGCCGCCGCGTCGATCAGCTCAACGAAATCTTCGAACTCGGCCAAACGCTGCAAGGCAACCTTGACCGCGTAACGCTGCTCGAAACCATCCTTGAAAGTATTCAGGACGCGCTCGGTTATACCCTGAGTGTGGTCGCGTTGGTTGACCCCGAAACTAACTTGTTGAAACGCGAAGCCCAATTCGGGATGCCGCTGGACGACTTTGAACGCAGCAAGGCGTTCACCATGTCCGAAGAAGATTTGAACAGCTTATTACTGCCCCAATATCAGATCAGCGAGTCGTATTTCTTCCCGGCGGAACAGGTTGCCGATTGGGGTAAGGTGAGCCTAAAAACCCTGTTCATCGACTTCCCCGGTAAGCGCGGCCTGACCTTCAGCCCCAGCACCAAGCACTGGCATGACGGTGATATGCTGCTCGTGCCGCTGTACGCCCCCGATGGTCGCTTGCTCGGTGTGATGAGCTTCGACCGCCCATTGGATAACATGCGCCCTGACCGCAGCGTGATGGAAGTGCTTGAAATCTTCGGTCACGAGGCGGAAGGCAGTATCGAGAACATCCGCTTGTATCTGGAAAGTATTCAAAGCGCCGAACAGGAAATGCGCTTGAACCAGATGATGGAAGCCATTTCCAGTTCGCTCGACACCACCCAGATTGTCGAGTCGATTGCCTACGGCGTGCTGCGGCTCATTCCAATTAACCAGCTCAATGTCGCGCTGCGGAATGCTGAAACCGGCATGTATGACATGCTCAAGATCAACATTCAAACCGATAGTTCGCTGCTGACCACCCGTGAACACCGTCTGCAAATGGACGGCACGGCGTTGATGAAAGCCATTACCGATGGGCAGGACGAACTGTACCAGTCGGGTGATTCGGCTTCTGCCGCCTACCCCGACCTCCAAGCGTGGCAGGCGCAGGGCGAAAAACTCTCGATGATTATCCCGCTCATGACCGGCGGTAAATCGTTGGGTGCGCTGCACATTGGCAGCCAGCAAGCGGATACTTCCGCCTTCGACGAGTTCCGCCCCCTGCTCAAGCGTGTCGCCAATGTTGCCGCGCTGTCGATCCAGAACGCCTTCTCGTTCAATGAAACCTTGAACTTGCAGTTGTTCAACGAGTCAGTCGTTGAATCCATCCAGCAGGGTATCGTCGTGTTGGATAAGTCGGGGCGCATCCTCTCGATTAACGACTTCATGGAGAACCGCTACGGTTGGAATGCCGAAGAAGCGATACATTATGACTTGTTCGCCTATCGCCCTGAACTGATTGAGATCGTCAAAGATGATGTACTCAGCGTTCTAGAAACCGGTACCCCGCGTGAGAAGATCGGTCAAACGTCACGGTTGGATAACGGTACCGCACAGGTTCGCAACTTCTACACCTACCCGCTTAAGAGCGCGGATAGCATTCGCGGCGCGGTGATGCTCGTTGAAGATGTGACCGAACGCGCCATGCTGGAGCAGGACTTGGAAGCCCGCGCCAACCAGCTTGGCGTGCTGACCGAGGTGTCCAGCCGCATCACCGCGTCGCTCAACCGTGAGGCCGTGATTAACCTCGCGCTGGATGAAATCGGGCGCGTCTTGAACTACGACACGATGACGCTGTGGAGCCGCCACGACGACCGGTTGAGCTTGGAAGGCAGCAGTGGCACGAGTACGGTCGCGGCTGGTCAAATGAGCGTCAGCATCGCCGACCACGACCGGATGCGGCGGGTGATCGAACTCAAAGCGCCGCTGCGGATCGACCACCTCCTCAATCTGGACTCGCTCCCCGGTGATAACGATGCCCGGAGTTGGCTCGGTATTCCGCTGGTCAATCAGGGCAACGTCGTCGGTGTCATCGCGCTGGCGAAACGTGAAGAAACCTTCTACGACGAGCAGTCGGAGCAAGCCGCCTTCGCCTTCGCCAACCAGATGGCGATTGCGCTGGAAAACGCCAACTTATATACCGAAGCGCAGTATCAGACGGAACGCCTCAGCCTATTGAACCGTGTTTCGGTGCTGCTGGCGCAGTCGCTCGATAGCGAGAACATTCTCGAAATCGCCCTGCGCGAGATTGCCCAAACCCTCAAAGTCGATGAAGCACGGGCGCTCATTTTCGAGCGCGGCTTGCAAATTGGTCAGGTCGTCATGCAGTACCCGCGTGGTGACGAGCCGCCGGACGACGTGATTAACCTGAACCAGAGCGCACCTTACCAGATGGTACGCCGGACAGCCGCCCCTGTGATTATGCACGACGTATCGGAACTTGCTGCTGATGACCCGCTGCGGGTTGAGATGGACGGTCGCGGGGTTGGTGCGTATGTCATGATCCCGATGACGGTGGCAGGGCAGGTGATCGGTGCATTCGACTCCGAAGTGAAGGCACGGTCGCGGATTTTCACGCCGGAGCAAATCGACCTCAGCTTGATTATCGCCAACCAAGCGGCGATTGCCGTGCAAAACACCAATTTGCTCGAGCAAACACTCATCCGTACCCGCGAGTTGGAAACCCTGCTCGAAGCGGCGCAGGCCACCTCCCTGACGCTCAATCTCGAAGATGCCTTCCGCAGCGTCGTTGATCTCATGCTCCACGCCTTAGAGATGGACGACTGCGCGGTCATGATGTGGGATAACGTCGAAAACGTGCTGAATGTCGAAATTGACCAGAGCCGCTATGGGGAATCAGATCGGGTCGCGCCGAAGGGGACACGCTTCAACCTGCGCCACTATCCCGCCAAGTTGAAGGCGTTGCAAGAAGCGCAAATCGTAGTCATCAACGCCAACCAAGCCGATAGTGACGAAGCCGAGCTAGAAGAACTTCAAAAGGGTGGTGACCGCCTGCGTGTACTCATCCCCTTGATCGTCCGCGAACAGGCGATTGGGCTGATCCAAGTCCAGCAAACTGCCCAGCGCCGCGAGTTTAGCCACCGCGAAATCCGGCTGGCGCAAGCGCTCGGCGCACAATCGGCGATTGCCATCCAGAACGCGCGTCTTTCGACCGAAACCGCCGCGCTGGTTGAAGAAGGCTTCCTCATTAACAACCTCAGTCAGTCGATTGCCGCGACCCTCGATATTGAGGACATGATCGGCGTTATCCGTGACCAAGTGCCGCAGTTGACCAAAGCCGAACAGATTTACTTGGCGCTTTATCATGCCGACACGCGGTTGATTAGCTTCCCGCTCGCCGTCAAAAATGGGCAGCGCTTTGAAATTGCAGACCGCTACCTGAATACGGACGAGGTGTCGTTCATTATCAACCACCGTCGCTCGCTCTCGCTGGGTGGCGGGAACTTCAGCAGTGACGACATGCGCCATAACCTGAACATCAGCAACGGCGAACCGGATGCCCGCAGTTACCTCGGTGTGCCGGTTGCCTCCGGCGATCAAGTCCTCGGTGTCCTCGCCATCCGTGACAGCCGGAATACCCGAGCCTTCGGTATCAACGATGAGCGCTTGCTGACCACCGTCGGTTCACAGTTGGGTTCGGCCATGCAGAACGCGCTCCTGTTCCAGCGCATCAACAGCTTTGCCGATGAACTGAACCAGCGCGTGAAGGAACGGACGGACGAACTCCAACAAGAACGTGACCGTTTGGATATGCTGTACCGCATCACGGCGGAACTCGCGCGTACCCTTGATATGGATCGCGTGTTGACCCGCGCGTTGGAAACCGTCGCGACCGCTGTTCAGGCGCATGAAGGCGTGATCTTGCTGATTGATCCCCTGACGGATCGTCTGGTTCCGCGTGCTGCTTTACATGCTGACGTGGCTGAGTTAGCTCAGGGCGAGTCGCAGCACCCGGCGGCCATGCTCGCCGAATGGCTGCTTGAGAACAACAACTTGCTGATCGCGGATGACCTGCGACAAGAACCCTATTGGGACCCCAATGCCCCTGATGCCGGGGAATGGCGCAGCGCTCTTGCCGTGCTGCTCGAAAGCAACGACGATCCGCAGGGCGTGCTGGTGCTGCTCAACCGCGAAACCGCCGCCTTTACCGAAACACAGTTGAAGCTGGTGATGGCTGCCGCGAACCAGGTTGCCGCCGCGATCAACAACGCCGATCTTTACCACCTCATCCGCGACCAAGCGGAACGCCTCGGTACGCTGGTGCGTGTCGAGCAGGAAGAGTCCGAGAAGAACTCGGCTATCGTTGAAGGTATCGCCGACGGCGTTATGCTGGCCGACGCGGAAGGTGCGATTGTGCTGTTCAATGGCGCTGCCGAACGTATCCTCCAGCTCCAGCGCGATCAGGTTATCGGGCAGTCGATGTTCCGCCTCACGCGCCTGTTCGGTCAGTCGGCGACTCAGTGGGCGAACAACATTGAACTCTGGACGAAGACTCCCGATGCCTATAAGCCGGGTGACTTCTTGGAACAAACCCTCGACCTCGGTCAGAAAGTGGTGCAAGTCCACTTGTCGCCGGTGTATATCAGTGAACGTTTCCTCGGTACGGTGTCGGTCTTCCGCGACATCACCAAGGAAATTGAAGCCGACCGCGTAAAGACCGAGTTCGTGTCCAACGTGTCGCATGAACTCCGTACACCGATGACCAGCATCAAGGGTTTTGCAGACCTGATGTTGATGGGTGTGGCCGGGCAGTTAACGGATTCGCAAAGCGCCTTCTTGACGAAGATTAAGAACAATGCCGACCGCCTGAGCAAACTGGTTGAAGACCTGCTCGACATCTCCAAGCTGGATGCCGGTGAACAGTTGAACATCGAACCTGTCGATTTGCACGAGGTCGTTGGAAATGCCCTCAGCAGTATCAAGAGCCGGCCAGAAAATGAACAGAAGCAGTTGAAGGTGACGGTCGATGTCGATAGTAAGCTGCCGGTGATCGAGGCCGATCCGTTGAAGCTCATGCAAATTCTCACCAATGTCGTTGGGAATGCCTTCAACTACACCTACGAAGGCGGCCTGATTAAAGTCAGTGCCAGGCTGGATGCCGACCAAGAACGGGTTGTCATCGCGGTCGAGGACACGGGTATCGGTATCCCTGAGGAGTTCAAGCCGCGCATCTGGGGTCGTTTTGAACGCTACGAAGATCACGCGCTCGTCATGGATGTACCGGGTACAGGCTTGGGACTTTCAATTGTTCGTGAACTCGTCCTGATGCATAATGGAGATATATGGTTTGACTCGGAATTGGGCAAAGGCACCACATTCTTTATCGGCTTGCCCGTTAAGCAGCCAAATAATTCGCAGCAGCCTCATGAAGGGGTTGGGCGGGGTTCATAGAGCTATTCACATGGGAAGGTACGCCTGAGTATGGCAAATATTCTGATTGCTGAAGATGAGCGCGACATTCGCGATTTAATCCAATTTACGCTGACCTTCGCCGGACACAAAATCACAGCCGCTGCCAACGGCGCGGAAGCGTTGGAACTGGCCCCGAAGGTCAAGCCGGATTTGATTATGATGGATGTGCGAATGCCCAAGATGACCGGCTACGAAGCCTGCCGCGAGATGAAAAAGATTGACGAGATCAAGAATATTCCGGTGATTTTCCTCTCCGCTAAAGGTCAGGACGAGGAAAAGCAGACCGGAATCGACGCGGGTGCGGTAGCCTACATCCTGAAGCCGTTTGCGCCGGATGATCTGACCCGCCAGATCAGCGACATCCTCAAAGCGAATGGCATTGCCTAAAAAGGGGCAGCATTTATGAGTGCCATTAGCATTGGTGGGGAACTGGTCCATTACGAGGTGCTGGGGCGTGGGCGACCCGTTATCCTGATTCACAGTTGGGTCGGCTCGTGGCGCTACTGGGTGCCGACGATGCAGAACCTCCAGTTGAAGTATCGCGTTTATGCGCTCGACCTGCACGGTTTTGGCGATTCGAGTAAAAACCCCTCGAAATATACGCTCGATAACCAGCGCAAACTGCTGTCTGATTTTATGCAGGCGATGGGTATTCCCAAAGCGGCGATTATCGGGCATGGGTTAGGCGCATGGGTCGCGGCGGAGTACGCACGGGTTTTCCCCGAACAAGCGCCGCGTGTCATGCTGATCAGCGCCCCGCTGTTCGATATGCCCAACCTCGAAAGCCGCACACGACCGGGGCGTGGCAATGCGCCCGTTCATACACGCACGGGTTACGCGGATGTGCATCCCGAAGCCACCATCATGAACTCGACCATCCGTACCGCGATGCTCGAACGTCTGCGGGCGGCGACCGCCAGCGGGCAGGTGACGGCGGACTACCTGCCGGAAATCCCGCCTGCCGAGAACACCCGCTATAACCAACTGCAAGATGTCATCGGCAGCAGCAGCCCCGAAGCCCTGCTACAGCGCTGCGTGAAACGGTCTGAGCCGGTTTACGCCAAGCTGGAAACCGACTTGCCCAAGACCGACCCACAGGCGCTGCGTGTGAGCGCCATCGAGTATGACTGCGGGCGCTTCTTGGATACGCTCTGGCAGTTACCGATGCCGACCGTTGTCCTACACGGCGAGGAAGATGGTCTCATCGAGCCGCCATCGGAAGCCGTCTGGAATTACATCACCTACGACAAGGAAGATAAACTGCTGCCCATCCCGCTGCCGAATGTTCGCCATTTCCCCATGTTGGAGTACGACCGCTTTAATCGTCTCATCAACGAGTTCTTGGAAATACCCGACATCAGTAAACTGGAAGTTACCGAGCGGTGGAAGCGTCGAAGTCGTTAACCACGTTCATCTTCGCCAACGGTTCTACCGATGATGGGCCGTTGGTTCAGCGCGAACTCAAGGCTGCGCCGGATGCTTGGGTCATCGCGGCTGATGGTGGTGCGCGTCAGGCGCATCATTACGGCTTGCGCGTTAATACGCTCATCGGTGACATGGACTCGCTGGATGAGGACGAGATCCGCTACTTTGTCGGGCAAGGGGCGGAGCTGCACCGCCACCCCCCCGAAAAAGACGAAACCGACCTCGAACTCGCGCTGCTCTATGCGGCTAAACAATCTCCCACCCGCATTCGCCTATTCTCCGCGCTCGGCGACCGCCTCGACCAAACCCTCAGCAACATCTATCTACTCGCCTTAGCCCCCCTTCGTAATCTGGATGTCCGCTTGGTGGCGGGCAAGCAGGAAGCGTGGCTGGCTTACCCCGGTAAAGTGACTATTAACGGTGCGAAGGGTGATACCGTTTCGCTCATCCCGATTGCGGGCGAGGCCGCAGGCATCCAAACCGAAGCCCTCTACTACCCCCTCCGGGATGAAACACTCACCTTCGGCCCGGCGCGGGGTGTCAGCAACGTCATGCAAACCAATCAGGCGACCGTGCAGTTACGTTCCGGCGTGCTGTTGGTCGTCCATACCCTCGGTCGAGCGTAACATAGGCATAGATTATTGTAATGGCAAACGCTTGGGAAGCACGTTATTATGATTTTGCGTGTTTACTGAAGTGAGCCTGTAACTGTTATGTCAAGCGTAACCATCGAAAAACGTAATCACCGGAGTGAACTGGTTTACGAATATCAAGGTGAGGTGATCGGGCGCGGCGAAAATTGGGTTTGCCTGCGTGCCGTATTCAACCCGCTGGAGTCGAACTTGGGGTTCGTGGTGTTCCGTCGTGGTGACGTGTTTGTCGAGTGGTTTTACAACGACCAGTGGTACAACATTTTTCAGGTACATGAAGGCGACTCGACCACCCTCAAAGGCTGGTACTGCAACATCACCCGTCCGGCTTTCATCAGCGACCAGCACATTTACGCTGATGACCTTGAGCTAGACATTTTTGTAACCCCCAACGGCACGGTCATCCTGCTTGATGAAGATGAATTTGCGGCATTAGACTTACCCACCGAAGAACGCATCGCGGCGCTGCGGGCGATCCAACACTTACGTCAGTTGGTGGCCGAGCGTGAAGTGCCCTTCGACGCGATCCAATAACCTATTCTTTGTCGGGATGCACCAGCAATACCGGCACTTTGACTTCTTCCATCACCTTTGAAGCCACGCTCCCAAACAGGAAACGCGCGATCCCCGTGCGCCCGTGCGTACTCATCACCACAAGGTCGATGTCCTCGTCACGCACATAATCGCAGATAGCACTGGCGACTCCCGTG
>Ga0209460_1001235_pt1 | contig 15858 bp, 10 predicted proteins | sample EBPBio132013_DNA_FD_185868 | JGI IMG/M metagenome (GOLD analysis project Ga0209460, IMG submission 185868) | Wastewater treatment Type I Accumulibacter community from EBPR Bioreactor in Madison, WI, USA - Reactor 2_5/13/2013_ DNA (SPAdes)... | ecosystem: Engineered > Bioreactor > EBPR >...
TTATCTCCGGACATGGAAACCGAAAAAGCCTTGAACTCTACCAGCATCTTTCACTTGCCGCGATCGAGGGCGACTACCAAAAAGCTGTTCGCAATTTAGAAATTTAGGCAATTTTTGCAACAGAGCCGCGAAACAAGCAGGAGGCGCTCCTCGAGTCACGGTATTAGAACCACCACCAACTACTATCTCTGTCGCAATTGCCGCCGTTCAAGCACCTCAAGTCCAAGAAGTACGCCGGCAGTACAGAAGGACCACAAAAGCGAGAAATCCACATCCTCCTCATACTTGGCGCAATCGGAAAGATCCACTCGAAGATGTAAGTGATTGGCTAAGAATTCGCGTCCTAGAGAATCCGAGGCTCAAAATTGGTAAGCTTCTCAAGGAACTTCAGCGAGATTTCCCGGGGAAGTACTCGGAAAAACACAAACGAACGCTAGCGCGCAGACTTAAGGAATGGCGCGCTGAATCAAGGGTTCATTCGCCAGAAAAATGGTTGGATCCGGCAGAAACTTTTGACACTCCAGACATCCGAGACAGAACTGCCGCCAACGGACAAAAACTCCGAAAGAATGGACAGCCGCGGAAGCCACATCCGCCGCATACCTGGCGCAACAGAAAAGATCCTTTTGAGGAAGTAAGCGAGCAACTGAGATTGAAAGTTGTTGAAAATCCGAAAATCTCTGTTGTAAAACTGTTCGAATACTTAGAGCGCGAACATCCAGGAAAGTACTCAAAAAAGCTGACAAGAACATTGCATCGGAGGCTGAAAGAATGGCGTGCTGTGCCGTGCACCAGAGCGTAATCTGCGATCCATGAGGTACTTTAGCCACCCGTTGGTCGGCAGAGTTAAATTAGAGTAGAGTCGTGAAGCGCGGCTAACGCCGAGAATTAGGATCTAAAGTTTCTATTCCACCTGCAGCCTTTGAATTCAATCATGGTACGATTTCAAATCAGGCAACAAGCCATGTCATGGTACGAATTATTAGTTAGGCAATACGAAGTCACAGTCGAGGCGCTTGTAGTAGATAGCGAAGCCGTCATGCTCCCAGGTGATTACCTTCATACGGTCTTTGCGCTTGCTAAAAAAGACAAAGAAATTTCCGCTCAAAGGATTGAGCCCAAAGTGCGCAGTGACAAGACCGCAGAGAGCATCGAAAGAGTAATGCATATTAACGAGCTGGCTGCAGATGAAGACCTTGGTGTAAGGATCGATATTGAGCATTAAAGCCTCCTTTACTGACGGACTAAAGTAGAAAAAAGTCTGGAAACGAGGTCTATACAGGAGTTATTGGTGACGTGAAGAATTGCACCACCGGGAACGAGAATATCCACACCGGCAGATGATGCCAAAGTAGCGCCTGTTACTGAGTTTGATGCCGTCCGTTCGACTTCAGAAATAGCATTGTCGGCAGAATTATCCTGAACAAGCTTTAGTGGCACAAAAGAAAATTCATCAGGCTTCAGTAGAGCTTCAGCGTTCGCAGTGGGCTTGTACTCGCGGTCACGAATAGAAAGCTCTCTGCGCCATGCGTTAAAAGATGATTCCGATAGATTTTGTGCATGGCAGTAGCCACGCTTGGACAAGCCGCTCTTAGTCCAGGCGTCCACATGTCGACGCCAATAGGCTTCTTTGTGCTCGTCCCTGACCCATCTCTGCTTTGCTGCATCGCTGCGCACTTGAAATTTCGTTCTCTTTGTTGTCGGCATTCTTGTTGGTCTCCCTTGGAATGCCACCATTCTGCTTCACGACAAAAAGACCTTCAACCAGCCGGACAGACACCTCTCCAATGCTTTTCTTTCTCTAGATCTCTCTTGCTATTTGACACTGTGCTGACTGCTCCGAATTGCTAAGCCGCTAGTCTAAGCAATGAGCCATTCCACTGAGCGGGTGTAGTTCCTGCAACGCTCTCACATGGGGCACAGAAATATTCAACATACCGTTCTCTACACCCAGCTAAATCCAAAGAGATTCAAAGGCTTCGGTAAGGATGTGAGACTTTAAAGAGTTTCTTCCAATCTTGCAAGAGACTCAAAAATAGTAGGAGAGCGTGTACTTTGACTGTGGCGTCCGATAAATCCGGCTGATAGCCAGGGCGCCAGGTGAGATCACCCTTGAAACGCCCAAAAGACGGGTACCCCAAAAAATAGAGAGGCAAAAAAGGGGAGGGGGCTGGAGAATTCATTTCCAAAGACCCCCCTCCAAGGCAGCATCTACAGCCTTTCAAACTGCGTATGCGACATATCAGTTGTTACGAAACTCTCACTGTCAAGGTCGGAATAATTCTGCCACCATCAACGGTGGCGGCATTAAACGGACAAGCTCCGTCCGATAATCTCAATCCCGTACATATACTGTTTGCCAAAATCCAGTACCCCCAAAACTCCCAACAGAGCAACAAATTGTTCAAATCGAGCACAATATGCAAATTATTGAAATTGTAGACCAGCCAGTTTTTCTTTCCGAGTAAGAAACTTCATCAAGAGTTTACAACGTCCCAATGCTTATGATTTTGGAGGAGACCCATCAAGATGATTCTTTAGTGGAATTTCTATCCTATCGCTTTGCAAATCCGTAAATTCAATTGAAGACCCTAGTCCATAATAGTTTGCTGTTTGTGGAACCACTATCATCAAAAAGGGGCTTCTACCATCGCCTGTGAAAACATAATCACCAGAAACCAGAACAGAAATTGAGCCCAAAACAAAACCGCTACGAAAATTGTCAGAATAATTAATCTCATTCTTGAAATAGTTTATTCTAAGAGGTGCACCATCTTTTCTTGTTATCTCAATGCTTCTTTTGTTATCCGAACTCTCACTTAATCCCAGACTCACCCATTTTGGAAATATCCAAACCCAATAATCATTGCTCTCCTTCAGAGGAAGTTGAAAGCTTCCAGGCATAATACACTTATAGGAAGTTGTTTTAGTTCCTTTTGCTAGCAAAAAAACCAATGTACTCACGAGAAGAACTAGAGAAAACAATAGTAATACTTTTGATCGTCTTTTAATCATGTCCCATTCCTGATTTAGCTGTTGGACTTTTGCTAAACAGAAATATTCTACCGCAAATGTGCACTACAAGAGAGAGCGTTGCAGGAACTACACCCGCTCAGTGGAATGGCTCATTGCTTAGACTAGCGGCTTAGCAATTCGGAGCAGTCAGCACAGTGTGAAATAGCAAGAGAGATCTAGAGAAAGAAAAGCACTGGGGAGAAGCACTTTCAAGCTGGCAGGCAAGTGGCCTCAGTAAAACCGGCTCCGGTAATCTCAATCCCCTACATTTAGCAATTGATCGACTGAATGGAAACAAGAACGAAGGCCCCCTGTAGGAGGGCCTCCTTTCTTAGCTAGGTTTTATGCGAAAGGGAACGTTTGACTAATCGGCAAAATAGTAAGAGGAGCGTTGAATCCCGGTGCCGTGACAGAAGCCAACGGTACAATTCCTCCAGCTGCCGCAATAAGTCCAGACGCCAAATTGTTACTGTTATATCCACCACCCCCAGATGCTAAAAAGTCATACGGAACAGATTGTCCAGAGCGATACCAATCTTTAGCAAGGTTGAGCCTGTTTATGAATCGTTCAACTGACTGGTTACCAGGACTCACATCTTGAAGTCCTGAGAAATTAGGGAAAACTCCTTGATATTCAGCCAAACTCATAGCTGTGGTGAAGTGTTTTAGAATTAGTCTTCCACCAGTATGAGTCACTGGATCTCCGCGAAGTGCCTGCCCATCAAAAACTTGTGTTATCTGATCGTCAGTCATAACGATAATGTTTGCATGGTAGAATGGTGTCAGTATCTTCTGATCCAGGAGCATAGCTCCAACCTTGTGCCAAGCTATAAACACCTTGTGAACAGGCTTGGGTGGAGAAGTGTTAGGCGATGCGCTTGAACCATTAGTGCTTGAGGAAGCAAGAAGCTGCGGATAGACGTTTTCCCAATATGCGCCGAGAGTTCCAGGTGCGGCAGACTCAACTCTACCTGAAAATGGATTGTATGCAACTAATCGTTGATAGCTACCAAGGGTTAAATTAGTGCTAGCTCCATTATTGAAACCAGAGCCACTTGCTCCACCATTGATAGAGCCACCTGAATTACCGCTTCCCGCCACGCCACCTCCACCATCAGCTGCCAACCCCATCGGATCGGTCGCACCGTTGGGTCCATTGCCGACATACGCATACATGTTCATACCTCCACCATAGCCGATTGGATCAGCTTGCAAGAACCTACCGAGCTTAGGCGAATAGTGCCTCATCTTGTAGTAATAGAGCCCCGTCTCACTGTCATAACGCTGTCCGGTGTATCCAAGGCTCGTCCCACTCAGAGCGGATGACTCACCATAAGGTCCATATCGGAAGCGATTCAAGACCGCGCCGGACGAGTCGGTAACGGCTACTATCGACCCTTGATGGTTCCCGTGGAAATATGTCTTGGTTCCTCCGCTAGTAACCTGAATGAGCACTTCATCCAAACCAGAACCATAAACATAGCGCTGCTGAAGCACATTCGTGGTTCCGTCATAGTCGGCAAGCCGCTGCCAGCCTGCATAGTAATAGTTTGTCTTCGTGCCTCCCACATTCTTTTGCCGCTGCCTCAACGCAGGGTCGTAAAGATAGTCGGCAATGATTGCGTTGGTGCCGGCATTACGCACTCGAGTCAACATTCTCTCTGTGTTGAACTCGTACTTGTAAACGCCGTCATTCGTGAGGTTTCCGTCCGTGCTGTACGTGAATCCCGTTCCTCCAACAGTCGGATACTGGTTAATGTTGTTGGCAGTACCATAGGTGACAGTCCCCGCGCTGCCAGGTGTCCAGCGATAATTCACCGGATCTGAAACACGCTGCGAAACCATCTGCCCGACATCGTCGAAGGAATAGCCGAATGCCACGCTGGACCCAACAAAGTTCTGAAGGATTCCACTGAGGTCGTTGTCGTCCTCAAATCCGTAGTTGGTAACGCAGCCGTTCTCGTAGATGAGCTTGGTTCGACGAGACAGAGCGTCATACTGGAACTGAATCGCGCTGGTAACACTTCCATTGAGTTTGATGTCCGTCTGGCGGTTCATCTGATCATAGAAGCGCTCCACGTAGTACCCGTCAGGGTACGTAGTCTTGGTCACATTCCCGTTAGCATCCAACACATGGGTCACTGAAAGTCCATCAGGATACTGCTCCCGATGGAACCGCCCCGCGGTGTCGTAATAATTGGTGAACGTTCCAGAAGAAGGATCACCAGCCACAACTGGGGTGCTGACTGTGGTGACACGACCGGCGATGTCATAGACGGTTGTCACTGTCGGCTGTCCAGTAGGTGTCTTCGTTTTGACTCGGTTCAACTCGTCATATGTGAGTGTAACCGTGGCTCCAGAACGAGTTCGCAGAGTGAGCGGGTTGCTGTTCCCGTCATAGCTGCTCACCTCCTCGTAAGTTGAGTCGGGATAGGTGGTCCTGAGCGGCCGATCATGCCCATCGAAGGAATAGGTCGTAGTAAAGTTGCGTGCGTCCTTCAAAGTCGCCAACTTGCCGTTGTCTGTGTAGGTATAGGTAACCTCAGTGATTGCGGCAGGATTGATGATTGAAGAAATGCGGTTAGCATCGTCGTAGACTTTGGTCACCACCCGGCTTAGCGCATCGGTCGTCTTCCAATGCCGCTGCAGAGTGTCATAGGTGAAGGTAGTTACAATGCCTGTCGGGCTGGTCGTGGTCAGCACCTTGCCATCAGCCGTGTAGCTCGCCTGAGAGGTCTGCCAGGGATTATCCGGGTCGTTCGTCTGAACCTCAATCTTCGTCTTGTTGCCGTTATCATCGTAGGTGAACTTTGTCACATAGCTGAACGGCGCCGGTCCAGTAACTTGCGTCACTCTCCCCAAAACGTCATAATCGATCGTACCGGAATTTCCTCGCGGATCTTGAGTGCTCGTTACCCAGCCTCGGCTATTGTAGCCAAAGTTTGTGGTGAGATTCAGCCGTCCAACTCCAAAGTCGGCAATCTTGGACGTCACGTGACCATAAGTTGGGTCGTAGACACACTTAGAGACGATGCCATCCGGAGCCGTTACTGTCTCAATTTGACCTTTGGCAGTATAGGTCATAGTGACGGTTGAACTACCAAGACCAGTAACACTCGGCGATACCACGCTCAACAGATTGCCGTTTGTGGCATTATAGTTCATCGTGGTAACTCGCCCGAGATTATCGGTAGCAGTCTTCAGCTTGCCCCACGTGGCATCATAGGTAGCAGAAGTCACAATGTCCGCCAAGCCAGATGCCGGCTTAGCCTTCACGGTTGTCTGCGTAACCCTATCTTTGTTGTCATAGACAAACTCAACAGAGTTGCCTTCAGGGTCAATAACCTTGGTCGGTCGAGAGCGTCCATCAAACTGGGCCAGGGACTTCTTACCGACCTGATTCACCGACTTAACAACACTGCCCATATTGCCCCAGTACATGATGGAGCTTTTGCTGTTCGGGTTGACTTCCTCTGTTCTTGAGCCAGCGAAGAAGTACTGCCAGGTGTTGTTCTGGTAGTCCTTCTGCTCTTTGATACGACCGAGCGTATCGTAGACGTTTGTGACGATAGTGGTTGACGGATTCGCCGGCTTATACAGCTTGGTCATCTGACCAGGAACCGCATACTCATAAGTCCAGTTCTTTCCGTTTGGATCGGTGACTGTCACAAGGTCACCAACGCCGTTCACTGTGTAGCCGACACTGCGTCCGGTGCCATCAGAAACGCTGCTGATTCTGTTGTTCGTGTAGCTGATAGTCAGGGTACGCCCGAAACTGTCTGCCACCGAACTGAGCTTCACGTAGTCGGTGTAGGTGAAGGTAACGGTATTGCCATTGGTGTCCTGCATCGTGGAGATGTGGCCACGAGAGTTGAAGTTCATCTTCTCACCAGTGAGGCTGGTGTAGGTGAACGTCCCGTCCACATTGCGAGTCAGCGTGCCATTCTCACCAACAGGATTGGCATAGGTGCCATTGGGCAGCTTCACAAAGGTCTTCCTCGAGAAGCCGGCCTGGAGAGTAACAATATTGTGCGACAGATTGTCCACAAACCACTTGTTAGCCACCGCGCAAGTCAGGTACTTGTCAAACGGCTTCGTCAGGTCAGTCTGAAGCTGATATGTGACGTAAGCTTCTACGATAGTACCGCTGGCGCCGATGACAGTCTGCTCGCCCATACCGCTGCCACCAGAGGTATCGATGTTGCAGAAGATGTCGAAACTGTGCCGCCAGCCGCGACCAAGAGGACCATGATGGTCCTTTGCAGCAGAGTTGTACGACCTCGAGAAGGACAGCCCTCCAATCGAAATATCAGTGGCGTCAAGAATGTAAGCACCACTCGCCAAATCAATTGGCTCGGCCGAAGTGACGATACCAGGCACTTCCGTGCCACCGCCGCCACCACCACCGGCACCGTTACCGCCGCCGGCATAGAAGTTACCCCAGTAACCCATGGAGCCTGCAGGCACCGAGCACATGCACTTGAGCCCCAGACTGGTGACCTCATAGGCGACGCAGGTGGACTCATTATCGACCGCGTGAATAGTATCGCACTTGTCAACAATGTCCCCGTACAGGTAGAAGTCGAAGTTGTTCCAGGTCATGTAGTACGGAGAAAGAGTGAGGCTTTGCGCCCGCTCCCCGCTACCACCCTTCAAACCACCTCCAAGCAGGCCGAAGGTGCCGTAGTTGGGAATAGCATAGTAGCCATAGCCAGTCCAGTTACCAATGGTGATCTGGCCATTCTCTGGGATGCCGACCCTGTAGCCATTGTTGATGTACCAGTTCTCGATATCGGTCAGATCGCCAGCATTGTAGTTGACAAGGTTTGGCTTGACGCTGGCAGTCCAGTTGGCAGTCTTACCGTCGTAGATCTTCTGACCAGAAGCCACTGCCGAATCGACCAGCGCTGTTGTACTGACACCAAGAATCGTAAAGGTCTCGCGTACGATCTGAGACTCTAGCGCCACGCCATGCAGCGCGAAAGTCGTATCGTTAGCCTGCTGCTTGTTGTAATCGTTGTCCAGAGCCGACGTAGCCCAGACAACCGCGCCAATATCAAGGAAGAAGGTGTCAAAGTGCCCGATCAGACCGCATTGATGATGCAACACGGTCGAGCAGTCAGCCATCCGGTTAGTGATATCGAGCATGCGCGTGGAATGAACTCCAAGCACCTTCCACATCTGCGCCATCGTTTCGCCGACCATCTCTTCAGAGCCGGGGTCAGCATAGTTGCCATCAAGAGCCTTGATGTTTTTACTGTGCACGCTCGCTGCACTTGCCGACATGTTGCCCCACGAGTTGCAGAGCAGGTAAGGCTTGTCAGCCCAGACTCTCATCCACTGATACTGATTAGCCCAGGTACCGGCATATGGATGCACGATATCGAAGAGCACGGAGTTCCAGGTCCCAGGAGTCTGCGCTGTACTGGTTCCAATGAGAGTGCCATCAAGGCGTAGTTCTGCCTGATGACTCACATTGAAGAAAAGCGTCAGGCGCTTGCCAGCGAGGTCCTCAGTGTTGAAAGTGACATCGATGGTGTCATAGACGATGTGCATCGTGGCTTTGTATGCCTGAGGGATGCTCGTCCAGGTTGTCGGCGTCGTTGCCGGCTTCAGGAACGGATGGGCGGTCTGCCGCAGCGGCGTAGACGAGTCATTCTGATTGATCGTACGACCGCCCAGAATATCGTCCATACCAGCACCGTGGTTGTTCGTCTTGATCCAGTTGACCAAAGTATTGGTCATGCTGTCCAGATCATTTCGAATGTTGGTGCGGTTCAAGTTCTGAACGTAGTTCGCTGTGATGGTTGCGCCCGAGCGAGCATTGTTCATAAACGTGGTGGCATTGAACCCCATGGCGGTAGCCAGGTTCACCCCCGTCTTTGCCGTGTAAGTCTTCTGAGAAGGATCAAACACATAGTTGGTGCCGGAGATGTTGCAGATCAACCAGCAGTGGCTGAACTCCACGTAGTCTGTGCCGGAGACGTTGACCACAGCAGCGGGTACACCGCTATTCACAAGGAAGTTGTAAGACGCCCAGATATTCAGCGGGTCTGTACCTAGCCATGCACCAAGCTGCGCAGCATTCATACGCAGTGTGCCGAACTGATAATTCGATGTATAGCCAGCCTGCCTCAGCAGCTGCACCATTAGGTCAGCCTGGTCGAAGGAGTTGCCGATGCCGTCGATGATGGACCCGAGACCACCTTTCTGGATGCCATAGGTGGGCTGATGTTCAATATTATTGAAGACCCATTCGTAAATGAGGTCCACATTGTTGCGAAGCGCCCGCGCCAACTCCGAAATCGACACCGGACCGCCAACAGTGTTAGAAGCAAGGCCACCAGCAAGTGCCTTCACACCGGAAGGCAAAGGCTTGGCTCCAGGCTTGTAGATGTTAGAAGGCGGGGTCCTCGACTCAATCTGCTGCCGCGCAGTATCTGGATCCACACCCTGCTGCTGAGGCAGTGGCACCCATTTGCCCGGTTCAACCTTAGTCGGTGGCACCGGTTTTCCAGCCGTCGCCGCAGCGCCAGCCAAAAGCACCGCGCTCGTCTCCGGCGTAAATTCCTTCACGAGGTTGGGCTTCTCAGCACCGCTGAGCCCGACTCTCTGTTTGCGCTTAGAGCTGCAGTCGGAGCAGTCTTGCGTAGTTTCGGTCGAAGCGGAGCTCTGTGAATCTTCGCAATCTTCACACCCGCAACCGCAATCTTTGTTTGCGTTCGTATTTTCCATTTCTGCCTCGTTCGAATTGGTCAATGCCTTGCCGGCATCTGCTTTGTCTTGGTTCTTGCTCATTTCTTAGACTCCTAGCTCGTCACCACAGACGTGCGATTGCCGGCATTGTCCAGGTTGTAAGCAACGCCCTGGCCATTGGTCAGATTGGCGTTCGTCAACCTGCCACGGTTGTCCATGACATAGTTCGTACCAGGCATGTCCTGGACGCCGAATTGCGGAGCGGCTTGGTAAACGACCGTCAAGCCGCTGAGGTCTTGCATTGAGCCCCAAATGAAAGGGCTGCCTTGGTACGCAAACGTACCAAGGTCGAAGCTTTTCTTAGCCATAATTTTCTCTGCTCCGATTACTGGCTGACTACCACGGGCCCACTCACGACTGCATTCTGCGTCGTCGAGCCCCACGTTTCGAAGAAAATGTCGACCACGCAGTTCTCGGTCGGCGTGAAGGTCACCGAGTACTGCGCGAACGCCGTACCACTCACCGTTGCCGAAACCACGTCGACACCGGGAGAACCCACACCGGCATAGCGACCGCCAGCCACGCGCAAGCGCGAGCTAATACCGCTTGCCGCACTGTGCTTAGCCCAGTACTTGACAGTGGTCGGAACGTTAGCAGGGCATGCCACTTTGCCCACGTTCACCTTCAGCGGGCTGTTCGCCAGCGCCTTGGCATTGGGAGTCAGCTTCCAGGCGATGCCGGAGCCAGGCTGCCCGACCACGCCAGTGGTGGTCACGGTGCCATAGTCGGTATAGATGGTGTTATTGGCTGCGTTGCCGCCTTCTTTCTGCGAATTGACCGAATTGCCCGATGCCTGGTTGGTCGCAGGACTGCCGAGGCTGGTCAGCACCGCCGCAGGAGCGCCACCGGTGTACTGCGTCCAGTTGTAGACAATGGCTCGACCACCTGCGTTATTGGGAATCGAAATCTGCGGAGCCGCCGAGCCGCCAACCGTATTGGTGTCGAGCCCGTAGATTTCCACTTCGGCGTTGTTGAGCTGCACTTCAGCTGATGTGTTGCCCCGCGCCGCCAAGTTGTAGCCCACCATCTCTTCCAGCGCCTGGAAGTTGATACCGAAAGTGGTATTGCCTTCCGCAGTGTTGCTGCGGAAGAAGCATGGCGACTGAATGTCCATGCCGATGCCGGTGTTGCCGGAGCAGTCGCACCCGGTAATCGTCGCATACGGAGCCGCAACGAAAGGAGGCAACCTGATGCCGCCCACATCTGCACCCCAGACCTTGGTGTTGGTGATGCTCCAGTTGAGGTTGTCCGCCTGGTAGTTGGCCGTCGCCGGAATATTCAGGATAGCTGTCGTACCGGTGCAGTTGATGAAGTTTGAACCGGCGACAGTGACCGCCCGGGTCGGCATGCTCGAGAATGAGCCGGTGCCGGCGCAGCCGCTGTTGTTGAAGCTGTATCCACGCGCCGTCGAAACCAGACCCAGCGGGAAAGCAGCCCGCGCGAAGTTGAACTTCTCCACGGTCACGTGCCCGGTCGTGCCGGTCAGGTTGATGCCGGATGCTGCCCAGTCACTGCGGTCGATGGTCGTCCAGCCGGTCTGGGTAGACATATCAGTCGTGTTCCAGCCACCAGAAATGACGATCGGGTTGCCGCTTGCGCCGTTGGCCGAGAAGACCTGGTCGTAAACGGTGTTGCCGGTGCCAATCGATACGACGGTCGGCTGCAGCATATAGAATGTGCTTGAGCCGGTTGCGCCTCGGTAGCCTTTCGCCGCGGTTGCTGCCGTCGCCTGCTGCGCGTCGACATAGACCGTGGTGCCGTTCACGCTCTGCACGGGGTACCAGGTGGCATTGTCGGGCGAGATGAGCGTGTTGAGCGTCAGGCAGTCACTGGCGGTCGGCGCCTTGGCTGCGAAAATGTTGTCGATAAGAATGTTCGTCGACGCCATCGACGAGTTCGCCGTGATGCTCACGCTCTGAATCGACGCACTCAGTGCTGCGCCGTTGTCGACCGTCACCGCCGTCCACTGGTTGGCGTTCAGTGCCACGTTGATCGGGAAGGAATGAACAACGGTGTTACCGGCGGTGTCGCTGCAGAGGTTCAGCGTCAGGGCACCTGACGCTTTGGCGACGCTGCTCTGAATCCAGAACGACACCTGGCGATAGGCGCTGAGGTTGAGAGCACCGGTGGCGAAATGGGCGATCTTGCCGGTTGTGAACGCCGCTGCGCAAGCAAGCTTGGAGGCGTTGCTGCCCTGCTTGGGTGTCGGGGCAGTCGTGTTCGCCGTCGCCGTGACGTTGGTTGCTGCCGTCCAGGCGCCATCGTTATAGATTGCGGCAGTGATAGCTGCAGCAAGCGTCACCAGCGCAGAGCCTTTGGTCCAGGTGGCGGTGCCGCTGCTGGTGGAGGGGTTGCCCATGACTCGAATGACGTCACCGGCGACCGCAATCGCTGCTGCCGACGAAAGAGTCTTCTTGCGAAGGGCGAATGTTGACCCGTTGTTGGCATCATTGCCATTCTTGAGGTCTACGAAAATATTTGCCATTTGTTTTACCTTTGAATTAGGTTTCTGACCTTGCTCTGCTAAGTGGCTTAGAGCAAGGTCGTGTGAATTTGGAAAAAATGCGCCTTTAGCGCTCTCTTCAAAAGCGAGAGCACTATTAGACCGGCGCAAGGTCAAAGCCAACTGCCTGAGGCAAAGCAACAAGTTCTACTTTCTGAGCAATTGGCTTTGTATTACGCCTATCTTCCGTCTTGAGGTGAGAGAGCCTGTTACTGCGGTAACAGGCTCTCTCTTAAACTAGCGCTGCAAGATAAAAGCCCGCAGTTTCTTCGAACAGTCCTGCATTTGCGCCACAGCCTTAAGGCTTTCGGCTGTGTGCTGCTCAAACGCCAGATGCCCGCCGGAGTACTTCCGCAGAAGCTCAAGCGACTCCACCTCAAACATTTTTGCAGTACTGGAATGAAGGTCCGACCAGCCCGGCAAATCATGCAGCGCCGACACCGAGACTTCACCTCCAGCCTCTCTCGCTGAATCATTGAGCAGCTTCAGCGCCTGGCTGGCTGCATCCATAGGTCTGTGGTTGAAGCCACCGCCAAAGCCTGGCTGGCTCTGACTAAAGCCCGAGAAAGGCGACCTATCGAAGCCCGCGCCGATGCCCATACCAATGCCCTGGGGCTGAAATGGAATCTCGGGCAGCATAGCCCGCACTGCCGCCATCGGGTCGGGAACCATAGCGACACTGTTCGCCAAACCAAACGGGTCTTCAGACGCAGCGGGCTGATAACCGTTAGCCAGCCGGTCATAACGACCACCAGTACGGTCTGGTTCAATATACGGCAACTGCCCAAGTTCTTTCTTATACCGAGACGCAACTTCATGTGCCAGGTCCCAGGCGTTGCGATCAGAGCTTGCCACAGCAATAGACGCCTTCAACCAACTCTTCTTCTCAATCTTCCTTAGCTCACCGACATAGACAGAGCCACCGGCGCGGAATAGCTTCCGGCGCTTGAGAATAAGAGCCGATGCAGCCGGACTTGCCTCGATAAGCAAGTCGCATACAGGGTTTTCTTTCTGAGCCATACTTAGCCTCGTTTGTTGTATTTGCTGTTTCAGCGCCCGCCGGTCATCTGCTCGAACAACTGCCGCACCTGCGGATCACGCAGATTCTTCGCCAGGTCTGCCTTGTTGCGCGTCAGCTCAGACTCAGCCAGCTTCAGTGCTGCCTGCATCGCCATTTCGTGCAGCTTCATCACCTGCTCGGCGCTCAGGTTCTGATTGATTCCGGCTTCGCAAGCGCGGTACATGCCCTCGCGCAAAAGCTGCAAGGTCTGCGATCGCTGTGCCAGCTGCACCACCGCCGTCTGAAACTCAAGCTGAGTCTTCACATCAATTGCCGGGTTCTGGCTCTTCACCTCGGCGATCATCTTTGCCACAGCAGCCATGGCCACATCGGGCGACGGCTCGGCACAGACATAACTGCCGCCGCCCGGCTTGGGCAGCACAATGATGCCGCGCGCCGAGGCGTCGGTGGTGGTGATTGTCGGCTTGCTCGGCTCAAGCGTATGCACGCCGACAGCTGGCGAAACTGCGCAGCCGCCAAGTGAAAGCGCGGCGATGGTAATAGCAGCGAAGGCTGCTAGAGATCTATACTTCATGATTTTTCCTTATTTATCTATTTCGGTTTGCCAGGCTCGGCAGTCGAATTTTGTCCGGCAGAAGGGTCTACAGAAGGATCTATAGAAGGTTCTGCGGGCGCCATGGGCTGCGTTCCCGTGGGCTGCACCACCGAAGGCTGCCCTTTCGTCTGTGCAACCGGAGGAACAACAGCCACAGGCGCCTGGCTTGGTGCTTGCGTTAGTGCTTGCCCCGAACCCTGCGACAAACTCGAAGAACTCGCCACTGGCACCACCGGCGGTGAAGGCGGCGTTCCTTTATAAAAGATGCTTTCGAAGACCGGAAGGGTCAACGTCGTCAGAATAAGCAGAACCGACCCATATACAGGCTTGTACCAGGCGAAGGTTGCTGCAAACGGTCCGCCCAAGGCGAACACCCAAACAGCAAATGCCAGAGTCGAAGCCAACCAATAAAAGGTCTTGCTCGACACTATGCCGGGCGGCTCTGTTTTGACATAACAGACATACAAAGGTGTGAGCGAAAGAAGAGCGATGAAGACCGCCCAGGTCAACCAGAGCGGGCTATTGCCGCCTTCTTTCAAGATGCCGTCGAGAGCCACATAGCCTGCCACGATGTCGGCGGGAATATAACGAATCAGCTTCTCGAAGTAAGAATCAGTGTCTTTGCTGCCAGGCGGCGGTTCTTGCGCAGCAAAGCGCAAACCCCACCTCCGCTTGGGCAAAGGTGAATTGTCTTTTGAGTCAGCCATTTTGACTCCTTTTTATAGCGACCTACTTTATTTAGGTCTGCCTAATCTGTCCGAAACATCATTGAAAAGGTCCAGCCAATTGCGTTAGCCGCGTGTAATATTCAATATTCTGCATCTGTCACGGCGCACCCTATAACCAAAGACAAATTTGCCATAGGGTCAGGCCGCTTTCCAAAAGTCCTGCTTGCTCTGCTAGAAAATCGCGACATGTCAATGTATTCGCGCTTCTAATGATAGACATCCAAATCAGGGTCGTGAAAGGCTCCAGCGCAGGCACTGATAAGGGCTATAGGTTTTTAACGCAGAACTGGCGGGGGTTTTTCAGGATTGCCTCGGAAATATCGGATTAAAAGGGATACGCCCAAAATAACCCCGCCAAGTAGCCCAGTTCAAACCTTTCCCGGTTAGATACCTTTTATTAACAGCACCCTATCAGCATGGCCGCAAACCCAGCAAACTCAATCCAGTGCAGTATATACACCCGCCTGACAACACGTCGATACATGTTTTTGTAGTCACCTTTAACCGCTCTCAAAATCCACTACGCTCGCTAGCAAACCCGGGCCATCTTGAGTACCCCAAAACCCGCATTAACATTGCCTTTAGATTTGCCACCAAAGATGATACTGCACTCACCACGGCTCTCCATGCGCCTTATCCCCCAAACGGGTGATACGCACGGCTATCGCTAATGTCACAAACATAGACTGGGACTAATCTTACAATGTTTCGATTTTGCAACGTTGTTGCGAACACGAAACATACAACCCCTAGAAGCCGCACCGCAACTAAGTTTTACAATCAACAGATCCGGCCAACTACAGATACTTACCTCTAAGGTTCGACCAGAACCCTCCCTCAGGTTCATCGCGCTCCTCAGAGGTAGTTTTTGCCCCTCTATCACCCTGCTCGGTATCTGGAGCCTCAGGAGACCCCACAGCTTCCTCTAGCGCACTTTCAAATGCACTCGGCACACTGACTTCAGAAGGCGCGGGCTCTGAGCTTCCCTCTTTCTTGGCTCCGCTATCTTCTGGATGCTGCGCTTGTTCACTTTGTCTACCTAGAGACTCCCGGTAAGACATCTGCTCCAGGCTATCGACGACCAAGGGCGGCACTTGCGGAGGCTCAAGCTTCGTCTCCTGCGAGTACTCCCTCCAACTGCTTACTTTCTCAAGCTTCGCCGGGCTGGCTGTTGAAATGAGCAAGTAGTGTCCTTCTTTCTCCAACTTAAGAAGTTCTGCCGGGTCTATTAGAGGCCTCG
>Ga0209460_1001237_pt1 | contig 15830 bp, 22 predicted proteins | sample EBPBio132013_DNA_FD_185868 | JGI IMG/M metagenome (GOLD analysis project Ga0209460, IMG submission 185868) | Wastewater treatment Type I Accumulibacter community from EBPR Bioreactor in Madison, WI, USA - Reactor 2_5/13/2013_ DNA (SPAdes)... | ecosystem: Engineered > Bioreactor > EBPR >...
GGTGTCCTCTACCCGGTCTTCGGGCTCCTGCTGTCGCCCATCATCGCCGCAGCCGCCATGGCCTTCTCCAGCGTCAGCGTGATCGGCAACGCGCTACGCCTTCGCGCCCAAGAGATCTCCTGACCGGCGGGCTCGTGCGTGAGAGACGCTGAAACACACCTCGCGCGATCCCCTGCAATTGGGTCGATCACGCAAAGTAGCCTGCACACACTCGTGCAATCCTCGCTGCATCTCGACACTAACCTGACTCGTGCCACTGTCGAGATGCACTGAATCTTGTAAGAGTGGCTGTCGAGATGCAGCCAAGATTGGACTCTTGCCTGATGAACTCTAAGTTCCATTTTTGAGCGCCTTGGCTCCCGAGGACGAGGGTTGGTTGCGGCCGCTTGATCAGAAAATGTCGAGTTGGCCGAAGTCTGCGATCGTCTCGGTGATGATCTCGAAGTGGTCGATCTCATGCAGGTCCCGCCAAGGCTGAAACAGCACATCCCGACTGCTGAGTTTGCGGTCCTCACCGAGGAGCGCCTCAAGTGCCGACGGTGCCTCCGCTCCCGATCGGTAGAGGAACAGGACTACGGCCCATCGACGCACATCGTCGGTCAGAGCTCGGTTCAGCGCGATTCTTGGCAATCGAGACTCGAAGCCTCGGTCAAGATCCAGGACGTGGTAGACGGATTGCCCGATCGTTCCCCTCTGGAAGCCGTTGTCGTCCACTTCAGCCAGCAGCGCCACGACGTCAGCGTCGGTCCATCGGACGCGCTGACGGAGGACGTTCGAGGTGCTGCGCGGGATCCAGTTGTCTTTAGACCAGAAGACGTCGGGGTGCGAGGTTGCCATGGCCAGTGCCGCAACGGCGTACCGGCGGACTTCATTGGGCAGCCGGTGGAAGAGGGCCGCAAGCAGGAGGAATGAGTCGGGGTCGTGGCGACCAATTGCGAACGTGTCCGCAATGCCAGCTTCGACAGTTGTCAGTTCGTCTGACAGAAGCGCGGCCACGTGCGAACCGCTACGACGACGTAAGGCTGTCTGAGCGGCCGCTATGAAGGATTGGGCGTCGACGTCGAGGCGGTTGACCTCCGGGACCGGCACCGAGGCCTTACCGAAGGGCCCCTTCACCACCGGGGATAGGTACTCGTCTAACGCAGATTCTGCGGCCTTGGTGAGGTCGACCCAGCGCAGCGTGTCCGTCACTGGGTCGTGCACGACGCCAAAGATGGGAACTGTACTTTCCCGCCACAGTGTGAAATCAGCGGGTTCGCCGGGAACTACCCATCGGCCATCCCAGAAGTAGCTCGGGCCCGACTTCACCTGAACGCACACCACCCCACCCGTGACGTCGCTGCCAGCCACGATGTCGACAAAGGCGTCGCGACCTATGTCGTTTTCGGTCTCGACGCGCTGAACGACGAGATTTGCGGCTTCCAGAACCGCCTCAAGCCTCCGATAACCCGCCTTGCCCCTAGCTCGCGATGGCCGCGCCTGCTTCCGCTGTACAGGAAGCTTGGTGCCTTGAGCGTCCCGTGTCATGGGCCGAGTCTCTCACCGTAGTTCGTTCTTCGACTGCTACCCAGCACCGGGCAGGGGACGGTGCTTGGCAGCCTTCTCGCGATCGGCGCGGCGGGCGCGCTGCTGCACCGAGTCGGGGCTCGGCGACTGTCTGCGGTCAGCTTTGTCATCGCCTGGGTCTCGCTTGCCCTCGTCGGGTCGACGATCGCGGCCGGCAACCTCACTCTCACGTGCCTACTCCTCCTGCTGCTCGGAGCACCCGGCGGTGTCATCGTCGACGCGATCGGCCGCTATCAGACGGTCCTGACCTCCTGCATCCTGACGGCTGCGGGCCTTGCGCTGTTCATGGTCTCCGGAGGTTCAGCCCTGGGCACTTGCGGGCCTCGCGATGTTGGGGATCGGCCTGGCGCTCGGCTTCCCGATGAGTGTGGCGTCGATGGGCGATGACCCGGTGCGCGCCGCCGCACGGGTCATGATCGTCTCGGTGGTCTACCTGTCGAACATTTTTGTCGGCCCGGCTCTGGGCAGTGTGGGTCAGGCCTACGGAGTGACTGCGGCTTTCGCCGTGCCCTTGGCGTTCCTCCTTGCATCGGCGAGTGTGGCCAGAGCGACTCGACCCCTGTGTCGGTGAGCGCCATGGCTGTGCGCGAACTCAGTCCGGCGGCCGACGAGCAGCATGACATCAAGAAGCGTGATGCTATGCTGTCAAAATGCGTACCACGGTCACTCTCGACCCGGACACTGAAGCCTTGGTCCGACAGCGGATGCGGGTCAAGGGCGTCTCCTTCAAGCGGGCCCTCAACGACGCGATTCGAGACGGAGCAGAGGGTCGTGCCGACACGGCATACCGCACTCCCGTCTTTGACCTCGGCGTGCCGATGGTTGACGTGACGAAGGCACTCCAGCTGGCGGGTGACCTCGAGGACGAGGACCTGGCGCGCACGCTGCGGCGCGGGGCATGAGGATCGTCGACGCCAACGTCCTGCTCAATGCGATCAACAGTTCCGCGCCCGATCATGTCGTGGCCAAGCGCTGGCTGGACGCGAGCCTGAGCGGTGGCGCACCCGTCGGATTTGCGTGGGTGGCGCTCCTCGCCGTGGTGCGACTGAGCACCCGCGCTGGCTTGTTCGCCCGCCCGCTCGCGGTGGATCAGGTTCGGGACCTGGTCCGTGGCTGGCTGGATGCCCCCACGGCCAGCGTTGTTCACCCCGGGGAGCGTCACCTCGACCTGATGATGAGGCTGCTCAGCGACGCGGGCACCGCCGGCAACATGACCACGGACGCCCACTTGGCCGCATTGGCCCTCGAGACGGGCGGGACGATCGTGACCTTTGATGCCGATTTCGACCGGTTCCCCGGAGTGCGATGGACGCGACCGGAGTGAACACGGGTGAGTCGAGCTCCCGCCTCCCGGAGCGGGGCGGCACCCCTGTCGATCGGCGGTCATGACGCAGAGCTCGACCAGCGACTGAGCGACGAGCTCGACGTGATCGGCTCGCTTCGCGATGATCGTTCCTCTCGTCGCCGGACTGGCCGCCGCAGTCATCACCCATCGCCTCGCCAGTGCCACGCGCGCTGCCTGACTCCATCCCCTCCGGGAACCCCTGGCGACGACTCAGAAGCGCAGCCAGAGGGCCAACGTCGCTGCGCCCACGGCGATGAGGGCGCACACGAGCCCCGCCAGCGCCAGACGATGCGGCCGCCACTGGACGCCGGCCGCTCGGCAGCGCTGCAACCACAAGAGGGTCGCCAGTGACGCCCACGGCGTGACCAGCGGGCCGGCATTGGCGCCGATCAGCGCCGCGAACAGCCGGGCCGGGTGCTCGGCCACGGCCGGCTCGACCGCCAGATAGGCCGGCAGGTTGTTGACCCCGTTGGATGCCAGCGCCGTGACACCGGCCACGCGGAAGAGGGCCGCGGCGTCACTGCCCTGACCCATGAGTCCGGTCAGCCAGGCGAGCCAGCCCGCCGCGTGCGCCAGGGCGACGACGGTCGCGAGCGCGCTGAACGCCGCAGTCATGAGCCACGGCACCGGGAGTCCGCGCAGCTGGTCCGGGGCTCGGGTCGCGGCCGCGATCACGAGCACCGCGGCCGCCACGAGCGCCACCAACCACGGAGGGAGGCCGATGGCAAAGGCGGGCCCGACGATCGCGCAGACCACCATCCCGACGACGAGCAGGGTCCGGTCGTGCGGCCCCGACGGTGGGTCGATGGTGTAGCCACTGGCGAGCGTCCGGCGGTGCATCACCAGGATCAGGGCCAGGGTGGCAAGGACGCTCGCGAGAGCGGGCAGCCACGCCAGCCTCACGTAGCCGGCATGCCCAATCCCCAACTGCTCGAAGCGACCCAGCGCCAGGAGGTTGGTCAGGTTGGAGACCGGCAGGAGGAGCGATCCGGTGTTGGCGATCCACAACGTGGTGAGGGCGAAGGCCCGCGGTGGCACGCCGATCTGTTGGGCGATGGCCAGCCCGATCGGGGTGAGCAGGACGGCCGTGGTGTCCAGGGAGAGGAACACCGTGCAGCTCACCGCGAAAAGGGCGAAGAGCAGCCAGAGCAGCCACGCTCGATGCCGCCCTCGACGGGCGAGCCAGTGACCGACGACGTCGAAGACGCCGAACCGATCGCTCAGTTCGGCCACCACCGCGATCGCCAGAAGAAAGACCGTGATCGGGGCGATCCGCTCGAGGGTCGCCAGTGCGGTCGTTGCTGCGGAGGTCATCGGTCCAAGCATGCAGCCACGGCTCACGCTGCCGCGGCTTCGCGTCGGCGCGCCACCTCGTGCAGCAGCGCCACCGCGCGGACCACGGCCTTGCGGGGAGCAGCGGCTTCGCTGACGAAGGCGACGATGCGTCGCCGCGGTGCCGCCTCACCGGCCACGGGCCGCTCGACGACGCCTTCGCGCAGCGGGCCCATGGCCAGGCGTGGCAGCAGGGTGATGCCCACGCCGGCCGCGACCAGACCGACCGCCGCGTGGTGGTCGCTGGAGCGGGCGACATACCGCGGGGCGGCGCCCGAGGCGGCATACGCCCTGCGCAGGATCCCGGAGCAGGTGGTGTCCGCCATGCCCTCGGCGATCAGGCGCTCGCCGGCGAGGTCGCTCAGGGCCACCTCGTCCCGGTCCGCCAGGGGGTGGCCGGCGGGGAGGATCGCGACATAGGCCTCCTCGAGCAGCTCGATCCGGCGGTGGCCCTCCACCGACGTCGGCGCGAGCTGCGGATCCTCGGCGCGCAGCTCGATGTCGTAGGGCGAGCGCGGTCCGTCGATGACGTCGATGAGGTCGAGATTGATGAGCAGAGAGGGGAATTCGGCGCTCAACGTGCGTGCGACCTCGGGGATCCAGTACTGACCGGCCGAAGGGAAGGTGCCGATCGACAGGGTGCCGCTGCGCCCCTCGCGCAGGTCCTCGACGAGCCCGTCGAGCCGCCCGAGGGCCTCGACCACTTCCTCGCTGCCGGCGGCCAGCGCCAGCCCCGCCGGGGTCGGGGCGATGCCGCGGCCGGACTTCTCGAAGAGGGTCAATCCGGTCTCGCGCTGGAGGGCGGCCAGGTGCTGGCTGACCGCGCTCGGGCTGTAGCCCAGATTGGTGGCGGCCGCCTGGACCGTCCCCGAGCTCACCACGGCGCGGAAGACACGCAGACGGGTCACGTCGATCATGCGGCAAACATACGCTCTGACTGAATGATTGTGAAGAAACCTTCGCTTGTGCTGATCAATAGGGGGCGCACACACTCGACAGCATGAACACGAGCTACAGCCGCTACGCCGCCCTTCCCGCCGACCGCGACCTCGAGCGCATCGCCGCCGACCTCCGCGCCCTGCCGACTCCGTGCGAGGCGTCCTGCCCTCCCCGGCCCTCGCGCTTCGCCTGGCTGCGCGGGCGCCGCCTCACCCACACGGGTCGCGTTCGCCCGGCCTGACCCCTCAGGTCTTCGACGAGGGCGCTCGATAACGCAGGACCACGCCGCCCGAGGCGAAAGCCTGTCGATCCACCAGGTCCAGGCTGAGTCGCTCCCGCAGGCCCTCGAGCAGCCGCGGGCCGCCACCGGAGACCACGGGCTGCACGACGAACTCGTACTCATCGATCAGGCCGAGGTCAGCCAGGGCCACGGGAAGGCGCACGCCGCCGGCGAGCAAGGGCCCACCCGGTTGGCCCTTCAGCCGCTCGACCGCCTGCGCCAGGTCTGCGCGGATCAGTTCCGCGTTCCAGTCGGCGCGCTCGAGGGTGCGGGAGACGACGTGCTTGGGTGCGGCGTCGATGGCCTCGGCGAAGGGCAGATCCCACTGCTGCATCCACGTCGGCCACGCTCCGTCGGACGGGCGGCGCCACGCGGCCTCCATCATCTCGTAGGTCTGGCGCCCGTAGATCAGCCCGCCGGCCTCGGAGATCGCCCTCGTCCAGTGCTCCATCGACTCCTCGTCTGGAGCGATTCCCGCCTCGTGGTGGACGCAGCCGTCGAGGGTGACATTGATGGCGTAGCGCAGAAGTCTCATTCGCAGTCCTCTCGCGGGGCGGGTGCCCTCAGTGTGCCCCGGCCCCGCAGGTGAGGCGAGGTATGCCGGGTGCCGGCTCCACGGCATACCGGCCCCCTGGTGCCCCACAGGGCGGGCCCCGTGCCCCCTAGGCTTGCTCCATGGCCGAAGCACAGATCACGTCATGGCGAGAGCTGCCGTCGATGGTGGCGGTGCGCGCCCAGACCGCGGCCGAGCGGATCTCGGCCGAGCTGGAGGAGCGGTGGTCCACCGATGCCGTGGCCGCCTACCTCGCCGGGCTGGGCCCCGCGGTCAGCTGAACGACGCTCCCACCAAGGAAAGAGGGCGCTCCGCTCCCGGACGACTGACGGACCGCCGCGCTAGCGTGGTTCGGCATGGAGATGATGCCGGGGAAAGACATCGCGGCGGCCGGCCTCACGGATTGGCGCAAACTCGCGCAGGGCATCCACGCCCGCTACGTCGTGGACGACTTCGCTGCCGGGGTCGAATTCATGGCTGCCGTTGCGGCGGTCATTCCGCCCGGCGGACACCATCCGCGAGCCGTCATCGGCGCCGGTCACGTCGATCTCGAACTCGTCACCGCTGATGCGATCTACCGCACCGACGACGGGGAGGAGCTGATCGTGGAATGGGTCACGCAGCAGGATGTCGACCTGGCCCGTCGCATCCAGCAGATCGCGTCCGAGCAGGGGCTGCGAGCCGACCCCAGTTCCGTCACGGAACTCGAACTCGGGCTCGATGCGATCACCTCGGGCGCCATCGCCCCGATGTGGGCGGCGCTGCTCACCGGTGACTCCTCGTCGCAGGGTCGGGGCACGCCCGGGGACGAAGTCCGGGACGCCACGGCACGCATCCCCAATCTCTGGTTCGACGATGCACCTCAGGACGGCGCGGAGCCGTCACGGTTCCACGTCGAGGTCTATGTGCCGGCTGAGATCGTCGAGGACAGGATCGCCGCCGTGGTTGCCGCCGGAGGGACCGTCGTCGATGACAGCCAATCTCCCGCCCTCACGGTTGTCGCCGACGCCGAGGACAACCGCGGCGTCCTGTGTGCGGACGTCGCGGCGGCCGGGACAGCCTGAGCACCCATCCCGTCCAGAGGTGAGGTATGCCGTGACCCGGCTCCGCGGCATACCTCACCGTGCGTTGTCCCCAGGTGCAGCCGGCGGTCACGACAGTGCCGCTCGAATCGTCACTCAGGTGGGCCACCGCCGGTGGCAGTGGAGGGGGAGTTGTGGCAGCCAGTGACGAGTTCGAGGTCGAGCGGCCGCGGCTGGTGCGGCTGGCGGCCGGCATCCTCGGTGACCGCCACGAGGCCGAAGACATCGTGCAGACCGCATGGCTTCGCCTCCACGGCGCCGACCCCGACGGCATCCGCAGCCTGCCGGCCTGGCTGACAACGGTGACCACGCGCCTGTGTCTGGACCGCCTGCGGGCGCGAGTGCCGGACCCGGCGGAGTCCACGGCATACGGAGAGGGGTTGGCCGTCTCGGGCACGGGGCTGGACCCGTTCGAGGAGGTCGCCCTCGCAGAGTGGCGGCCATGTTCGACGGCGGCGCCAGGGCCGCCCTGCCCGTCTTCATCGGGGCGCGCCCGGGAGCCGCGTGGATCCACCGGGGCGTCGCACGAGTGGCCTTCGACTTCACGATCCACGACGGCAAGGTGTCGGGCATCGTCTTCCGTGCTGACCCGGAGGTGGTGGCGAGCGTCGCGCGTCGCCGACGAGGCGAGCCCACTGACCGACCCAAGGCCTGAGGCGGTCACATCGGAGAATCGGCGGTCGTCAGATGAGTGACCCACCACCCACTCACAGGAGAGAAGACATGAAGACCATGACCTGCCATCAGCTCGGCGGCCCGTGTGGGCTCACCCACACCGCGGCCACCGCCGACGAGATCATCAAGGCCCAGGACCGGCACCTCAGGGAGGCCGTGGCCGCTGGCGACAGCGACCACGCTGAGGCGGCGGCCGCGATGAAGGCGCGCTGGCGCAACCCGATCAAGGGGATGGGCTGGTACACCGCGACCAAGAAGGCGTTCGCCGAGCTCCCGGAGACCTGACAGGATCGACGCTCATGGCGATGATCACCGACGTCGAGGACTACTTCACCAAGGGGTGTGGGCGCTGCGACCGGTTCGGCACGCCTGACTGCTCGACCCGGCGCTGGATCGACGACATCGACGAACTCCGGGCCATGCTGCTCGCCGAAGGGCTGACCGAGCACGTCAAGTGGGGGCACCCGACCTACATGCACGCCGGCCGCAATGTGGCCATGCTCGGCGCGTTCCGGGACGACCACCGACTGACCTTCATGGACGGTGCGCTGCTCAAGGACCCGAAGGGCCTGTTGGAGACGGCCGGACCCAACAGTGAGCACCCGACCCTGATCCGCTTCACCGCCCTGGGTCAGGTCGCCGAGCACGCGGAGACGATCCGTGACTACATCCGCGAGGCGATGGCCAATGCGGAGCAGGGCCTCCGGCCGCCGCAACCGAGCCGGGAGGTCGAGTTGCCGGACGAGCTCGTCGAGGCGCTCGCCTCCGATCCCGAGCTCTCCCAGGCCTTTGACGCGCTCACGCCCGGGCGCCAGAAGAGCTGGGCTTTTCAGATCGGCGGGGCCAAGCAGGCCAAGACCCGCGCCGATCGCGCAGCCAAGGCCCGGGAGAAGATAATGGCGGGCAAGGGCGCGCTCGAGCGCTGAGCCCGAAGGCCACGGCGGTCACGGCGAGAGGAGCTGGAGGTAGCAGAGCATCTGGTCGTCACTTCCTACGCGACCTGGCTGTGGCGCCGTCTCCCGTGACGGATCATGCGGAGAGCATCATGATGCTCTCCGGCATGATGCTATGATGCAAGCATGCGCACGACGGTGACCTTCGACGACGATGTCGCACGCCTCATCGCCGACGCCCAGCACCGCGAGCGCCGTAGCTTCAAGCAGGTCGTCAACGACGCGGTGCGCCGGGGCCTGGCCCAGGGCGCTCCCGCAGCGCCGGCCTATCGCGTGCGCGTGCACCACTCCGAGGTCCATCCCGGGGTCGACCTCACGGCGCTGAACCGGCTGGCGGACGAGCTCGAGGACGATGCCCTCACGTCCGCCCCGCACGCATGATCGTCCCCGACGTCAACCTCCTGGTGTATGCCGTCTTCGACGGCTACCCGCTCCATGACCGGGCCCGCGACTGGTTGACCGACGTGCTCAACGGCACCGAGCAGGTCGGGCTCACCGCTCCGGCCATCTTCGGCTTCGTCCGGCTCGGCACCAGTGCGCGCATCCACTCGCGCCCCCTGTCGGTGGCGTCGGCGGGCGAATACGTCCAGGAATGGCTGGCCCGCCCTCAGGCCGCCTTCCTCAGCCCGGGACCGGAGCACGTCCGCCGCACGCTCGACCTCCTCGCCGAGGTGGGGACCGGGGCGAACCTGACCACGGACGCCCAGCTCGCGGCATACGCTCTCGAGTTCGACGGGGCGATCCACTCCAACGACGCGGACTTCGGCCGCTTCCCCGGCGTGCGCTGGGTCAACCCCTTGGCCTGAGACAGTCGGAAGTAGACGACACGCCGCGAGCTCGTCGGGCAGGTGGCGTGTCGTCTACCTTCGATTGCCGTTCTTGGCCGGTGACGTTGCCGGCCTACGCTGGTTGACTACCCGTATGCCGCGCGCCGACGACCTCTTCGCCCGCCTGGGACTCGATCCCCAGGATCCCGCGGTCCGGCACGCGCTGCTCGAGCTGGCGTTCGGCCCCGGCGGAATCGCTCGCGCTGGCACCCCGAGCCGCCCGGACCCCCGGATCGAGGTCGCTCCTCCGCCACGAACGCCGCTCCTCCTGACGGTCAAGGTGGCGCTTGATGAGGCCAAGCCGCCCATCTGGCGACGGCTCTCGCTTCGTGGCGACCTGACCCTGGAGCAGACCCACGACTACCTGCAAGCTGCGATGGGGTGGACCGACAGTCACCTCCACCACTTCGAGCCCGGCCCTCGCAAGCAGCGGTGGACCGGCAAGCACTTCGTCACGGCCTTCGACCTCGAGGAGGGCGAGGAGGGGACCCCGGAAGCCGACGTGCGCCTCGACCAGGTGCTGCGCACCACGGGCGACCGCCTCTTCTACACCTACGACTTCGGCGACGACTGGGCGCACACCATCACCGTCGAGACGATCCGGCCCGCCACCGATGAAGACCCAGATGCGTTGTGCCACAAGGCGGTTCGCGCCTGCCCTCCGGAGGACGTCGGCGGCATCCGCACCTGGAACGAGCTCGCCGCCCTCCTTCGCGCCAACCCGGACCCTCGAGCGCTCACCGGCGAACACCGGATGTATGCCGACTGGCTGGCTCCCGATGTCGACCCGGAGGCCGTCGAGGTCGACGACATCAACCTCGCCCTCGCTCTCGTCGGCGCCGACCCGGCGACCCTGCTCGCCAGCCTCGGGACCGACGGCGACGATCCGTTCGCTGGCATGCACCCGGCCTACGTCGCTGTCGTCGACAAGGCCCCGCCGGATCTGGTCGTCGACCTCGCCGCCCTCCTGGCCGCCGCGATGGTGGAGGTGGATCCGCCCAGCGAGGCCGATCTCGCGGCGCTGCTCCGTCCGTGGGTCGTCCTGCTCGACCAGGCCCAACCCGACGGCATCCGGCTGACCAAAGCCGGCTGGATGGAGCCCCAGGCGTGCCGACGGTTGTGGACCGAGGGGGGTCTGGACTGGGGCTTCGGTCAGGGCAACCGCGAGCAGCACACTCCCGAGATCACCGTGGTCCGACGCGCTGCCGTCGAGGCGGGCCTGCTGCGCACTCGCAACGGCCGCCTCCTGCTGACGAAGAAGGGCCAGGGCGCGGCGGGGGACATCCGTGCCCTCGCGGCGGCCATGGCCGCCGGACTGCTCCACGTGCGCGGCGACGCGGCCGCCGACGAGCGCGTCCTCACCCTGCTGCTCCTCGCCGCTGAGGTCGAACCCGAGCCCCGCGGTGAGCCCGGCTGGGGCTACGGAGCGCGTGAGGCGTTCCTCGATGAGGTCGCCTCCCTCCTCACCCGCCTCGGCTGGCGCATCGAGTTGGGTCCCATCCGGCGCGACCACCTGGGCGAGGCCCGTGACGTCCTCACCGTCCTCACCCTCGCCGACCGTGGCGACGGCGGCGACGGCGGCGCTCCGGGCATCTCCTTCGTCCGTATGCCGAGTGCCGCCGCCCGCCATCTGGCGCGCCTGGCGCTGCTCCCGACCTTCCCCTGAGCATCGGCTCGTCACCCTCCAAGGAGCTCACATGACCGCGATCTTCCGCCGCGCCCTCGCCCTCGGGGCGGTCGGCCTCGCCGGCACCCAGCTGGTCGCCCTCGCGCGCCAGCACCGGCAGGTCCGTCGAGCCGCGCCCGACCTGCGCGTGCCCGCGGCCTACCTGTCCCTCAACCCGAGCCCCGCCATGCTGACCATCCTGCGCAAGGCCATGCCCCTGCTGCGCGCTCTCGCCACGACCGACGCGATCCCCGTCGACATCCCGACCGCCACCGGCTCGGTCAGCGCCTTCCGCTACGAGCCCGCCTCGGGCACTCCTCGCGGCGCCCTGCTCTGGATCCACGGCGGTGGCCGCGTCATGGGCGCACCCATGCAGGATCACGCCCTCGCCCAGCAGCTCGCCGATGCCGCCTCGGTCACCGTCCTCAGCACGGCATACCGGCTGGCTCCAGAGCATCCCTTCCCCGCCGCTCTCGACGACTGCGCGGCCGCCCTCGCGTGGCTGCGCGAGCACTGCGCGGGCGCGGAAGTGCCGACGAGGGTCGCCGTCGGTGGCGCCAGCGCCGGTGGCGGACTGGCCGCCGAGCTTGCCCAGTGGGCCCTCGACCATGACGTGCCGGTCGACTTCCAGCTACTGCTCTACCCCATGCTCGACGACCGCACCCTCGATCACGGTCCCGCCGACCGTGGCCACCTCGTCTGGACGCCGGAGGCGAACCGACTCGGCTGGACGGCATACCTCGGTCACCCTGCGGGCGAACGGGAGGACCGCCCGTATGCCGTGGCCGCCCGCCGCGCGGACCTCACCGGGCTGCCCCCGGCGTGGATCGGGGTCGGCGACCTCGACCTCTTCTACGAGGAGGACCTCGCGTATGCCGACCGGTTGCGGGCGGCGGGCGTGGCCGTCGAGGTCCATGTCGAGCCGAGCCTGTTCCACGGCGCCGACGCACTGCCCGGGACCGAGGGAGCGGCCGGTGTCCGTAGCCTGCGTGGCAGCATGCTCGCCGCTCTCACGGCCGCCTTCGCCCCGAAGGCCTGACGGGCCGGATCCCGCCGCATCGAACGCCCGTCAATCGCGCTCCTCCTTTTGGCCGTCGAGGACCGGCCTCTGGGCGGATGAATCGGTCGCGGCGCCGGGGGCATCGTGGTGGACCAGCCCCCGCCACCCACTCGAAGGACTCCCCGATGACCTCGCAGACCACCACCGTCCACGCGCCCGGCACCACCGCTGGCCCCGAGAGCACCGTCAGGGTGCCCCGACAGCTTCAGCTCGCGGCCGCCTGGACCAGCTTCATGTGCCTCTACATCTACGTCGACGTCCTCGGGCTCTACAAGCCGGGCGCCGTCGCAGGAATCCTCGAGGGCACGGTCCACACGTTCGAGATCACGCAGACCTTCTTCGCCGGCGCGCTCGCGGCCTCCGCGGTGCCGATCATGATGATCCTGCTCTCGACGACCCTCGCTCCGCGAGCCAACCGGTGGACCAACCTGGTCGTGGCCGCGCTGCTGATCCCGTGGATGGCCTTCAACCTCAGCGGCGGCGAGTGGCTCCTCTACTACGGGCTCGGCTTCGCGCTCGAACTCGTCATCCTGCTCTGGATCGTGCGCACCTCCTGGCGCTGGCGAGTGGCTTCCGCGGTCCCTAGCCTGAAGCGGTGAGATCCCGCTGGCGCCAGGTCTGGCGTGAGCCGCGGCCCGTCGGTGCTCCGCCGACGGGCCGTGCTGACTGGTTGCTCGCCGGCGCGTTCGAGGCCGCCGCGGCGCTCGAGGTGCTCGTGCGCCCGGCCGCCCCGGGTCAGCCGTGGGTCACCCTGTTGGCCATGGCCGTCATCCCCGCACTGCTGTGGCGCCGTAGCCATCCGCTCACCGCGTGCGTGGTCGGCTTTGGCGCCGCGGGTCTCCTCTCGGTCGTCCAACTGCTGACGGGCACAGCCGAACTCGGCTCGTCGGCGATGATGTTCATCTTGGTCCTCCTCTACGCCTTGGCCCGCTGGGGATCTGGGCGCGAGATCGTCATCGGTATGCCGTGGGTCGCCGCCGTCGTGGCGCTCGGGATGTATGCCGCGGACGCCGGCCCGGCGGACCTCATCGGTGGCACCCTGCTGCTCCTGCTCATCGCGACGGCCGCCGCCGTCGTCCGCTCCCGCGCAGACCTCTGGCAGCGACAGCGCGAAGAGATCAGGACCCAGGAGCGACTGGCACTCGCCCGCGAGCTGCACGACACCGTCGCCCACCATGTCTCGGCGATCGCAGTGCAGGCCCAAGCCGGCACTGTGGTGGCTGGATCCCAACCCGACCAGGTGGCGCCGCTGCTGGCGACGATCGAGGACGAGGCCAAGCGCACGCTCGCGGAGATGCGGGCCATGGTCAGAGTGCTCCGAGAGGACGACGACGAGGCCTATGCACCGCTTCCTGGAGTTCGCGACCTCGTCACGCTGTCGCGAACCGGTCCTCCGCCCCCGGTTGAGGTCTCACTGACCGGTGACGTCTCTGACCTGCCCGGCCCGGTGGACACGGCCCTCTATCGGATGGCGCAGGAGGCGCTGACCAACTGCCTTCGCCACGCGCGCGTCCCGACCCTGGTGACGATCGCGGTGACGCGAGCGGCAGACCAGGTCCGCCTGCGCGTCACCGATGACGGGCAGGCTCAACCAGGCGCCTCGGTGAAGCCAGGCCTCGGCCTGACTGGCATGGCCGAGCGCGCCCACCTCTTGGGCGGGACCTTCACCGCCGGTCCAGCATCCACTGGTGGCTGGGTCGTCGAAGCCGTTCTCCCTGTGGAGGTTTCGTCATGACCATCACCGTCGTCGTGGCCGACGACCAGGACCTTGTGCGCACCGGACTGGTGATGATCCTCGGGGCCCAAGCGGGAATCGAGGTCATCGGGGAGGCCGCGGACGGCATACAGGCGGTGGAGGTGGCCACCCGGCTGCGGCCCGATGTCCTGCTCGTCGACATCCGGATGCCCGGCCTCGACGGCGTCGAGGTCACCCGGCGACTGGCCGGCCCCGGCGTGGCCGATCCGATGGCGGTGGTCGTGATCACCACCTTCGATCTCGACGAGTACGTCCTGGGCGCCCTGCGGGCGGGCGCTCGAGGCTTTCTGCTCAAGGACGCCGGCCCCGACCTGCTCGTCCAAGCCGTACGCGCGGCCGCCAAAGGTGACGCCCTCATCGCACCGAACGTGACGCGCCGACTCCTGGCGACCCTTGTCGAGCACTCACCTCGGCCCGTCGCCCAACCTCTCGATCCCCTGACCGAGCGCGAGGAGGAGCTCCTGGTCCTCCTCGCTCGAGGCCGCACCAACGCCGAGATCGCGGCGGACCTCTTCATCGGGCTGACCACGGTCAAGAGCCACATCGCCTCGATCATGGCCAAGCTGGGCGTCCGCAATCGCGTCGAGATCGCGCTCTGGGCGCATCAGTCAGGGCGGGTCTGAGAGCTCATGAACCGCTCGGTGCGTGGCAGCACTGAGTGCGGGTCCCCGAGTCACCGCCGCCCGGCCCTACTGGACCTCGTCGCGCCAGGAGTGCTGCGGGTCGTAGCCCAGCAGCTGCCGCGCCTTGTCGATGGACAGCAGCGTCGTGTGCTCGCCGATCTCGCCGCGCACCTCGACGTCGGGAAGACCTCCGCGAGCAGCTCGGCATTCGGCCGAGTCATCACGGTGTCGGGCGAGGCGATGATGAACCGTACGGCGGCGGGGTGTCGAAGGGCAACCCCAGCACCGTCTCGCTGGAGGCAATGACGATGCGCGTGATGCCCTGCCGGATCGCGGCGTGGAGGACGTTGAACGTCACGGTCATGTTGTTGCGGAAGGTCGCCGCGTCCGGCGCCAGGCCCGGAGCCTCCGGTGACTGCAATGCGCATGCCCCGATTGTGCGCGGTCTCGCCCGTCGCGCCAGGACGAGCCCTCCATCGGTATGCCGTGTGCTCGTCCTTACCCGGCAGCGGGCACGTAGTGGAGGACCATCGCTCCTGAGCGGAACTGGCGCTGGTCCACGAGGTCGAGGGTGACTCGGTCGCGCAGCCCGGACAGCAGGGTGGGCCCGTGGCCGGCGAGGACGGGATGCACGACGAAGACGTAGTCGTCGATCAGTCCCGAGTCGGCCAGCGCCAGGGGCAGCGTCACGCCCCCCAGGAGCAGGTGCCCACCACCGGCCGTCTTGAGGTCGGCCATCGACTGAGGCAGGTCACCGGTCACCAGCTCGGCCTGCCAGTCCGGAGCCTTAAGGGTGCTCGACACGACGTGCTTCGGCGTGGCGTCGATGACCTCGGCGAAGCGAATGTCCCTCTCGCCCATCCATTCGGGCCACTCGCCGGTGGCCGGCCGGCGCCACGCGGACTCCATCAGCTCATAGGTCCGCCGGCCGTAGAGCAGCGCCCTCGCCGAGGCCACCTCGTCGGTCCAGAAGGCCATCGACTCCTCGTCCGGTGGCAGTCCGGCCTCGTGGTGGACGCACCCGTCGATGGTCACGTTGATCGCATAGCGCAGGCGCATGGCGCACCCCTCCTCTGGTCGTCGGGTCCAGCGTCGCTACGGTCGATGCTCGCGCGTGGCACGCCAGCTCCGCCAGGCGCCGGTGCACCAGAGCGCCCACGCGATGAGCACCGG
>Ga0209460_1001239_pt1 | contig 15809 bp, 14 predicted proteins | sample EBPBio132013_DNA_FD_185868 | JGI IMG/M metagenome (GOLD analysis project Ga0209460, IMG submission 185868) | Wastewater treatment Type I Accumulibacter community from EBPR Bioreactor in Madison, WI, USA - Reactor 2_5/13/2013_ DNA (SPAdes)... | ecosystem: Engineered > Bioreactor > EBPR >...
CAATCGGCTTGTAGTCCCACTCTTTGCCGAATTCCTTACGGGCTTCCGTGCGCGAAAGCACGCGCAGTTCCGCGTTATCGTAGTTAAAAACGCCGGTATAACCGCGGCGCTTGTCGAGTTCTTCCTGCGCTGCTTCACGGCTATCATGCTTACTGACGGCACGCCAGACATCCTCGTAATTGCGCTTCACCCACAGGCAGTAATATTCTGATTTGCCGCGCGTCTTACTCACTGGCTTCGCACTGCGAGCTTTCTTTTCCACCGTCAACTCCTTATGCTGATTATGGCTAATCCCCCCGAAACAAAACAGCGCAAGAGAGCTAAAACTCCCTTGCGCTGGCTGGTTGCATACTCGGTTGCTTCAGCTTAGAAGCGACCGCGGCCACCACCACCGTTACGGTTGTCACGGGGACCACGGTTACCGCCACCGAAACCACCCGAACGTTCTTCACGCGGGCGAGCTTCGTTCACGGTCAGCGCACGGCTGTCGAGGGTGAAACCATTAAAGCGGCGGATCGCTTCCTGTGCGCCTTCTTCGGTCGCCATCTCAACGAAACCGAAACCCTTCGGACGACCCGTGTCGCGGTCGTTAATGAGGGCCACGTCAGCTACATCACCAGCTTGCGCGAACAGTTCGCGAACCGCTTCTTGGCTGGTAGAATAGGCGAGGTTGCCGACATATAACTTCTTTGCCATTGTCATAGACTCCTGTCTAAACACACATATATGAGAACATAGAGCAGGTCACATTACGGGGCAAACAATGCAGAAGCGTCTGATGTGTTGTAAAGAACAGGAGCGCAAGTTGCAATTTCGACCTGAACAGTTTCATACTCTACAAGCCTTATTATGACACAAATTATAACAAGTGCATAGGGAGAGTGTCCTATCCATAATAGGAAATGTGTCTAATTCCTCCCTCAAATTAAGTGCTCCACTATTACAATTATGACGAATTCTTAAAGAGTCATTTATGTACCAAATAGTCTTGAATCGCCTCAATAAATCCGGTGCAAATTACGCTGTTCACACCCACGCCGACTCGCGCACGTTTGCCGATGCCGTTGATAAGCTGCCCTTCCCGCCCGACCGGATGCTCAAGACCATCGCCTTCCGTTTAAAGGCCGGTGGCTGGGTACTCGCCGCCTGTCGTGGGCAAGACGCGCTCGACTATAAAAAGCTCGCCGCCGCCTTTGGGGTCAAACGCGACGAGATCGTCCGCCCCACGCCTGAAGAACTGCTCGCGGGTCTTGGCCTCGAAGCGGGTGCGGTCAGCCCCATCCCCCTCCGCCCCGATGTGCAGGTCGTGTTCGACACCCGCGTCGATCCCACCCAAACGCTGTTCACCGGTGCAGGCCAGCCCGACCGCACCCTCGAAATCACCCTCTCCGAACTCGTCCGCGTCACCGCAGGCCGCATCGTCGATATAGCAAAGGGAACATGAAGTGTTTATGTCCCGCCGCCGCACAGATACCACCCATCACCAAGCGCATACTCACATCCGAATTTCCACATGCCTATACTTTTTGCCTGTGGCAATCCTGTTTGATTAGTCAGATGCAAATAGCCGATATAGATCCTGCTGTCCACATCAATCGCTAACCCATCCTCGAAACGGTAAACGGTTGCAGACTGCGGTGACGAGTCATCAGGAAATGTGAACCATTGCACACATCCAACTTCACGCACGCGATCACAGGTTGGCTGAGTTGCAGCCGATACCACATAATCAAACCACTCGCGTTGAAAATGAAAGCGAATGATTTCTCGCGCAAAAATGATTTCATTGGCATACATGATCGACACACCCAACAAACCGCCGATCAATAGCGATGCGATGATCTTTGATGGTGTAACACGCGAAAGCGGGAATATTTGCCATATGCGGATCACGAGCATGATGATTACTAGGAATATCAGGAACGGCTTGACACAGAAAATAGAAATGATCCCCGCAAAGCCAAGATCCCGCTCGATATAAAGCGTGAGAAATAACAGCCCAATGAAAATTGCTTCAAAAATGACACGCGGATTGAGTTTGATACGCATTTCGATAGTTCATGCCTATTCGCTTACCGTACCCTCTTATACACGTATCAGACCTAATCCCCCTTACTGTGCTTCTAAAACAAAGTTTTCTCCCTCACAAAACGGACACTAAAGTTTGTAAACTCTAACCAAAACCCCTTGACTCCATAATACAAATGTTCTAAAATGTATTTGATACTGTTCAATGGTAGCACCACACTAAACGGTGGAAATTCATTTTGTGTCTATTTCATCGCAAAATGAACCATAAAAGTCTTTAAAGCCCCTCCCTGTTACTACGGGGAGGGGTTGGGGTGGGGTCGAATGAACGCTCCACCACTTAAGGTAGTCCTACCTGTTCAATTGGCAGATGCTGTTGTGATGTACAAAAGTTATAACCGAACATCTGTAGGGACAGCAGACAGGCTGTCCGCGCTCCAACTTTATAGACATCACTACTTCGCTGCTTTAACTGTGTAATCTCACTCAAATATCGGATTTTTCGTAGGGACGCAGCACGCTGCGTCCGGTATTTGCTCCCCTCGCCCTGACGCGAATGCGGAGGGGCTGGGGGTGAGGGTTTCACCACCCGCCGCAGCTTAACATCACTCAACCCGCACAACCCGCACACCAACCCGTGCCGCCTGTGCTGCATTTGCCGCATTTTGTGCTCTTGGAATGGATTGGCGACTCGCCTTTGCATTGGACTAATGACTGTCGACTATAGACTGCCTTTTGCTGCAAACATTGCAGCAGCCCACCCATCCGCCGCTGCAAATAAAATCGCCATCATCGCTTGGCGTTCTCTGTATCCCTTGGCTTCTTGGCGACTCGTATTTGTTCTTGCATTGGACTGACGACTGACGACTGGAGACTATAGACTGGAGACTACTTTTGCCATTGCCGCCTTTGCTGCCAAATTTGCCAGCCGTCATCACTGACAATACCGACACTGACGACTCTGACGACATTTCCGACATAACCCTTGGCGTTCTCGGTTTGCTCTTTGCAACTTGGCGATTTGTCTTCGCCTTGGGCTGCCGACATAAAAATGATTCTGAATCCGACGAATTTGAAGAATTTTGTGAATCTTCGGCACTTCGCTCCCTCACATCCGCCGCCCAAAATCATGTTGTAACAACAGCATCAACAGCATCAACAGCATCAACAGCAACAGTTGCGACTTTAGGAGTCCTTTAGGGCAATATTTTCAACTTTTCAAACTTTTATGACGTTTAACAAGCAGTTGTCGTCGCCGCCATCGCCGCCATAAACACCTTGGCGTTCTCTGTCTTACTCTTGGCAGTTTGGCGATTTGTATCCGTATTCGCCTTTGTATTAATCTGTTGACTGACGACTGGAGACTGATAGCTGATGCCTGAATTGGCGCTCCACTGCCGCCGCCACTGCCGCCACAAAACACTTAACCCTCTGCATTGAACTCTGTGTTCTCTGTGTCTCTGTGGTTAAATCATCTTGGTGTGTTCTGCTTCTCTTGGCGACTTGGCGGTTAAATGTATTGCTTTTCGCTTCCAACTAAAAAGGGGCGGGTAGATTCTCATCCACCCGCCCTCGCCCACAAATCAGCGCCTGTGCTTACTTGGCGACACCCAAGCCCGCGAAGTAGTGCTTGAACGCCCATGCTTCCATCGCGAACGTCCCATCCACGATGTTCATGGTGATCGGTCGCCACCAGCTAATGTCGTACATCCAGTGCGTCCCGCCGAAAGTCGCCACCGTCGCTTCGGTGTTGCCCCACGGGTTACGCAGCACGATGTACTTCCGGTTGTTGTAGTACGCCCAACCGAGGACACTGTAGCAGTGCGAAGCCACGACGGTCGCGCCGCTGTAGTTCAGGTGCCGTTCAGCCGCCGCGCCTGTCGAGTACGTCCACGCGGTCATCGGGTTAAACGTCCGGTAGCTCATCGAGTTCCCGCGAACGAGGTTCCACAGCGTATCGTCGGAACGGCTGGCGGTATCGTAATAGAAACGCCGTCCGCCCGTGAGTTGCGCGGTCGCCCACACGCAGTCGCCCCACGCCGTCGCGGTAATGTCGGGATGGTCGCCGCTGATGCCGGTCTTGAGCTTGGCATACGCCTTCTCGTAAACCGACGGCCAGATTTCGCTGGTTTCGCTCGAACGGGCGTAGATGTAATTCCCGCCCATCGTCTGTGGCACGGCTTCGGTCACTTCGATCTGCTTATCCAATGCGCCACCGCTGTCCGGCTTGTAGAAGCGCACCATGTCCACGAAGTTCTGCTGGCTGGAACCAGTCGCGCGGGTCATCTGTGCAAGCTGGAACGGTTTCGCCCACGCCACCGAGGCCAGCGCCGCGATGTAGTAGCAGTTCGCCACCGCGCCTTGGATCGGGTCGAAAAACTCGGTGCCTTCGTTGAAGAAGCGCCCCGGGTCGCCCCACGTACCATTCGGCGGTGTCCAGTCCTTAGCGTTCCCGTTCGCCCGTGCGTCGTGGGAAATGGTCGCCACCAAGTCCCGCGAGAGGATACGGGCGAGATGCTGCAGGCGTTCTTCATCCGGCAGCCGCAGCGTCAGTTGAAGGTACTGCTGCCGTACGATCTCAGCGTGAGTGACTTCGATACTGCCCACATCCTTGGTATCGAAGCGCGGGCCGAGGTCAGCCAGCGTCTTGATATTGAGCGTGGTCAGCGGGTTTTCGAGGTCGTTCAAGTCGAGGTTCAGCTCGACATCCAGCAGCGGTGACCGTTCAGGAACGAGTTCCAGCTTGCTGTTAAGCTTCAGGCCGGTGTACAGCGGCCCGCCGAACGCCGGATCGAACAGTTCTTCGTAAGGGGTTTGCAGGATTTCCTCCAGTACGCGCGGTGCGTTCGGGAGTTCCTTCCACGGAATTTTGCGGTCAGCGATCACTTCCGCCAGCGCAAAGGGGTTAATAACGCCGTTGTTCTGTGCCACACCGTTTTCTACAGCTTCAACGTCTTTAATATCCTTGCTGGGCTTGACATCCTTAGCTGTACCGTTAACTTTGGTCTTGGTGGTCATCTCCGAGCCTCCTACAACGTTCAATTAACTGATGGGTTGTCTGGCCTGACAAAACATTCAATGTTCTTTTTCTGAAACTTATCGACAAATTCATTTTTTGCCGGGACTTTCGTACTGGCGTGAAAATCGTAAAGCCTAATGGTGCGTACTTCTGCATGTTGTGATATGCTTGCGTTAGAAAAAGGAAATATTCCCGCGCTGGAATGGACAACCACGGCATGATTGGAACCAAACTCAACGACCGCTACGAAATAACGGAACATCTTGGTGATGGCTCCACGGCCACCGTCTATAAGGCGTTGGATACGAAACTTGGGCGGCCTGTCGCGCTCAAAGTACTGCTGCCCCACGTACGGGAAACCACTCGTAAACGCTTCTTTCAGGAAGCCACCGCAGCCGCCCAATTGAACCATCCCAACATCATGTCCATCTACGACATCGGGGAAGATGGCGACCATCACTTCTTGGTCGTCGAGTTCGTGGATGGCGACCCGCTCACCAACTACATCCCCTCAGCGCCGGAAACGGTCGTTAAGCTGGGCGCACAGATGGCGCGGGCATTGGCCTATGCTCACGCGCGGTACATCATCCACCGCGACGTAAAACCGGCCAACATCAAAGTTACGCCCGATGGCACCATCAAAATCATGGACTTGGGCTTGGCGCTCCCGCGTGAGGCCAAGCGCGTCACCGCCGACGGCATGGTCATCGGGACACCCGCCTATCTCTCGCCCGAACAGGCGCAGGGTCACACCCTCGACCACCGCACCGATATTTACTCGCTCGGCGTGGTACTGTACGAAATGGCGACCGGGCACCTGCCCTTCGATGCCGATGAAATTCCCGCCCTGCTCATGCAGCAGGTACGCCAGCCACCCCCACCCCCGCGCCTCATCAAGCCTGACCTTCCGGTCGATCTTGAGCGCATCATCTTACGCACGTTGGAAAAGAATCCGGCTCGCCGCTATGCCACGGGCGATGCGTTAGCTGCCGTACTGGAATCGGTACTCGAAGCGCCTAAGCGTCAAACCGATACCGGAACGAGCATCCGTACCGAAGCCATCGCCGAGTCGAAGTCCGGTACACGCCGCGATAAACCGACCATCCGCATCCTGCTTGCCGACGATCACGTCATGATGCGCCGGATGCTGGCGACCTTCCTCGAATCGCGGGATGAGTTCGTAGTCGTCGGCGAAGCCTCGGATGGTGACATCGCCCTGCGCGAAGTCCTATCGCTGCTGCCCGATGTGCTGCTGCTCGACCTGAACATGCCCGGTAAAGGCGGCCTCGAAATCCTGCCGACCGTCCGTGCCGAAGCGCCTAACGTCAAAGTGCTGGTACTGACCGGACGTGACGAAGATTGGTATATCATGCGGGCCATGCGGGCTGGCGCTCACGGTTATATCCTGAAGTCCGGTGACGAGGGTGAACTGATTGAGAACATCATCAAGGTCACGCAGGGACAGATGGTGCTGGGTCAAGGCGTGGCTGAACGTATCGTCACCGGTATGATCGGCGGCGACAACCAAGACCTGAACGTTACCGAGCGTCAAGTGCTGCTGTACGTGGCAGCCGGTTTCGAAAACCCTGAAATCGCCCAACACTTGCAGCTTAGTTTGACTTCCGTCATCGAAACACTGGCGCAGGCCATGAACAAACTCGGTGCGTCTGACCGGCACGCGGCGGCACTTTCCGCCCTCCGTCACGGCCTGATTAACCTTGACGAACTGCATGACCTCTAGGCATTAAGCAATAGATCGGCAGGCTCAACAAAACAGCATCCAATTGGGTTAAGATTGGGGCTGTTTTTATTTGTACGCTCATCGACATCAAAACACAGGCAGCAATCATGGAACATCGAACGTTCGGGAAGACGCGCTTACAAGTACCGGTCGTCGGTATGGGGACTTGGCAAACCTTCGACGTGCGCGGTTACGGGCCGGAAGCTAACGCCCGTGCGGTTGTGGATGCGGCGCTGGAAGCCGGTGCGAACTTCTTCGACTCATCCCCGATGTATGGGCAAGCTGAACGGGTGCTGGGCAAAACGCTGGAAGGCCGCCGCGACCAAGCCTTTATCGCCACCAAAGTCTGGGCATCCACCGCCGCTGAAGGCCAGCGCCAAATTCAAAAAGCGCTCGGTTTTTTCGGTGGTAAAGTTGACCTCTACCAGATCCACAATTTGCTGGCGTGGCGCGATCAACTTGTCACGTTGGAAAAGCTCGTCGGGGAAAACAAAATCGGTATCATCGGCGCGACTCACTACAGCGCCTCCGCCTTCGATGAACTCGCCCGTGTCATGAAAACCGGACGTATTCAAGCGATCCAAATCCCCTACAACCCACTCGAACGCGAAGTCGAAAAGATCATCCTGCCACTCGCCGCAGAACTGAACCTCGGTGTAGTGGTCATGCGTCCGTTCGGGGAAGGCGGCCTCATGCGTAACCCGCCCTCGGAAAGTGACCTCGCGCCGTTAAAGCCCTTCGGTGTAACGACTTGGGCGCAGGCGCTTCTCAAGTGGATACTCAGCGACCCGCGCTGCCATGTGGCGATCCCCGCCACCTCCAAACCCGCCCGCATGACCGAAAACGCCAGCGTCAGCGCCCCGTGGTTCGGCGAGACTGAGCGAGCTTTGGTCACGCGGCTGGCTGAACGATAATTAAGGGGCTATAAAGGCGATAAACTCGTTTTCTGGCAAGATGTCGCTTATGTCGATCACCCTTTGCTTATTGCCACTTTCAATAATGGTTATTTGCATCGAGTTATCATCTATAAAAATCATCCGGTCAGGAAAGCGGCTGTTATAAATCGGATAAAAGCCACCAGCTAATTTTCGCTCGCCGTTTTCCAAAATAATAGGGGTTAATGGTGTAAAAAAACTTTGAACTGAATTAAACATATAAGTGTCGTTCACTTTCTCCACAGTAACAGAATAGTCATCCATGCGTTCTGGCGGAAAGTCCGTTGACAATTTTGTGTCCAAATTATAGGTTTTGAAAAACCATATCACATTTTCGCCTTGATACTGGGGTAAAAATAAACGATAAAAAAAGTTCTGATTATCTAACCACTCAAAAGTTGCGATTACACTAGAATCCCAACCAAACGACGGGTCATAGTCCCAGTTTGGGATAATTTCACGATTTCCGCTATCCATTGACATTATTTCCAAATTTGTAAGGCACTCCTTGAATTGCTCATTGCACTTACTATGCAGATAAGCTAGATGCTTACCATCTGGTGACCAACTAGGGTAGGATGCCAATGGTACAACTGCTGTTTGCGCTGGGGTTTGAGAATAATTCATCAATAAAACACTAGAACACAACAACCAACAGCGAAATTGAGTGCGAGATGTCACCTGAAATGCAATTTTAGATTGAGATGGACTAAGCAAAGGTTTTGAATAAACGATGTCTTTTGCAGTGTGGTAAGGCCAATCTTCGGATGTTAGATCGTGATAATCAATTTTGAAGAAACTGGTTATTCTGGGAACAGCACCTAACTCGACCAATAAATACTCATAATATCCGTATAGTCCTCTTATGCCGCTTCCCATCCGTGCGTAACCATCTTGAACTTCATTAACCGTTCGGATAAGCAAGTGTGCCTCGTCAAAACGCCACAGACCGTTAGCATAGTGCTTCGGTGGGTTGTTTTCAGCCCATCCATGTTCTAAATAATCATTTTCCTTCACGTAATCGCGTAAATGGGTTAGTTCATTGGTCGAAAAGGCTTCTCGTATAGGCAATGTGTTTCGTTCCAGAACCAATATTGGTTTGGCTTCAAGCGCACCAATTGGATATTCCCATATCTCTGATTGTTGAGTCCTATCATTGAAGGTCAGTAGATAGATTGGCTTTTCATCGGCTTGTGAGGATACTATTTGGATATGAAGCAGTAGAAATCCAATCAAACAAACGAACATGTTTCGCCAAATTTTCACGATGGTTACTCAAACTAGATAATCGATTTGATGGGTGAAATTATAGCTTTAGAAAATGGTACAAACCTGACGATACACCTTCGATAAAATATCGAACTATTTAATGAAGGACTTATGACCATGCGGCTTGGACTAATGGCTGGCTACTCCGGCGCAAAGATTGAACTGCCAATGGATGTCATCCGCGAGGCTGACCGTTTAGGCGTTTATGCCGTTTGGACAGCCGAGGCTTACGGCTCGGACTCGGTTACGCCGCTGGCATGGATGGGCGCACAAACCGAACGCATCCACCTCGGCACCGCCATCATGCAGATGCCCGCCCGCACCCCCGCGAACACGGCTATGACCGCCATGACGCTTGACCAGTTGTCCGGTGGACGTTTCTTGCTCGGCTTGGGGCTTTCCGGCCCGCAGGTGGTGGAAGGCTGGCATGGCGTTTCTTACGGTAAGCCGCTTGCCAAAACCCGCGAATACGTCCAAATCGTTCGTGACATCTTCAAACGCGAAAAGCCGCTCGTCCATGATGGCGAATACTATCAAATCCCCTATCAAGGTGCGGACGCGACCGGCCTCGGCAAGCCGCTCAAGAGTATCTTGCACGGTCGGGCCGATATGCCGATTTACCTCGCTGCTATCGGCCCCAAGAACGTCCAGTTATGCGCTGAAATCGCTGACGGTTGGCTGCCGATCTTCTTCTCGCCAGAGCATTACGACAGCGTCTACAAGCCGCAAATCGAGGCCGGTTTCGCCGCAGCCGGAAACGGGAAGTCACTCGAACGTTTTGACATCGCCCCAACCGTTCAAGTGATGATGGATGACAATGTTGAGGTCTGTTGGAATGCCCTTAAGCCGGGGTTGGCGCTCTACATCGGTGGCATGGGCGCGAAAGGCCGCAACTTCTACAACGACTTAGCGGTTCGCTATGGTTTCGAGGAAGCAGCAACCAAGATACAGGAATTGTACCTCGCGGGTGATAAGGCGGGAGCAGTTAGGGCCGTCCCCAACGAACTGGTGGATGCGGTCGCGCTGTGCGGTTCGAAGGCACGAATCAAAGACCGGCTGGCGTTGTGGCGCAGCAGTCCTGTTACCACACTGAACCTCGGCCTGTATGATGTGGATACACTGCGGACGATGTGCGAGCTGGTGCTGTAATATCCGGTGCAATCGCTTGTGGGGTCAACAACCTGTATAATGGGCTTACGGAAAGTCATTACAGGTATGATTGTGAAACTTAAAATACAAGGCCTTGTGATCGCGTTTTCCCTGTTGGTATCGGCGTGCAGCTTAATGCCCACGCAGCCACCACCACAGGCCAGCGCCTCGACCCCCATCGCTGACTTACCGGTCAATATTGCTGACCGAAACGCGGTGGAACAGCAGCCAACAGCCGTCCCGCAGGAGATTATCGACGCGGCGGACGCGGAATATGTGCTGCTCACCAATATCTATGAGCGCGTGGTTCCCTCAGTGGTCAATGTCGAAGTGGTGGTACGAGCCACTGATACGACCTTTGAAGACTCGGCGCGGGGTTCCGGGTTTATCTATGATACTGAGGGGCATATCATCACCAACGCCCACGTCGCGGTTGATACCCGCAGCGTCAGTATCACCTTTTATGATGGCTACGTGACCGAGGCACAGGTTGTAGGCTATGACCTCTTTAGCGATATTGCTGTTTTGAACGTCGATGTCGATCAATCGCGGACGATACCCGTGATTTTTGCAGACTCGGAACAAATCAAGGTAGGCGAACGTGCCATCGCCATTGGTAATCCGTTCGGCCTCGCCAGTTCCATGACGGTTGGCATCGTCAGCGGCTTAGGGCGGCAGCTCCCCTCGGCGGAGATGATTAGCAACACCGTGACACCCAACTTTAATAACCCATCGATCATTCAGGTCGATACCCAGATCAACCCCGGCAACAGCGGCGGCCCACTGCTCAACTCGCACGGTGAAGTCATCGGCATCAATACCGCCATCCGCAGTGACAGCGGTGTCTTCCAAGGGGTTGGCTTTGCCGTACCGGCCAAGACGATTCTCCGCATCGTGCCGGAACTGATCGAAAAAGGTAAAGTCGAGTACTCGTGGTTGGGTATCAGCACGCGCTCGGCGGAAGATGGGCTTGGGGTTGCCGCGCTGGCGGAACCGCTCCAACTGCCGGTTACACAAGGCGTTCTGATCGACGAAATCACCCCGAACTCACCCGCATCCGAAGCCGGTTTGCAGGGTGGCAACCGCCCTGTTACCGTGCGTGACTTCGCGGTGTGCGCGGGTGGTGACATCATCATCGCCATCGACGGCAATTATGTGAAAGATATGGACGGCTTGATGTCCTACCTTGTGACCAATACACATCCCGGCGACACGATTAATATGATGATCGTGCGCGGCGACCAGACCTTTGAAGTGCCGGTCACGCTGCGGGTACGACCGGAAGAAAGTACCGCAACTACGCCAAGCTGCGGCCCGTAAGCATCACTCATGGAGGTGGCAGGGGTATTCCTGCCACCGCCTGACAGGTTATAGTATGCACCTCATCCGCCCGTGGTTGTATATCGCGGCTGTTCGCGAAACCAGCAACCGCACTACCATGTATACCTATAATATCGGCGCAATTTTGCAGTTAGCCTCTCCTGCCCTGCACCCCGGTATCGAAAACTTATATGTGCCGGTAGAAGATGGCATACCCTTTCCCCACGACAAACTCCGCACGGCGATCACCTTTGCCCGCGAGCAGAAAGCCGCTGGTCACAAAATAGCAATCGGCTGCGGTGCGGGAATCAGCCGGTCTGTAACCGTCGCGGTGGCGGTACTGCACGAAGAAGAAAACATCAGTCTACTCGATGCTTTTGAGCAAATTGTCGCTATTCATCCAGACGCGATGCCGCATCTTGAACTCATCCGTTCATTGGGTAGTTATTACGCGGATGAGGACGCAGCACGAGCGCTTCTCAAGCGTATTTGGCTGGTCGATTCCAATCGGGATTAAGCGGGTGCAGAAGTCTTAATTTGCTTCTAACTCGTCTAATCCTTTACCCTTCGTAACGCCCCTCCCGACATACAATAAGACTACATCGTACACAACCATAAACCGCTCTATGACCGCGGTGAGATCATGATTCCTATGCCCATTCTTGAGACCGAACGCTTATTTCTTCGCCGACCCGAATTGTCGGATGCTGTTGATGTACAAATCTACTTACAAGAGCGCCAGATTGCGGCTAATACGCTGCATATTCCATTCCCATATCCTGATGGCGCGGCAGAGGCATGGGTCGCGAGAACACACAGCGCCTATAACGCTGGTGAAGCCTGTAACTTCGCGATTGTCCATAAAAATGAAAATCGCTTAATTGGTGCCGTTGCGTTACGGCTTGACCTCGAACACCGACGTGCTGAACTCGGTTATTGGGTCGGTAAACCTTATTGGAACAACGGGTATGCGTCAGAAGCGGCTCAACGCCTCATCAGCTACGGCTTTGATGTGCTCGGTTTAAACCGCATTCATGCCACTTATTTTGCCGATAACCCGGCTTCGGGGCGGGTGATGGAAAAAATCGGGATGAAATACGAAGGTTTACTGCGACAGTATTACCTGAAGTGGGGCGAATTTCGGGATACAGGGTTGTATGCAATGACCCGCAGCGACTACGAGGCAACCTTGCACAGCGGTTGGAGTATGAAAACCTAGCTTATATAAACGTTAAAGCCCCCGTAAACGAGGGCTTTAACTTGTTTTCAGACCTAGAGGGTGGAGGTACAACTAACGTTGCACACCCCTAGAGGTGGACTGGCTAGGTTTGCACCCTCACCATAGTCTCGTTCTTCAACTGATCACCTCCTTGTACTCATTGGACGTTGAAAATACTATACATAAAACTGCTGTATTTGTCAAATAAGAAGATGCCAAATGTGGTTCTTAAGAGTTCAACTGAGCATTCCAAAGGCCAGTCCGTTTTTACACTTTGGGACACTTTTCGCTTAACCACTCAAGATTTGGTGTCATCGTCTCGATGCAATGTCGCTGATCGTTCATACACAAGTGTAAGAGCGCCGTGAAGTTCCAAATACAAATAGACCGTAGTACGCAATAGTAAACGTTTCTTCATAAATGGAAGAAAAGTAACCTTGTCCTCATACTCATTTTTAGGCTAAATCAGCGATTTTTGAGCCAAATAGACGAATACCTATTTTCATAGCAAATTGCTATAGCAGTTTGTAGCAAAGCAGTGAACTTCGTGTTATTCCTTATATAACATTAAACAAATCGTGATTGTTATAGATGAGCTATCTTCATTAAATATAGACCAACAACAACTTTCTTGAAAAATATTCGTTATATTGGAGCTAATACCTATGTACGGCAAAATAGTAGCGGAGACTTAAGGTTTCTTTACTTTCGTTAGAACCTCTGGAATGATAGAGGTTATTTATGTACATTCTTCATATTTTGAACGCTGTGAAGAATATAATACTTTGTTAGTGGTGGGCAACAACGCCAATAGGGAGTTTTTATGCTTTCAAAGATGCCAACCAAAGAAGCCTTCAATACACTCTCATCCAGCCACATTTTCGATCTTGTCTACGAAAAACGTCTCAACTTGTCGTTATTACTCAATGGGACACGGCGGTGGTATCTTGCCGAGCACTTCGACGCACCTCCGAAAGATAACAGCTACTTCCCACATTATCTGGAAACCACACTCGAAAAACTGGCGGAATTGTTGAGCTTATTGGCTGAACATGGCATCTATCGTGTCTTCATTCCGGTTTATTCGTGGCACCAACCGCAACGGAACGCGGAGGCACACCGCTTCTTACTCAAGGGGATTCAAGCGCTTCTCGGTCATCCAGCACTCGTGAATGTTTACCGCAAATCAGCTTGGGATGTTCGCTTTTATGGGGATATGAGCGGGTTCCCGCCTGAATTCGTCGGCGCACTGAAAAACCCGCCTGTTTATACTGAAGGGACACCCCAGCATATCATCTATTTTGGTGTTGACGGCAATACACCCCATAACTATGCCCTCAATATGGCGTATGAGTACGGGCAAAAGTATAACCGACCACCCACACGCGCCGATATGATCGAGATGTATTACGGCGACCGCAGCATGACACCGCTGGATATACTGATCGGGTTTAGCCGAATTTACTCCCGTATGGGCATTCCACATTTTTTGGACGGTGAAGAAAGCATCTACGTGACGGCCGTTACGCCGCTGGTACTGAGTAAAACATCGCTGCGTTCGATTTTGCATGACTATTTGTATAACCGTCATGATGTGGGACGCGATTACCAGAACATTCACCCGAATGAAATTCAGCGGTTGAAATTGTTTTATAAAGCGAACGCGGATACCGTGATGGGTCTAACACAGAAGTTTGAGGACTTAATCTATCCTGTGTCAAAAGTGGAGTGGCCTAGCGCACTTGAAGAACAGCCTGCTCCACTCCTTCTGAACGACTTCCCGAAAGCGGCATTTGGGGATTAATGTTAAACAGCCTGCTGTTGCAGTAAGAGGGTTCGCGCTTCGTCCAAGTTTGAGACAAAGTGGTAGGCTGTGTCGTCAAAACTGGTGCGGTACACTTTGCGATACACATCAAAAAGTGTACGGACTAAACCTCCGGCACCAACAATGACGCTTTTCCCCTGATTCTGGTGTTTACGCATGGACACATTCTTTCCATGCGAAAGTACACCGTTGGGTACAAGTTTGCTATTTTCCATGTCGATGATTATGCCAACGCGAAAGTCAACACTGTCCATCATTTGGTGTGATTCGTTGAGAGCTTGATAGAAGTTATCAAGACTCCATTGACCGTTATAAATAAAGCGAATGATGGTCCGTTCAGGATTGTCCCATACTACGGAAATGCCCATGTCTCAATCCTTCCGATCTATACTACCCTAACTGTTAGGCTACATCAGCGGTTTGCATAACCCACTCGGCGGTTACAAGAGCGCTGTAGTCAAAGTCCATCGTCCAACCATTTTGCCCTGAAACGTTCCACGAAGGCAAGTCGTTCAGATCAAATGATGCAAAAAGTGCATCTAAGGCTTCTAACTCGCTATAATGTTCATTAAATTCAAACATTTTAATTATCCTTATATCACAGCGTATCTTCATGGATTTATGGTTAACATTACTATTATAGGGCGAGTATTATTAACTTTTCGGTTGGCATTTGTGAAATTCATAAATTTTTCGTAAATTCATGAGGGGGAGTCAAGTCGATGCATCTGAAGCCTGCAACCATCCACTTCGTTACCACCAATAAGGGCAAAGCAGATGCTCTAAAACAGATCGCTTCTCACTTCGGCATCGAGGTTGTTGCAGTCGAAAGCGAGCTGGTTGAACCACAAGCGGATAGCATTATCGAAGTGGCACAGAATAAGGCTGCCCAAGCGGTTAAGCTGCTGGGCAAACCGGTGGTGGTGGAAGATACAGGCTTCGCGATTGACGCGCTGGCTGGCTTCCCCGGTGCGTATATTAAGTACGCGCTGGCGACGATTGGAGCAGAAGGCTTAATCCGGCTGGTAGAACCGTTTCCTTCCACGACCTGCCGTTTTGTGAGTGTGATGTGTTATGCCGAGCCGGATGGTCGCCAACATACGTTCATTGATGACAGCGCGATAGGCACATTGGCGAAGGCCATTGACCCGACACCTGCCCCGAACGCATGGTCAGAACTCTGGCGGGTTTTCATCCCGATGGGCTATAGCAAAACCTTAAGCGCAATGACCGAGAGCGAACGCAACACCTTAATGAAGGAGTGGCAGGCGGGTTCGGTCTATGGACAGTTCGCGCGGTGGATG
>Ga0209460_1001240_pt1 | contig 15801 bp, 6 predicted proteins | sample EBPBio132013_DNA_FD_185868 | JGI IMG/M metagenome (GOLD analysis project Ga0209460, IMG submission 185868) | Wastewater treatment Type I Accumulibacter community from EBPR Bioreactor in Madison, WI, USA - Reactor 2_5/13/2013_ DNA (SPAdes)... | ecosystem: Engineered > Bioreactor > EBPR >...
TGACAATATCGACATTAAAAATATCAATCAAGTGCTTAATCCCAACAATCTAGGGGATGGATTCACGGATGGTACCTTTCGATATGTCGAATCCTACTATCCTTCCAATGATTATAATGCTGATATGCAGATAATTGCCGGATATGCACAAGGCAGTTATGATCTGAATCAAAAGTTGCACTTAACCGGAGGCATCCGTATGGAGTATTCTCTCCAAAGCACGCATTATAAACTAAGTTCAGATGCATTTAGTAAACCAAAGCGTAAAAATCAAATCAATAATCTTAATATTCTTCCGGTACTATCTTTAAAATATTTGAAAAGTGAACAGACTCACTTTATACTTTCAGGAAGTAAGACACTGAGCAGACCATTGTTTGCAGAGACGGCTCCTTTTAGATATAATGAAAGCTTTGGCACGAATGAAACTGCCGGAAATCCACTTTTAGAAAATAGTGAAAATTACAATTTTGATTTGAGATTCGAGCATTTTCCTTCAAAAAGTGAATTGTTCTCAATAACCTTTTTTGGAAAATATATCGATCGTCCTATTGAGCGAACCACAGTAGCTTCGGCAGATGTGTTATATACCTATATTAATACAGGATCAGCTAAAGTGGCTGGGTTAGAAATAGAAGTAAGGAAAAATATGGGTGAAATATTTAATAACTCATTTAATGCATTAAAAAATTTGAGTTTGGGTATTAATGCTACTGCCCTTTATTCGCAAATTTCCTTTGATAAAAATAAAGCAAAATCAATAGCCAGTATCAGTCCCACCAATACTAAGAGACCCATGGTAGGAGCATCGCCATACTTATTAAACGTTGACTTGAGTTACAAACTATCCCAATCAACCAAGAGTACGACAGTATTTACCCTGATATATAATACTTTTGGGAAAAGAGTCTTTGTAGCCGGATCCCAAGGGGCAGAAGATATCTATGAGATGCCAACGAATAATCTCGATGTTTTAATCCAACATTCTATTGACAAAAGATTTCAGATAGATCTGAGTTGTAAAAATATACTGAACCCTATTCATAAAACAATACAAAATTTTTCATCACCACTATTAATCAATAATAGATATGAAGGAATAGATATTGGAATGAGTATAAAATATAAAATTTTATAATACCTGAAGGGTTAAAGAACGATAATATTTAAAATTAAAACATTAAAAAATTGGAATATGAAATTATTTAATTTATTATTTTTATCAAGTTTACTTTGTTGTTTATTTGCGTTAACTTCTTGTGAGAAAGAAGATGATAAGCCTGTCGTTGAACAAGGAAAAATATTGCCCAATGGCTCTACTTTGGAAGGAGACCTTAGCTCAAACATTGTCTTAAGTGAAGGTAATACTTATTTTCTTCGGGGAGGAGTGCATGTAAAATCGGGTAACATACTGACCATTCAAAAAGGTGTGACAGTTAAGTCTGATCCAAACGAACCGACACCGGCATACTTATTAATAGAACCCGGGGCAAAGATTTCTGCCATCGGAACAATGGATGCACCGATAGTATTTACATCTGGCAAATCAGATCCTAAAGTGCAGGACTGGGGCGGTATCATACTTTGTGGTAAAGCGGTACTCAATGTTGCAGGCGGAAGTGCCGTATCTGAGATGGGCGGGATTCCTTATGGTGGCACGGATGATCAGGATAATTCAGGAATTATTCAATATGTGAGGGTAGAATATACAGGACAAAAAGCTTCAAATGACAAAGAACATAATGGCTTCACTTTTGAAGGCGTAGGTAGTGGCACAATAGTGGACCATATTGCAGTATATAAAGGTGCAGATGATGGTATTGAGTTCTTTGGCGGGACGGTTAATGTTAAATATGCTTTTGTATATGGAGCACAGGACGATAATTTTGACTGGACTTATGGCTGGAGAGGTAAAGGACAGCATTGGGTAGCTATTCAGGCATCTGATGCTGCGGATCGGGGTATCGAAGCAGATAATAATGGTGACAATCAAGTGGCATTCCCATATTCTGATCCTTTAATTTCCAATGTTACTCTTATCGGAGCAAAAATTAACAATGAAACAAGGGCTATAAAGTTACGGGAAGGAACAAAAGGTAGGATTTATAATGTAGTAGTCTATGGATTTGACAAAGGTGTAGAAGTTGAACATGATCCAACTCTGGATAATATGAACAAGGGAGCACTTATTCTGGCGAATTCTTATATTGGCAATACAAGCCCATGGTCATTTAAAAAATCGGATGGCACGAAAGTTAATGAATCTGTTTTCACTTCTTCAGAATATTTTAATATAGTCAAAGAAAGTAACGCTTCACCGGAATTCTTATCTAACGTTTTTATCGGAGTTCATTCAACAAATGCAAAAGACCCAAAACAATTGGACAATTGGTTTGATACGGCTAATTTTATAGGCGCAGTAAATCCAAACAACAACTGGACGGACAAATGGACCCGTTTTGAATAATCTTGCTTGTAACTCTTCATATTTGAGGCCTCATTTGATGACAAGTGAGGCTTTTTCTTTTTGTAAACTAAAATGACATAAAATTGACCATTTACTATTCTTGTCTCCTTTAGTGTTGGGGTAAACAAGGATATTATATTAAGTCTATTATACAATTACACATATATTGCTTGTCTTTGGAAAAAACTTTGGAATATGGGTAGGCAAGTGTTAAAAATAAGTAATTATACATCAGAAGAAATAAAGTCAATGTTTCGGGATGACGAACGATATACAATTGGAATTAGGCTTTATGCCCTTAGGGCAATCAAGCCGTAGTCTTGAGGAATTGTATAACACAAGCTTTAAGCAAATAACCAACTGGGTTCACCGTTTTGAGAAGGAAGGCATAGAGGGGCTTCGAGATAAGAAAGGGAGAGGGCGAACCTCTCGGCTTAGTGAAACACAGCGCAATCGTATAAGGGGGCTTTTAAGTGAATCGCCGGAAGATTATGGATATAACAATGCCACATGGACAGGGCCAATGTTAATAGAATGGATAAAGAAGGAAATGGGGGTTACATATCAAAAAGCACAGATATACAATATTTTAAAACGTTTGGGATATAGCTATCAGCGAGGAAAGGGAGCATTTCCAGAAGCAGACAAGCAGCAACAAGAAGTCTTTAAAGAGGCTTTAAAAAAAACTGATAGAAAGTCCTAGATCGGTGTTGCTATTTGAAGATGAATGTTCATTATCAAATACGGCGACCATAGGGTATCAATGGTCAAAAAGGGAAAGCAGCCAAAAATATTGACGAAGCAAAGAAAGAAAGATCGGCAAACGCTATTTGGAAGCTACAATTATGAAAGTGGGCAGATTACAATAAATTTTGCAGACCGAGGAAACAGCAGCGCATTTAAAAAACACCTAAAAAAGATTCTTTGGACATATCGTGATGCGCCTGAAATAATTATGGTACATGACAATGTGGCTTATCATCATGCTAAAAGAATTGCAGCTTGGCTTGAAAAGAACCCCAGGCTGACTCTTGTTTTCTTGCCGCCATACAGCCCTGAATTAAATCCAATAGAGAGAGCATGGTGGTATATGAGAAAAAAGATAAATCACAATAGATTCTTGCAGTCATTAAAAGAAAGAAAAATTCGATTCTGGAGAATGTTTTCCCATTTTCTTAAACCCAATGAAGAATTAAAAAATATATGTGTAATTAATTATTATACTTAATATAACTGGTCAATTTATTTTCCAATTAGTGTCTGTCAATATTTTAATTGAGCAAGAATCGGAAGGTTATTCCTCCTCTTTGAGATATCGTTTTAAACTGTTGCGATGTTTTAGGATTGGTCAGGTTGTAGTCATAGAACAACCGAAGCGTCAGGTTCTTATTATACTGATATTCAATATTAGGCGCTATGCGCAAGGTCGTAGCTCCACGAGAGGTTCTGGTGAGATCTTGATCAATAAAATGGCTCACTGTAGCATCATCGCGATAAGATACATCGACTTTGAATATCAGGTCGTTTTCGGAGGTTTTGTTGCCGCCTTTAGGTCCCGGACCGCTGGATGTTTTGCCTGGATCTTTTGAATTTTGCGCCTTTTTCTTCTTATTCTTCTTCATCTGGAACTCCTTCATAAATGGCATCTTCACATTGTGCAACGTATATCCGGCGCCGATAGTGATATCTGCTGATTTTGTTTCATTAACCATATTGTCCACAAAGGAGAGTGACAAGTTTCTCAACTTTTTATAGTCTATGTTGAAAGTAATGTCGCTTTTGGTTTTGAAATCAAATCGAATCAAAGGCGATAAACCCTCAGTAATAGACACTGCCGGTATCTCCAGACGGCTATAATAGTTGTTGGTTATTGGATTAAACTTGAATGGGTCGGCATCGTCATAATTAGGAGAAGTATTAAAACTATTGACGGCCAATGTTGACTTATAGGCATGAGTGACGTTGACACTTGAGAAGAATTTTTTAAAGAATTCTATTTTGGTCAAACCATTATAAGTAAGCTGCCAATTAATTTTAGGGAATGTGTTGAATACATCCAAATCCTGCTTGTTGGGGTCTGTATTGGAATAAGCGGATAAGAATGCCGGAATCAACACATCTTGTTGTACTTTACCAAAGCCGGTTGTGTATCCCGGAACATTCGGATCGGGCGTCACACCCAATCGGCTGGATATGGTAGTTCTATTGGTTTCAAAGCGGTCGAAGACATCGTCAAGATCATCAAAGAAGGTATTCAACGTAAAATAAGTTGTCGTATAGGAACCAATATCGCGTCCTGTATATCGGCCAAAGCCCTCACCAGCTGCTTTCACCTTAAATAATTCGGTATGTGTATTCTGGTATGTACGACCGGCGTTGAGGTCAACCTTCAAGTCGTTGAATGGTTCGAGGTTGACCCGAGCATCGATATTTTGACTTTGACCGAGAATCACCAATTGGTTTTGGAAAATATTTTTAGTAATCCAGTTGTTATCCGGTGCTATTGCTCGATCGAAGTATTTGTCATCTGGTTGCCAGCCAGCAATATATCCGAATCCAGGAGAAGACCATTGATCCATCCCCATTGCAGTTGTTCCAGGCATATAGCCAGGGATGGTGGAGTTGAGGTTTTCGGTATAAGTGAGTCGGGCTTTGCGTACACTAAGGAGTGGACGTATAAGGATTCTTTCAGCGAGACTCGGTTCGCGGTTTTTACGCCTTTCTTCTCTGGCTATTTTGCGTTTTTCTTTTTCCTTTTCTTTCTTCAGCTTAGCTTTTTCGGCTTTGGACAACTTGGCGGTTGTGGAATCTTGCTGGACTGTCGATAATTTATCGTCAGAGACCGGCTTTTTATCATTACTGCTCGTCTTTTGGGTAGTCCTTGCATCTTTCTTATTTTCAGATCCCGGTCTTTGAATCTTTTTTAAGTAATTGGATTTGGAATACAATCTGTCGAAACTTAAGTCAGCATTGAGTTGTCTGATCTGAGTATTTTGAATAACATTACCAAGGGTGTCCACATTTTTTGCAGCCGAACTCCAGGTATAAGTACCACCATATAATGCCCTCATGGAAATCCACTCCAGCATTGGCAGGTTTTTAAACGGTACGTTATAATTGATATTAAAAGTATGTTTATAGTTTTTGTTTCTACCGAGATCCTTGATATTATCCCATATTTCGGCCTTATTTACCCTTGAATTGAAAGAAGGATCAGGTAGTCCGGTATCCACAAAACGATCACTCAATTCATCAATTACGGCTGTGTTGGTTGCATTAAAGTCGAATTTGAGTGACTTGGTAATATCCCATGATAGCATATAGTTCCTGTCCCACAGGAAGTTTCTGGTGCGCCAGGTACTCTGAAAAGGATCGGTAAATCGGTAAAGCTTGGTGCTATACATTCTATTCAATTGAGTATTGAAAGAAAACGTATTCGGTAATGGATTAAAATTAAAATCCGTAACAAACTTGAGATACTTATCCTTCTTTATCGCTTTGGCAAATGGAGTTACGTAGAGTGGTCTCATCGTAAAGTTATAGTCAAATCCACCTTTGTATTGATCTGTCTGGTCTTGAGCTATGATAGGATCGGTGCGCTTGGTGCGGGAATGTCCATACGTAAAGCTAAAGTTTTCGATATCCCATGGCATGGGTGTTGCCGCTTTATTTGTTCTTTCTTTGCGGACATTGTTGAAGGAATAAGAGGTGATGTTTTGATATTCTATGGCTTGTTCCCGGAGGCTGTCTCTTTCACTACCGGAGTATGTATCCAGCTTATCTCTCAGCTTGATGTCGAGGTCATAAGGGTCGTATTCCGGCGTTTTTACATTCGTAGTATATTGGTAATAAAACGGAATTTTTATGCCCGTCTTACCGGGAATAAATTTACCCAATTCTAAGTTGGTAGAAATATCGTATTGATAATTAGATTCTATTGCCCTTTGTTGGACGCGCTGATCCAGACCGCCCCAGCCGAGCGAAGAATATGCTCCTGACAAAGTCACTGTTCCCAAGTCGGCCAACTGTAGGTCGAGCCTTGAAATTGCCGCCATACCGCCACGCTCATCAAAGCCCGTCATACGCAATTCATTAATCCAAATCTCTGCACACCGAGGTACACCGCCTTGCTTATTGCGGATACCTATCATAACGCCCTTGATGTAACCCATGTTGGGATTTCCTTTGACGGTGACGGTATTGTTGGGTTTTTCCGGATCATTCTTTGAATAATAGGTCCCTACACCATCTACTTTATTGCGTTCCTCCTTCAAATCGGTGAAAAGGTGTAGTGGGAAGTCAAAGGCGTTGTCAGCAAGCCATACGCCTTCGCTGTACACCAATAAGTCATTCTTTACTGAGTTGAGATAGTCCAGATCCGACATCTTAAGCGGTATTTCATATTCATAATAGTTGTCGGTATAATCAGAACCTATCCGCATAAAGACACTAAGGTCTCCGTCCGGTATTTTTTCGGCTTCGTCAGAAATGGGACCGGCATGTACAAACATCTTTAAGCGCTTATAACGGCGCATGTCTAAGCTGGTGTTTTTATAAATTCCGATACGGCTATCTTCCGGAAGGTTACAGAAGTTTAAGGCTAACGACTGTTCGTTTTGGAAGGTCTCTTGATAGGCGCCAACGGCACGTTCTAAGCGAAGGCCTTTTGGCAAGACGTAGTTAATAGGAATTTTAGCGGAGTTGTCTTCAAAGTTGACGGCATTCAGGTCAAATTTCAAATCAGAAAAAGGAGGCTGAATGATGATAGGCTCATCAATTGCACCTGTGATGCCACGGGTATATTTTCGCCATTGGTTGCGCACCAGATCCATCCGTGCAAAGCGCATGATTGTTTGTTGTTCAAAGCCGGTGAAATACATCCTCATAAAGCGAATAGAGCGGAAGTCGGACAATCCGCCTACGGTCTGTGTCGGCTGGTTGATAGGCACCTTAAAACGATACCATTTATCATTGCCATTACCTTGAATAATGTCTGTAATGAAGGCATTGGGTTTGATTCCATCCTGACCGTCATATTCTATAGGTATTTCATATTGATAGTATGCTTCTGACTCGTTGAGTGAGTTATCGTTGTTGATATCCTCTCTGTCCGGATAGTTGGTTGAAGCGGATTGGACACTTGCATTGGATTCGGTGGGCTTTGAGTTGCCTTCCTGCCCATTGAAGTAACGATATCTTTCAAGGATAGGTGCATTGTCGGGAAATTGTCTGAAATGGACAAAATCATCATTGGATGGGTCGCGTTCTATCATAGCTTTGGCATCAGCACTCAACAATGGGGATTCGTTGATTATTTTTAGATAGTCTGCAAAGTGTTCTTTTTCTTGAGCAGTACTCAGGCCGTCCAAGCCAACATCTTGAGCTTCCCTCGTCTCCAAATCATTGTCAAAAGCATTGATAAACTGGTTGACTGCCGGCACCTTGCCCCATGCGGAAGTAAAGACTTTTTGATTTTCATCTTTGGGTCCGGGAAGTCCGTTTTCAAAGAAGTTACGAGAATCTCTCAAAACATCTTCCGATACGTTTCCGAGGTTGATGTATAACTTACCGCTTGAAGTGTTTTGTACACCATTGGGGCGAGCCTGAAAGGGGCTAAGCATATAAAATTCGATGAATTCATAGTTTTGTGCCTCGAAGTCCGAATTGGTAATGGCCCTTTGTATGCCGGCCCACCTTGTTTGTGGCTCTCTAAGCTGACCGGCAGAAGTCAATCCTGCTGAAAAGCCCGGATATCCCTCCGGTAATTCGTAGTTATATGGACCTCTTTCGGAAGGACTATACACCACATCAAAGGTGTAAAGACCATTATTAATGCCCACGACATTATTTCGGCGCTTAAACACCTCTGTAATATTGATAAATCGAGTATAAGGGTCATTAACATCGTCTTTATTTAATGCGTTGACCTCGGCTCTAAACCAGTTTAACTGGGCTCTGTTGGCGCCGTATGCGAGGTTATCAGATAGTGTCGCCTCCTTGAAGAGTGGGTTGTTGTTTTCATTATCATTTTGAGGTACACTAGAAATAAACCAATCTTGTGTAGGTGTTCTCAGGTCAAAGCTGGAAGTGCTACCTTCGAAGTCATCGATATAAGCCGTACCGCCTTCATCTGCGAGGTTGTTGATGTACTTGGAGTGACCGGGTTGTATTACGGCAACTTCCGTTGTCAGGTTTACCTTAGACGGCTCCTTGGTTTGGATAAGTGGCAATTTATCCACTAATCGAGTCAGCCAATCTGCGTCTTTGGTAAAGTTAAGGTCAACCCCATAAATCTTATTGTTCAATGGGTCATCCCCCACGTTGACTTTTTGAGTATAAGGTCTTTCGGAGAGCCTCATAAAAGTCGCTCCAAGATTGATGTTTTTATTGAGTGCATAGTCGGCTCGGATACCCATCATCGACTTTTGTTGAAAGCTAAACAGGGCATTGTCTTCAAAGGAAACATTGACCGGTACGCCGGACGTTAGATAGGCGTCATTGATGATTGTCACCTTTCCGGCCGAGTAGTCGATGGTATAGTCCTGTCCCTCTACCAGCTGTGTTCCTCCGGCAGTAACGCGTACGGATCCTTGTGGAACGTTGAATGCGCCCAAAGAAATCTCGGAAGAGACGGTGGACTTGTAGGAGCCTTTCAAAGTAAATCGGTTCTTCTCGGGATACTCACGAGCCCGCGTGATGGTATTGGTATAGAGATCAGGATAGGTATATCGTTCTGCAAGGACAGGATTGTTGATCTTCTTGGCAAGGTCGGCACCAAAGGGTTCGAGAACGGGGAACATGACACGCCCTGTGCGGCTGTTGATGGTCACACCTTCCACAAAGTCAAAGACACCATCGGGCTGTGGATCACCCGTTGTATTTAGATTGTCTAGATTAAACACACGCAAAAGTGGCTGTCCTTTCAGATCGGTATCGGGAAGAAATCTTTTTTGACCATAACCCGGATCTTCATAAAATACGTCCAAACGGAAGTCCAACGCATTGGTTTGGTAAGCACCCACAGAATAGATGTTTTTCATCATCAAATTCCATAGAGGAACTTCTGTTTTTTGAGTTGTTGCCTTGAGTAGCTTTACAAATAACACATTGGGATCATTGGGGTCAACGGGTGCATCGTGGGAAAACTCTCCCACTTGATATATCTTATCGTTATATCGGTAGCGGTATGATACGGCCAATACCTGATCTGGTCTTAAGCCAACATTGACGGAAATAAAGCCCAGTTGTGGGTGAAAAGTATAATCTATGTCTTTTCTAAGCTTACGTGCTCTTACCTTTTCAAAATCCTTTGTCTGAGTCAGGTTAAGTGGAGAAGATTCTAATGTACTCACTACTTTGTTCAATGGCCTTGTATTGGCGGCGTCAGCGACAAGGTGCTTGTAAAGACCATTTGCATCGTTGTTGGGGAGCTCTATCCTTCCGGTATAATCGGAATGTTGAACGGTCAGGGTATCATTGATTAGTGGGTTGTAGGTTGTTAAGTTCTTCCATTCACCGAGGTCAGCCAGAGCCACGATATCACGTACGTCTTCTGTCTCCTGTCTGTCATTGGTCACCCATACTTCGATATCGGTAATATCGAAGAAGGAGTTGATCTGAGGCATTGTTTTCAAGGCAGAGTTAAACACGGAGCGGTTGTAGTGGGAGAGAAGGAAGTGTTTGTTTTCATCATAATGGTCTATGGGGACAGAGAATGTCTGTAGTTGACTGCCTCCTTGGAGTTGAAGGTTTTTTCTTTCGGATTTTTGTTGAGATACCAAGCCTGTTATTTTCAGGTGACCAAACTGTAGGTCAGCCTTGATACCGAAGAGTGCCTGACTCCCTTGTATGAGTGAGCTTCTAAGAGGAAGTGACACGTTACCGGCTTCGATATTTTTAAGGATGTCGTCTTCGTTGCCTTTGCCACCATCAAATTTTATTTTGATAAATTGGTCGAAGTCCAGTGTTGATTGGGTGTTGTAGTTGGCGTTGATGCTCAATTTTTCACCTACTTTACCGGCGATGCTCAAGTTGATCGTGGGTTGAAAGACAAAGGTGGTGTACTTCCGTTGACGCTCGGTGGCGGTAGGGTTGAAGGTGTGGTTGGATGACAAGCCTAGGTCAATATCTACGCTACCGGCAGGCTTGATGTCGATGACGTCACTACCAAACAAGCGAGTGATAATAGAAGTGCTCGTTTTATACCCTTCCAGTGGGTCTTTGGCTTTACCGGAGCCTCTACCGTCAGAGATACCGGCTAATTTGGCGAAATAAGAAGATTCTTGTTCTTTGGCTTTTTCTTTCAAAAATTCACTAAAAGTCATTCCCATGGGGGCGTCTATGTACTCGTTGCCCAATTTATTGGAAAAAATATAGGAATTGCTTTCCGGGTCAAAATGATATCCCTGCTCGATGTCTGGCGGCAGTTTAAGACGGATAGGGTCAGATGTGTCAATCGGATAAATTGACTTTATCGGTATGACGGTATCCAATGCTTCTTTCGGAAGGATAGGAGAATAAAAGTTAGTTGCTGAAGGAATCAGATTGCCGGCGGTCAAAGCATAAATGCCGATCGAAATGATAATCAGTGGACTAAATTTGTTGATTTTAAAATTCATATATAACGGTCAACGTGCACATTAAGCGAGTTATAGAAGAAATAATTGAGTAAAAATAATAGTAAGATCCGGTAATCTCCTATATTTTAAACTTTTGTGGTTGATTCTTACTTTTATAATTGACATTTATTTGAAATTGCTTTACACTTAACGCAAAAGTGAACGATTTCTTTTGTTTTTAAAAAAATTAACACTTTCGGCTTGTGAAAAAGTCCTTTTTATCCACCTGATAATTGTTTAAGAGCGGCTTTTACCATTTGTTCCAGCGTATATTCCTGACTATCTCTCGATAGTGAATTGAGCACTTTATCGACAGCATTTTTTTGAAAACCCAAGGCAAGCAAAGCAGATCCAGCTTCGTCCCTCACCGAATGGTTGCTGATAGAAGGAAACGAAGAAGTAGGTATATCGCCCATTTTAGTCACCTTGTCTTTCAAATCTATGATGATTCGCTTGGCTGTCTTGGGACCTATACCTTTCATTAAAACAAACAAACGTTCGTTTTCCTGAGATATGGCCTGACTGATGTCTCTGGCCGGCATGGATGATAGCACAAGACGCGCAGTGCCTGCACCTACTCCATTGACGGTAATAAGCAACTGGAACAAACTTCTTTCTTCCTCAGTAGCAAAGCCATACAAAGTATGTGCATCTTCCTTAATCAGAAGTGTGGTCAATAACTTAACGCGATCTTTTCCATCCAATGCGGCATACGTATTGAGACTGATATTTACATGATAGCCTATTCCGGCAGTTTCTATCAATACATACGTCGGTGTAAGAGCGGTTATTTTACCATCGATATAAGCAATCATTGTAATTCACCTTATTTTCAGGGCGCAAAGGTAATTAAAAAATACATCTGAATAGATTTTATTCTTTGTTATTCATACACAAAGCTTTAAATGTTAATCTATTTAGTGATTTATCTGACTGATATCGACTTTAGCACTCTTGTCCTCTTTAAATAAAACAGCAAATAAAACCGATACTATCAATGCATAAATGGCAAATGCAATCCATATAGCGTGCCAATCTTTAATCATGACAGGACTTGACAATAGGCCGTTTTCGATAGTGACTCCAAAGGAATCGCTTAAGGTCTTTAGAAAGGTCGGGTTGTCGGCAGTTGTATTAAAATTAGTTGCCATGATTGCCGCATCGCTATATTCTTTTGTGAAAAACTTGTCGATAGACCATCCGGCAATGAGGCTTCCCAATATAGCACCAAAACCATTGGTCATCATCATAAATAATCCCTGGGAAGAGGATCGGATTTTGGAATCAGACGTCGTTTCAACGAATAAAGAGCCGGAAATATTGAAAAAATCAAATGCCATGCCATATACGATACAGGACAATATTATCATCCACAAGCCCTCTGCAGGATTGCCAAATGCAAATAATCCAAACCGGAACACCCATGCTAACATGCTCAATAACATAACTTGTTTTATCCCGAATCTCTTTAAAAAGAATGGTATCGCCAGGATAAATAAGGTCTCAGACACCTGAGATATAGACATTATTATGGTTGAATATCTTACAACAATCGACTCGGCATATTGCGGAAAGTATTTGAATTCGTCTAAAAACACGTCACCATAGGCATTGGTCAACTGTAATGCGGCTCCCAATAACATCGAAAAGATGAAAAATAACGCAAGTCGATAGTCTGCAAAAAGTTTAAATGCATTGAGCCCCAACTGTTGAGACAAGGGTGCGTCTTTATCAATCAGTCGCTGTGGTGGGCATTTTGGCAATGTCAAGGAATAGATACCGAGGAGTATGGCAGCTGCGCCAGCGATATAAAACTGTCCTGCCGTTGCCTTAAATCCACCGAGGTTGGTCGCCCACATAGCCACGATAAAGCCTACCGTACCCCACACGCGGATGGGTGGAAAATCTTTGACCACGTCGTAATTGTTGGTCTTTAGAATGTTGTATGAAATTGAATTACACAAGGCAATGGTCGGCATGTAAAAACACATAGCCAATAACATTATATAAAAAAAAGACGAAGGATCGTTGGTGTTGGGAAGTAAAAACAATACACCTCCGTACATAATGTGCATAAAGGCATAAAGCCGTTCGGCATTTATCCAGCGGTCGGCAATGATGCCGGCTATAGTGGGCATAAAGATGGAGGCTATGCCCATGGTGCCAAAGACCGCTCCAAACTCTGTACCATCCCATCGCTTCGTTCCAAACCAAAAGTTGGCCATTGTAATGAGCCATGCTCCCCACACAAAAAATTGCATAAAGCTCAGTATCGTCAATTTACCTTTTATACCCATCGATTGCTGTTTTTTAGTATATGAGTTACAAATAAAGATAAAAAAATGAATATGTCGCAATATTTGTCTTGTCTGTGTGTATAACAAATTTCCCTCTCATCTTTTATTCCACTCAAAATCTGACTTTTTAATTATACTTTCTGGATCAGATCTGAAATAGATTATACCAAATTGATTTATAAATTAGTCCAACTTTCTTTAAAATCAAAATACTCCCGAAGCTATCGGGAAGAAAGTCGTTTAGGCCAATGCAATTGGACTATTACGAATATCCAATCGGTATTAAACTATCGTACATGAAAAAGTGTGCTTATAGACATCCAAACACACCTTGTTAAGGTAATTGGTTTATTGATAGCTAAGTGTGAGTAAGGAGCGTAGCTCTGCTATCTTAGTAGCAAAAAATAGTGCAGAAAATCAACAAGGGGCGTTAGCCTTGGCATCTTCAATCGGTAAAAATTCAAACAAGTATTTTTATATCAGGGCTAACGACTCTTGGTTATTGTTATAATGTTCCTGTTTACTAAGATTGCCGAGCTAACGCCCCTAATTCATAACTACTTGCCCATTCTTTTTTTAATAATAATTTAAGTCGAACCTTGAAATACGCACTTTTTAATTTGTGTTACTTATTCCTTCTTTATACCATTCATCTTAAATATAGCGAAAACATATAAAGAATAGTTGCCCACGTGTGAATAATAAATTTCCCTTTCATTTTTTATTCCACTCAAAATCTGACTTATTAATTGATAGATAAACACTTTGGAAGGAATGACTTCATTATTTGGTTCTCCTGCTTCAAGGGAGATAGAGGGCAAAGCAAATGAAGTTATTAGGGAAATTTGTTATACACACCCGGGATTAAATTGTCTGCATGTTTTACTTCAATTTTCCTATCTTGCAGAAAAAATTCAATGAAGGTTGTAGTTATTGGCGGATCAGGCGCTACCGGACGACACTTAGTCCGGGAGTTGTTGGCATCAGACAAAGTTTCTATGGTAACTGCCTTGCTGAGACGCCCTTTCTTTGAAGCACATCCAAAGCTCAACCAGATTATTGTTGATTTCGACCATCTGACCGATTTAGAAATACTGGGAGACATTGCATTTTCTTGTCTAGGAACGACGCTGGAAGCAGCGGGATCAAAAGAAAAGCAATGGAAGGTGGACTACGAGTACCAATATTCTTTTGCTCAACTTGCCTCAAAATGCCGAATACCGACGTTTGTGTTGGTTTCTGCCTATGGCTCCAACAAAAATTCTGCCATCTTTTATTCTAGCATGAAGGGAAAGCTGGAAGAGGCTGTAGTTCAATTAGACTTTGAGCATACGTACATTTTTCAGCCCGGAATGCTCGATCGTCCGGATACCGACCGAAAATATGAGAAACTCTTTGTTCGATTGACAAATGGCATTGCAAAACTCGGCCTTTTTAAAAACTATCAAGCCACACACGTCGCTGATTTGGCACACGCTATGATTGTCTGTGTGATGACCCGGAAAGACAAGATGAAGCGGATTCTAACACCTGAGATACACGAGCTTGCAAGGCAAAAAATATAAAGTGGGAGCTGAATATTATCCGACTTCATGTGAAATGTTGTTGAAAAACAGACTAAAGCGGATTATGAGGATTATAAAAAATATGAATTTGGCATAATTCCAATTGCAAAACAGCCTAAAGCAGGAAAAATGTGTAGGGAAAGCTCTTTGTAAAAGAAAGTAGATAGGTTTTCGCAGCAAAAAAAAGACCCGAAAGGAATCAATTTTTTCTTCTTTACATGGTTTCAAGTGTAGAATTATACAAAAATTGTATCTTAGCGACTTAAAGATTAAACAACAAGTCGGAAAAGATGTTATCTGAATTTATTATCTGACTTTAAAATATTTTACATAGTATGGATCCGTTAAAGGAGCTTTTTAAAGCGAAAGCTTTTCCTGTAAGAGATGAATTGAAAGCCGTTACCAAAGTACATGGAGACATGAAAATAGCCGACGTGAAGGTAAGTCAGCTTGTAGGAGGAATGAGGAGTATTAAATCAATGTTGTGGGAGACTTCTTTGTTGGATGCCGAGGAGGGTATTCGATTTAGAGGGTATTCTATTCCGCAGTTGATAGAGCTTTTACCAAGGGTGGAAGGAGACTCTGAGCCCCTACCGGAAGGGTTGTTTTGGTTGATGTTAACCGGGGATATTCCTTCGCAGGAGCATGTAAACTGGCTTAGCCAAGAGTGGGAAAGAAGAGCGGAGTTGCCACAGGATGTTTATGACGTGTTAAATTCGTGTGGTAACCACGTACACCCGATGACCATGTTTAGTATGGCTGTATTGGCTATGCAGCCACAGAGTGAATTTGCAAGGAAATATGATGAAGGTCTCAATAAAGCGGATTATTGGGATGCGACGTATGAGGACGCA
>Ga0209460_1001241_pt1 | contig 15776 bp, 13 predicted proteins | sample EBPBio132013_DNA_FD_185868 | JGI IMG/M metagenome (GOLD analysis project Ga0209460, IMG submission 185868) | Wastewater treatment Type I Accumulibacter community from EBPR Bioreactor in Madison, WI, USA - Reactor 2_5/13/2013_ DNA (SPAdes)... | ecosystem: Engineered > Bioreactor > EBPR >...
CTTTCCTGTCTGTCCGGAGTTGACTACGGTGCAGGAAAAGAACTCGGCGTGGTTTATCACCTTTTCTCAATGACCCACAAGCATTGGCTAGTGGTTAAAGTGAAATTGGATCGTGAGAAACCGCACGTCCCAACCATCGAGCATATTTATAAAGCTGCCAACTGGCATGAACGTGAAGCATTTGACCTGTACGGAATTGTGTTCGACTTCCATCCGGACTTAAGAAAAATCCTGACTCCGGATGACTGGGAAGGATTCCCGCTCAGAAAAGATTACGTTGTACAGGAAACGTATCACGGAATCAAAGTACCGTTTTAAGGGAATGCGGTAGACCGCAGAGACGCTGAGAACGCAGAGTAATGCGTTTTTTGGGAAAATGCTTTAATCGCAAAGTCGGAAAAGTCAGACTAAGAACGCAAAAAGATTTTTTTAACCGCCGTCATCCGGTCGACGCAGTGGCAATGCTTCGACAAGCTCAGCAACCTAGCCAGCCACAAGTCATAGAGCGGATGGGCGGAAAAGGGTTTTGGGTATCCCGAAAGCTTTCGGGATACCTCTCCGAAGGATGGAATTCCGGTGGTATGGATGCCCGTCGTCACGGGCATGACATCCTGGGAACAAGGAAGTTCATCCTTCGATACATCCCGAAAGCGTTCGGGACACTCAGGATGACAAGAGATTTTTTTTGAAATTATAAAGTTAATCAACTAACCAGTTAAGTTATGCCGCATCTCAAAACCGAAGAAATGATCATGAACATGGGCCCTCAGCACCCGTCTACGCACGGTGTGTTACGGCTCGAACTGGTGACAGACGGGGAAATTGTTAAAAGCATCACCCCGCACATCGGTTACCTTCACAGGTGTTTCGAAAAACATGGTGAAGAACTCACTTACCCGATGATCATTCCGTTCACCGACCGGCTCGATTATCTGGCGTCGATGAATAACAACCACGCTTTTGTTCTGGCTGTTGAAAAACTGCTCAATCTTGAAGTTCCCCGTAAAGTTGAATTTATCCGAATTATTGTAGCTGAACTTCAGCGTATAGCTTCCCACCTTGTCGCCATAGGTACATTTGGTGCTGATATCGGTGCAGTAACTCCTTTTCTCTGGACCTTCCGTGACCGTGAAATTATTCTGAATCTTTTCGAAAATCTTACCGGCGCCCGGATGTTGTACAATTACATGTGGCCCGGCGGCGTTTCACGTGATTTCCCTAAAGGATTTCGTGAAGAACTGTCAGCTTTCATTTCGTACTTCCGTCCGAAAATAAAAGATTTAAACAATCTCCTCACCGGAAACCACATTTTCATCTCACGTACAGCAAACGTGGGCATCCTTCCGAAAGAAGTGGCCATTAATTACAATTGTACAGGTCCGGTTTTACGCGGATCAGGTGTGAACTGGGATTTACGCAAAGACGATCCTTACTGTATTTATCCGGAATTTGAGTTTGAAATCCCGACCGGTAAAGGCACCATGGGCACCGTCGGCGATACCTGGGACCGGTATTTTATCCGTTGTCAGGAAATGGAACAATCGCTGAATATTATTGAGCAGGCTCTCGAAAAATATCCGGTTGATGATGTGTCTGATGTGCAGGCTGCCGTTCCCCGCCGGATCAAACCTCCGGTTGGTGAAGTTTACGCCCGTGCAGAAAACCCCCGCGGCGAACTCGGATTTTACATCATTTCGGATGGCGGAACCAAGCCATTCCGGGTAAAAGCCAAATCACCTTGTTTTGTGAACCTGGCCGTTCTTCCGGCATTGGGTCAGGGCATCATGATTTCTGACATTGTGGCCATTCTCGGTTCTCTTGATATCGTTCTTGGGGAAATTGACCGGTAACCGCCGGTTGACTGTCCATCTATTAACATCAAATAAAATAAATTATGCATGATTTAGTACTGAAAACGCTGGGAATTGGTGATCTTCTTGCCTGGCTTGGCGTTCCTGACGGAAGTTTGGTTTACCCCATTGTGGCTTCTGTTTTCCCTCTGATTTTCCTGATTCTGTTTGCACTACTTGCTGTTTACGCAGAACGTAAAGTCTCTGCTTTTATTCAAAACCGTCTTGGACCGATGGAAACAGGTCCGTGGGGACTTTTCCAGACCGTTGCTGATATTCTGAAGCTGATTCAGAAAGAAGATATCACCCCGACTGCTTCCGATAAAATTCTGTTTTTCGTGGCTCCCGTTCTGGTTTTCACCGGAACTTATGCGTCTCTGGCGGTTCTTCCCTGGTCGAACGGATTTGTCGGCGCTGATCTGAACGTCGGGATTTTTTATCTTCTCGCCATTAGTTCTTTGGTCGTGGCCGGTTTGCTCATGGCAGGATGGGGATCGAACAACAAATGGTCACTTTACGGTGCGGTTCGTTCAACCGCACAAATCATTTCCTATGAAATTCCTGCCGGACTTGCCGTTCTGACTGCCATCGTGACAACCGGAACACTGAACATGACCGGAATTATCCAGCAGCAGGAAGGTCTCTTTTTCGGATATCTTTTTGCGAGTCCGTTTCTGTTTGTTGCTTTTATCATTTACCTGATTGCTTCTCTTGCAGAAGTAAACCGGACGCCATTCGATCTTCCGGAAGCTGAATCTGAACTTGTCGGTGGTTATCACACCGAATATTCGGGTATGAAGTTCGCCATGTTTTTCCTTTCAGAATACGGCAACATGTTCGTGGTTTCTGCCATTGCGGTTTCAGTATTTCTTGGCGGATGGCTCACGCCGTGGGGAACGGTTCCTTCTTATGGAATGGGATTTTTCTGGATTCTGGTGAAGTCGTTGTTTTTCGTGTTTTTCCAGATGTGGCTCAGATGGACGCTGCCCCGGTTCCGGGTTGATCAGCTCATGTATCTCTGCTGGAAAGTGCTGATACCAATTGCATTTGCGTGCCTCATCGGTCAGGCTGCCTGGGTTGTTTACTTGTAATTAGCGGGAAAGATCGCAGTGGGTTACTTTAAAGATATTTATAACGGAATTTCCTCGACGCTGTTCGGGATGGGACTGACGGCCAGAGAAATGGTTCAGCCGAATCATATCGTGACCATCCAGTATCCGAAAGAAAGTATTCCTGTTCCTGATACGGGACGTTACCGGCTTCATAACAATATTGATGAGTGTATCGGCTGCAATCAGTGCGCCAATGCCTGTCCGGTAAGCTGTATCGAGATTACGTCGTTCAAACGTCTCGATAAAGATGTTGAAACCGTGAAGGAAACCCAGAAAAAACGCCTCTGGGTTGAACAGTTTGATATCGACATGTCGAAATGTATGTTCTGCGGATTGTGCACCTGGCCTTGTCCGACCGAATGTATCACCATGACCAAGGTTTACGATTATTCAGTGTTCGACTTCCGGGATCATATTTACAAATTCAGTGACATGACACCGGTACAGATTGCCGAGAAAAAAGCAGAACTTGAAGCTTACACGGCAGAACAGGCAGCACTCAAAGCTGCCGCCGCCGCAAAAAAAGCTGCTGAAGCTGCAGCCGCACCCAAACCAGAAACCCCGGCCGCTCCCGCTGCCCCGGCTGCTGAAAAGCCCTCAGAAGGATAAGAGACTCATGGAAGTTATCATGTTCTGGATTTTAGCCGTGATTATTGTTGCTTCAGCAATTGCCACGGTATTTTCAAAAAATATCATTTATTCTGCCTTTTCCCTGCTCTTCTCGTTTTTGGGTGTTGCCGGAATTTACGCCATGCTCAGTGCTGATTTTCTCGCCGTCACCCAGATTATGGTTTACGTGGGCGGAATTCTGACTTTGCTTTTATTCGGGGTGATGCTCACCAACCGGATTACCACCATGAGCCTGAAAACAGATGTGTTCAATTTTATTCCGGGTCTGATCATTGCTGCTGTTATGCTGGGCAGTTTGCTTTATGTCATTTGGGTGACCGGAACGTGGGCAAAACATAGTCCGGCCGTTTGGGATACAACGGTTGAATCCATCGGAACCCTGACCATCACTCAGTATCTGCTTCCGTTCGAAATGGTTGCCATCATCCTGCTGGTTGCCGTTGTCGGTGCTTCCTACATCGCCCGGAAAGACAAACAAAATATTAAGTCCTGAAGAAGGTAAACTCTTGGAATCACTTACTTTAAATCATTTTCTCACCTTAAGCGCCATCCTGTTTTCGCTGGGTGTTTTCGGTGTGATGACCCGCCGGAATGCGGTTGTGGTGCTGATGGGAATTGAGCTGATGCTGAATTCTGCCAACATCAACCTGATTGCTTTTTCCCGTTTCAACGGAAATCTGGACGGACAGATGCTGGCGATTTTCGTCATCGTTCTCGCTGCCGCAGAAGCTGCAGTTGCTCTGGCCATTATCCTGAATATGTACTCCAATCTGAAAACCGTCAACCTGGACGAAGTAGACCAACTGAAAGAATAGTGCAGTCATGCAAGAAACGATCATTCAATTAGCCCTCGCCGTTCTGATTCTTCCGCTGGTAAGTTACCTCGTGCAGATCTTTGCAGGCAAACGGCTTCCCCGTCAGGGTGACTGGCTGGCAACCGGATTTCTTGGCGCCGCCTTTCTTATTGCCCTTTACATTGCCATTCACTTTTTGTCTGCGTTTGATCAGACGTTATCGTACAACCTGAATTTCCAGTGGCTGAATCTTGGAAAAGAATGGTCCATCCAGCTGGGCGTGAAGGTAGATAACCTTGCTGCCATCACTTTGGCCATGGTGACCCTGATTTCCTTCCTCGTGCATCTGTATTCCATAGCTTATATGCATGATGATAGCAGATACGCCACTTATTTTGGTTATCTGGGATTGTTTACTTTTTCGATGCTCGGCATCGTGCTTTCTGACAACCTGTTCAGCATGTACATGTTCTGGGAACTGGTCGGACTTTCTTCTTATCTGCTGATCGGATTCTGGTTCCAGAAAAAAGAAGCTGCTGCTGCTTCAACCAAAGCATTTGTGGTTAACCGGATCGGTGACATCGGCATGTGGCTCGGGATTCTGATTCTCTGGAGTCAGTTTTACACCGTCAATCTGGATGAAATTATCGCCGGGATTCAAAACGGACAGTTCACACTCAGCAACACCTGGTTGACCATTGGCGGAATTCTTCTATTCATGGGTGCTGTCGGAAAATCAGCTCAGTTTCCGCTTCACGTCTGGCTTCCTGATGCCATGGAAGGTCCGACTCCTGTTTCTGCGTTAATCCATGCTGCGACAATGGTTGCTGCCGGGGTTTATTTCGTTGCCCGGATTTTCGTCATTCTTTCTCCCGATGCACTTACTGTTATTGCGGTCATTGGTGGATTTACTGCCTTCATGGCTGCTACGATGGCACTGACTCAAAACGACATCAAACGGATTCTGGCTTACTCAACGGTTTCCCAGCTCGGTTACATGATCATGGGTCTCGGTGTCGGTGCTTATTCAGCTGCCATGTTCCATTTGCTCACCCACGCTTTCTTTAAAGCTTGTCTCTTCCTCGGATCCGGTGCCGTCATTTACGCCATGCACCACGAACAGGACATCAGGGAAATGGGCGGACTCCGGAAGAAACTTCCGATCACTTTCATTACTTATGCCGTTGCAACGGCTGCACTTGCCGGACTTCCTTTATTTTCAGGATTCCTTTCCAAAGATGCCATTATTGCCGGCGGTTGGGGATGGGCTTCATTCCATGGTGGCGGATGGTACAATGTGGTTCCGGCACTTGGCTTAACGGCTGCACTTTTAACTGCCTTTTACATGGGCCGTCAGGTATTTCTGGTGTTTTTTGGTGAACCCAGAAACAAAGAAAAATATGATCATGCCCACGAAGTCCCTGCTGTCATGTGGATTCCGCTGGTGGTGCTTTCGGTGCTGTCTCTTTTCCCATTGTTCAGTTTAAATCCGCTTTCCGGTGATGCCGGCTGGTTCATGAACCTGATTCCATCTCTTCAAACCGTCGTTCCGGGAATTGACGGCGCCGGTAAACTCACCGAACTGACGGAACTTACCCATCACGCACACTGGTCAACGGTGATTTCATCGGTTCTGATGGCTCTGGTCGGACTTGCAATCGCCTTTTTCATCTACATGAAGAATGCCGTTGATACAGATAAACTGGCTCAATCTCTTCGTCCGTTGTACCTGATGAGTTTCAACAAATGGTACTTCGATGAAATTTATGAAGTCACCGTCGTTCGGGGGAATATTGTTCTGGCTAAGGTTTCTGCCTTTTTCGATACGTTTGTCATTGATTTTCTGGTGAATACAACCGGTTTTCTTGTTGGGTTCTTCGGACTTCTCGTCCGCAAATTCCAAACCGGGAAGGTTCAGTCTTACATTGCTTTTGCCCTGATCGGGGTTTTGGTCTTTTTTGTGTTGAAGGGTGTCTTTTAGGGATTAAATGGCAAGAATGTCATTCCCGTGAAGACGGGAATCCATGATTTTGAATTTTTTACTCCTGTTGGAGTTGTCTGATCAAATGGTTACCGAAAGGAAAACGTTTAAGTGATACTCAGTGGTTTGATTTTTATTCCGATGATCATTGCCTTGCTGATGATTGTCGTACCGAAAGAAAAAACAGCCGTATTCCGGTGGGGAGCAATTCTTGCTTCTGTCATTCAGTTGGCTCTCGTTGCCATTCTGGTACAGAATTACGATCTCACCAAAGCGGGAATCAACGAAGCAGCCGGTTATCAGTTTGTAGAAAACTATTCCTGGATCAAAGTTTCTGCCGGTTCGTACGGAATTCTCGATATTTCCTACACACTCGGCATTGACGGACTTTCCCTCCCGATGCTGATTCTGACTGCTTTTGTCGGATTGATCGGCGTGATTTCAAGCTTTTCCATCGAAAAGTACATCAAAGGATATTTCATTTCCTATCTGATTCTCCTTTCTGCCATGACCGGCGTTTTTGCTGCGCTTGATTTCTTCCTGTTTTATCTCTTCTGGGAAATGATGCTGATCCCGATGTACTTCCTCATCGGAATATGGGGCGGTCCTCGCCGTGAATATGCCGCCATCAAGTTTTTCCTGTACACCTTTATCGGTTCCCTGCTGATGCTTCTGGTCATTATCGGACTTTACTTCAGCTATGTCACCAACCCGGGTGCAGCGCCTGAAGATATGATTCACTCGTTCAATATGATCACCATGATGAATCAGGGAAATCTCGTCGCCGGATCGTTGCTTTCCGTTGAACACTGGCGCCATGTGGCCTTCATTCTCATGTTTCTCGGGTTTGCTGTTAAAATCCCCATGTTTCCCTTTCACACCTGGCTTCCTGATGCCCACGTTGAAGCGCCGACTCCGATTTCGGTTATTCTGGCCGGCGTTCTTCTTAAAATGGGTACATACGGACTCGTTCGGGTTCTCTGGCCGATTTTCCCGGAATCCGTTCTCTATTTTGCCTGGCTGATTGCCCTTTTCGGCGTGATCAATATTCTGTACGGTGCGCTTACTGCAATGGGTCAGACTGATCTGAAAAAACTGATTGCCTATTCGTCGATTTCACATATGGGATTTGTTCTGCTCGGGCTCGCCAGTTTAACAACCGAAGGCACCATGGGTGCCATGGTTCAGATGTTCAGCCACGGTATTATTTCTGCCATGCTCTTCCTTGTTGTCGGTGTAATTTACGACCGGGCTCATCACCGTGATATTGATGGTTTTGGCGGATTGGCAAAACAAATGCCCGTCTATGCCGGCATCACTCTTTTTGCTTTCTTTGCTTCCCTCGGACTTCCCGGCTTAAGTGGTTTCGTAGCCGAAGCTTTGGTTTTCATGGGCGGATTTTCACAGCCGGTGACCCAAAACCTCACGATTATCGCCACACTCGGCATGCTCATCACCGCCATTTACTATCTCTGGACTTACCAGAAAGTGTTTACTGGTGAACTGAATCCGAAATATACCGGACTTACCGAAATCAACAGCCGTGAACTTACCATGATGACGGCTCTTGGCGTTTCTATACTTTTAGTTGGAATTTATCCCTCATCCCTGACCGATCTGATGACAGTTTCCGTGAATCACCTGAATGATCTGGTGAAATCGGCTGGCACAGTCATGGTCGGACTGAATTAAGGACCTGGATTTTATGAATCTGGATGCACTCTACACGTACGTTCTGAACAGCATTGCTCTTCTTCAGCCTGAAGTCATCGTGACGATCGGCCTGCTTGGTGTGCTGATTATTGATCTGTTCACTCCGAAATCCATGCACAAATGGTCAGCCGGTGTTTTTCTCGGCGTGATGGTTCTGGCTCTGATTTCCCTTTCGGGTCAGTCGGGCGTTCAGGCTTCGGTCTTTTTCGGGATGATTGCAGTGGATGGTTACGCCGTCTTCTTCAAATATTTATTCCTGGTTTCTGCCATTCTTGCTACACTGATCACGCTTTTCTCGAACGAAATGGATAGAAACGGCCGACGGTTCGGTGATTATTTCATTGTGATGGCAGGACTTGTTCTCGGGATGATGCTCATGGCCGGTGCAAATAATCTGCTCATGATGTTCATTTCAATTGAACTGGTTTCTCTGGCATCCTACATTCTGGTTTCATATCTGAAAGATGAGAAAACCTCAAACGAAGCCGGTGTGAAGTACATCATTTACGGTGCTTTTTCATCCGGACTGATGATTTACGGTATTTCTCTGATTTATGGTATCACCGGAACGCTTTCCATTTCTGAAATCAATGAAGTGCTTAAAAATCCGGCCGTGGTCATTGATCCGGTTACGCTCACGATTGCTGTTCTTTTGACTTTGGGCGGATTCGGTTACAAAATTGCTGCTGCTCCGTTCCATTTCTGGGCCCCTGATGCTTACGAAGGTGCACCAACTCCTGTTGCTGCTTTTCTTTCTGTCGGACCAAAAGCCGCCGGTTTTGCCATGATGCTCCGGTTCTTCAAAACCATTTTCTTCGGAACGTCAACGCCTGAAGGCTATCAGATTCTCGATAATATTGACTGGGTTTCTATCCTGGCTGCAGTTTCGGTTCTCACCATGACGATCGGTAACGTCACGGCCCTCTGGCAGCAAAATGTGAAACGGATGCTGGCTTACTCCTCCATTGCTCATGCCGGATATATTCTGATGGGTGTGATTTTGCTGTCTGATTCGGGTATCGCCGCCATGATGTTTTATCTGGCCTATTATCTGATCATGAATCTGGGCGTGTTTTTCACCGCCATACTCATTGCCGACAAGGTTCAGTCGTTTGAACTGGATGACTGGCGTGGAATGGGCTTCAGGGCTCCCGTTCTTGCCGTTCCGATGGTGATTTTTCTGGCTTCCCTGATCGGGATTCCGGGTACAGTCGGTTTCGCCGGTAAATTTCTCCTTTTCGTTGCCGTCCTTCAGCAGGGAAGTTTGTACTTCTGGCTGGCTCTGATCGCCGTTGCCAACTCGGTCGTCTCCGCTTTTTACTACTTCAAAGTGGTGAAAATGATGTACCTCAAGAAACCCGTTGAAAATGCTGATGGACCGATTTCCGTTTCCATTCCGGCAACCATTCTGGTTTTTGTCTTCGCCATTCCCACCATCGTTCTCGGACTCTGGTGGCAGCCTCTGTACAACTGGGCACTTGCTTCAGTGAGAATGCTGGTCGGGTGATAGCCGGTGACATTGGACATGTGACGTGTGACAGGAAAATTTAAATCAAAAAAGCAGGTTAACCCTGCTTTTTTCGTTTAAATGGTATGAACTTAGATGTCAGAGACAGGCAACAATAAATCCTGGTAAACTCAAGCTGAAACACGTTGTAATAGAATAATGACTGGTCCTTTTGGAAAAAAGAACACTAAAATTTATTTAACAAGTCGTTTGCATTGATACTGATTCCAATTTTGACCCTAAGTCCTGTTCTGTTTATTGTAATTTCTTCTCTTTGGGTGGATGAAATTAAATCATCACCATGGTGCTGAAATTTAAATGTTTTTGAAGTCGTTATCAGATAGGAAAATCCAACAGAGCAAGTTACTAGGGACAGTATATTTTTTGAATAATTGAAACCGGGTTCCATACCAAAAAGGGCAAAATTTCCATTGGATTCAAGAGGGATAAATTTGGATTTAGGGTTTGTTGATAAAAAAATGTCAAATTTTTCTTTAGTTTTAACAGTTCCCCAAAGCATACCAACTTGAAACGAAAATTTCAAATCTGGAATAAACAGAGGATTTGAGAAGCAGACACCAGAAAAATAGTTTGATATTTCTGTTGTGGTTCTGAATTCACCTGAGTAATCACGAAATCCAACTGATGATAAATTTGACATTTTTTCAAGGAAAATCCCTGGATTTAAGTATGAATCCTGAGAATACCCAAATGCAAAACCCCAGTTGGGTCTGTATTCAAAATCATTGGTTACCTTCGGATTAAATCCTTTCGATTTCCAACGACTGATAAAGTTTTGGTTGAAATCACCAAAGGAGCCATTTTGATACCCTGTTAGGGTACCATAAGCAGAGAAATAAAACGGTAACTCCGCAGAAGCTGATGAGATCCACGTAAGTGAAGCTATAATAAAAACAGAAAACGAAATTTTATTTTTCATGGAAGCTGTACCCGTTTCGTACCCACATACAAAATGTGGTTGATGATTTTAATGGGTGAATTCAGGGTTATAAATGTAAATGGTTCATCCGGTTTGGAAGGATTTGTAAGAGTAACTTTTTGGTAAGATAAACCGTTTAGAATAACCTCCTCAGTTTTGTAAGTATCACCGGTTAAAGGGTCTTTTTCAAACTCAGGGGGAACGAGCTGAGAAACCAGATTTGTTCCATGAGTCGGTGCGACTACAATTTGATTTAGACCATTTAACTGATACCATCCTTCGAGTTTAAATTGCTCCCCATCAACGGTAGCGTCGGTTACCTCGTAACGAATTCCATCATATCCGTTTTCTTCTCTTCCAGTTTTTGCTATGAATGAAATGCCTGAAAGGGTAAGATTCCATATTCCAATTTCCCAGTATGCAAAGGTCGTGGGGCTGACGACTTTATCAAGTGTTAAAAATAATTTTCCATTATCTGTCAAAATCCCTGAATTAATTTGAAAATTTGAAGGGAAGACATCTATTAGATTGAAGTTTTTGATAGGTGAAAGTGTAAGAGGATCTAATACGCTAAATTTGTTTAGTGTATTGGAAACAGAAATGATTTTTGTTCTGTCATTTGAAAAAATAAAATAATCTTTTGACTGGGAAGTAAGTGTTCCTGTTTTATCAAGAAAGAAGGTATTATGCCGGGTTGTAGAAATAATTTTCTCAGAGTGAGGAAGCCAAACTAAAGATTCAGCCTCTATACCCAGTTCTTCATATCCAAATTCAAAAATCTGGCTTGGTTGAGTTGAAATGATCGGGCCACCGTTGTATCCCGTTCGCATGTAACTGATTCTGTATTTGGCAGATTTGATGGTACTCAGGAAAACGACAGAAGTTTTTTCTTTTGGAAGTGTCATTAAAGATTTCCAGGTTAAACCATCAGTCGAGTATTCGACCTGAATTTCATCAGTATTTTTGTAATGCCGGTAACGATTCCACGATAATTCAATTGTTAAATTCGCTTTGAATTCGGCGGAGAGGAATCGAATGGAACTGGTATCCCGAATTGTAAATGGTTTATATAGAACTCGGTTACCTGCGTAGATAACATACCGGTATGCACCAGAACCGTTAAACGTGAAATCTTCAAAAGTTGTATCTGTGGGGGTACCAGTTCCGTACATAGAATTCTGGTTATCGAAGAATTCGTATCTGACAAAATTGGGCTCTTGATAGGAGTTCCACCTGATTAAGGCGTATCCCGAATCAAAAACCGGCTCATAAATCTTTTGAGTAAAAGGCAGCAGGTTAAAAACCCGGAGTGTCAGGTTTTTTGTAATTTTTTTTAGTGCAAGATTATTTTGGGCACCAATTGAATTGTCGTTCAACCGGTAGGTTACGGTTATTGAAAGTGGGTAAAATCCATCTTTCAGGTTTCCAAACTGATATGAAAACCCAGCAATGGGTGGTGAATAAGAATATTCTTTATTTAAAAAGTTGATCTCAATTTGTGTCGCCTTTAGTGTATCGCTCCGAAGGATAATGTTCAAAACCACTCCGCCATATACCACAATAGTATCTCCGGAAACAGCTTTAGGTCCAAACTGATAAGTGATACTTCCGGAATTTTCATGAGGAATGTTGCTGTCGGGTAGCTGATTCAAATCCTCTACCGGCAATTCACATCCAGATAGAAGGAGAAGGGATAGTAGAAAAAAATAAATTGGTTTCATATCAGTTTTCCATCGGAAATGAATAAGCCCAGACTTTTATTTTTCCGGAATGAGGTAATTCTGTGCTAATTTTTAACGGCTCGGTTTGAATAAATTCATGGTCCGGCTTATTAAGGATAGAATAATAAGTATAACCGTAGGTAAGGACCAACCCTGAAAGCCCGGCAATTACCTGTGTATTCTTAACTACGGATTCACTTTTGTATGACAATGATAACTGAGTTGCGGTTAATAAAACCGAACTGCTCCAGAAACCAAAGCGATTCATCATCCCAGACCAATTTCCAAATCCGTCTTGTTCAAGACCGGGAATAAGTGCGAGGGCAAGTGTAGTTGATTTCTTTGGGCGCAAAAACAAACTGACCTGGGTTATTCCATCCTGATTGACGGTAACCGATTCACTTTTAAAGTATCCGCCTGGTCTTTCAACTGAAACCTTATAGGTACCGGGCTTAACCATTAAAAGAACAGACCCGGTCGAAATTGCCTGATCGCCAAGCGTGACTTTAGCATCTGGTTCAGTTGAAATGGCAAGGTTTCCGCCGGCGATTAACTGATCCCATAAATTATAATCAAATTCTCCACTTTTCGGTTCAAGTTTAGGAAGAAAGGAGTAACTGGCCAACCTTTTGTATGGAGGTGGCAGTGTCAGTATGGTGGTTTTGCTTTTTTTTATCGCAATACTGATTCCCTCTGTTTGGTTGTCTACCAAAAAGGAGTCTTTGTTAGTTATTGTGAAAAATTGGCAGGAACCATAGGACTCAACCATAACCAGCCCTGTATCCGGAAGGGTAAACTTAACCCAGGAACCTTTTTCAATTGAAAGCTGGGGGGAATTTTTGCTTTCTGTGAGGGGCTGTCCGATTTTCTGAACTGCATTCTCATTCGTGTTTAAAAACAAGGATGAAGAACACCCGTAAAAAACGGATATAACAAGAATAAGTAAGCTATTATTTGATTTGGAACGCATTTTAATCTGACTCGGAATTAGATTAGTTTACAAATATAAGGAAAACAATATTTATTGGCAAATTCATTGAGTTGGTGTTTTATGTTTTTTCTCTTTTGGTTTTACCGGGGAAGATTTAAATCCTGGAATTTAGGCAATTCATTTCGGTTTTGGAAAAACGGAAAATATTTCCCATTCCGCCCAGGATTTGGGGTAAGAGTGCAAGATTCTGCGCCCGTAAAAATTGCCGGATGGTTAGGGGGGCGGTGTTTTTTTAAAATCATATCACCCTTTTAGGGTTTATATCAAGGAATTTAAATCCCATCAACCCCGTTAGTGGCCGGGTTTTTGACATTGATAATTGACCATCCTGAAAGCGTTCGGAATCTTTGCTTCGCTCGATTTACCCTTAACCATTAAGCATTCGCCTTTCATCCTGCCCTTTCTCGCCGTACTTTTGCAGAACTGACCAGCACATCCGGTCACACAAAATCCAATCAACCCCACATTGACCTTAATTTCCTGTCGGGGGCTATGAAATATTCCGTCGCACCAAAGAAAAGTCTCGGACAGCATTTTCTGCATAATGATCATTATGCGCGGAAAATTGTTGATTCGCTTGATTTGAAACCCGCTGATTTTCTTGTGGAAATCGGACCCGGCACCGGTGCGCTGACCCGGTTCTTTTATCCGGAACTGAAAGAGCGGTATATTGGGATTGAAATTGATGACCGGGCCGTTGCAGATCTGAAATCCAAGTTTGGTGAAGACATCAATATCCTTCACAAGGATTTTATGAAATCCGATCCGTCAGAATGGCTGTTGCCTGATGAAAAAGTGAAAGTTGTCGGTAACGTTCCGTATTACATCACCACTCCGATTTTATTCCGGGTTCATGAAGTCCGGGAAAAAGTCAGTCATCTGGTGGTGATGATTCAGAAGGAAGTCGCTCAGCGGATTGTAGCTCCACCGGGCGGCAAGGAATATGGCATTTTAAGTGTTCAGTTTCAGCAGGCAGCAAAATGTGAACTGCTGTTCAAAGTTCCGCCGGGTGCATTTTTTCCGCCGCCGACGGTAGATTCAGCCGTCATACGGATGACGTTTTACGACCAGGCACCGTTTGCTCCGACTGATCCTGAGTTTTTTCAGTCAGTCGTTCGCCAGGCTTTTCATGCCCGGAGAAAAACGCTGAAGAATAATCTGAAATCCTTCACCGGCAGCCGGGAGGATTTTTCTGTTGACCTTTCCCGCCGGGCTGAAACATTGTCGGTTGAGGAATTCGTCAGATTAACCAATGAACTGGATGCACTCCGGTTCCCGCAAAAACCCTAAACCGAAAAAGGATACGGTATGGCAGAAAAAGAGCTGCAGAATCCACCGGCAGATGCACGGGAAACCGATTCCGAAGAACAATTGATTATTGACAAAGGCCTGATTGAAGATATTCAGGATATGATTCAGGACAAGGATGACGGAAGTCTTCTCAATATCCTCCTTGACCTGCATCCGATCCAGATTGCCGAAATCATCGATCACCTTTTACCAGATGAATCAGTTTACCTGTTCAAGTTACTTAATGATGAACTTGCCGGTGAAGTTCTTCTTGATCTGAACGACAACACCCGGGAACATATTCTCGACAATCTGGGTGAAAAAGAAATTACCAGCATCATCGATGAAATGGATTCTGATGATGCTGCCGACGTGATTCAGGAACTCGATGAAGAAGTTGCCGAAGCGGTTCTTGATTCCATTGATGAAGAAGATTCGCGTGAAGTTAAAGAACTTCTCCGTTACGATGAAGAGACGGCCGGCGGACTTATGGCCCGTGAGTTCATCGTTATCCATGAATCATCGAGCATTTATGATGCCATCATGGAAGTGAAAAAACAGGCCGAAGAAGTTGAAGAAGTTTACGACCTTTATGTGGTTGATGATCATGGCGTTCTGGTTGGAACACTCGACCTGAAATCGCTCATTATCAAACCGTCATATAAAAAAGTTTCTGAAGTGATGGATACCGAATTTCTTTCCGTTCCGGTTTCGATGGATCAGGAAGAAGTTGCCCAGATCATGCAGGAACACGATTTGGTTGCCGTTGCGGTTCTGAATGATGACAACAAACTGGTGGGGCAGATTACCATCGATGATATCGTCGACGTTATCCGGGAAGAAGCTGAAGAAGATATTCAGCGGTTGACCGGGGTTGTTGAAGAAGATTTTTCTGATAAAACCCTGCGGATTGTTGCTGCACGCCTTCCCTGGCTGATGATCGGACTTTTCGGCGAAATGATTTCCGGGATGGTGATCAAGGGATTCGAAACGACTCTTTCCCAAATGGTTATTCTGTACGCTTACATCCCGCTGATTATGGCCATGGGCGGAAGCACGGGCGTTCAGACGACGTCCATCATGATTCAGGGTCTTGCAAAAGGTGAACTCTGGCTTTCTGATGTGGGCAAACGGTTGGTTAAAGAATTGGGCGTTGCCGGTCTGATTTCATTTGCCTGCGCCGTTATTCTGTTTGTAACCAGTATCATGGGTGGCGGAACGGTGAAAATGGGATTTACTATTGCCGG